>Ga0081455_10005315_pt1 | contig 14139 bp, 14 predicted proteins | sample TabmetS3T2R1_FD_70207 | JGI IMG/M metagenome (GOLD analysis project Ga0081455, IMG submission 70207) | Tabebuia heterophylla rhizosphere microbial communities from the University of Puerto Rico - S3T2R1 | ecosystem: Host-associated > Plants > Roots > Rhizosphere ... | reverse complement strand
GGCGACAGCCGCCCGCCATGGATTAGCGCCACGGACGCCGCCGACCTGTTCGCGGTCGCCCTGCTCGAACCGAGCACTTACGCCGGGAGCCCAATTGTCTACCCGCCGGGCTATGAGCGGCTCTCCCACCGGGAGATCGCCGACATCATTAGCGAGGAAACCGGCCGCGACGTCCGCTACCAGTACATCACCCAGGATGAGTGGATCGGTCAGCTGACGGCCGCTGCCGTCCACTCCGGAGGCCTGGTCAGCGACGCCATGATCCAGCACCTCACGACCCACGCCAGGATGACGGAGGACAACACCACGATCGCGCGGATGGACGTCGACCCCTCCGCGCTCGCAGCGGCCAGCGGTCGGCCCCCGCTGTCCTTCCGAGACTTCGTCAAGCAGCACCGCGCCGCGTTCGGGGCGGTTCCCGAAGAGCCGTAGGCCGCGGCTCGGGTCCTTGCCCTATCCGGGCGGGGGCTCGAGCCGGAAGCTCGTGCACGGACGCCAAGGCTAGTGACAACGGTAGCGGCGTCGTGGCTAGATTATGTGGGAATCTCCCTAAAAATGCCGGAACAAACGGATTAGGAGTTATCTGTGGCCGGAGCAGAACCGTACGGAACGCTGCAATATCGCGAGATCAAGGGCAGCCGTATGGCGTACATCGACGAGGGGGAAGGCGACGCGATCGTCTTCGCGCACGGTAACCCCACCTCGTCTTACTTGTGGCGCAACGTCATGCCACACGTCGAGGGGCTGGGGCGTCTGGTCGCCGCCGACATGATCGGCATGGGCGCCTCGGACAAGTTGGACCCCTCGGGTCCGGATCGCTACCACTATGCCGAGCAGCGCGAATACCTGTTCGCACTCTGGGATTCGCTCGATCTGGGCGACAAGGTGATTCTGGTCGTGCACGACTGGGGCTCGGCGCTCGGCTTTGACTGGGCGAGCCAGAATCCCGATCGAGTCGCGGGCATCGCGTTCATGGAATCGATCGTCACCCCGATTACGTGGTCGGAGTTTCCGGCCGATGCTCGCCCGATGTTCGAGGCTTTCCGGTCATCGCCGCAGGGCGAGGCCATGGTGCTCGAACAGAATCTCTTCATCGAAGCGGTACTTCCCGGAGGTATTCTGCGCAAGCTCAGCGACGAAGAGATGGACCACTATCGCAAGCCGTACCTGGAGCCGGGTGAGTCGCGGCGGCCGACGTTGTCGTGGCCGCGCAATATCGCCATCGACGGCGAGCCCGCCGATGTCGTGGCGAACATCAACCGCTACAGCGATTGGTTGAGCCACAGCGATGTGCCGAAGCTGTTCATCAACGCGACGCCGGGGATGATCATCCAAGGCGGCCGGATCGGCGCGCTCATCCGGTCGTGGTCCAACCTCACCGAGACCACGGTCAACGGGTCGCACTTCGTCCAGGAGGACAGCCCCGACGAGATCGGCGCCGCGGTCGCGCAGTTCGTCAAGACGCTGCGTTCGAAGTAGGGAGATAGCAGAAATTAACGGCCTTTCTCGAGGCGCACTGGGCCTGGGCCATCCCGCTGCCGGAAACGCTGCCCTTCGCCGACGCCGGGCCGCTCCTGTGCGGGGGCATCACTGTCTTCGCGCCGCTGGCCATGTACGCCAAGCCGAGCGACCGGGTAGGCATCATCGGCATTGGCGGGCTGGGGCACATGGCCGTGCAGTTCGCCGCCGCGTACGGCTGCGACGTGACCGCATTCAGGTCAAGCGCGAGCAAGTTCGAGGAGGCGAAGAGTTTCGGGGCGCACCACGTCGTCTCGAGCAACGACTCGGCAGCTGCACAAGTGCATCGCGCCTATTCCCGCCGAGGCGATGGAGGCCCTGGTGCACTATGACTGGCCGGGCAATGTGCGGGAGTTGCAAAACGTCATCGAGCGCGCCGTGATCCTGTCCGCCCATGGCATCCTGTGGCCCCAGGTACCGGTGCGGAGCCCAGGGGCACGCAGTGCCGCACCGGTCGCACCGCAGTTGGAGACGCTGGACGACGCGATGCGCGCGCATATTCTGGACGCCCTGCACGCCACCAACTGGGTGGTGGCAGGCCCCCACGGCGCCGCCGCACGCTTGGGTATGAAGCGGAGCACCCTGGCCTCCCGGATGGCAAAGCTCGGCATTGTGCGGCAGTGCTTGCTCTGGCTCGCATCCTTGCCCGGCGCTTGGGCGTTGCTCTTGTACTCGGTCTCCATGGGTTAGCGGCAGCAGGCTGCCGCTAACCCAGCTTGATCGTGCGGGTGACGGCAGCGGCCATGGCTAAGGCCATATAGGGCTCCGAGAAGTGGCGAGAGGTCCAGGGAATCTCGCCGCCCGTGGCGGGGAAGGGGCTGGCGCTATCGACCGGGAAGATCGGATGTTCGTGAGAGCATGGAGAACCTGGGGATTATGCCGCGTCGGGCATCTCCTTGCCCGCCATGGCGGGTTTCACCTGCATGGCGGGGCTCCTCCGGGTTTGAGCGGCGGGGGAATGATGCCGGCCCTTCTATCGAAGTGCGCTGATTATCCCCAGCATCTCCATGCTCTCGCCTCAAGGCGTCCTGCGATACAGCGTATGGAGGGTGGCGCCGGTGTAATAGTGCGCCAGAATATGCTCATGCGTATACCCCCGTGCCGCCATAAGGGCTGCGCCGATCTGGCACAGCCCAACCCCGTGGCCCCACCCGGCACCAAGGAGCGTGAAGTGCTCAGGCACACGTGCATGGTGCGGCTCGGGCTGCACGACGAAGGCGGCACTATACAAGTGGGAAGACGACAGGGCGCGGCGGATTTCCAGCTCTTTCCCAATGACACAGGTCTCGCGCTCGCCCACGATGCGCAAACGCACCAGACGCCCTGAGGCGCCGCGTGCGACCGGTTCAAGCCTGTGGATCGGCCCGACGTCCAGTCCGAGCTTCGTGCGCAGCAGTTCCTGCGCCTGCGCCTGCGCCAGGGTCACGCGCCAGCGGTAGAAGTCTACGGTCTCTTGATCAAAACTGGGCAGCACACGCGCCAGCAGGGTGTGGTCCGTCGTGTGACAAAAGGCTGCTGGGGCACCGAGGATCCAGCGCGTTGCCTTGGCTTCATCCGTGAGCGGCAAGGCGAACCCGGCGGGAAAGGTGTCGCCATCATAGCGCGCCGTCAGGTACGGCACTTGTCGGTCTTCCCAGGCGGCGGCATAGGCTTCGGTCATGCCACCGCAACTCTTCGAGAACCGCGCGTCGCACAGCGCTTCGTCATAGACTAAGACCTGACCGGTGGTGGCGTGCATCGCCTCAAACACGGCCGGAGCGGTGGCTTTGGCGATGCCTTGATAGCGCTGGCAGTGGTCATCCGCGCAGACGTCAAACTCCGTGTGACTCTCCTGATCGTACCAGCGGATCAGGTGCCGCTCACCGCCCACCTCGTGGGGCTGGGCGCTGGCCTTGACACGCGCTCCTTTCCAGGGCGGCAATTGGGCTAGCAGCCAGCTACGGGAAATAATCGCGTGGGCTTTGAGCAGGGCCAGAGGGCTGGTGGCACTCATCTCTGAGGCGATGACGCTGGTGAGGTAGGCCTCCACGCCGATCTCATTGAGCACGAGGAGACGCCCCTGGGGATCGCGCGTGAGCCGTAGCGTGCCGTGGAATTGCTGGTCTTCCTGCCGTTGCCAGTGGAAGTCCCGCCCAATCGTCACGCCGCGGATGGTGAAGGTGGCAGTCACCGGCGTCCGGGGCCACAGGCTGAGGTCGTGCGCCTCAGCCCACCGGTGGCCGGTGTGCTCATAGACCGCGATACGGTCTAGGGCGACGGCAGCGTGATAAGCGCCAGCCGGGAAGCGCGTCCCGTCCGGCGTGGCGAACTCACTGTCGAGGGCAAAAGCGAGCGTCTGCACTCCAGACATCAAGCCGACACAGACGGTGGGCTCATGCGCAAGCGTGATCACGACATTGCTCCAGCCACTGCGCAAAACGTGGCGCCTCCAGGGTGACCTCAGCATAGATGCGGGCAATATCCTGCGCCCGTATCCGGGTAAAATGGTCGGCGTCCGGCACGACCAGCACGCCCGCCAGATCGAGCGCTGCCGGACTCACGGTCAGCTTTGCCTCGCCTTCGGCAAAGTAACAGGCGGGCCGATGTCTGGCGCGCGGGAAGACATAGACCGTCCAGCCCGTGGCTGCGTACGTCACCAGCAGGTTCAGGAGCGGTTCGTGGGCGCTGGCACGGGTCACGGCGGCCAACCCTGCCACGGCGTGCTGCAGCCACGCGAGCAATGTGCGGCGTTTGCTCCCGCGCGCAATCAGGACCTGCAGGCGGTACCCGGTGAGGGCAAAGACTTCCTGGTCCGCCTGCGGCCCCACCGGCTGCTGTGGCCAATGCTCCACCTCGTGCAGGATGGGGAGCAACGCCCGCGTCCCGGCTTGCATATGCAGATGGTCTGGGGCCGACGCGCCGCACGCCGGCCCGTTGTAGAGCACCCAGTAAGCCTCGCCCAGCGCCGCGGCCAGGTCGAGCAGCGTTCCGTAACTGCCGGCAATGGCCTGCGGTCTATGGTCGCGTGCCGAGATGACCAGATGGTTGGGCAGGACGGGGAACGGGTTGCAGAGAATGACGAAATCATCCCCCCAGGCCAGCCCCCGCTCTTCCAGCGGCAGATGCTCGGCACACAGAAAACAGCGCCGGGCGCGAATCGACGTGGCGTCGACCGGCGCTGCCGTGCTGACAAGACGCTGCGGATTGTACTGTGCGAGCACCTCCGAGCCGTTGACCTGCAACGACCGATACTGCGCGGCCGCCAGGGCCGCTGTGCCAGCGCGCAGCATCGGCCACGTCGCCTGTTGCTGCGCCAGGAGGGCCGCCACCCGCGCCGGTAGGCCCGTCCCGGCCCCGGGCGTGACATAGGGCGCCAGGGCGGTATCACTGAGGAGGCGGGGACCCCAGCTCATGCGCCACCCGCCCTGGCCGCATTACGCCGCTGCCGCGCCAGGATTTCCAGTGTGCGCAGGCGGTCCTTATACAGGTCGTAGCGCTGTGCCGTGGCCAGCGGCAAGGCGCTGTCGGTATTGCCGCTCCAGCGGCGGCAGAGGTAGAGCGAGTCGTAGAGGCGTCCGATCTCATAGTCGCGGCTCAGACGCAGCGCGATGGCGTAATCCTCGCCGTAGCTCACGTTGGGCAGACCAAAGCGCCGCAGCACCGCCACGTCAAACGCCCGTGGCGCGCCCAGACCGTTGATCCGCAGCGCGTTGTTGCGGCCATTGTCTCGGGTCCACTCGCGGTGATCGATCAACCCCGGCAGCAGCTCGTGCAGGTCGAAATCTACTGTCGTGTAGGCCCCGATGACCATGGCGTACGGCCCGGCGGCGAGTGCGGCCACGAGCCGCGCCAGGGTGTGCTCATCGGCGTAGAGGTCGTCGGAATCGAGTTGCACGGCATAGCGTCCACACTGCGGCGCATAGATGGCCTCGTTCCAGCAGCCGCCAATGCCCAGGTCGGTGCGCGCCGGGATGAGATGCACCAGGCGTGCATCCGCGACGGCGAGCGCCGCGAGCGCGGCCGTGGTGCCATCGGTGGAATGGTTATCGACCACAAGCACATTGAAGGGGAACGTCACGCGCTGCGCCAGCGCGCTGCGCACCGCATCCGCAATGGTGGTGACGCGATTGCGCACGGGGATGACGACGCTCGCGTGCATGGGAAAAGACGTGTCCACTGCGGGCACAGCGACAAAGGATGGCGCCAGGTAGGCCCCAATACGCTGCAGATGCGCCGTCGCCACCGTTTCCATTTCTCTCTGGTAGTCGCGCTGGTGGGGGGCGACGTAATCGAAGAGGCGCTCCCCGCTGGGACGCACGTCGAGCGCCGTACGCGTATACAGCGGTTCAGGAACGCGCACGATGGGGGCCCCGCACGCCAGCTTCAAGCGCAGATCGTACAGGCCGCCCCAGCGCCATGCAGGGGGCATGGGCCCATGATCGCGTAGGGCACGCTGTACAGCGTGCCGGGCGATGAGGACGACAGAGCCGAAATCGAAGGTGTCGCGGATGCTCCCCACCTGGTAATCGATGAGCGGGTGCTCAAGCGTTTCCGCCGCACGCCGCTCGCGGAAGTCACTGTAGAGCAGCCCCGCACCGGTATCCTCCGCCAGGTGCACGAAGCGCTCGAGCGCCTGCGGTCCGAACTCGACGCGACTGCCGGGCAGCACGAGCAGGAGGTAGTCCTCCGTCCAGGCCTCCAGCAGACGCTGCATGGCAGTGCCAGAAAAGAACGAGGTCACCTGGATCGGCTGGGCTCCAGGGACAGTCGGGGCATGGGTGGTGTCTCCCAGCACCAGCACCCGGTTGACGAGCGGATGCGCCAGCCAGGCTTGCACCATCTGTGGCCCTGATTCTTCCCCTGCACAAAAGCATGCGATCGCGAGTGTTGTCATAGACTCTGCGGGTAGTGTGGCTTCTCACATGGGCGCGCGATGAGGAATCCAGGCATGGTGTTGGCGGCGCAAAAGGCGGCCAGCTCCTGTTCGACCACCTGCCCACGGCTGCGCGCCGCATGACGGAGCAGGACGCCTTGGGTGGCGCGAAAGAGCATACCCAGGTGAAAGACATCCAGTCCCGGACGCATCGAGACAAAAAAGATGATGTCCCCGTCGACCACCCGCGGGCTGACAGCCGGCAGGGCCTCTGTGGGGCAATACCGCCAGGTGGCGGTATGGGGGGGAAACCCCGGGAGGACATCGAGACGCCTGGTGATACGCTGCCCGGCCTCACCGCATGCCACCTCGCTCAGCCTGCCGTGCTCGACGTGATGGTGCAGCCAGTCGGTGGCGTAATGCAAGCGCTGCGGCCAGGCAATCTCCCCGTGCCGATAGCGCACCTGGCGCAGGAGCGTGAGGAATGCCTCTCTATCCTCCGCCCAGGCGAGCGCCAGCGCCGTCTCGACCAGGGTTACACAATCAAACCCCTGCAAGGTCACCGTAAACACTTCCGGCTCGGTGGCAGAGCCGACGAGCGGATGCGGGAGATATGGAGCGCCGAGCAGCCGCGCCGTAATCAGCCGGAGGCGCTGCCCCACAGAAGCGCATGCGCCCCCAGCGGCGAGCAGCTCGTGCACCAACCTACGATCATCAGGCGCCAGGACAGAGCCTGTCGTTAGCATAGTTTCCTCACCGCTGATGCAGCTTTCCTCCCCGATTCTCCCACTGTCCACAGTATAGCACAGGCGGAGAGTTTGGACCCTATTGGATCGGGCAGCTGGTTTCACGGCGCCTCGAACGGGGCTTTCCGGGCACATCGGAGAAATAGCAGAGCGCTGCTGTGTCGATATCAAGTCGGGCTCCAGGCGTTTAGCGTAATTGGCTCCTTCAGGTCAACATAAGCGTGGCGCCTGGAGCCCGTGCTTGGGGGAGAGATACTCATAGGACACTGCCCAGACTCACAGCACGCAAGAAATCAAAATCGCAGCCTTTGTCGGCCTGCAGGATGTGTTGCGCAAACAGCCAGCCATAGCCACGTCGGTAGTGGGGTTGGGGTTGCGGCATAGCAGCCAAGCGGTGTGTGACCTCGGCGGGTTCGACGAGGAGATCAAGCCGGCGGTTCGGCACGTCCAGTTCGATGAGGTCACCGGTGCGCACTGCTGCGAGGGGGCCGCCAGCCGCGGACTCTGGAGTGGCATGGACAACGACGGTGCCGAACGCCGTGCCGCTCATGCGGGCATCACTGATCCGTACCATGTCGCGGATGCCTTGCTGGAGCAACTTCTTCGGCAACGGTAAAAACCCCCACTCCGGCATACCCGGCGCTCCGAGTGGTCCACCCTGGCGCATGACCAGGACATCGTCTGGCCGCACCTCCAGGTTCGGGTCATCGATGCGCCGCTCCATGTCTTCATGATCCTCGAAGACCACCGCACGTCCGCGATGCGTTAAGAGCCCCGGCGATGCCGCAGTGGGTTTGATAATGGCTCCATCTGGGGCTAAAGAGCCATACAGGACAGCCAGTCCACCCTCCGGATCGAGGGGAGTATCGAGGCTCTTAATAACTTCGCGGTTATGCGTCCGCACGCCGGCAATGTTCGTCCCCAGGCTTTGCCCCGTCACCGTCAGGGCATCGAGGTGCAACAACGGTGCTATTTCAGTGAGCAAGGCCGGCACCCCACCAGCATAATAAAAATCCTCCATAAGGAAGGTGCCAGACGGTTTTAAGTTCAATATGAAAGGCGTAGTGCGTGAGAGGGCGTCAAAGAGCGGGAGCGGCAGCTCCAGACCCACACGACCGGCGATGGCAATGAGATGCACAATAGCATTCGTGGAGCCGCCAATGGCATGCAGCGTGCGGATGGCGTTCTCGAAGGCGTCCATCGTGAGAATGGTCGAGGGACGTAGCCCCTGTTCGACAAGCTGGACAATCTGGCGTCCGGACGCTTCGGCCAGCTGCTGGCGCCGCGAATCCACCGCTGGAATGGCGGCATTGCCCGGTAAGGTCATGCCGAGGGCTTCACCCATCGCCGCCATCGTGGAGGCCGTGCCCATGACCATGCAGTGGCCTGGGCTGCGCACGATGCAGCTCTGCAGCTCGGCCCAGTCTTCCTCGGTGATGCGCTCAGCCCGTAACTCTTGCTGATAACGCCGGCAATCCGTGCACGAACCGAGTTCTTCCCCGCGCCAGTTGCCTTTCAACTGCGGTCCGCCGGTCACCAGAATCGCCGGGATATCGGCACTCGCGGCCCCCATGAGGAGCGCCGGGGTGGTCTTATCGCAGCCACCGAGCAGCACGACGCCATCGAGCGGATTGGCGGTAATCGACTCCTCCACGTCCATGCTCATCAGATTGCGATACAGCATGGTCGTCGGACGCATGTTGTATTCCCCCAGTGACATGACGGGGAATTCGAGCGGGAATCCCCCAGCTTGCCAGACGCCGCGCTTCACCGCTTCCGCCACCTGCCGTAAGTGTGCGTTACAATGCGTTAGCTCGCTCCACGAATTGCAAATGCCAATAATTGGGCGTCCCTCATAGGCAGGTTCACCAAAACCTTCGGCTTTGAAAGCAGCGCGCCGCAGCCAGCCATACAGCTCGGGGGTGTCAAACCAGTCGCGACTACGGTAACGGGTACGAGGCGTGGTCGTCATAACGGTCGCTCCCATGGTATAGAGTGTGGGCTCAGAGATCTGCCAGCAGCGATTATATTTCTCCTGGACCCTTATTAACTCTGTTCGAGCCAGGCTTTGCGGTCAGACGCGCGGCGCTTACTCAGCAACATATCCATGAGCGCGTGCGTGTCGTCCCCATCCACAACAGTCAGTTGTACCAGGCGGCGTGTATCGGGATGGACGGTGGTCTCACGCAACTGCAAAGGATTCATCTCGCCCAGGCCTTTGAAGCGCTGTACCACAGGCGTACCCTTGCGGCGCTCGGCCACGAGGCGATCGAGAACACCCTGTTTCTCAGCCTCGTCCAGGGCATAAAACACGTCCTGGCCCAGGTCGATACGGTAGAGAGGCGGCATCGCGACATAGATGTGACCAGCGGTAACCAACGGCTGGAAGTGGCGCAAAAAAAGGGCACAGAGCAACGTCGCAATGTGCGCGCCGTCGGAATCAGCGTCAGCGAGGATGCAAATCTTGCCATAGCGCAGACTGCTGAGGTCTGCCGAGCCTGGTTCGACGCCAATGGCGAGGGCGATGTCGTGCACCTCCTGGGACCCCAGCACCTGGGCTGGTTCGACTTCCCAGGTATTTAAAATTTTCCCGCGCAGGGGCAACACCGCCTGGAATTCTCTGCTGCGTGCCTGCTTGGCAGACCCTCCTGCAGAATCCCCCTCCACCAGAAACAGCTCCGTGCGCGTAGCGTCCTGCGAGGTACAATCCGCCAGCTTGCCTGGGAGCGTTGGTCCACTCGTCACTTTCTTGCGCACCACTTTTTTACTCAGACGCAGGCGGTCCTGGGCATTAGCGATGACCAGGGCTGCCAGACGCTCGCCACTCTCGGGATGCTGATGTAACCAGAGGCTAAACGCATCCTGCACCACGCCAGAGACAAATGCAGCGCACTGACGCGAGGCCAGGCGTTCCTTGGTCTGCCCGGTAAACTGGGGGTCCTCGAGTTTGACCGAGAGGACATAACTACATCCTTCCCAGACGTCCTCTGGAGCGAGGCGCAGGCCACGTGGCAGGAGGTTGCGGAATTCACAGAACTCCCGCATCGCTTCTGTGAGCCCAGCGCGCAGGCCATTGACGTGGGTGCCGCCTTGCGCTGTGGGGATGAGGTTGACATAGCTTTCGGTCACTGCCTCTCCCCCCTCGGGGAGCCACGCCACGGCCCAGTCCACCACTTCCTGCGTCCCTTCCATGCTTCCCACAAAAGGCTCTTCAGGCAGCATGGGGCTCTCCTGTATGGCTTCGAGAAGATAGGCCTTGAGCCCATCCTTATAGCGCCACTCCAGGTGTCCCCCAGTGTTTTCATCCCAAAAACGCACCCGTAACCCTGGGCAGAGGACGGCCTTGGCACGCAGAATATGACACAGTCGCGGGATGGCAAACTGCGGGGTCTCGAAATACGCAGCATCAGGCCAGAAGCGCACCGTCGTCCCGGTATGGAGCCGGCCCACCTGGCCTACCACTTCCAGCTCAGAGACCTTGTCGCCATTGGCAAACGCCATGTGATATTCCTGACCACCACGGCGGACCCACACCTCCAGACGCGTCGATAGCGCGTTCACTACCGACACCCCGACGCCGTGCAGTCCACCCGAGAAGCGGTAATTTTTCAGCGAAAATTTGCCGCCGGCATGGAGACGCGTCAGGATGACTTCCACACCAGGCACCTGCTCCTCCGGATGCAGGTCCACGGGCATACCACGCCCATCGTCTTTCACAGCCAGTGAGCCATCCCGATAGAGGGTGACTTCAATGGCCCTGGCATAGCCAGCGATAGCCTCATCAACGCTGTTGTCAATGACCTCCTGGGCCAGGTGGTTAGGGCGCGACGTGTCGGTAAACATGCCGGGCCGCTTGCGCACCGGTTCCAGGCCGCTCAAGACTTCGATCGCGGAGGCGTCGTAGACGTAACTCATAGGTGCACTTCTCTTATGCGTAGCAGAGACAGCAAGTTTGTTTTTGACTCCATAGGATCGCCTCCATTATGATGCCGACCATTCTCTCCCGTGGTTGACCAAGTTGACAGTATACATTTGTGCAGGCATCAAGGCAACAAGAACTGCAGCATGCCAGCGCAAGGCCTCTCACGCTGCTCAGAGGCTGCGGTACGTGACGTTGTGTTGTCTGTGCTCTGCGGCAGATGTTGCGACGTCTGTACCACAGCGTACCATGGAAAGGAGCTTGAGATGAAGACCATTGTGGCCTCCGTCGGTCATGGTGGCCTCAATCGCACAGACGATGTCCGTCTTGTACAGGAACTCCTCAACCGCCACATGCAGCCACCGCAGCTCCCGCTCGTCGTTGATGGGGTCATGAGCCCACGCACCATCGCTGCCATTGAAGCCTTCCAGCGCCGCGTGCTTAACATACACCATCCTGATGGGCGCATCCAACCTGGTGATCCCACCATGGTGGCCTTGACGCGGCAGGTGGAGCAGACCCCTACCCCATAATGCGACCTGCACAAGGGAGGCTTTACATCGGCGTTGGATCGTGGCATGCTATCGCGGCGTGCCGTGCCGTATGTGATGCGCTCCATTCCTGTATACAGAGGGTTGTCTACTGCAGTGCAGGTCACTCGTGCGCTAGTGGTGTACAAGAAAAGCTATTACGAGCTGTATGGCTACACCCAGCGGGCCGGACGTTTTGCGTCGCTGCAAGGACACCGCCAGGCGATCATCGAGGCCATGTGGCACAGCCATGAGGAAAACCAGCGCACCCTGGCAGCCGTACAAGCGGCCTTTGATGGAGTAGGGATACCCTACGATTGCCTCTATCGTGGTGAGCTCACGAGTGTTGCAGGCTATGATCTGGTGCTCAGTGTGGGTGGGGATGGGACCTTTCTGGAAGTGGCACGCTACGCTGGCGACCTCCCGATCCTCGGGGTGAATTCTGATCCTGAACGCAGTACGGCTTTTTTCTGCGCCGCCAACCGCAGTACAATTCGTCCACATCTTGAAGCACTGCTGGCTGGAAAAGTGGGGGAGGTGTTTTTAGCCCGCATGCAAGTCACCATTAACGACCACCTCCTACCCTATTACGCGCTCAATGATCTTCTCGTCGCCCATGCCAACCCGGCAGCGATGACGTCCTATACCCTGGAGATTGGTTCCGTCAGTGAGCCCCAGCGCAGCTCCGGTCTGTGGATTGCCACGGCTGCCGGTTCCACTGCCGCCATTCGTGCCGCTGGTGGCCGTATCCTGCCGTTGCGTTCGCGCCGGCTACAATACTTGGTGCGGGAGCCGTACAACGGCGACCGCTGTCGCTATCGCCTGCGCAAAGGGATTATCGGGCCAGAGACGCTGCTAGCCGTGACTTCCAGAACGCGCCGTGGGCGCCTCTTCATAGACGGGCCCCACCTGCGTTTTTCCCTCGGTCTTGGCGATGTGTTGACCGTCACGACGGCGGCCACGCCTCTGCGGGTCCTGGGGCTTGATGGGAACCGACGTCGGCGGTTTTGATATCTAGATTCGTATGTATTGAAGAGCGTGTCTAAAAAAGGAGTGAACCGCTTTGAGCGACCAATATAGCTCCAGTGAAAGCACAACTATGCACCACATGCCTCAAACGGTGTCAGGAGAGACACTGGCGCAGTGTTTGTCGCATCTGACCTCCAATGAACGGGCTGGACTGGCTGCCTTTATTAACCGCTTGCATCAAGCCTATGGCGCCAATTTGCTACGTGTAATCCTGTTTGGCTCTAAGGCACGTGGTGACTTCGATGACCAATCTGATCTCGACGTGTTGGTGGTGGTTCGCATGTCAGGTGATGATTACTGGCAGCATTGGTCTAGGATCGTTGACATGGCCTGGGAGGTAGAGCTGGCCTACAGTCTTGTCATTTCATCCATCATCAAAAATGCGCATGACTATACGAAGATGTGTGAGCACCAGTCGCTTCTAGCCCGCAATGTCGAGCGGGATGGGATTGTCCTGTGGACGATGCCACCAAACGCCTTTACATCGCAGCCCATCTAGCCAGGGCCACGGACGATCTGGCAACCGCCCGTGATAACGTGGCGCATGGCCACTGGCGTGGAGCTGTCAACCGCGCCTATTACGCAATTTTTCATGCTGCCTCTGCCGCTTTGTTGCAACTCGATATTGAACGGGGCAGGCATGCGGGAGTGCAAGCAGCGTTTGGTGCATTCTTAGTCAGAGCTGGCCTCATCGAACCGGAATTCGGTCAAATCTACAGCAGGGTACGTCAGGCCCGTGAGATGCAAGATTATGACGTGACTGCTGTTACGCTTACCCTCGAAGAAACGGAGCGCCTGGTGAGCGACGCTGAACGGTTTGTCGCTCGCCTAGACAGTTATTTGCGCCAAGTCGGAATGATGTAAAGCGCTTCCACTTCATCTCCCCTTCTGTTTCCTCTCACAGCGAGAGGATGGATCTTGGTGAGTCCGTAGCTTCATCAAACAAGATGCTCCGTGCTTTGCGGATCGGCGGATAGGAGTGTCAAAGTACTTTGTGCGCCAGCGTCCTCGGGAGGACGTCTCCTGGAGCACCTCGGCGCTACCCGCCAGCGGAGAGGAATACCTCGGAAGCGCAGAACAGTCCTGCCAAGCATTGGCACGCCATGCTGCGGGTCCGGGGCACCCGCCGGATGCGCTCCATGCGGCTCCGGCGGGATGCATTCCCAGCGGCTCTGTGGCACAATAGCGTTTGCATTGCCTATGCGTTTTCTGTGCTCGCCTGCTTTATTATGTTGTGGCAATGTCCTACTGTATCATGACAATGGGCTTGGACTATCGCGGGAGTATCCTGATGCTCTTTAAGCTCCCCCGCATGACCTACGTCTATGGCTCGCGTTTGAGACTTCAAGTGTACGCTGATAGCCGGGATATCCACGGTTTGCGAGATATCCGGCCTGCGTCGTGGGTTAGCCCGGTGAAGAGGTCGAAGCATTCGTGAGACGCCGCCGCGTCCTGTGGGTGGTGCTTGCCTGTCTGTTAGCGCCTGTCGCGTTGTACGCTTTGCTGCCGACTGCAGCTGCGGCTGGACTGAAGTATTTCTTGCAC
>Ga0081455_10005314_pt1 | contig 14141 bp, 14 predicted proteins | sample TabmetS3T2R1_FD_70207 | JGI IMG/M metagenome (GOLD analysis project Ga0081455, IMG submission 70207) | Tabebuia heterophylla rhizosphere microbial communities from the University of Puerto Rico - S3T2R1 | ecosystem: Host-associated > Plants > Roots > Rhizosphere ... | reverse complement strand
GAGCTGCGAGCGGCCGTGCGCGGCGTCGACGCGCGTGTCGCCGTCGGCGAGGCGCGCACGATGGAGCAGATCGTCGCTGACACGCTGCGCCAGCAGCGCACGGGCATGACTCTAATCAGCGGCTTCGCGCTCGGCGCGCTGCTGCTTGCCGCAATGGGCATCTTCGGCGTCATCGCCTCATCCGTGACGCGGCGCCATCACGAGCTCGCCGTGCGCCTCGCCGTCGGCGCCGACCGGCGCAACATCCGGAGGCTCATCCTCCGCGAGGCTATGTTCCTCGTCGGCGGCGGCGTTCTCATTGGTGTGCCGGCAGTCTACGCCGTCGGCGGCTTCATGCGCGGCGCACTCGTTGGCGTCTCTCCGTCGGATCCTTCGACGCTGCTCGGCGTGACGATCGGCCTCGCGCTAATCACGCTCGCGACGGCTTACGTCGCCGCGCGGCGCGTGTTGACGATCGATCCCGCGGAGCTGCTGCGCAAGGAGTGAGCGGCTCCTATTGCGCGTCGTCAGAGCCGCTCGCTTCCTTGCGCCGATCGAGCTCGGCCAACTCGCTTTGCAAGGGTTGCAGCCTGCGCGCCGACTGCGCCGGCAATTGATCGAGCGTCGATCGCGTTTCGGCGAGTTCGGTGTCGCGCGCGACCGAGCGCTGCTTGAGCGAACTCAGTTCCTGTTTGGCCCTGAGCAGACCCTCCCGCCGGCTGTAAAGCTCGGGCGCCGCCATATAGCCGGCGGCATGCATCTTTTCGGCGGTATCGACCAGTTTCTGGGCGAGATCGATCTGGTCTTGTTGAATCTTCATCTGCGCGGCGAGCTGCGCCAGCTCCGCCTCTCCGCTCGTGACCGCGGCCGTCAGGCGCTCGCGCTCCGATTTCGTCGTCCTCTCTTCCTCGCTGATCTGCTTGGTGAGAAGGGTCTTCTGCAAGGCGAGACTCTTCAGGATCGCCGCATTCACATCGAGGCCGTCGGCGGTGAGCTGCGTCTTGTCGATGGTGAGGAGGAGATCGCCTTTGGCGACCTCTTGATCCTGCGCAACGTGAACCGTGGTGATGGTCCCTTGCTCGGGGACGAAAATGCTCGAGGTTCCGAGCGCTGGCGCCAGATAGCCCGCGACAGTCTCTTTGCGCGTGTAGCCCGCGAGGCAGATAAAGACGACGAGAGAGCCGACGGCGATCGTCAGAAGCCAGGCGAGCATCTTCGCCGAGGCGGATTGAAGCCGGCCGACTTGGCCGAACTCGCGATATTGCTTCTGGAACTCGAGAGCTTCGGGACGGAACAGCGAATTTGCCATGGGGACTCGACGCTTGCAACACCCGTGCCCTGAAGTGAATAACTCCCCCCGCCCAGCAGGACGAGGGGAGTTCATTTCATACGCGAGAAGCCATTACTTTACGCTTAAGTGCTACATGGCCTAGCGCGTTGGCCTTGCATAGGTCGCTCTTTATTTCTCTGTAGCCCTGACCGGGGCGAAGAGGGCGGCCAGAAGCTTCCGATCACCCCGGCTGAGCTTGACCCCAAAAATGGTCGTCGGGATTACGGGCGCTGGTCTTGGCGCGGGCGCCCTAGCGGCGCCAGAAACTGTCTGCAATTCGATGTTGCTCAGGTCTCGCATGAATTCTCTCCTTGGAATTGCTACGCGGCGGGCCTGGGGCTGGGCCGCAGCGCTAAAGCGATAGCCGCCAGAAGGCGCCGGTCCCCCTTGCTGAGACGAACTCCAAAAATGGTCGTTGGGATTACGGGCGCTGGCCTTGGCGCCGGCCGAGCGGCACCAGCAACGGCCTCAAGCTCGAGATTATTCAGTTCACGCATTCGATCCTCCCACAAGTGACGTCGGAGTAGACCCAACACGTACTCGTCGCGTCCACCCAGTCTTCTTTGTACGTCCTATGCCGGAGAGCGCGTAGAGCAGGCTCTATCCATGCCTACCGCATCAATGACGCAATGCTTGGGGAAAGAGATGAATTCGTTTCAGTTTTTAATCGTGTCGCTGCGATCTGAGTGCGACACGCAAGGAACCCAGGGAGGTCCAAGACTTCCCGGCTTCCGATGGGGGCGTCGTCGCGACCGCTAGCGGGTCGGCATCGGCTTTTCGCCGCGATAGTCGTAGAAGCCGCGCTTCGCCTTCCGCCCGAGCCAACCCGCTTCGACATATTTCACCAGCAGCGGACAGGGCCGGTATTTGGAGTCGGCGAGCCCTTCGTAAAGCACCTGCATGATCGAGAGACAGGTGTCGAGACCGATGAAATCGGCAAGCTGGAGCGGTCCCATGGGGTGATGGGCGCCGAGCCGCATGGCGGTGTCGATGGCGTCAACCGTGCCCACGCCCTCATAGAGCGTGTACACCGCCTCGTTGATCATCGGCAAAAGGATGCGGTTGACCATGAAGGCGGGGAAGTCTTCGGAGACGGCGACCGTCTTGCCGAGGCTCTCGACGAAATCCCTGGTGCGGCCGAAGGTGCCGTCCTCCGTGGCGATGCCGCGGATCATCTCGACGAGCTCCATCACCGGGGCCGGATTCATAAAGTGCAGGCCGATGAAGCGTTCGGGCCGGTCGGTCGCGGCCGCAAGCCGCGTGATCGAGATCGACGAGGTGTTGGTGGAGACGATCGCATTCGGCTTGAGGAAGGGACACAGCGCCACGAAGATCTTGCGCTTGACCGTCTCGTCCTCGGTCGCGGCCTCGATCACGAGGTCGGCGTCGCCCAACTTACCCATGGTCTCGGCATAGGTGATGCGCGCGAGCGCCTTGCGCTTGTCGTCCTCGCTGATCTTGCCGGAGGCGACCTGGCGGGCGAGGTTCCTGTCGATGGTCCCGATCGCCGCATCGACCTTGTCCTTGGCGATGTCGTGGAGGGCGACGTCATAGCCCGAAAGCGCGATGACATGGGCGATGCCGCTTCCCATTTGGCCCGCGCCGACAATGCCGATCTTATGGATGGGGTCGCCGTCGGAATCGCCCCGAGACGCGGGGTCCGCGCGAAGCGTCGAGCCTGGCACTATGTCGTCCATGGTCATTTCCTCTACATCCACTCTACGAGTATCCCGCCTTCTTGAGCTCGGCATCGAGTTCAGGCAGGACGGTAAAAAGATCGCCTACGAGGCCGTAGTCGGCGACCTGGAAGATGGGCGCGTCGGCATCCTTGTTGATGGCGACGATCACCTTGGAATCCTTCATGCCGGCGAGATGCTGGATCGCGCCGGAAATGCCGATGGCGATATAGAGCTCGGGCGCCACCACCTTCCCCGTCTGGCCGACCTGGTGGTCGTTCGGCATGTAGCCGGCATCGACGGCGGCCCGGCTCGCGCCGACGGCGGCGCCGAGGCGGTCGGCCAGAGGCTCGATCAAAGTCTTGAAATTCTCGCCCGACTGCATGCCGCGCCCGCCTGAAATCACGATGCGGGCCGCGGTCAGCTCGGGCCGTTCGCTCACGCTGATCTCCGACCCCTCATAGCTCGACAGCGAAACCGCCGGCGCCGGCGCGATCGTCTCGATGGCAGCGGCCGCGCCTTCGCCAGCGCTTGCGAAGGCCGTGGTGCGCACCGTGGCAACCACGATCTTGTCGGTCGTTTCGACGGTTTGAAGCGCGTTGCCCGCATAGATCGGCCGCACGAACACGTTCGGCGCCTTGACCTCGACAATGTCGGAGACCTGAGCGACATCGAGCAGAGCGGCGACGCGCGGCAGAACGTTCTTGCCCGCCGTCGTCGCGGGCGCGAGCAGAACCGAATAATCCTTCATCAGCGGAACGATCGTGCCTGCGGTTTCCTCGGCGAGGCGTTGCGAAAGATGCGGCGCCTCAGCCAGCAAGATCTTACGCACGCCGTCGAGCTTCGCCGCCGCCTCGGCGACGGCCCGGCAGTCCTCGCCGATGACGAGAATATCGACATCGCCGCCGAAGGCCCGCGCCGCCGTCAGGGCCTTCGCGGTGGCGGGCGCGAGATTCTTGTTGTCGTGCTCGGCGAGAAGGAGGACTGCCATGCTAGAGAACTCCTGCCTCGTTCTTCAGCTTGTCGATGAGCATGGCGACGCTATCGACTTTGATGCCGGCCTCGCGGCCCTTGGGCTCGACGACGGACAAGACTTTCAGGCGCGGCGCGATATCGATACCCAGCGCCTCGGGCGCTGTCTCGTCGATCGGCTTCTTCTTCGCCTTCATGATGTTGGGTAGAGAGGCATAGCGCGGCTCGTTGAGCCTAAGATCGGTGGTGACGACGGCAGGCTTCATCAGCATGACCGTCTCAAGACCGCCGTCGATCTCGCGCACCACCTTCACCTTGGCGCCGTTGAGCTCGATCTTGGAGGCGAAGGTGCCTTGCGGCCAGCCGAGCAGCCCGGCGAGCATCTGGCCCGCTTGATTGCAATCGTCGTCGATCGCCTGCTTGCCGAGGATGATGAGATCGGGCTTCTCGTTCTCGGCCACGCGCTTCAACAGCTTGGCCACGGCAAGCGGTTCGACGTTCTGCTCGGTCTTGACCAGGATGGCGCGGTCGGCGCCCATGGCGAGCGCCGTGCGCAACGTGTCTTGCGATTTGACGCCGCCGATCGAGACGGCAACCACCTCGGTCGCCTCGCCGCGTTCCTTGATGCGGACCGCTTCCTCGACGGCGATCTCGTCGAAGGGGTTCATCGACATCTTGACGTTGGCGAGGTCGACGCCGCTTCCATCCGATTTAACTCGGACCTTGACGTTGAAATCGACGACCCGCTTGACGGGAACGAGAATTTTCATGCGGCACTGTTCCCCGCACGCTTGCGGGCCTCGAGCCCTGCTATCTCGCAACTGCGAAATGGCCGCGACCGTACTGCCGGGGGGGCGGCAAGTCAATGGTTTCCGGGGGTTTATCCGGGGCCTTAAGCCCCGCCACGGGTCCGGTCGAACAGCACTACGCCGCGCCGCCGCATGAACAAAATCAGGGTCGCGCCGGCGAGCAGGCCGCCGATATGAGCCCACCAGGCCACGTTCTCCTCGCCCTCAAACAGGAGGCTCACGAACTGGTAAGCAATCCAAATGCCGATCGCCCACGCCGCCGTGATCCTGATCGGAATGCGCCACAGCGCAAGCACCCAGACCTTCACCTTGGGATGCAGGATGAGGTAGGCCGCGATCACGCCGGCGACCGCCCCGGACGCTCCGACCAGCGGTATTTCGGAGTCGGGGTTCATCCAGGTATGGAACAGGGCCGCGAAGATCCCGCACATCAAATAAAACATAATGAAGCGGAGATGCCCCATGGCGTCTTCGATATTGTCGCCGAACACCCACAGGAACAGCATGTTGCCGAGGAGATGAATCCAGTTCCCGTGGATGAACATGTAAGTCACGAGGGTGAAACGCTCGGGCATGTAGGCGCCGGTCGCGAGCATGGTTTCGCCGCCCATGCCGGCGGTCATCAACTTCGCTGGGATGACGGCGAAGGACGCCGCCTCCGCCTCATTGGGCGCGTAGACCCAGCCCGAAATGAAAATCACGTAGATGGCGACGTTCAATACGATCAGCGCCACCGTCACGTATTGGTAGTGGATGCGCTTCAGAGGGTTCGTGTCATGGAGCGGTATGAACACGGATACTTCGTTCGCTCCCCGTCAGCGGTTTTGACCCGGCACCCAGGTCACGTCGGACTTTCCCTTGTCATTGGCGAAGCGCGCCGCCACGAACAGGAAATCCGACAGCCGGTTGATATAGCGAAGCGCGGGCGCGCCCACGGTTTCGCCCTGGCGCGCGGCAAGAGCAACCATGAGGCGCTCGGCCCGGCGCGAGATTGTGCGGGCAAGATGCAAAAAGCTCGCGGCGGGTGAACCGCCCGGCAGCACGAAGGAATGCAAGGGCTCAAGCTCGGCATTGAGCGTGTCGATTTCCCGCTCCAGCCGCTCGACCTGGGTGTCGGTCACTTGCAGGCGTCCGCGCGCGTCCTTGCTCTCCTCGGGATAACAGAGATCGGCGCCGAGATCGAAGAGATCGTTCTGGATGCGCGCGAGCATTGCATCGAGCGCGGGTTGGCCGCCCCTTGTATGGAGCCGTGCCAGGCCGATTGCGGCATTGGTCTCATCGAGCGTGCCGTAGGCTTCGACGCGGAGATCGTATTTCGCCACGCGCCGCCCCGAGCCGAGTGCGGTCGTGCCGTCGTCGCCGGTGCGCGTATAGATCTTGTTGAGGACTACCATCGCGAAGCGCCTTTCAACCGGCAGCTACCTCCCGGACAAATAGATTGCTGCCATGACGAGGCAAAGCGCGATGAACTGCAGCACCACGCGCCAGCGCATCAGGAGCTGGCTGGTATTGGGGCTTCCTCCCCGCATCATGTTCCAGAGCCCGAGAAGGAGCACCGTGCCGACGGCGAAAAGCGCGATCGGAATGGCGTAATTGGCGAGGAAATTCATGGGCTCGGCTGGCGAATTGGGGCTTTGCGACACTCTATTGCGATAGAGATTTGCACTTTCCGCGAAACTTATCTACGGCGGCCTTCGTTCCCGGTTCCGCTTAGCCTTCGAGCAGGCGCCGCGCGATGACATGGGCCTGGATTTCAGCCGCGCCCTCGAAGATCGAGAGGATGCGGGCGTCGCACAGGACGCGGCTCACCGGATATTCGAGCGCAAAGCCGTTGCCGCCATGAATCTGCAGCGCGTTGTCGGCCGCGGCCCAGGCGACGCGCGCGGCAAGGAGCTTCGCCATGCCGGCCTCGAGATCGCAGCGGCGTCCGGCATCCTTTTCGCGCGCGGCGAAATAGGTGAGCTGCCGCGCCATGAGGATTTCCGCCGCCATCATCGCGAGCTTGTCCGACACGCGCGGGAACTGGACGATCGGCTTGCCGAACTGGTTGCGCTCCATGCCGTAACGCAGACCGAGGTCGAGCGCCGATTGCGCGACGCCGATTGCGCGCGCCGCGGTCTGGATGCGCGCCGCCTCGAAAGTCTGCATCAGCTGCTTGAAGCCCTGGCCCTCGACGCCGCCCAAGAGATTGGCCGCCGGAACGGCGAAGCCGTCGAAGGAGATGTCGAACTCCTTCATGCCGCGATAGCCGAGCACCTCGATCTCGCCGCCGGTCATGCCTTCCGCCGGGAAGGGATTGTCGTCGCTGCCGCGCGGCTTCGGCGCGAGGAACATCGACAGGCCGCGATAACCCTTCTCCTTGGGGTCGGTACGCGCGAGCACGGTCATGAGATCGGCGCGGGCGGCATGCGTGATCCAAGTCTTCTGCCCGGTGAGCCGATAGACGTCGCCGTCGCGCACCGCTCGGGTCGAGAGCGAAGCGAGATCGGAGCCGGTATTGGGTTCGGTGAACACGGCCGTCGGCAAAATCTCGCCCGAGGCGATCTTCGGCAGCCATTCTTCTTTCTGCGCGTCGGTGCCGCCGTTCAGGATCAGCTCCTCGGCGATCTCCGAGCGCGTGCCGAGCGAGCCGACGCCGATGTAACCGCGCGAGAGCTCTTCCGAGACGACGCACATCGCCTCCTTGCCGAGCCCGAGCCCGCCATATTCTTCGGGAAGCGTGAGCGAGAACACGCCGAGCTCGCTCATCTGGGCAATGAGCGGCAGCGGCACATAGTCGTCCTTCAAGTGCCAGTCTTGCGCGTGAGGAATGACCTCGGCCTCGGAGAAGCGGCGCATCTCGTCGCGAATGGCCTGGAGCGTCTCGTCGAGGCCGGTGTCGCCGTAAGTCGCCGTGCCCTGGCTCCCCTTGATCAGCTCGACCACGCGGGCGCGGGCCTCGGGCTTTGCCGCCGCGATCAAAGCGCGGACCGCAGGGTTGAGGAAAGCGCTCTGGCCGCTCTCGCTGACGCCAAGCTCGTGCAGCCGCGCCGTCTCGCCCTGGCTCATGACGACGCCGCCCGCGAGCTGGGAGAGATATTCGGCGGCGCCGATCCCGGCGAGCAGCCGCTCCATCTCGCCGAACCTGCCCTCGCCGTCGAGGCGCTTGGCATAGTTCGCAAGCTGCTGCAGCGCTTCGACGTAGGTCGCGATCCAGGCGAGGCCGTGGGCCGCGTGCTGCTCGCGCTCGAGCGCGTCAGCGTCGATCTTGCCGCCGGTCGAGACCTTGGCGGCGACGCCCTCCACCGCGCTAGCGCGCAGCGTTTCGGCGGCTTCGGCGGCCTCGGCAAGGAGGGGAATGAGGTCGGAAGCGGCCCGCGCACCCTTTCCGGCCGCGGTTTCGGCGACAGTCACGGATCAGACTCCTGGCTATGGCGTTTGCGAATCCGGGCACACCGAAGCCTGCTCGGCCTCAGGAGTCAAACCTGAATTGGGGTGCTCGCCCTAGCCGCCGTGCATCTGGCGGCTCGTCTCCATCACGTCCTCGAAGGTCCGCAAACCGGTGCACGGCGCGCTGACGAGAACGGCCATGTTGCCCGGCCGATGCTCGTTCTTCCACATGCGCATATGCGCCTTGGGGATCTGCTCCCAGGGGAAGACTTCGCTCATGCAAGGGTCGATGCGCCGCTCCACAACGAGCTTGTTGGCCTGGCTCGCCTGGAGAAGATGGGCGAAGTGAGAGCCCTGGATGCGCTTCTGATGCATCCACACGTAGCGGGCATCCATGGTGAGATTGTAGCCGGTGGTGCCGGCGCAGATGACGACCATGCCGCCGCGCTTCACTACCAGGCAGGACACGGGGAAGGTCGACTCGCCCGGATGCTCGAACACGCAATCGACGTTCACGCCCTTGCCGGTGATGTCCCAGATCGCCTTGCCGAATTTTCGCGTCTCTTTCAGCCAGGCGTCGAACTCGGGCGTGCCGACCTTGGGCAGCTGGCCCCAGCAGTTGAAATCCTTGCGGTTGATGACGCCCTTGGCGCCGAGCGACATGACGTAGTCGCGCTTGTCTTCGTCCGAGACGACGCCGATCGCATTCGCGCCGGCGGTGGCGCAGAGCTGAACCGCCATGGAGCCGAGACCGCCGGAAGCGCCCCACACCAGAACGTTGTGACCCGGCTTCAGCGTATGTGGCCGATGCCCGAACAGCATGCGGTATGAGGTTGCCAGACAAAGCGTGTAGCAGGCGGCCTCTTCCCAGGTGAGATGTTTCGGCCGTTCGAGCAGCTGACGATCCTGCACGCGGCAGAATTGAGCGAACGAGCCGTCTGGCGTCTCGTAGCCCCAGATGCGCTGCGAGACCGAGAACATCGGATCGCCGCCGTTGCATTCCTCGTCGTCGCCGTCGTCTTGATTGCAGTGGACGACAACCTCGTCACCGACCTTCCAGCGCGTGACCTTGGAGCCGACCGCCCAGACGATGCCCGAGGCATCCGAGCCCGCGATGTGATAGGGCTGCTTGTGCACGTCGAACATCGACACCGGCTTGCCGAGCGAGGCCCACACGCCGTTGTAGTTGACGCCGGCCGCCATCACCAAAACCAGCACTTCGTGCGAGTCGAGTTCCCAGGTCGGGACGACTTCGACGTTCATGGCCGTCTCGGGCGGCCCCTCGCGCTCGCGCCGGATGGTCCAGGCATACATATTCTTCGGCACATGACCGAGGGGCGGGATTTCGCCGATCTCGTAGAGATCTTTGACCGCGCTCGCAGTCGTAGCTTGAGACACTGCGGCTAAAGACATCTCATTCATCCGAGTTAGTCCCCCCAGACCTGACGGGCGGCGCTGTGTTGCACTGCCGCAATTCTCTTCTAATCATCTCGCGTCTGCAACAAATTTGCGCAAGCTACCCCTAATGCGCAAAAGCGCCCCAAAGGCGCCATTTCTTGCCCAAAATTCCTCGCCTTCCGGGCTTGGCCGGAGGGGCCGGCAGGAGCGGTAGCAAAAACCCGTGCGCCTGCCCAGGGCAAAATGCCCCGGGACCCCTGCCCCTCGTCCAGGTGATTCGCGGCCTGCCGTCGGCGCTCGCCCCCGGCCAAGGCCGCGCCCGATCGTGGCCGTTCTCACTCCGCCCGCCCCGCCATTTCATTGTTTCTTGAGCGGCGGTGGTTATGTTGCCCTTGCGCGGCGGGCATGCTTCGATGCAAGCCGCTAGCGGCAAGCCGTTCACCCCATCGAGCAGGACTATGAGCGGAAAATCTTCAACTCGGGACAAGCCCTGGCTGTTCCGCACCTATGCCGGCCATTCCACGGCCAAGGCCTCGAACGCGCTCTACCGGAAGAACCTCGCCAAGGGTCAGACGGGGCTTTCGGTCGCCTTCGACCTGCCGACCCAGACCGGCTACGACCCCGATCACCCGCTTGCCCGCGGCGAGGTCGGCAAAGTCGGCGTGCCTATCTCCCATCTTGGCGACATGCGCGCGCTGTTCGAGGGCATCCCGCTTGCCGAGATGAACACTTCGATGACGATCAACGCCACGGCGGCCTGGCTGCTCGCCCTCTATGCCGCGCTCGCCGAGGAGCAGGGCGCGGACAAGGCGAAGCTCACCGGCACCGTGCAGAACGACATTTTGAAAGAGTATCTGTCGCGCGGCACTTATGTGTTCCCGCCGGCGCCTTCGTTGCGGCTGGTCAAGGACGTGATCGTCTATACCGCGCGCGAGATGCCGAAATGGAACCCGACCAATGTCTGCTCCTACCATTTGCAGGAAGCGGGCGCGACGCCGGCGCAGGAACTTGCCTTCGCTCTCGCCAACGCCGAGGCCGTGCTCGATGCGGTGAAGAATTCGGGCGAAGTGCTTCCGGCCGATTTCCCCGAACTCGTCGGCCGCATCAGCTTCTTCGTCAATGCCGGCGTGCGCTTCATCACCGAAGTTGCGAAGATGCGCGCCTTCGTCGATCTGTGGGACGAGATCACGGAGAAGCGTTACGGGGTCAAGGACCCGGCGCTTCGCCGCTTCCGCTATGGCGTGCAGGTGAACTCGCTCGGCCTCACCGAGCAGCAGCCCGAGAACAACGTCTACCGCATCCTCTTGTCGATGCTGGCGGTCACGCTGTCGAAGAAGGCGCGCGCCCGCGCGGTGCAGCTCCCCGCCTGGAACGAGGCACTGGGGCTCCCGACGCCGTGGGATCAGCAATGGTCGCTCAGGCTCCAGCAGATCGTCGCCTTCGAGACCGACCTGCTCGAATACGGCGACATCTTCGACGGATCGGGCGAAATCGACCGCAAGGTCGAGGAACTGAAGGGAGAGGCGCGGGCCGAGCTCGCCAAGATTCAGGCGATGGGCGGCGCGGTCGCCGCCATCGACCATATGAAAGAGACACTGATCGCCTCGAACGCGGCGCGGGTCGCGGCCATCGAGAAGGGCGAGCAGATCCTGGTCGGGGTCAACGCCTATACCGAGACCGAACCGTCGCCGCTTGCCTCAACCGGCATCGAAGGCATCCTCACCGTGCCGGAATCGGTCGAGATCGAGCAGGTCGCGGCCTTGCAGGCCTGGCGGCAGCGGCGCGACGACAAGGCGGTGCGGCAGGCGCTCACCGATCTCAAAGCCGCGGCGGCCGAGGGCCGCAACATCATGCCGCCCTCGATCGCGGCGGCGAAGGCCGGCGTCACCACCGGCGAATGGGGCCAGGTCTTGCGCGAAGTGTTCGGCGAATATCGCGCGCCGACCGGCATCCACGCCAAGCACGTCATCGACACGGCGAGGCTCGAGGATGTGCGCCGCAAGGTGGAAGAAGTCTCAGGCCGCCTCGGCCGGACGCTGACCTTCGTCGTCGGCAAGCCGGGGCTCGACGGCCACTCCAACGGCGCCGAGCAGATCGCCGTGCGCGCCTCCGATGTCGGCATGGAGGTGGTCTATGACGGCATCAGGCTGACGCCGGCCGAGATCGTGGCCCAGGCGAAGGAAGCGCGCGCGCATGTCGTCGGTCTGTCGATCCTGTCGGGCTCGCACGTGTCGCTGGTGCGCGAGGTGTCGCAGCGCCTGCGCGAGGCCGGGCTTGGCGACGTGCCAGTCGTGGTCGGCGGCATCATCCCCGCCGATGACGTCAACATCCTCAAGCAGTGCGGCGCTTCCGCCGTCTACACGCCCAAGGATTTCCAGCTCAACGAGATCATGGCCGGGATCGTTGAACTGGTCGAGGCCAAGGCCGCCGCGCTCGTCGAGCAAGGCGTTCCAGTGCCGCCCTTACGCGCCCGCGAGAAAGTGCGGCTCTAAGGGCGGGCTCGCAGGGATGGAAGCGGGAGGGCTTTGCCGCTAGACTTTCCGAGTCGCGCCTTCGTTCGCGGCGTGACGTGACCAAAAAAGGGGGGACCAATGAACGTTCATTTGAGCACGCCGCGGCGCGAGACCTTCCTCGTCTCCGTCATCATCGCCGCACTCGTCGTCATCGGCATGATCGTGCCGCTGCCGTTCTTCACCGCCTACGGCCTCGGCCTGTTGCTGATCGCCTATCTCGTCCTGCTCGCGGGCGTGCTGATGGACAATTTCTAGCGCGAGCCGCCCGGCGGGACGCACGAGCGGTCAACCAAACGCAAGCTGACATGGCGACAAGTGTGCCTCTCTTGGCTTAGAGAGGGGCATGATCGTCTGTTCCTGCACCTTGATCACGTCGGAGGACATTGCCGAAGCCGTGGCGGAGCTCCGCACCGAGGACCCTCTGGTTGTGCTGACGCCCGGCCTCATCTATCGCCGGCTCGGCAAGAGGCCGTCCTGCGGCAACTGCCTGCCCCTCGTCACCAAGCTCATGGTCGCCTATGACGAGGAGGGGCCGGGCTCGTCTGTCTCGATGGTGCATCGGGGGAACAAGGACGGCTAGCAAGCGGGCGAAGAACAGGCCATGATCCGGCTGAATGGGTTGAGAGGAGGAAGTAATGAAGGGCAATAAGCGGGTCATCGAATATCTCAACAAGGCGCTGACGCACGAGCTCACCGCCGTCAATCAATATTGGCTGCATTACCGGCTGCTCGACGACTGGGGCTTCACCAAGCTCGCCAAGAAAGAGCGGGAAGAGTCGATCGAGGAGATGCATCACGCCGACAAGCTGGTGACGCGCATCATCTTCCTCGAGGGTTTCCCCAACATGCAGCATATCGACCCCTTGATGATCGGCCAGAACGTCAAGGAGGTGCTGGAATGCGACCTCAAGGCGGAATACTCGGCCCGCGCGCTCTACATGGAAGCCCGCGCCGCGTGCCGCAAAGAAGAAGACTATGTGTCGATGGATCTGTTCGAGGAGCTGCTCGGGGACGAGGAAGGCCACATCAACTTCATCGAAACGCAGCTCAACCTGCTCAAGGACATCGGCGCGGCGAATTACGGCCAGCTCAACGCCCATTCCGCCGATGAGGTGCCCGAAGAGGGAGGGGACTGAGCTTGGCGTTGCTCGACGGACCGCGGCTTCCGCCGGCGGCGGGCGGGGCGCCGCGCCAGCTCGTCGTGTTCCTGCATGGCTATGGCGCCGACGGTAACGACCTGATCGGTTTGGGCCGGCAATGGGCGCACGCCCTTCCCCATGCCGCTTTCGTCTCGCCACATGCGCCCGAGGCTTGCGGCATGGCGCCGATGGGCCGGCAATGGTTCAACCTCACCTTTCGCGAAGCGGGCGAGCTCTCGCGCGGGGTTGCGCAGGCGGCGCCCGTGCTCGAGGCTTTTCTCGACGCGGAGTTGAAACGGCACGGTCTCGGCTCCCGCGCGCTTGCGCTCGTCGGCTTCAGCCAGGGCACGATGATGGCGCTCGGCGTCGGGCTGGCGCGCAAGCCCGCGCCGGCCGCGATCGTCGGCTATTCCGGAGCGCTCGCGAATCTCGAAATGCTGCCAAGCGAGCCTTCCGCCGCGCCCGCGATCCTGCTCGTTCACGGCGATGCCGACACGATGATCCCGGTCGATGCCATGTTCATGGCGCGCGAGGCGTTGGCCAAGGCCGGGCTTGCGGTCGAATGGCACGTGGCGGAAGGGGTCGGGCACGGCATCGACCCTTACGGGCTTGATCTTGGCGGCGCCTTCTTGCGCCAAGCTTTTGCGGCGGTTCAAGCCGCGACGTGATGCGGGCGCGGGCCTCTAGCCCCCTTCACATTCCTGACATGCCCCGATAGTATCCGGCCCGGCAAGAAGGGTCCCGGGTGCGACGGGCAACGGTAAGGATTTTCCGCCTTGAACGTCGCCACCGCATCGGCCGCCCCAGGTACGTTTCCCGCGCTGGTGCTGAACGCCGATTTCCGGCCTCTGTCCTATTATCCACTCTCGCTGTGGGGCTGGCAGGACGCGGTCAAGGCCGTCTTCCTCGACCGCGTCAATATCGTTTCCGAATACGATCGCACCGTCCGCTCGCCG
>Ga0081455_10005313_pt1 | contig 14142 bp, 16 predicted proteins | sample TabmetS3T2R1_FD_70207 | JGI IMG/M metagenome (GOLD analysis project Ga0081455, IMG submission 70207) | Tabebuia heterophylla rhizosphere microbial communities from the University of Puerto Rico - S3T2R1 | ecosystem: Host-associated > Plants > Roots > Rhizosphere ... | reverse complement strand
ATTTTCAACGCACCCTCGTTTGAGGGGACGCCTCTCGCCCGCCAATCACTCAATAGGGGGTGAGTCAAAGCTCATAGACGTACCGATACCAGGCCGCGTCTATGTTCCTTGAAAGGAGTCTCCGTATGTCTTTCATCTCGAAGCTGCAGCAGCGGCTGCGGCGGGAGTTAGTCTACACCACTGTGCAAACGATGCTCAACGTCTTGGTACGCAAGAAGAAGGCCAGGCGAACGCTCAAGGACCGGGCCTATTATTACCGGCCGGCGGTGAAACGCGACCAGGTGGCCGGGAGCGCGGTCAAAGACCTGATCGACCGCTTGTTTGGCGGATCAGCCGAGAGTCTGGTGATGAGCCTGGTAGAGTCGCGTCAATTGACGCCGGAAAAACTGGCGCGGCTCCAGCGAATGCTCAAGGCCAGGGAGGCGCGCGATGAATAGTCAATGGGTCCTCACATTTCTGAGCAATGCAATGTGGCAGCCGTTGGTGATCACAAGCGCGGCGCTCGCCTGTGACCGGTTGATGCGGAATTTTCCGGCGCGACAACGGCACAACTTATGGGTGGCGGCGCTGGCGCTTTGCGTCCTGCTCCCACTTCTCAGCGCCTCCGGCCTTCTACACAAAGAAGCGCAACCCTCCACTCCCGGGGTCGTGATCTCAATTCAGGCGCCAAGCGACGATTCGACTTCTCCGCAGGCGCCATCCGCGTTGGGAGGATTTTTCCGCCGACGTTCTCAAACATTCTCCCCGCCTCCGGGTCTCGCCATTCTCACACTAGTCTGTTTTTTAATCTCCATTCTACTTCACGGGGCCAAGTTGTGGCGCGCCGGGAAAGAGACGAAAGCGCTGCTGGCGGGATCGTACCAGCGGGAGATTCCCGAACAGCTCGCCTTGATTAAGCGGCGATGTCAAAGAGCGTTTGGATTGAAAGTCGTGACGCTTCTCTTCTCTTCTCAGACTACCGTGCCGATAACAGCGGGAAGACGATCTATTGTCCTGCCTGAGGCGCTCTTCGATTCCGCTACGCCCGACTTACTATCAGCGGCGATAGGGCATGAAATGGCGCATATCAAACGCCGCGATTTTGCTTTCAACCTTTGCTGTCAATTGCTGAGCATGCCGCTGGCATTCCACCCGGCGGTAGTTTTCATCAAGCGACGAATCAATGAGACTCGTGAACTTGCCTGTGACGAAATGGTGACGGAGCGATTGGTCGATGCGCTGGACTATGCCCGCTCATTGCTGCGCATGGCTGATTCCGCCATGGTTTTTCACCGGCCCACCTACTCACTCGGCGTATTTGAAGCCGACATACTGGAGGAACGCATTATGAAACTTATCGAACGAAAACCTCGCCTGAGCGGGAGAGTAAGAACGATCATACTGGCATTGGTTTTATCGCTGGTCTCCGCCTCAACCGCAGTCGCCACAGTCTTCTCGATCCATATTGCGCAGGGCGGAAATTCGAGCAGCGGCGCCGGCGTCAGAACGGCTCGCGAGCAAAGCGGAAATACGTCGCTCGAAAAGATCGTCGGTGAATGGGTGGTGATAGTGACTTCGAATGATGGAATTGAGCCCGAAAACGGGCGCTCGGAACTGATCGTCAAAGCCGATGGAGATCGCCTCACCGCCAAAGTTATCATCAAGACCGACGGCGAGCAAAAAGAGTGGGTGTTGATTGAACCGAAATTCGACGGCGAAACTTTCAGCTTCAAAGCGGACAACACAGAAGAGATTTTGGTGGGAAACCTGAAATTGAAGAACGATCAATTCGAAGGAACAAGGCATGGTCCGAGCAGCGGTTTAAGCGGGAGAATCAAACTGGTTCGAAAAAAAGTGTCCTTGCGGTGAGCCGGTGAGTGAAATTCGCCGATCGGTTATCCTGGTAGAACTCCCTGCGCCATCGAAGCGCATTGCTTGTCCTTATTCTTCGGTATGACACCGATGGGCTGTTAGTTTCGGACGCAAATATTCCAGATAACATTCCGAGGGCGGATTGCTCTTACTAACGGGAAGCAATGGCGAGTCGATGGAAGTTTTAGAGTGACGCCAAGATGGTTTCTCACTTTTTACTCCGGTGATCAATGGATTTGGTTTCGTCTTCAGCGCCGCCGGCGGTTCCAGATTCAAAATGCCCTGCACCCAGCGAAAGAGGGTCTTCCGGGCGGCTTGGGTTACCAGCCTGATGGCTACATCCGTCAAAGCCAAGAATCGCTATGGAAAGCAAGATCGTCAGGCCGATCCAGTACATTGCCATCATTTTTGATCTCAATTTTCGGAGCGTCTGACCCTGGGCCGGAAGGCTCAGGGCCAGACTTTTAGGATCTATCAGCAGCTTCCAGCGCAGGTGTTTAATGCTCCTAACTCCTGTTGGATTTGCGTGATCGGGCTGAATACCGAAATAGTCCCATTACCTCCCCAGTTGATGCCGACAAGTACGACACTTGGTAAGGTAGTAATCCGGAAGACAGGAGAACCACTGTCTCCGCCTGCGTTCCCATAATTTGCAAAGGTTTGGCAAAGTTGAGTGATGGTTGAGCCTGACACGTTAGTGTTGACGCAGGTTTGTGAAACCGTGCCGGAGGTTCTGCCTGTCGTGCGGCCGACCTTGGTGACGGCTTGTCCCACCACCGCGGAGCCTTCACTAGTAATATTGAAAATATCCACTCCGTTCCAGGTGAATGAGTTAACCGCCGGGCGCGCAATAGTGCCCCGGGCGGTAGTTACAGCCGGCCCGCTCGGATGAGGAACCTGAATGAACGAGCTGTCACTGCGGCGGCATACTCTGCCAGCCGGACACCCAGAGCCGCTGAAATAGGTTGGGTCCGCGATCTCAATGCCGACGCGGTTGGTGGTTCCAGAAGCGATCGGCTGATGCTCGACGGTATTTTGGACTCCTCCCTGAGTTGTCGTACAGTGCGAGTTGGTCACATAACCGTTGACGCCGTTGCGGACGGCAATAAAACCGAGCGTGCATAAGAAATTGCCGAAGTTGATCTGCAAACCGCCGCGCAACGGCCGACGGAAATTTCGGAGGTGAGGATATATCGGCTCGGTTTCACTGATCACCACCGCTTCACGCGGTACGCTCAGTCCGGCCAGGGATTTTTCCACGGCTTCCAATGCCTCCTTCGAGTCGGTGACCCCGATCCGAAGCCGATTCGTCTTTTCATCAAGATCGGTGAAGACAACTCCGGGAAGAGAAAGCACCGCGGGTGATAATTCCTGATGCCAGCTATGAAGATCCAGGAAACTATACTGGCCTTCGATAACCTCAACGCCGCTATGTGTTAAGCGTTCCCCTCCGCCAATCTCTCTGGTTATTACATCATCCAGGGATGATATGAGATTGTCATTCACAGGTTCTTTTTGTCCCACCATATAGACCTTTATTGTTCCGTCCTGATCGAAATACAGGCCGCCAAAACCGGGAACCTGCCTTGCGATCGCGGCAAATTGGTCTTCCAGGGACTCGATCCCAGGCGCCTGCGCGGGCGCAGCCGACACCGCCGGGTTGCTCTTGCCGGTGGACATCGCACCCTTACCTGAGTCGCCGGTGAAGGACATGGCAAGAAGCGCCAAAAGGACAACTACACCGATTATAGTTTTTCGAGGCATTTTCTCTATCTCCTTGTGTTGATTAAGCCCTTACTTTGTAACCCTGCCACAGCAAATCTGCCACGAAGAACCCAGAATACACTCGCTGTTACAAAGGAAGGTTGTTGTTCAAGGCAGGCAATTTCCAGATCATGACGATCTCGCCTGGGCTCTTATTGCATTGATGAACGGGCGAAGTAGAGCAAATAGTTCTATGACCATAGTTAACTATAGCTGTCCTTCGCCAAAACTCGATTCATTTGCGTTTTTAACAACTTAGCTTGTCTTTCTCTCGACCAAAATTTTCGAGATCAAAATTCGATTCTAGCGAAGAGGGCTCGTTAATAACGGCGAGTTAACTGTTAATACTGGATTTCTGTAAGCATATGAAAACAAAGAGGGACGGAATTATTGCTATGGACACCGGTTTTTCCCGTTCTTCCAGGAGCCGACAATCGCCCCTGCTGTGCTGCGGAATAACTAAGTTCCATCCACCTGAATTGGCACAGAACCATTCGGTCTTCAGGCTAGTTTGATGGCGTACATAGTGTAAAGACGTACTTCGCCGGCAAATGTGCTGTATTTTAATTATTCTGAAATTCCAGTATTTAAGAATGAGCGCGACACGAAGTCGCCTGCTTGGGGTATGGCAACGATTCGGGGTATGGCTTGAATTACTTAAGCGCGTTCAGACCCATGACAACGATCCTTACGGAAATGGGCCATTTCAATCAGCAATTTTGAAGCAAAGCCCAAGTGACGAGTGACAAGAGATTTGGCTTCTCGTCACTCGTCACTGCTTTCTCAGTACTGGACATTGCCAGACTGGCTGACGTTACCCGGCGCGAAGCCGATGAAGAGTTGCCTCCCGATTCGGCTGTACCGGGTATTGGTCATTCTGACCGTGGTGGTAAGGCTGTCGGTCCGCGCGATCGCCTCACTCATCAACGAGATGTCGCATCGGTCGATGAACATGGAGACCTTGAAGGTCGTCCCGCCGTTCTGGCGGATGAACTTGCCGGCGCTTCTGGCGAGGAAGTTCCTGACCGTGAAGGTACTCGCCGCATTGATCTGAAAAATCTTGTCAGCGGCGTTAAAAGCCGTGCCCCCGTCGATGGTGACGGCGCCCGATTTCTTCACGGTCAAAGCATCCTCCCCGACGTCTTGCCAGTGGACATTGTTCAACGTCACATTCCCCTCTGTGTGTATGCCGTCAGCCGCCGGAGCCCCGAGGACGACATTCCGCAAAGTCCCGTTGACGACCTTGAAGACTGGTTTTTGACTCTCGCTCTGACTGCCGTCTCCCAACTCCGGCCCCGCAACATATCGGGTACAACCTCCATTGAAAGTAGTACCGGAGACCACGATGGTGGCATGCACGATGACCGTCCTGGTCACCGGGCAGGTGGGAGGGGTTTGCGCGCCAGCCACGCCGTCGATCATGGCCAGAATAAACACACATAGAGCCAGTTGTTTGACTCGCATTTTTTCTCCTTAAGCGCGTGATTTGTCCTTGAATGTTCTGAAGAGGGGATTGACCGCCGAACAAATACTCTTAAACCGCGCTCAATGTCAACCTAATTCTCCTAACGCCATTTCCGAGCCGCCCCGCACGACCGCGCGATCACGCTAGCTCAATTCATCACACCGATCTTTCGCGTCGAGTGAGCATGGCTCCATTGAAGAGCGCTTGTGAAGGTGAATTTTTGGAGAGTAGTAGTTGTTTCCGTGTTCGACTGAGAGTGGCTTTATGACTGAGGGCTCTGCGGAACCGGGGAACCGAAAGGGTCCTGCCACTATCAAAAATTCCATCCACCCTGGGTGAGGTGGGAATTAACATGTCAAATTGCGATTATCAGGAATTGGGTACCAGAAGTTAACTGTAAGTATTGAAAGGGCGATGAAGTTTTTGATAGGGACAAGGCCTGGCTGACGTTACCTAGGGTTTGCGCGAGGGTTAATAGCCCGACTTTGTTCTTGATCACTTTCTGTTCAGTAATCATCTGACTTTCTCCTTTGAGTTGGTGAGAGATGCGCTCGATCTATATGAAGTGTCAGATTAAGTCGTGACTATTACTATCTCAAGCGAGATAATGCGCAAGCGATTGTGGCGACTCGCGATTTGGAGAATTGCTGCGACGGATGGGCATCCAGCAATGAGTCTAATCGAAGGAATAGGGAAGGAGCGCACCGATGAGTACGCAACGAAAAATCTGTTGGCTGGCGTTGCTCTTAATGCTGGCCGGTTATGAGATGCCGCAGGTTCACGCGCAGGATAAAACGAAAAAGCCGGCGGACCGGCAAACCGACTTCAAGTCCATCTTCAATGGTAAAGATCTGACGGGGTGGGAAGGCGATCCGGCGTATTGGACAGTCGAAGACGGCGCGATCACGGGTACGACGGATGGCAAGCTTAAAGCGAACAGCTTTATCGTCTGGCGCGGCGGGACGGTCAAAAATTTCGAGTTGCGCGTGAAAGTCAAAATCACGCAAGGTGGCAATTCCGGGCTGCAATATCGCAGCGTGCCGTTCCCGAACGCCGGGCCGTACGTGTTGACCGGGTATCAGTGCGACATCGTGACGACGAACGATGAGTATGATGGGATGCTCTATGACGAACGAGGCCGCCGCATCCTCGCGCAAGCGGGCACACGCGTTGTGATTGATCCGAGCAACGAGAAATGGATTGTCGGTACGGTTGGGGAGATCAAACATTTTCCTGCCGGAGAGTGGCACGAATACCAGGTAATAGTGCGCGGCAATCATCATATCCATCGCATTGACGGGCATACGACCGTCGAAGTCTTTGACCACGATCCGAAAGGGCGGAGGCTCGAAGGCTTGCTCGGCGTGCAAGTCCACGTCGGGCCGGCGATGAAAGTGCAATTCAAAGATTGGCGTTTGAAAGATCTGCCGGATGCGCCGCTGATCCCGCCAGAAAAAACGCCAATTCCGCCCAACGCGCCGAAAGTTCCTGTGCAAGGCGCGCCGCAGAGAAGGCCATGAAAAACGGTCTCAGCAGCGTTGCTGCGATGCGCTTCATCATGGAGTGAGCTGAGCAGGAGGTCGATCGTTTGGCCGGTCGAGTCGACCGCGCGGTAAAGATATTTCCACGCGCCTTTCACTTTGATATAGCTTTCATCGACGCGGTAGGAGTTATTCGTCAGTCTCAAGTGAGGACGAATTCTTTTCTCTAACTCCGTAGCATAAGCCTGAACCCACCAGTAAATCGTCGTGTGATCGATCGAGAGGCCGCGCTCCCGCAGATCATCCTACTGCAGGCGTCTCAACTGAGCGAAGAGCAGGATTGAGCCGTCGAGATGATCAATTGTGAGCCTTCGGCGCCCCAATACATATACTTAACTATTGAAGGGATCACGCGATGATCAAAATCGTCCGAAGCAAAGATTGCGGCAACTCGCCCAAGAACAAGTTTGTTGAGGAACTGGAAATCGCCCTCGCCAATCGCGATGTCGAGTTTCTTCTCAACAGCGTCACTGACGACATTCATTGGAATATCGTCGGTCAGAAATCGGTTCGCGGCAGAGACGCGTTTTTGGAGGCTCTCAAAAGAATCCCGCGACCCTCTGAAGTAACTGAGATATTCATCAAGCACGTCGTTACGCATGGCAAAGCAGGTTCAGTGAACGGCGTTTGTCGGCGCAAAGACGGCAAGACCTACGACTTTTGTACTGTCTACGAATTCGGTAGCGCCAAAGGCGCAAACGTAAGAGAGATTACCCATTACGAAATTGAAATGCCGGGTTAAGCTCGGAGCTGAGACTGAATTCACCAACAGTATCCATCTCGCCCAAAGCTCACCGCCAGCATATTATCCATTCAACTCGCGGTGATACTCCAATGACTGAGGACGCTGCGGACGGGTGAGCCGACACCGTCTCGACGCCGTTAATGACTTTAGTTGAGGTTGTGATGTTTTTGCCTTTCAGCTTCTGGCCGAAGCCGCACACGCGGCCGACCCATTTCGCGACGGTGATCGCGGCGCCGTTGTTGTGGTTGGTGTAATTTGCGCCGTCCGCCTCTGCCTAGCCGGACTGAGTTTGAGGCGCACGCCGCGCCACGTCACGCGGGGATTATACGACAGGGGCACGGAGAAGGAACGGCAAGGGCGACGGCCCGCCATCTCGCCGACTCCGCGTCCGGGGCTTTGTCAACGAGGTAGCCACTGAGCCACGCCGCCATGATGAGAGCAGTTACCGCGTCTGTTGGCGCTATAGCTATACGTGCCGTCTGCGCATATAGCGGTAGCGCGCAGTCCAACTCGTTTCATGAATTCATCAAAGGGAATAGGGGTAATATACGGGGAAGGCGCAATACCTAGAATCTCTTCAGCCGAGCGATGTGGCGTTGGCTGCGCGCCTAGAGTCTCTTCGGCGGGTTTGCGCTGCTGAGAAGGTGGAACAGCAGATGAAGAATAGAGAGAGGACAAGTTCCACGACCAAATAGCTACTGCGAGAGTGGCAATGAAAAGGAGAGACGAAGTTGAATAGAGCCATTGCCAGGTAGTCAACCGTGGCTCATCAGACTTTTGAAAGCGTCTACGTATGAACGCGACTAGGTGTAGTGATATTGATTTCCAAACGCCAATAATCACTCCGGCGAGCAGAAAGGAGATAGCGAGGGGCAGGTCCGAATGTTCAGACATAGTGAAACCTCTAGGGTTGTGGGAGAACGCAGTATAAAGCGAAAGCGCCGGTTCATGGAGTCAAGACTGTGACGCCATGCTAATTCCCCGACTCCGCTGACACGGCGTCTAACTTATCGCGGCGACAAATTGTCACGCTTCGCGCCGCTGTCAGAATTGTTCGCGTGTCACTCTATGTACAGAATCGAGAGTTTAGCGGAATGCGTGCGCATGGCGCCCTTTTTGCGCGGGCGATTGGCGTTGATCTGAAAATACTGGATAGGACAACATTGAGTTGCCGTATCCACCGGCAGAGGGCGCCGGGCACACCTACGAACCTGGTACCCCCATTATCTTGGCGCTTGGGTCGCTCAGCCAGTGACAAGTCGGCAATCCCTCCGGCTCTGCGTCAACTGCAGCGGCAACGGCGATAAAGCTCACAATAACGGCCGAAGCCCGGTAAAGACGCTTTCGAAAAGGCGATCAAAGCTCTGATTAACTGGAAACTTTAGGCTGTTTCGGCGGTCCCGTTTTGAGGGGGTTCTATGGAATTCTTGATATTTATCACACTGCTGGTGGCCTTCATCCTCATCGGCTTTGCAATCAGAGCCGCTTCGCTTCGTAAGATCACTGAGGATGTCACGCAGCTTATGGTCGCTGAGCATTTTGGCGTTCATCCTGAGCCTGACGGCCTCAAGAAGTGGTCTAAGCTTCAGAATGACCATCCCGAACTCTATCGTAAAGCTCAGGTCGCCGCGCTTGTCATTGCTGAGAATAGACGCCGACAAGATGCCGCCCGAGACCAGGGGGAAGATCCGTACGGCCGCTCTCTGGGGAATGGGGGCGCGGCTGGTTAACGGCGACCCGCTTCTCCACGATGGCAGCGCGCGTACCCTGGAGGAGGCTGTTCAGCGGCACAAGAACAGCGCTGCGCAGGAGGCGGAGAAGTTAGAGCGCCTGCGCGTGAGTGAGAGAGCAAGGCTCTTGAAGTTCCTCAGGAGTCTCTAAATCAAAACGAGTTCTGATTCTACACGCGCCATGATCCATGTTCAACGTTCGCGGAGATTATCGCCATTGACTGCCGACCTGAACTGAACATAGACTTTCATTATGGATTGGAAACTTGAATTGGTGTTTGTTCCTGTCTCTGACGTTGACCGCGCGAAGGCATTCTACACTGAGAAAGCCGGGTTCAACGCAGACCATGACCACAAGGTTAGTGACGAGATTCGCTTTGTTCAGCTGACGCCTCCTGGATCGGCCTGTTCGATCGCCATTGGGACAGGACTCAGTGACATGCCTCCTGGTTCTGTCAAAGGTTTGCAACTGGTGGTCTCGGACATCAACGCCGCACGGGCGGCGTTGGTCAAGCGTGGGGTTGATGTCAGCGATGTTCAAGTGTTCGACTGGGGATCATTCGTCTTCTTCAGTGATCCGGACGGTAATGGCTGGGCGGTGCAGCAGATACCTGCTCGCAAATGAATTTTACGACGAACAATATTCTTCCACCGTTCGGTAGAAGCAGCCGACCCGATCAACCTTATAATAGAGCGTAAGTGTCGAGAGGGGAGTTGGGCTAAGGATAGATTCTTCATCAGTCTTCGCGCCTGCCACTCCCGCTCCGCCTCCATGTCCGCCGCCGCGCTCGCCATCGGCGGATCGTTGACGCATTCCGCAAAAAACTTCCGCCAGCGCTCGTCCTATGTCATATCGGGATGGCGCTCGGCGTCGAGTCAGTGTCGCCGGTGGTCAATCAGCGCGATCGTGCCGTCTAGGTCTGCGATTTATCTTTCGTTTATTTTCCCGATCCCCCCAGCTTGCCTGTTTACGATTTTCGGGCTTCCATAGTAATTGATCTCCCCTATCCCGGATGTTTTTGCATCCAGTTGCCCCGTCACATATATCTCAACGCTACCTATTCCCGTTGAATTTACCTTCGCGTTGACAGCATGTAAATTCTTCGTGTCTACACTTCCGGCGCCAGATAATGTAATATCCGCTTCCTTTGTTTCACCAGACGCAGTTAAACTCCCGGCCCCGGTCAAGGCGATTTCCACTCGGTCATTCTTTACGTTTGATAGATTAGCTTTACCTGCTCCGGAGAAGACGAACTTTTTAAGATCGGGAGCGGATACACTGATCACAAGTTTATCCCGAGAATTGTATTCTTTACTTGAACGGATGTACAAAATGCCGTTATTAACTTCGGTAGTAATTAACGGGATGATGTTATCGTCGCCGCTGATTTCGAGACCCCCCTGCCCTTGAGTATGCGCTTGGATCGAGCCGTTACAACTCACTTCTAGCGAGTCGAAAGGGGCAAGTGATCTTTTTTCGGTCTTCATAATACCGCTTCCTTTAACTCTGTCGGTGGTACTAATGAGGTTGCATCCAGCCAAGCCAACGACTAATGCTATACTGAGCGATGTCAATATCTTCATGTGATTTTCCTTTCACTCCGATACCGGATCAAGAATATTAATCAGCGATTCAGCCAAAAGCGCTTCTAAGGGTGAACGCCTAACAATTCGTTGAAACATTTGCCCGGGTTGCGGGACGGCATTATACTTCGGCGCGTCACACAGTAAACAGCATCATTCAATCTGATCAATGGCGCCTGGCCGGGAGAATGGCTTTGATGCTGATGAATAAGAAATTGAAAACAGGTCAGCAGGGAACCAAACGCCTCATCACTCAATATGGCGCACATTTGGTCTGTGTGCGCTGTCGTTACGATGCAGGACACCGCAATCGCTTCAAACCAATTGAACTGAGAATTATTTCCTATTCGCGGACGTGTTCCGAAGAGATTCGGATGGGAGTTGGCGCTATTCTCACGTGATCTGGAACTCAGATACGCCCGCCTCATGAACAACTCGAGTGGGGCTCATTCGAGGAAACCGTCTAACAAGTGGCTGGAGCGGGCACGCGAAAAGCGCGACCTGTCCTTCGCCAAAACCTCAGCGGAAACGGGCATCAGCGCCTGTAAGGCGGATTGATAGTGTGAATCCGAATTCATACTCTCGATGAAGGAAACGACAATGACTCTCTTGGCTGATGACCAGTCAGTGGCGCAGCGGATTTTCGATCACATCGACAACCGGACTACCGATCGTAGCGATGCAAGCTGGCGCGAGCCTGTGAAACACTATCGCTGCGAGCAACGGTTCGCGGCTGAGCTTGAACTGGTACTGCGCCGATACCCGACGCCATTCTGTCCGTCCGCAGCGCTGCGCGAGGCCGGGTCTTACGTCGCGCGCGACGCGGCGGGCACGCCTATACTCGCCGTGCGAGGAGTTGACGGGCGGGTCCGGGCCTTCCGCAACGCCTGCCGCCATCGCGGCGCGCAACTGGCGGACGGATCGGGCTGCCAGAAAGCTTTTGTCTGTCGCTATCACGGCTGGACCTACGGCCTCGATGGTCGTCTCCGTCACGTGCCTCACGAGGATGGGTTCCCCGGCCTCGACAAGACCGCGCGGGGATTGGCGCCGGTGGAGACCACAGAGATGCGCGGCCTGGTGTTCATCACGCAGGACGAGCCGTATCTGATAGAGCCGTGCCTGGCGGAACTCCCTGAGCTTATTGCGCCCAGCCAGCAGTTGTTCACAACCACCGAACAGGAGACGCCGGCCAACTGGAAGATTGTCGTTGAAGGCTTCCTGGAGGGTTATCACATCCGTTCGACTCATCGGGAGACGTTCTATCCCATCCAGTTCGACAACCTGAACGTCGTCGAGACTTTCGGCAGGAACAGCCGCGTGGCGTTCCCTTACCAGCGTATTAACAAGCTTCGCGCGATACCTCCCGCTGAGCGACGCGTGGACGGGATGCTGACGTATGTCTACCACCTCTTCCCGAACGTGATGGTGGCGACGTTCCCGAATAATATCGCGATGGTCGTGCTTGAGCCTTTAGCCATTGACCGAACCAGAATCCTCACCTACACCTTGACGGACCGCAGCGACCACGATGGCGATGGAATGGAGGCGGTCAATCGCTCCCGGGATTTCCTGCTGGCCGGCGCGGCCGAAGATCGGGCCGTCGCCATTGCCGTTCAGCGGGGCCTCCAGAGCGGCGCCAACCAATTCTTCGAGTTCGGGCAATTCGAGGGAGCAATCAGTCACTTCCACCGCGCCCTTGACGCGGCGCTCGGCGGAACGCCATGACGGGCGTCTTCCTCTATTCGATGATTGGCCTCTGCGCTAGTAGATCGATCAGTTCAACTTCTAACGTTCACCCAAACGTGCACGTGCGGATGTCCACGGAAAAACCAGAGCATGTTCTGGCTCTCCAACTGCCACACGTCCCACACGTTGTCGTTGCCGAGATCTAGGTTGCTATAGAACGAAAGCGAGAGGCTATCCACGCCGCCGCGCTTCTTGATGTAGCGCAAGGCTTCGTCAACGTCTTCCCGGCGGAAGGGCAGGAGCAGATCGGCTAGTACTTTTTCAACCAGTTCCTTCTGGTCGCGGCTCAACTCGGCCACGGGCAAGCCGACCAGTTCCTCTTTGCGCGTTTTGAGCGCGACAGTTTGCGTCGCCTGCTCGCGGCGCGGATCGCCGAGCAGGGCCTGGGCGCGCTGTTTACCATCGAGCGCATTGAAGACTTCGTTGGCGCGTTTGGCTTGATACCAGTAGACATTGCCTGGATGGTTTGGCTTCTCGGTCCCGCCGCCGGCATCATGGCCGTAAAAGATCGGGCCGCCGAAGGCCGCGCCCTCGACTGAATCGCCGTCGCAGCGCATCGTGCAATGGCGCCCGGTCAACACAAACTCGAACTGTCCCGTGCCTGGCTGGCCGAAAAGCGCAACCGCGTAATTCCCCAGATTGCCGCCGTCATCTTCGATGTGTCGCATCACCTGCTCGATATAAGCCGGGTTGTGCATGCTGCGGAAGATCTCTTCGACCATCGCCTGCTGTTCGCGGGTGAAGAATTCGCTGATGAGTGGGCGCGTGATGCGCCAATTATTGTCAACTTTGGATTGCAGCGGATGATTGAAGTCAAACGCGACGACCTGTTTCTGCGCATCAGTGAGACTACGATGGAGCGCCGCCACCAATGTCTCGGACTTGCTCTTGCGGCGCTGGAATGCCGCGGGCGGAAGCGACGCCGCCAATGCGGCCATGTCCTCGGTTCGGGCGGCGGCCCCGTAGGCCAGACTTCCAACAACGGTGGCCTTGAGAAAGTCGCGACGCGTCGTCGCCCGCTGATCGGCGAATGGCGCATTCGTTTTCTTCGACGTCATATGCCCTCCTTGTAAAGGTGAATTGTTGAATCGCAGGGTTAGGCCCCGAGGGGTCTCTCCCCAGGCATCACGTTGTCGCATCGTGATCACGAAAAGCTAAGCCCGTGGAGAGTGTCAGCGTTCTACGAAGCGGGAACGCGTTAGCAGAACTCAGTTGGAACCCCAGCGGGGTGGAAACTGAGCGCTATTCCTGCGAACGCGAAGCCAATATTTACCATTGAGGAAAAACCCCATTTTTGACCAGAGATGACAGGAAAAGTTCAGAGAAAAGCGTCATCGTGACCCGTCGGCGCCAGATGATTCAATCGGCGCAGAGTTTACGGGGTCGTAAGTTGTCGCGCGCATTATCCGCCCTGATGGCTCGATGCGTCGAGACTTGCCGCCACTTTTTAGCCGTTGTCACTAGCACACTCTCGGCATTCCAAAGCGTATGCGCTCTTTCTATGAGCGCGAGGCGGGGGACATTCCGCCGGGGACTAATGCCACAGATGGCCAGAACCCTGGATATTTCTGTGGAGGAGTTGTGTGGCGAGATAGTGAGAGAAAAATTTCGCTGGCCCTAGGCCGACACGCAGGATACGCCGCCTATTTAAAGCGGCATCCAAGCTCCAGCGTTCCCATCAGCAGAAGATTGCGGCGGCGCTCTAAACCTTCGTCA
>Ga0081455_10005312_pt1 | contig 14144 bp, 15 predicted proteins | sample TabmetS3T2R1_FD_70207 | JGI IMG/M metagenome (GOLD analysis project Ga0081455, IMG submission 70207) | Tabebuia heterophylla rhizosphere microbial communities from the University of Puerto Rico - S3T2R1 | ecosystem: Host-associated > Plants > Roots > Rhizosphere ... | reverse complement strand
CGCGCAGATGGCCTATGGCGCCAGCCAGACCCGGGCCAACGGCGCCGGATTCCGAACGCGGCAAACCATCTAGATGTATGAGGCCAGGACGTTGTTGACGTTGGCCGGAGCGATCGGGCGGCTGCGGCAACGTTCGATGAGGCGTCGGCGGCCTTCGATGGTCAACGGTGCGTTGGTGTGACTCATACGCTAATCGCGTAGGACCGGGCGATGAGATCGGCCATTGCGCTCTGGAAGTCGTCACGTCTTTGCTGACTCCAGCCGGCGGTCAGCTCGGCGAAAATCTCTTCCTGCCACGCATGAGCCTGCTTCAGCGCTGCCTTCCCGGCGGTGGAGACGGATATCTCGCGTCGGCGTCCATCAGCCGGACCTTTCGTCATCGTCAGGTAGGCGGCGTCGACAGCGCTCTTGATCAGACGTGATGCTCCGCTCTGGTCGATACCGAGTTCACAAGCTACTGCGTTCACTGTCGCGGGCTCGTCGCGTGCCACCAGCGAGTTGACCGCCTCAGTCACCAGCACAAGTCGCCCCTGCTCCGCAATCGAAGCATCCCCCGTGACCGCGCGGCGCGACCAATGCCGCACGAAGCTAAACAGGAGCTGCCCAGGCCCCAGCGTGCTCATTCAGACGCGGCCATCTCGCGGCAGATATACGCCAGCTCCAGAGCTGATTTCAGATCGGGCAGCCGCAACGCGGCCGTCACCTTAGTCCCAGCGACGCGGAATATCGTGGCCACGCGAGCCGGCTTCCCGTTGCCGGGCCACGTCGCATCCTCCTCGACCACCATGAGCCGCTCGCTCACGGGGTGCCAGGAACGTGGCACCAGCCGAATTCCCGAACGCTCCACCCAGTCGGCGAACTGATCAGGCGAAATCGGGCCGGCACCTTTGGGTCCGAGGACGACGATCGGATCGCCTACCGCTGCTGCAGACCGTCGCAGATCGCCAGCGTTCACACTTGCATGCCATTCGTTGATGGCTTCTTCCAGATTCGACTCCATGGCGACAATTGTATGCGAAACGCATGTATATTGGCAAGCGTCAACAACCTGCCGGCGGCAGCATCTAGCTCTACGGGATCAGCGTTGAGGCGCGTCCGGTTTATCCGGCGACGGCGGAGAGCCTGGGCCCGGCTGCAGCCCCGGTGACGGGACTTCGGGCGACGAGGCTTCCGGCGGCGTGATTTCCGGTGAAGGCGTTTTCGGTGGCGCCGGGTCGGGCACGACTGAGGTCGCCTCGGGCGCGACGGTGGGCGCGGGCGGCACCGGTTTCGGTTCGGGGTGGTCCTTCAACACGGATTCGGCAACAGAGGCTGCCGGCGGCGCCGCTGGTACAACGGGCGCAGGTGCAGCTGGCGCAGGTGGTGCTGCCGGCGCCGGCTCGATTCTGGGCTCGGCGACGGGAGGCTCGACCTTTTCGACGCTTTTCGGTGCAGGCGCCGGCGCCACGGCAACGGCTCGACGCCGCGTCCGCAGTGCGAGGCCGGAAAGGAAGTCCACCAGCGCGAGCGCCGTCATCAGGAAGTAGGTCGAGGTGGCGAACCTCGGCAACAGCACGAATTCGGCCGCTGCCGCGCCGAACACGATCAGCGACAGCAGGTGGTCGGTAAGGTACTTCGCACCGGGGCGCGCGCCTTTGATGACTTCGGCCAGCAGCAGCAAAATGCTGAGCGTGAGCAGCACGTCGCTCAACGAAATCGCCCACTCCGCACCCGACATCAGCGTCACCTTCACCAGCGGATCGGTGAACGACACCTCCGGCATCAGGAAGACGATGATGTTGTAGATCGCGAGCGGAATCAGAAGCAGCGGAAAACCGACCATGGGTCGCGCCTTGCAAAGGAAAACCGGATTGTCCCCGGGCAAAGCACCGCCTCGCCCCTCGGGAACCGTTGGCCAGCTCGTTGGCCAAATTCGGGCAGACGCCGCCGAAAGCGGCGTCTTATCCCCTATCCGGTCAGGATTCCTTCTTCTTCAGCACCTGCCGGCCCTTGTACATGCCGGTCTTCAGGTCGAGATGGTGCGGACGGCGCAGTTCGCCGGAATCCTTGTCCTCGACATAGGTCGGCTTCTTCAGCGCGTCCGCCGAGCGGCGCATGCCACGCCGCGAGGGCGATGTTTTTCTTCTCGGAACGGCCATAACGGTCCTCTAGGGGTGTTGTCGGAGGCATCGTCCGAACCAGACGGGGGCCCAGCGCTTCGCGCACAGGCTGCGATGCCGATAAGGCCGCGCTTATAGAGGAACGGACGGCGTAAAGCTAGGCCGGCGTGCGGTAAAAGCGGCCGAAAATTGGCTCAAAAACCGCGATTCTCGCTCCAGCAGCGCTGTAGTGCCGCGGCATTGGCCCGCGCCATGTAGGTGGCGGCCAGACGGCGCACCCCGGGACCGGGATTACGGGCGCTGCGCCTGACGGGATTGGGCAGGATAGCCGCCAGCAAGGCCGCCTCGCGGGCCGAAAGCGTCGCCGCGGAACGGCCGAACGCGTACATCGACCCGGCCTCGACCCCGAACTGCCCGGACGGGCCGAGTTCCGCGATGTTGAGGTAAATTTCCAGGATCCGCTGCTTGGACAGCACCAGATCGATCCACATCGCCAGCGGCAGTTCCAGCGCCTTGCGGACCACGCTGCGCCCCGGCCACAGGAACAGGTTCTTGGCCACCTGCTGGGTGATGGTCGAGCCGCCCCGGGCGGGCTCGCCGTCCTCGGCATCGTCGATCGCATCCTGCAAGGCATCCCAATCGACCCCGCGATGGCTGCAGAATCTGGCGTCCTCGGACCCCACCACCGAGCGCGGCAGGTAGGGCGACATCGCGTTGAAATCGATCCATTGCCGCGTCACCGGCGCGCCCTTGAGCCAGCGCCAGGCCATCAGCGTCGAGACCGGATGGCCGGTGCGGTAGAACGGCGTCACCACATAGGGCAGCAACAGCACCGCCAGCAGGATCAGCACGAAAATTCGGACAATGCGCAAATTGGATGCTTCCGGTTCAGACCACGCCGTCCAGGACCGGTGAACAGGCCCCACCGAAGTGACATCTCCATGATATTTCGGGAGTTTTCCAGCGCTTTTGTGACTGAAGTCATGGAATTGACGAAGCCTCTGGCATCAACGATTGTCCGGGCCAAATTTGATCTGGAGCTATTCTTAATGACCACCGCCGCTGCCGATTTTGCCAAACGACTGGACCAGACCGCCGAGGACACCGAAGCGCTGCTGGCGAAGCTGTTGTCCGATACGCTGTTGCCCGACGAGATCGCACGGCCGAAGCGGCTGATGGACGCGATGCGCTATTCCAGCCTCGGCGGCGGCAAGCGGCTGCGGCCCTTTCTGGTGGTCGAAAGCTCGGCCGTATTCGGCGTCCCGCGCGAGGCGGGCCTTCTGGTCGGTGCGGCGCTGGAATGCATCCATTGCTATTCCCTGATCCATGACGATCTGCCGGCGATGGACAACAGCGATTTGCGCCGCGGCCGGCCGACGCTGCACAAGAAGACCGACGACGCCACCGCAATCCTCGCCGGCGACGGCTTGCTGACGCTGGCCTTCGACATCGTCACCCGCGACGAGATCCACAAGGATGCCACCGTGCGCCTGCTGCTGACGCGGGCGCTGGCGCGCGCCTCCGGCATCGGCGGCATGGTCGGCGGCCAGATCCTCGACCTCGCCGGCGAAGGCCGATTCGGCGATCGGGAACCGGTCGACGTGGCGCGGCTGCAGCAAATGAAGACCGGCGCGCTGTTGCGCTACGGATGCATCGCCGGCGCGATCCTCGGCCAATCCTCGCAAAAGGAATACCAGGCGCTCGACGATTACGGCCGCGCGCTCGGCGAGGCCTTCCAGATCGCCGACGACCTGCTCGACGTCGAGGGCGACGCCGCAGCGCTCGGCAAGCCGGCCGGCGCCGATGCCGCGCTCGGCAAGACCACCTTCGTGACGCAGCTCGGCATCGAAGGCGCCAAGCAGCGCGTGCGCGATCTCTTGGCGCGGGCGGATTCGGCGCTGTCGGTATTCGGTGCCAAGGGTGACGTGCTGCGGGCGGCGGCGCGCTTCGTCGCGGAGCGAAAGAACTAGCGCGCGGTTTAAAGGCAGCGGATGAGCAGGGAATTCGAAGAGCACCTTGTTCGGTTCCGAAACCTGCCGCTGCCGATCCGCGTGGTCTATGGCAGGCCGCGCACCTTCTTCGCGCTGGCGGCCGGCGTCATCGCGTTTTTCCTGTTGCCCGGCACGCTGCGGCTGCCGACGCGGCTCGTCGTCGGATGGGACGTATTTGCCGCGCTCTACCTTGTGCTCGCCTACATCATGATGCTGCGCTGTGACACCGGCCATATCAGGCGCAGCGCGGTGTTGGAGGACGACGGTCGCTTCCTGCTGCTGCTGTTGACCGCGCTCGGCGCTTTCGCGAGCCTTGCCGCCATCGTGTTCGAGCTTGGCGCTTCGAAAGGCAGCACGTCCGGGCTGATCCTTGCCACGGTGACGATCGCGCTGTCATGGACGACCGTTCACACTGCTTTCTCGCTGCATTACGCGCACGACTTCTACCGTGGCAGCACACCCGGCGGCCTGCAATTTCCGAGCGGCGACGCGCATGTTGAGGCGGACTACTGGGATTTCGTCTACTTCTCGTTCGTGATCGGCATGACCGCGCAGGTTTCCGACGTCGGCATCACCGACCGGGTGATCCGCCGCACCGCGACGGTGCACGGCATCATCTCGTTCGTGTTCAACACGGCGCTGCTGGCCTTGATGGTGAATATCGCAGCGAGCGCGATCTGATCGCCTGCCGTCCCGGCCTTGAATCCGGCCGGAAGCGATACCCTTCGCGGTACACAGCAGTACCCGAACACAAAATATCGAAAACAACCCCATGCAAAGTAGAACGGGCCCCGGCCCGCTGGGCTCACGCCGCCTGCGGCCGGGGCGCGAGACGGTCCGTTTTCACGGCCCAGCCCGATCCCCTCCCGCTCTAGAGCCCGATTCTGAATTCAATCAGAACCGGGCTCTGGATTCGTGTTTTGATGCCTTTTCTTGGCGCGAACCGGTGCCTACTCGCTCGAAAACGCTCTACGGGCACACGCCCGACATGATGGCCTGGTAGCTATTGCAACCCTGCTGGCGTTCGAGGCCCGTCAGCGGACGGCCTTGCTGGGACATCCCTGCGGCATTCGGGTTTTGAGAGCGCGTGACATAAACTCTCTTTGTGGATTCCGGAGCTCGCCTTGCTTCGGGAGCGAGCCGCGGTTCCGGCCTGTCGCGTTTGGCCACCGGCTTGGCGCGGCGCTTCTCGCATTCATTGTTGTCGTTGAGGTAAGAGCCCTCGGCACAGACGATCTTGGTGCAGCGCTCGCCCTCGGCCTTGAAGCCGTGCTCGCAGACCAGCGGGCACACCCGCGACGACTTCAGCTTGATCGTATCGAGCGTGTCGACGCTGGCGACCTTGGTGTCGAGCTTGGTTCCGGCGTAGCGGTTGAACTGCGTCAGCGACCGCTGCGAGGCGTTATTCCAGTTGCCGTCGGCGTTGCCGGAGAGACAACCGACGCGGCGCAGTTCGGCCTGCACCGACTTGGTAACGTCAGGCTGCTGCTCGGCCGGCGCAAGCGCAGCCACGTTCACCGGCTTATCCTTGTCGGCGGCGGCGTTTTCGGCGGCGACGCGCTTCTGCTCGGCGGCGGCGGCCTGATCCTGCGCCACCTGCTTGGCCTTTTCAGCCGCGATACGCGCCTGCTCGGCGGCCTTGGCTTCGGCCTCGGCCTTGGCCTGTTGCGACTTCTGGGCGCCTTCGGCAGCGAGCCGCGCCCGCTCCTGTTCGGCCAGCCGGGCTTTTTCGGTGGCCGCGACGCGTGTCTCTTCGGCGGCGATCTTGTCGAGCTGAAGCTTGGCGAGGCTCGAATAGAAACCGTCAGGATATTGCGCGAGGAAGGCGTTGAGCGCGCTCTTGTTGCCGATCTGCAGCGCCAGTTCGTAGTCGCGGCGGGCTTCGGCCTGTGCGCTCAGGGCCGGCGCAGGGGCCGCGGCTGCGGGCGCCGGGCGGGGCGCCGGCACCAGCGGCACGTCGTCACCGCCGAGCGAACCATACACAAAGGGTTCCTGCCGGTTGTTGGTGGTCTTGAGCACCTCGTCGCGGACGAAGCCGAACGCGCGGCGCACGTCGAGGCCGGGCTTGGTCAGATGATGCGAAAGCGCCGCGGTGAACGGGCTGTTGTTGCCATCGCCGTCGGCCGCGGTCGAACCGGCCTTCGCCGAATAGGCGATCAGGACGTTCGGGCTGGTCGGCTCGACCTTGGCAAGACCCTGTCCGATCGCGCGCGAAGCGACGGTCCGCTTCATGGTCCGGGAGAACGGATTGTCGCGGCAGGCGTCGAGAATCACGAGCCGCAGCTTCTTGGCCGGCTCGATCGCGATCAGGATACGATCGAGCGAGAAGGCCTCGTCGTAAACATCGGTGTCGCGTTCCAGCCGCGCGTCGACGGGAATCAGGTAGTTCGCGCCGTCCACCTCGATGCCGTGGCCGGCATAATAGACCACGGCGATATCGGCATCGCGCGCGCGATCGGCGAAATCGCGCAGCGCGCGGCGGGTCTCGGCCGCCGCCAGGTCGCGGCGGGAATCGACGACATCGAAGCCCGCGTCCTTCAGCGTCGCCGCCATCCTGCTGCTGTCGTTCACGGGATTGGCGAGCGGTGCGACATTCTGGTAGTTGGAATTGCCCAGCACCAGCGCCACGCGCTTTTCGGCAAGGGCCGGTCCGCTCACGAAGAGCAGCAGGGCCATCAGGGCAAGAACCAATCGGTTCGATTTCATGAGCGATTTCATGGTCACGCATCCAGAACTAGGACAAATCTAACACACTGGCCTGACTAGCAGAAGCAACCGCGGGCCTTTGTGAGTTATCTCACGATCGCCGGAGCCTGGTCGGGCCATCCTGAACATTAGTCGTCCAAACCGGCTGCCGGTTCGCTTTGCCGAGAGGCCGCGTGCGCAAGATCACATAAACGCGAACAGGGTCGGAGCAAGCATGCAAGGACGCAATTCGGTAGTTCTACTGACCCAATCGCGGGCGACTGGCGCGAGGGTAAGAGAGGCCTCTGACTGGCTCACCACCACCGCCGAAGGATTAGGTCGCGCTATCCTTGATACCAAGCATCGAGCGACGCCATGCCGCCGGGCTAACGCCGATCACGGCCGAAAACACGCGCGTGAAGTGGCTTTGGTTCGCGAACCCGGCCGATATCGCAATCTCGGCCAAGGGCAAGTCACGCACGCTCATCAACTGCTGGGCCGCCTTCACGCGCTGACGAAGCAGCCATTGGTGCGGCGGCAGGCCGGTTGAGATTCGAAACGCGCGTGAGAAATGGCTAACCGAGAGGCCAAACTCGGCCGCGACCTGCTGCAACGAAAGTGTTCCACTGAGATCGGCGTCGAGCCTTTCGCAGGCTTGTTTCGCCTGCCATGGAGCGAGACCGCCCCGTGCAAGCGCCGCGATGCTTCGCATATCGCCATAAGTCTGCGCGACGTGTACAGTGAATGCGAGCATCATGTGATCGATGAAGAGCTGGTTGATCTCAGCGGGCCTACTCAGCGCTTGCAGGAGCGACCCACCAATATGACGGATGACCGCGTCGTCATGGCCGTCGCCGAGCTGCGAGGGAAGCTCACCAACGCGCGGTGCGGCTGACTGCTCAGAGATGCCGTCGAGTGCTGAACGCGGAAGGTAGAAATGAAGGGAGTGGAACGGCTTATTGATGACAAAGCGAGGATCCTTCTTCATATCGTAGAAGTACGCTGCGCCCGAGCGGACATCGGTCCGGACGGACGTACCACGCTGCCAAATCTCGCAGTTGGGGAAATCGTTGAGTGCCAGGGTTACAACATAGGCATCTGCAAGACCCATCTCGCCGGATGGGCGAGGCACAGGAGCATCGACGCGGGTTTCAGTGACAGCAATCTCAGCGTTGCGTAGCGAACGCGTGATCAGCGAGGCCGGTTCATGCTCCATGTGCATGAACCGCCTCACAGTCGGACCGTAGAAGCCCATTTGTGCCATATGGACCAGCTTGTCTTGCAGAATTTGACGTAACGGATTTCAGCAGGAGCCCGGCGTACCTCCGCCAATCTACGGTATCCCGGTGCGGGGATCTACACTAGCGATGGCGTCCAAAGTGGTTCTCGCAACTTCTTGAACTGACCCATCGCGTCATTTGCTGCGGCTGCGCAAAGCTAGTCAGTATCGGCGCAAAGCGAACATCGCGCCGATTTACTCCGCGCCGGGCGTAATATGCTCCCGATATCGCGGCAGATCGTCGCTGATCTCATGCCATGGCGCCTTGGAGCCGACGAAGATATGCGCACCCGGCCGGATCGAGGGCGCATCGACAAGCGTCCCCATTGTGACATGGACAAAGGCGCCGTCGCGCACCACCGAGTAGAGCAGCGAGCCGCAGCTGCGGCAATGTGCGTCATGTGTCCTGTCGTCGCCATAAATCAGCAGACTGTCACCGCCTCTGACGACACTGAACTTCCCGCGCGCAATTCCGGCGAATGGCTTGAACGCCGAGCCGGTGGTGCGCCGACAGTTCGAACAATGGCAATTCAATGCATAGGCGAACGCGTCCTCGACCTCGTAGCGCACGGCGCGGCAGAAGCATTCTCCGGCAAGAATGCGAGCATTCGAATTTGTTGATCTGGCCACAGGTCTCTCCTCACGCGGATGTCAAAGTCAGCCATGGCGCAATTCGGCGGTTCGTGGCTTAATTCAAATCGAGCATATCCAATCCTGCCGGGGAGAACGACCCATGAGCCATGACCGATCGACCGTCGAAGCCGTCGTGCAGAATTATTTCGATGGCCTGTATGAGGGTGACGCCGAAAAGCTCGGCGCGATCTTCGACGCTACTGCCGATCTGCGCTGGCTGGAGAAAGGCGAGTTGCAGGTTTTGACCGTGCCGGACTGGCTCGATCGCGTGCGCAAGCGCCCCTCCGCCAAGGCCGAAGGCAAGCCGCGCGAGGACTTCATCGTCACCATCGACCGCTCGGATGACCAGACGGCCTTCATCAAAGTGCGCTGCCAATTGCCGCCGCGCTACTTCACCGACTATCTGGTGGCGATGAAGCTGCGCGACGGCTGGAAGATCGTCTCGAAATCCTATCGCTACGACCTGCGCGAGTAGCGATTTCCAACCAGATCGACGCCTAATCATACGGAAAGAGCACAATCCGTGAGCCATGATCGTTCTACCGTAGAGGCGGCAGTTCAACTCTATTTCGACGGCGTGTACGAGGGCGACGTCGAGAAGTTGGGGGCCGTCTTTCACCCGTCCGCCGACCTGCGCTCGTTGGAGAACGGCAGGCTGCGGGTTCTTGCCTTGTCGGCTTGGCTGGACTGGATGAAGAAGCAGCCCTCGGCGAAAGCCGAAGGCAAGTCGCGCGACGATTTCATCGTCACCATCGACCGATCGGATGACCAGACCGCCTTCATCAAGGTGCGCTGCCAATTGCCGCCGCGCTATTTCACCGACTATCTGGTGGCCATGAAGCTGCGCGATGGCTGGAAGATCGTCTCGAAATCCTACCGCTACGATCTGCGCGAGTAATCCGCTCAGGCCTGTGCGCCCGCCGGCGCAGCCTCCCCGCCCTTCATCCGTGAGCGCGCCTGGCGCATTGACCTCGCGGTTTTTCCCTGCGAATGGGGGGCCATCATGGAAGCTACTTTTCAGATCTTTTTGATCCTGCTGGCCGCCCTGGCAGGGACCGCGCTGCTGGCGCGGCGATTCAACGTCGCGCCGGCCATCCTGCTGCTGCTCGCGGGCATTGCGCTTGCCTTTGTACCGGGCATGCCGATGGTGGAATTGGAGCCGAAGCTGGTGCTGCTCGTATTCCTGCCGCCGCTGATCTATTCGGCGAGCGTGGCGATGAGCTGGCGCGAGTTCAAAGCCAATCTGCGGCCGATCATTCTGCTGTCGGTCGGCTGCGTGATCTTCACCGCCTGCGCGGTCGCGACCGCGACGCATTACCTGATCGGGCTGCCCTGGGGCATCGGCTTCCTGCTGGGAGCCATCGTCGCGCCCCCCGATGTGGTGGCGCCGCTGGCCATTGCCCGCAGGCTCGGCATGCCACGCCGTATCCTGGTCGTGCTCGAAGGCGAAGGGCTGGCCAACGACGCCACCGCCCTGATCCTCTACCGCTTCGCGGTGGCGGCGATTACGACCGGCATGTTCTCGCTGCCGAAGGCCAACGGCACCTTCGCCGCCATTGTCGTCGGCGAAATCCTGTTTGGCCTCGCGGTCGGCTGGCTCTCCTTGCGCGCACGACACCACGCGCGCGACCCGCAGGTCGAGATCACGCTGTCGCTGATCACGCCCTACCTTGCCTATTGGGTCCCCGAACATCTCGGCGGCTCCGGCGTGATCGCCACCGTCGCCTGCGGTCTCTATATAAGCTGGAACGGCCCGCTCCTGATTTCATCGGCGACGCGCCTGCAGGGCATCTTCTTCTGGGACCTCGTGATCTATCTGGTCGAGGGCCTGCTGTTCCTGCTGACGGGCTTCCAGATGCGGCTCTTGTTCGAGAAATCGAAGGCGTTTCCGCTGCAGGACATCCTGATCACGACCGCGCTGGTGGCAGTGATCATCATCGTCGCTCGCTTTGCCTGGGTCTATCCCGCAACGTACCTGCCACGGCTGCTCAGCAGGCAAATCCGTGAACGCGATCCGTCGCCGACCTGGCAGGCCGTGTTCGTGGTTGCCTTCACCGGCGTCCGCGGCGCGGTGTCGCTGGCCGCGGCATTGGCGCTGCCGTTCACGCTGCCGGGCGGCGAAGCCTTTCCCTACCGCGACATGATCCTGTTCGTCGCCTTCGGCGTCATCCTGATCACGCTGGTCGGCTTGGGACTTGGATTGCCGCCGGTCGCACGCTGGCTCGGCGTCACCAAGGACGGCCGCAGCGAACATCTGGCGGAGCATGAGGCCGAGATCGCCGCGCGGCGCGAGGCGCTCGACGCGGCGCTCAAATCGCTCGACGCCATCACCGACGACCGCGAACTGTCAGACGAAGTGGTCAAGCTGTTGCGCGCACGGCATGAAAACCGCACGAGTCAGATCCCAAGTTCGCTCGATCCCGCCGCGCACGACATTACGGAGGCCGGCGCAAAGCTGACACGCGAGCTGATCACAACCGAACGGAAATTCATCCACATCCTGCTTCGCGACGGCAAGATCACCGACGAAACCCGACGGCGGATCGAACGCGATCTCGACCTGGAGGAAGCGAGCCTGAGCAATCGGGAGTATCAGACGATCGCGTCGTAGCGTCGTCCCGGCGAACGCCGGGACCCATACGCCGCGACGGTGGTTGTTCAACACGATGGTTGACGGCTTTCGCTCAACAATTGTCGCTTGTGGTTATGGGTCCCGGCGTTCGCCGGGACGACGAGAGTGTGGGCCCTAGCCCTACTCCGCCGCCGCGTTCCTGCCGGGACCGCCGACAAAGCCTGCCGCATCGCCGAAGCGCTCGATCATGACCGTGGTCAGATCCTTGGCCTTGCTGGTGACACAGGCGCCGGAGCGCACGGCGTAGCGGTCCTGATGCTTCAGGTGCGGCGGCGCCTCGCCCTTCTGCAGCGCGCGGGCGGCATCCATCACGAGCTTGCGGAAATGCATGATGCCGAGATCGGTCGGGCCGAGATGTTCGCGGGTGCGGTCGGCGATCGGGCCCTGGCTGTCCTGCACGGCGGCGTCCTGTTCGGACACGCCCTTGATGCCGGTGTAGCTGGAGGTTTTCTGCAGCTTGCGATCGATCAGATAGTCGTTCGACTTGTTGCGCAGCGGGACATAATTCTCGTCGACCACGGCCATCACGCCATTGCCGCGATCGTAGCCATCGCGTTCGGCCTGCGTCAGCGGACGTTCCGGATTCCACGCATAGGTGTAGATCCAGCAATTGGTGTCCGTCACCGGCACAAAACTCTGGCCGAAAATATTCTCGCCGGGCATCGAGCTTGGCGCATAGGCGTGCACCGGCATCAGGAACTGGGCGATGCGCCAGTAGATATTGTCTGATCCGGTCAGCCGCCCGCCCGCGACCGTCAGGCCGGCCTCGTGCGGATTGATCTTGATCACGGGACGCGGGTCTTCGGCGATCCAGCGCATGTGGTCGGTCGCCACCCGCGCCAGCGGGTTCACAAAGTGCTTCTTGATGTCGAGGATTTCGTTCTCTTCCTTCTCGAAGGAGAGATGCGCGAAGGTGAAATGCGCGGTGTCGATCGAGCCTTCCAGTGCCTGCACCCAGTTGCAATCCTGCCATTTCTTGGTGACGTAGCGGTGCGACGGCGGCACCAGTGCCATCTCCAGCGCCGGCAACTCGGGAATCTGGTCCGCCGGCCCCATGTAGGCCCAGATCATGTCGCCCCATTCCCGCACGGGATAGGACTTGATGCGGATCAGGTCTTTTGCGTTGAGATCCGGATAGGACGTCGGCATGTCGACACAGCGGCCGTCGGTGTCGAACTTCCAGCCGTGATAGACGCAGCGGATGCCGCATTCCTCGTTGCGGCCGAGCCAGAGATTGGCGCCGCGATGCGGGCAATGTTGATCGATGACGCCGACCACGCCGCGCGAATCGCGGAAGGCAAGCAGCTCCTCGCCGAGGACTGTGATTTTTTTCGGCTCGCCATCGGGCTCGGGCAGCTCTACGGACAGCAAAACCGGCAGCCAGAACCGCCGCAAAAGCTCGCCCATCGGTGTCCCCGAATCGCTCTCGGTTAAGAACCGGTTATCTTCTGCGCGGAGCATGGGCGACCTCCGGAATTTTTTAACTTGGCGTAAAGCTTGACTCGCGATCGCACGAGCGTCAACGCACGCCATAATTGTGGCTTTCGCGCTCTTCCTTGCGCGCGCCGCGAATCATCGCTGGCGGCCGCTTAGTATTTGAATTTAAATGTAAATTTCGGCCATCACGGAGCCGTATTTCAAGGCCGTCAAAAGCCGATTTCGGAACTCCGCAAGTTTCGTCGGGCTCGATCACGGCTGAGTGTTGCCGATGGGTGACGGACTTATCAGCGGCCTGTCTGTATGAACGCGCCAACCTTGAAAGTGCCAATGCGTTCAACCAAGAGGAAATTGTTACCAATGAAGAAACTCGTCTTCGCAACTGCCGCTGTGACGATGCTGCTCACCGGCGCTGCTTCGGCCGCTGACCTCGCGGCCCGTCCCTATACCAAAGCTCCGGCGCCGATCGTTTCCATCTACAACTGGAGCGGCTTCTACATCGGCGTCAACGCAGGCGGCGGCTGGGCCGATAAGGATTGGGACATCTACAATCTCGGCGGCGCTGCCGTCGTTCCGGCCTTCCGTGAAGGTTCCCACACCGCGAGCGGCGCGACCGTCGGCGGCCAGATCGGCTATCGCTGGCAGGCCAGCAACTGGGTGTTCGGCGTTGAAGCCCAGGGCAACTGGGCCGATTTCACCGGCTCCAACAGCAGCCTGTTCTTCGTCCCTGGCACCGTCACCAACCGTACCAAGGTCGATGCGCTCGGCCTGTTCACCGGCCAGGTCGGCTACAGCTGGAACAACGTCCTCTGGTACGTGAAGGGCGGCGCCGCAGTCACCCGTGACAAGTACGAGGGCGCGCTCACCGGCACCGGCTTCGTGTTCGACCGTGCGAACGAAACCCGCTGGGGCGGCGTGGTCGGCACCGGCATTGAGTACGGCTTCACGCCGAACTGGTCCGTGGCGCTCGAATACGATCATCTGTTCATGGGCCACCGCGACATCACGCTGAACTCGACCGTCGTCCCCGGCACGCTCTCGCGCGGCGAGACGATCCGCCAGGACATCGACATGGTCACCGCCCGCATCAACTACCGCTTCGGCGGCCCGATCGTCGCCAAGTACTGATCGGCGAGACTTTCTCCGACAAACAAAAGCCCCGGCATCGTCCGGGGCTTTTTCTTTTGGGGGCGGGAAGCGCCGTTCACACCGGGCGCTCCCCCTTCACTGTAACGCGCGTGCCGGCGCGGGTGTGCGGCCAGTAGTCCCACATCGCACGGTGCTGGGCGCAGCGGTTGTCCCAGAACGCGATCGCGTTCTCGGTCCAGCGGAAGCGGCACTGGAACAGCGGGTTCTCCGCGTGCTGATAGAGATAGGTGAGGATGGCA
>Ga0081455_10005311_pt1 | contig 14144 bp, 7 predicted proteins | sample TabmetS3T2R1_FD_70207 | JGI IMG/M metagenome (GOLD analysis project Ga0081455, IMG submission 70207) | Tabebuia heterophylla rhizosphere microbial communities from the University of Puerto Rico - S3T2R1 | ecosystem: Host-associated > Plants > Roots > Rhizosphere ... | reverse complement strand
AATATGGCCGCTGCTTCGGCGACAAGGCGCTGGTGCTCAACCCGCGCAACCTGAAACTGCCGTTCTGGCTGTTCAACTTCGAGGAAATCGTCGACGTGCTGTTTGCCGGCCGCCCCGGCATCCCCGAAGAGCTCGACATCCTCGCCGAAGTGATCCCCATGGCGAAGGGCATCTACACCCAGTACCAGAACTCCGACCGCATCGGCTTGAAGCGGGTCGATCCCAAGCAGGGGGGCTACACCCTCGATACGCCGGTGCCATACCGGCTGCAGGACCTGATCTCCTTGATCGACGAGCGCATGGGCAAGCTGGAAAACCGCTCCTCGCGCATCATCTATCACAAGCTGATCTCGCGCATCGACGCCGTGAAAAACGACCCACGCTACGCCTTCATGTTCGACAATGCCAATGTCGGCGGCGACACCATGGCCGAGGTGATCAGCCATCTGTTCCGCCTGCCGGCCAACGGCCGGCCGATGACGGTGATGCAGCTGGCCGGCTTCCCCGTGGAAGTCGTGGACAGCGTGGTATCCGTGGTCTGCCGCATGGCGTTCGACTTCGGCTTGTGGAGCGATGGCGTCTCGCCGCTGTTGTTCATCTGCGAGGAAGCGCACCGCTACGCGTCCGCCGACCGCAACATCGGCTTCGGCCCGACCCGCAAGGCGATCTCGCGCATCGCCAAGGAAGGCCGCAAATACGGCGTGTTTCTTGGACTGGTCACACAGCGCCCGGCCGAACTCGACGCCACCATCATTTCTCAGTGCAACACGCTGTTCTCGATGCGCCTTGCCAACGACCGCGACCAGGCGCTGCTGCGCTCGGCGGTCTCGGATGCGGCCGCAAACCTCTTGTCCTTCGTGCCGTCGCTCGGCACCCGCGAGGTGCTGGCGTTCGGCGAAGGCGTGGCGCTGCCGACCCGTCTGCGCTTCAAGGAAGTGCCGCCGCATCAATTGCCGCGCGCCGAGACAACCATCGCCGCCGCGCCGTCGGTCGCAGCCGGCCACGACACGCATTTTGTCAGCGCCGTGCTGGAACGCTGGCGCGGCGCCACCTCCAGTCGCGACAACACGCTGAGCGAGGCGAGCTTCAATCCGTCGCAACGTTTCGAACCACGCCCGGAGCCGCGCTATGAACCGCGCCCGGAGCCGCGCCATGAACCGCGGCCGCCAGAGCCACGTACGGTCGAAGCCCCGATGTTGCAGCCCTCGATGGGGCTCGATCCCGACCGCTTCTCGCTGTTGAAGAAGCCGCTGCGCTAAAACCTTGCGCGGCTTGCGCGTTGGATTAAGGTCCCGGAAAAACCGGGACCTTTTTCATGAAGAAACCTGCCGCGAACCGCTTTCCGACGCCACCCCTCGACAAGCTGCCGGAGGACATCCGCACCCGCATCCTGGCGGTGCAGGAGAAGTCCGGCTTCGTGCCGAATGTGTTTTTGTCGCTGGCCTACCGTCCCGACGAGTTTCGCGCCTTCTTCGCCTATCACGACGCCTTGATGGAGAAGGACGGCGGGCTGACCAAGGCCGAACGCGAGATGATCGTGGTGGCAACCAGCGCCGCCAACCAGTGCCAATACTGCGTGGTCGCTCATGGCGCGATCCTGCGCATCCGGGCCAAGAATCCGCATGTAGCCGACCAGATTGCGGTCAACTACCGCAAGGCCGACATCACGCCGCGGCAACGCGCGATGCTGGATTTCGCCATGAAGGTGAGCCGCTCAGCCGAGGAAGTTTCCGAAAGCGACTTTGCCGCGCTCGCTGCACACGACTTTTCCAATGACGACATCTGGGACATCGCCGCGATCTCGGCCTTCTTCGCGCTGTCCAACCGCATGGCCAATGTCACGGCGATGCGGCCGAACGACGAATTCTATCTGATGGGCCGATTGCCCAAGGGAAACTAAGGGCGTGTACTCCTAAATCCGAGGATGGAGGAGCCTTGGATCCGATTCTAGTCAGGTCAGCTTTTCGTCCGAGAGCCGACTTAGACACCTGCTGAACACCCCACGCCAAGCCGCGCCGCTTGGAGCTCTGCGGTGCTCGGTCTTCAAGATCGTGGCGCTCAGGATGGTGCCGACAGGGCTCAACGTAGACGCGGAGAGCCCGATCGCCCGTCAGGTTGATGGTGCAAGACCGATCGGCCGTGCTAGTATTGCGGCGAAAGCCGGCCAGTAGAGTATGGAGCCCGCTAATGGTAGACGGTGGTGCTTCAAGCGCAGCGCGCAACATCATAACCGTTCTGGCTGTCGATATGGTGGCTTCAACTCGCCATATCGCTGCCTGTGATCCCGACGATGCACAGGCGTTTTTGGACCAATGGTTCGACCATATACGCGCAGCAGTAGAACGAGCTGGGGGAGTAATCGTCCACTATGCAGGAGATGGCGGTATCGCCATCTTTGGGTGGCCAAGTGCATTTGAGGACCACGCAGATCGCGCGTGCATTGCAGGTTGGGACATTCAGCAGGGTCACAGCGAATCAACTGGACCCGGAGGGCTTCCGGTAACCTTCCGAGTTGGGGTTCATTCCGGGCTGGTTGGCGTACGCAAGGGTGCTCGGAACGCCATTGCCCGTTTCAACGTAGCCGGCGCTACCGTGCACGTTGCGGCCAAACTGCAGCAGACGGCCGAACCAGGCGAGGTCGTAGTCAGCGCAGAAGCCGCCGGACTCTGCAGGTCGCCGCTGAAATTGACGCCGCTAAAGAGGGAGTCGGCGATGGTCGCCGACCGTCCGGTTGACGTTTACAGATTGGACGCGCGACCGGACAGCATTCACCACAACGATGTGGCGCGTCGGTATCGGTTCCCACTTGTAAATCGGCTCGGCGAACTTGCAGCTTTGCGTGAGCGGCTTCCGGGCGCGGGCGTGAAAAGCTCCTCCGTTGCTATCGTTGGTGAGGCGGGAATCGGCAAGAGCCGTCTGGCCGCAGCCGCTGTGACAGGTGCATTGTCGCCTGACGTGAGAAGTTGTGCCTTTTTTGGCGATGCGCAAAAGCGCACCACACCGTTTGCTGCGGCTCGCGCATTGATAACGGATCTGCTTGGATCACCTGCTGCGCTATCGCAGGACCGCCTTCGCACCTCGCTGGCTGCGGCGGGAATGGACTTGGGCGACCGCAGTGTAATCGAAGCTATGTTTGCGGTGGACGGCGCGCGCTCGCGTCGACAATCCGCAACCAATACCCAGACGCAGATCGCGCGCGCATTTGCAAGGGCGTTTGTTGCCTTGGCCCTCGACCGGCCAACCCTTTTGTTGGTCGAAGACCTCCAGCTGGTTGATCGGGAGAGCTGCCAATTTCTGGCAATGCTTGCGCGCGAAAGCATACAGCAGCCGCTTTGTCTGTTGTTGACCGGTCGACCTGAATCCGCAAAGCAAGCCAGCGAAATCGCGGAGTCGGTGCTCTATCTTCAGCCACTGTCGCGTCCACATATGGAGGATCTGGGCCGCCAGCTCTGGCCGGACAATCGATCCCGCGCCATATTCGATCGCGCGATCGATCGCGCCGACGGCATTCCCCTCATATTGGAGGAGTTTCTGCGCTCGGCGGACGCAACAGATCCCTCTGGGAGCTCGTGGCTGCCTCAGAACGTTGAGTCACTGATCCATGCCCGGCTGCAACGACTTTCTCCACAGGCAAAGACCTTCGCTCAGGCGCTCAGTCTTCTGGGCGAGGAGATCGATATCGACCTCGCAACCTCGGTGCTCTCGGTGGACGTTGGTGAGCTGCTGAATGTGCTGTTCGACCTGGAACGATTTGCATTTGTCCATCCGCTTGCGGGCCGCTCCACGCGCTTCCGACACCAGATTATCGCCGAGGCCTGCGCCAATACCATACCGCGCGATCAGCGGCGAAAGATCCATCGAGCCGCTGTCCGCGCCATAACTTTGACCTATCCCAGCCTCAGCGGCCACTACGAACAACTGGCTTTTCATGCCGAAGAAGCCGGAGAAATCCAAATCGCGCTCGATTACCTCTGGCAAGCGGGGCTCGAGGCCCGTCACAATTCAGCCTCCTCATCCCTGAAGCTCATTTTTGACCGCGCGCTTAAGCTCATTGACGGCTTGGGAGAGGCCGGGGAAGAGAAGTATGTCAATTTCGTGCTGATGAGCTTCGCCTCGATGCTGCAGCTCGGCGAGTTTGGAAAAATGAGCGGACATCTCGAGCGGGCGACGCAGCTGGCCCGACGCCAGGGCAGGCCCGCTCAGGTCTGCAGTGCCCAATCACAACTGGGGATGATTTGCTGGTTCGAGGGCAGATATGAGGAGGGGCTGCAGGTGACGAGTGCGGGGTTGGAAATGGCGCGCAGCCAGAACTCGCCGGCGCTCATATTCTCAAATCAGATCATGATGGCGAACATTTTGCATGGAATGGGCCAGCTCGACCGTGCGATTTTAACACTGCAGGAACTGGACCAGATGCTCACTGGCGAGCTCGAAAGTGCTCGGCTTGGAGCGCCCGCCCTTCCAAAATCGACGGTCTACGCATTCATGAGCTGGTTCATGAATGCGACGGGTCGATACACAGAGGGTCTCGAATTCGCAACTCGTGCTCTGGGCATTGCAGATCTTGCAAGCGATTCATACTCCGAGGTACTGGCCCGGAGCTCAATGGGACGAAATCTCCTCATGCTTCAGCGGAATGATGAAGCCGTCGAATGCCTCTTCGTTGCCAGAGAGCTGACCGAACGCAACGGTTATGATGCGATCAAAGCAAATCTTACAGGAGCGATAGCGACGGCTCTGGCGCGTACCGGGAGGGCGCGCCTGGCGATCCGCTTCGTCGAGGCCTGTTTGGAGCAGGGCATGCATCACCGGACCGGTCAGGCGGAAGTGTGCTACCTTCATGCCGGGTACGCCGAGGCCCTCGTTGCGTACGGCGATGTGGAACGAGGTCTGACTACCCTGGAGCATGCCCTGAGCATCGCCCAGGCCATCAGGAATCCGTGGCTGATTGCGGAATGCCTTGGGCTCAGGGCTCGCTTGCTGATGGAGACCGCGCCTGACGACCCTCGTATTCCCGACGACATCAGCCAGCAGAGGGCGATCTGCGAGCAATTTGGCATGATCCCATGGACGATGGCGCCGCCGAGCGGGCAGCCGGATGAGCATCCGGATGGGAAGCGGCAACTCGGGTGAAGCGCGCCGGCAAACTGACGGTGACGCCGAGAAGTGTTTGCTCGCCACCCTTCCCCGCCACCCTGCGCAATCCTTGCAGACGACTTGCAGCCGTCAGGCATTCCCGCAAGACAACCATCGCGACGCGATCTCGTCCCCAGCACTTCCGCTGATTGTCTTCATCGTTGAATAACAGGTACTTTTTGATGTCCCGGTCGAGCGAGAAGCGAAGTGGCTCGTTGAAGACTCGACCGTCCAGGTTGGCCGCTCCGATCAGGCATACGACACGCTCGCCCTTCTTGATCTTGGCGCCGCTAGCCAGGTCTGTGTCTGTCTCGCAGTACCGCATTCGAAATGGCAGATTCGGGTTGAGCCGCTCGGCCTCGTAGATGATGCGCGATGGACAAACGCCAGGCATTCCTATCAGAGTGAACAAATCAATTTGAAACTTGAACAATCCCGCCATCACAGCACCGAAGGTGAGCGGAATGGTAGCCATACTGGTACCCACGATTTCAAGCAGAAGCGTACTTACGTCTCTGTAGTAAAGGGATTGCCAGTCGCCGTCGTGGGCTAGGCCATCGTAACGTTCCTGTATCTCCGGACAGTCTTGGTTGGCTACAAATGCATCCACGAGCGTCTTGGACGATTGCGTCGGAGGCGTCTCGGACGATTGCGTCCGCGAGGCTCGTGCGGCCCGTGCGCGCGAGATGATGAGGTCAAGGTAGTTCACCATCTCGGAGCCTGCTTGGCGAGACAAGACATGAAGCTGTTGTACCGATCGGGCATTTCCGATCAGATCAGCAAGGATGATGGTGGACCAGATCTGGAGTGTAGCCAAGCCGGGCTCGTCCGAATCTCCGCTAACCAGTTTGGCAATCCAGTCGCCCGGCAAATCGCCCACGTGTCGGCGGGCAAAGCGCAACGCGGGAGCAAGCTCAGTCAACCACTCCGGGCCGGGAACGCCGTAAACCCGGCGGATGATATCGTAGGTAGCTCGAGCGGCCAGATCCTTGATCAGGTCAATTCGCCGCGCGTTGCCCGTTCGCCGGAGAGCGGCCTCCGAAGCACGTTTGGCAGTGTCTTGTATGAAGTTCTCAATGCCATCACGCTCGTGTGCCTTTGCAAGCGTTTGCCAAGCCTTGTACAGGATGGCGTGAAGCCGGTTGCGCGTGCTCACTGTCGATCCGTAAGCTTCGGTGGCAATAACGAAGTCGCTTCCGCGGGTGATGCCACGCCCGTGGACGCGGTACTGGTGAACCGAAAATTCCGGCCGCCCCGGCTCACGCGCGCTCTCTTTGTTTCTCAGGACGCGTGCAACATCGTCATATTGTCCAATGAAGCAGAACTTGCTGCTCTCTTCATCGGAGGACGGTATCTCCACATGAATATCCGGCTTGTCGCCTCGAAGGATAATGTGTCCATACTTCCGCAATCGATCAGCATCGAGCAAACGAGGCGTAGTTGCATCTCCCATGCTAAAGCCGGCGAATGGGATTTCGCCTTCGGTAGGTTTGAACCGGCCTCCCGTTGAAATCTCCCTGAGCGCCTCGATGCCCGGTGCGAAGAAGTAATCTCCACCCCGGGTGGTAACGAAGCGCGGCAGCCCGGTCATCGGCGCTGATGCACCTGCCTCCAAAAAGCTGTCCGACGTGGCGCCGTTGTGATTGCCGGTCAGGGGGCATCGTCCGAGCCCAGCTTGACCCAGAAATTCTCCGCCGTTAATCCAGTTCGCCTGAATGACTTCGAACTGCAAGTCGATACGCGAGTTCGCGGCGATGAAGAGCAGTCCTCGCTTTTCACCGTCGTGTCGTTCACCCTGCCCCAGGAGCGGACCGCCGTAGCTGATCCCGCGCCGTAGAATCCGATGGCGCCGCGCCTCGCCACGTCCGCCGATGTCGCGCGGGTTGGCGCGCCTGACGTGCGCCCCCAGCGGACACTTTGCTCCAAGAGGATCATCTGCGGCGTAGCGGAAATTGTTGAGTGCCTCCGCCCCCTCGTCAGCCGAACGTTCGTGATCGGGTGACAACACGAGAGGTACGCCGTTCGGCCATCTGCCGACGAGTTGTGCCGCGAGCGCGTCTTGAGCTTTTTGATCCCCTGGACGGCATCGACTGAGAAACGCTCGAAAGCCGGAAACATCCTGTTCGAGCTTGCGAAATACGAGAAACGTACTTCCGACGCAGAGCTTTCTGCTGATTGGAAGCCGTTGAACCTGATTGTCTTCGTCGGGCAGATCGAGGAAGATTTCTCCGGGTGCAACAGGATTCCAGGTGCCATTTTTGCTTGGAGTGCCCCCTCCCGTAGCCGGATCGCCGAGTCCCAAGTCAACAAATGGCTGGCTCAGACCGTCGCGAAAACCAAAATGCTCGAATCGATACTTGGGATACTTCACCGCGCCAGCTTCAACCGTGTATGGGGCTTGGCCCAGTTCGATATGCAGAACCTCAAGGCCGAAGAGGCGGAACAATATTTGAAGTCCAAAGCGAAGCTGCCGTCCGCGGTCGCTCACGGGATCGTTAAATGCTTCGACGTCGCGGCGCATCGCCTTCCAGAAGGACTCTTTGGCTGCATTGCGATCGCGATCGCGATCGCTCAATGCAAAGCCTCCGGTGAAATAACCATGCACGCTCGGCAAGCCCAACTCACCCTCCCAATTATCGGGAGCACTTTCACCGGTGTCGTGCAGGCGATCGGCGCGGGCCGCCATTCCTTCCTTGAATGCATCCGGAAAAGAGCTGAGGGTAGTTCCATTCATCTTCAGGGCGGCGAGGCCCGAATAGGTGAAGGCAATGTTGATCGGCGTACTGTCCTTGATGGGCGTGTCGAGCTTCGGGTCCTTGGCAGCTTCGCCGCGAACAATTCCTTCCGACGGTTTTGCTGAATCCGCCGCTGGATTCATCCACGCCGGCGCGCACTGACGCAAGATCTCGTAAAGCGTAACGGTTGCGAGCGGTCCTAACGTGTCGTCAGGAGCAGCGTCCTCGACCTTGGCATCCCTAACCTTGTCGTTGATGAAATCCAGCTGGGCGGCGTAGTCGTCTGGCTCGGTATACATGCGAACCAATTTTTGAAGAAAGTCGACGTCGAGCATGCGATTGTTAAAACGACTTGGGATCCAATCGGCGGGATCAAGCCAAGCTACGTTCGGGGTGCGCGTTTGAAGCAATTTCGTCGGCTGGGCTGCCTGAGATTGCGCAGATGCAGGGGATGACAAATTCAGCATCCGATCAGCGGTATTCTTAATGCCTGATTTGTCGGCTGATACGAGCGCCTTAAGCCAGTTCAGGAAGGCGTCTGCCGGCCGGTCCGGCTCTGATCCCGGGCTACTATCATGGCTATCAGCCGAACGTTGTTTGCGGAGCCCTGCATTCACATGCTTGGTTTGCGCGAAGTCGCACCATAGCTCGCGCTTGGTGCCATCATCCTCCGCCGTTGCACCTTGCATACGTTCGATCATGACATCGAACTCCGCTTCCGGAAGGATGCGAAAGAAAAAAAACAGGGACCAATTTTGCGCTATCTCTTTGTTGTCGATTGTGAATTTCGATGCCCTCAGAATATTGGCTTGAACGTTATGGCTTGTCTCCTCGGGGGTGGCATGTGCACGATCGGCCATCTTGTTTGCCTCCCTTAGCTTTTGTCTGTTTGGAATATTCCGCTGGGCGACGGGAAGTCGCGCGCGCGCTGTTGGTTGTCGCGCACGAATTGCTCGAATAATTCCTCGACGGACCTCTCACGCTGGCCGTTCTTGGAGTGCACTTGGGCCACGAGCAGGTCGAAACGTCGTTTGAATTCCTGGAGTTGCTTAATCCGCACGGTGGAGACATCTGAGTACGGCGCATAGAACAAGTTTGTGTTGATCTGGTACCGCTTGATCCACAGCCAAAACTTTTCAAAATCGCGGGTCGACGGATAGTCCTCACAATTCTCGAAAATCAGATCGAAGTCGCGCGCGAGAAATTCGGCGACATCGCGAATGTAGGCCTTCAACTCGCCATCAAACTCGACAAGCGTCAGCAGGAAAGACCGCAACTTCGGCCGGTCTTCTTTTTTCGGCGGCTCGACATAATCATCTTTTGTCAGCACCTCGATATAATCATTGATTTGCTGAGGTATTTTTTTGGCAGCGCTCTCGGGGCGTTCATGATAGCTGACGCCCTGGACATCAGAGTACAGCAGGTACTGTTCGGGCCGAATGATAATCATGCGGCCAAAATGAATGCTCGGTATTCTGCCGAGCTCAGTGGGAAGTCCTTTTTGATGGCGGTCGGCAAGATTTTGGATCGCCTCGGCGAGCCGTTCTTCATGCGTGCGATGCTCGCCCTGGGGACGGCCCGTTTTGATGGGCGCAAGGACAGCAATTTCGCTGATTCCACCGATGGTTTTGGATGTTGCCCAGCTGAGCTTGCTATCGCTATTGATCATGGAAGCCTCAATCAGTAGCCGTGCTAAAATTTTCGTCGGGGAGGCAATACTCCCACCGATCTTGTTTCGGCACTAGATCCGACTTCGATCGACATTACTTAACGTGTCGCCTTCCCCGAGACTGTAATTCATTTAACAAAAGTCCTACAAAATCACAGCGCGCGTTTCCGCCCGGCTGTACTAAGAGCCGCCGCCACGAACCATTGCACACCAAGGTCAACTATCCTGACCTTCAAGGAATTTATTTGCCCATGGCGCGATCCTGCGCATCCGGGCCAAGAATCCGCATGTAGCCGACCAGATTGCGGTCAACTACCGCAAGGCCGACATCACGCGCGGCAACGCGCGATGCTGGATTTCGCCATGAAGGTGAGCCGCTCGGCCGAGGAAGTTTCCGAAAGCGACTTTTCCGCGCTCGTCGCACACGGCTTTTCCAATGACGACGTCTGGGACGTCGCGGCGATCTCGGCCTTCTTCGCGCTGTCCAACCGCATGGCCAACGTCACGGCGATGCGGCCGAACGACGAGTTTTATTTGATGGGCCGCTTGCCGAAGGGAAACTAGAGGCACGCACGCATAAGTCGGAGGATGCTACGGCCAAAAGCAGCCATCATTCAATTACCTTGTCGGCACGAGCGATGACCGGTGCCGGAATTGTCAATCCAAGCGCAGCAGCCGTCTTGAGGTTCAAGGCAAGTTCGAAGGCGACCGGTTGCTCAACCGGAAGCTCTGCTGGTTTGGCTCCCTGAAATATCTTGGCCGTGTATTGCGCCGTTTGCTTACCCATCTGAGCAAGGCTTGCCCCATAGCTCGCCAGGCCACCTAGATCCACGTAAGCGCTGAATTGGTAAACCGCTGGCATCTTCTTGGCGGCGGCCAGCAAAACAATTTCCGGCTCTATTGGACGAGCAAGAACGAAAAGCGCATCGCATTTTTCTTGCACCATCGTTTCGAAACCGTGGCCGAGATCATCGCGGGTGGGAGCGGAGATCGGGATCGTCACCAAACCTAACGTCTTGGCAGCAGCCTGCGCTTCTTCGAATTGCCGCTTATGGATGGGATTGCCCGTCCCCAGGACGGCCACGCGTGTTGCTGTGGGCAGGATACTGTGCAGAAGTTCAAGTGATTTCGCGGTTGTGTCGGAGAACATCGTGGCCACACCGGTCAGGTTTCCCCCGGGATGCGCCAAACTCTTGATGAGGCCCAAAGCTACTGCGTCGCCGACGCCCCACATCACAATAGGAGTGGTTTCGGTTGCTCGTTTCGCGGCGAGTATCGCAGGTGTAGCAACTGCGACCACTACGTCCGGTCTTAAGGCAATCAACTCGTTCGCAAGCTGATCGAGGCGTTCGTAATGCCCTTCCGCCGCCCTGCGTTCGATCACCAGGTTTTTGCCCTCCACATATCCGAGCTTCTGCAACTCGTTCCGGAAAACCTCGAACAGGGCGCGCTGGACCTCACTTTCCCATGAGTCTGTATTCAGGAAAGCCAGACGCCTGACCTTGTGAGACGATTGCTGCGCCCGCGCAAACGGCAACCATGCCAAAATCGCGCCGCTCGCCAGCGTGAGCACATCTCGCCGTCTCATTCAACGCAGCCTCTCCTGCAGCGTACAACGGGTCAAAGATAGCACATTCGCGGATGTCCGTTTTGCGTAAAACACGGCTCGGACTGCGCCTCTCTTTCCCCTGGAGCCGACACACCTCGTCTACGCGCTAAGGGCACACGCCCCGAGCCAACCGTCCGACGCCGGTCCGCACCAGCCCGGCAGATAGATCGCCCCATGGCTGCGCGCCAGCGCGCCCGAGGCAGAGTGCGGGCATTGGGGGAGCTACTCGGGCAACCCCGCTTTCCGAAGACCCTCAATCATCAGCCTCGAGTTTGATTGGCCGCCCCGAGCGATCCACGCGGATATTGTAAAGGCGGGATCGAGTTCAATCAGATGCGCCGCGGCCTCACGTGCCTCCGCATCCCGTCCAAGATGTGCGAAGGCAGACGCGAGACAACGGTAAGTTGACGAAAAGAAGGGGTTGTGACGTTGGGCTTTCTTCCCTGCGACGATGGCCTCGTCGAAGCGACCAAGCTCAATGAGGGCCATCCCAATCCCGGCAAACGAGAATTGCAGGCGCGGGTCTACCGGGCTCATGCGGATGGCATGTTCAAAACTCCGGATCGCCTCATCCGGCAGCCCCGCATTTCGATAGACCCAGCCTCTGCAGTGCCATGCGTTAAATGAATTTGGGTTGAGCACGACTGCCCGGTCAACCAATTCGATCTCGCTTTCACAGTCAGCGACCATGAACGCCGAGATCAGGCCAGCCCATGCCAGGGTGTCCGGATCACCATCGTCGATGCTCAATGCCAGGCGAGAAAGCCGAATTGCCTCCTTGCGGTCGAGTTGAGGATCGACCGAATAACCCCAGAGGACGTTTTGCATGTGACAGACTCCCGCCAGGGCCGCCACAGAGCCGAACCGCGGATCTAACTCGAGAGCGCGACGAGCCAGCCGGATCGCTTCGGCATTCCCTTCGCGGGTCGCCGGGTAATACTTCGGTATGGCGCGGAGATAACAATCATAGGCGGTGAGGTTCTCCGGTCCGCGTCGCGCCGCGCTTGCAATTTCTGTCTGAACCAATTTGGGCTCAATGGCCGAGACGACGGCGATCGTCATGTCGTCCTGGAGAGCGAAGACGTCGGTCAGGTCACGCTCGAACCTGTCTGCCCAGATGTGCGCACCCGTCACCGCGTCGATCAACTGCCCCGTGATGCGGACTTTCCCGGCCGCCTTGCGCACAGACCCCTCAAGGACATAGCGCACGCCAAGTCTGCGCCCGACTTGCTTGATGTCGACGGCTCTGCCCTTGAAAGTGAAGCTCGAATTTCGAGCGATCACGAACAACGATTTGAACCGCGACAGCGCGGTGATGATCTCCTCAACCATCCCATCGGCAAAGTACTCCTGTTCGGGATCGCCACTCATGTTCTCGAACGGCAGTACGGCGATCGACGGCTTTTCGGGAAGCTGAGGGACCTCACTTAACCCCCCGATCGGTGCGCTATGCGCGCCCGTGCGTACGGCGTAAGTGCGAACGGGCTTGGCGATGTTCCTGAGGTACTGCTCGCCGCGATCCTCGAAGCCGCCGGCCAGCTTGCCCTCGACCTCGCTGTAAACCTTCTCGGACATCAGGATGCCGCCGGGATCGGCGATCCCCTCCAGGCGGACGGCGATGTTGATGCCGTCGCCATAGAGCTCGCCGTCATGGCCGACGATCACGTCACCAAGATTGAGTCCGACGCGCAACCTCAGGGAGCTGCCGCCTGAGGCGAGATGATCCTGCATCTCGACCGCGCATCTCGTGGCGGCCAAGGGGCTCGCGAACTCGGCCAGCGCCCCATCACCCGTTGTCTTGATGAGTCGTCCTTCGTAACGGGAGAGACTCGGCTCGATCAATTCTGTCTTGAGCCGTTCGAACTCGGCGTAGGTGGCCTCCTCAGCGCGTTCCATGAGCGCGGAATAACCAACCACGTCGGCGGCCAAGATCGCCGCCAATCGCCTTTGAACCCGTTGCTCTGTCACAGCGCCCTCCGAACACCAGGCAAACACGTCGCTGGGACAAAGACGAGCCTAGCACTTTATTGTGGGCCTGGGAGCGATGATCGCGGGAGAGCCCTATTGCGGCAAGCGGGCATTTGTTGGGCCGGTGGGCACGGCGGTAATAAGCGTGCATAACTCGAGAGGTCCGAGTTGGGTCTCAAACCCTGAAGTCGCTGGCGGCTCGGCCTAATTCTGCTTCTTCCCGAGAAACGGACGCACGGGTTATCGCCGGGCCGTTTGCCTCGCCGCCAATGAGCATACGCCCCGAGCTAACCGTCCGAAGCCGGTCCGCACCAGCCCGGCAGATAGATCGCATCATGGCCCTTCGCCAGTTCAAGGCCCTTTTCCATCGCCTTGGCGAAATTGTCCTCGACCGTCTTGCGCGACAGATGGCGGCGCAAAAAATCCGCCCACAGGAACTCGCTAAACGGCGTGGTGTCTTTGGCGAAGGCGCCCGAGCGGCGCAATTCGCCGGCGAGGCTGCGGAACGGATCATCCTTGAGGTTCGCCACCGACTTCGGAATGTCCTTGAAGTGCCGCCGCTCGCCTTTGGAATCGTAAGGATAAACCCAGCGCTTGTTGTCCATCACGCCCCAGAAGGCGTCGCGGTCGACCATCGACAGGTTGCCGATGACGGTGACGAGAATGTCTTTCACGCCCTCATCGTGCAGCGCACGCGCCAGATGGTGATGGTCGACCACGTAGTAGCGCTCGTCGGGGCCGAGCACGACGGGGATCATGTGCTCGCCCAGGAGTTCCGCGCGCTTCTTCTCGGATTTGTGCTCGCGCCATCGCTTGCGCTTCTCCTTTACCTCCCGCATCCCGACTGTCATCTGGGTCGGACGCAACGACATGATCGGGACGGGCTTGACGAAGGGTTCGCGAACGTTCGCCATGACTGAGCTCCGTTGGCGCGAGGCAACGGGTTCCACTATGCCATGGCGGCGGGAGCCGCAAAATGCCTGCCACTGGTTTCAATGGCTGCTCCAAGGCCCGCCCCGATCACGTT
>Ga0081455_10000486_pt1 | contig 14144 bp, 13 predicted proteins | sample TabmetS3T2R1_FD_70207 | JGI IMG/M metagenome (GOLD analysis project Ga0081455, IMG submission 70207) | Tabebuia heterophylla rhizosphere microbial communities from the University of Puerto Rico - S3T2R1 | ecosystem: Host-associated > Plants > Roots > Rhizosphere ... | reverse complement strand
CTCTTTCTCGATACCCGTCTCCTCGGGTTTCCGATCCCGTTGCATCGCGATTTCGAGGAAGTGAATCTGCGTTTTTATGTGAGAAGAAAATCGGCCGATACCTGGCGACGCGGCGTAGTTTTTGTGCGCGAGTTGGTGCCGCGCCGCGCGATTGCCCTTGTTGCTCGTGCATTTTACGGAGAGCGCTATTTCGCCCTGCCCATGAAGCACAATATAGAGCATGTCGATGGCGCTTTGAGCCTCGAATATTCCTGGCGGCGCGGAAAGAAATGGGAATATCTCAAGATGAGCGCGTCTGGCGAAGCGCAATCAATTCCGGCTGGATCACATGCCGAATTTATTACGGAGCATTATTGGGGGTACACCTGTGTGCGGGATGGTTGCAGCGAATACCGCGTGGAACATCCACGCTGGAAAGTCTGGGATGCGGCCAGCTTTGAATTTAGCGCTGATGTAAGAACACTTTACGGCGAACAATTCGCGGAAACATTGAGCCGGCCACCACGTTCAGCATTCATTGCCGACGGCTCCCCAATTATAGTCCAAAAGCGCGAGATCTTGTAGAGGCATCCCACAATCGCTTTTGATAAGCGCATGGATCTTGGCAGCGAATCCGCACCAACTAAACTATTTCAGCATGTCCTTCAATGCAGCGATGAAATCTGCCTGATGCGTTGCGAGTGCGAAATGTCCTGCGCTCTCGATCACGACGAACTGTTTTTTTGGCGCCGTTACTTTGTCGAAATAGGCTTTGGCTAGCGGTGTCGGCGAAAATAGATCGTGCTGGCCTTGAATAATGTAGTAGGGAATTTTGAAATTCGTCGCCGTGGCCGGCAAATCGGTCGCGATACTATCTCCAATCAACGCCTTACCTGAAGCGCCCATACCGTCGCCAATTGCTTCGAGATTCGTTTCCGTTTCGCCATTCGCCTTCAGGACTTGCAACATGTTGGCGAACCACGCTGTGTCAGACGGGTTCAGGTTCTGCCGAATCGGTCGCGAGAAACTGAAGTACTGATCGACATTCTTTGGATCCGGTTTGGCGATTTTTTCAAGGGCGGCGAGCGCGTCGCTCTCGCCCTTTTCTTTGTAGCGCTGTTTTAGAAAATCGAACTGGAATTGCACCGTATCCGCCCAGTTAGACGCCTGGCCGGTGCCGACGTAAGCGTCGAATAATTCCGGGCGCTGCTGCGCCATTCTCGTCGCGATGATGCTTCCCCATGAATGCCCGAACAAAATCAGCCTTTGTTTCGAAAATCGTTTTCGCAATTGTTCGGAGAGATCAATTCCGTCGGCGATAAGTTTTTCCAAGCTGACGCTGGCGGCGCCATTTTTGGCAAAAGTGCGGCCGGCTCCGCGTGCATCCCACTGCACCAAAACAAAATCCCGTTCATATGGCGCGTAAATAGACACGAAGGGCGATTGGACATCGCCTGGACCGCCGTGGATCAGGAGCAGGAGCGGTTTGCTGGAGTCGTCGCTGCGAATTGTCACCCATTGATCGATCCCGCCGATTTTAAGATATTTCGCCTCTTCAATTCTTTGTGCCGCTAGCCCTGTTAGAACGCCGAAGAACAAAACCGCCAGTCCGGCTGAGAACAATTCACGCGTTCGCACGATGACCTTCTCTTCTCAAGGACGCCGGTGGAGGCGGCATTTGTCTAAACCAGCTCAGCGATGACTCGCCAGCAGTTGCCTGAGCACAAACGGCAGAATCCCGCCGTGTCGGTAGTAATCGATTTCGATCGGGGTATCGATTCTCACCTTGACCGGAAAATATCTGGTCCGGTCATCCGTGGTCTTAATTTCGACCGTGAGTCGTTGGCCTGGCTGCAGATCGTCCGACAAACCGTTGATCGAAAATGTTTGCGAGCCGTCGAGGCCGAGCGATTCGGCCGTCACGCCGTCCAAAAACTGAAGTGGCAAGACGCCCATACCAACGAGATTCGAGCGATGAATTCGCTCGTAACTGGCGGCGATCACGGCTTTCACGCCGAGTAGTCTCGTTCCCTTCGCCGCCCAGTCCCGCGACGAGCCCGTGCCGTACTCGTGGCCTGCCAAAATAATCAGCGGCACCTTTTCCTTTTGGTAATTCATTGCCGCGTCGAAGATCGACATCTGTTTGCCGTCCGGAAAATGTTTGGTCAGGCCGCCCTCGGTTCCGGGCACCATTAAGTTCTTGATTCGCACATTCGCGAAGGTGCCGCGCGTCATTACCAGATCGTTGCCACGCCGCGAGCCGTAGCTGTTGAAATCCGCCGGCTCGATTCCACGCGACTTCAAATACTCGCCGGCCGGCGAGCTCGCTTTGATCGCGCCCGCGGGCGAAATGTGATCCGTCGTGACCGAGTCGCCGAAAATTCCAAGCGGCCGCGCATTCAGGATGTTGTCGATCTTACCGATCTTCATCGAGAAATCCTTGAAGAACGGCGGCTCGTGAATGTAATCGCTCTTCTCGTCCCACTGATAAATGTCACCGGCGCTCGAAGGTATCTCGTTCCACTTTGGGTTTTGATTCGCAAAGTCACGATAGAGTTTGCGGAAGGTATCTGGGGTGAGTGCCGTTTGCATCGCGTCCCGGATTTCGGTGAGGCTCGGCCACAAATCTCGAAGGAAAATTTCCTTTCCATTTTTATCTTTCCCTAACGGCTCGCGTGAAAGGTTAATATGCACGCGGCCTGCAAGCGCGAACGCAACCACGAGCGGCGGCGACATCAGAAAGTTTGCTTTGATATGCTGATGGACACGCGCTTCAAAGTTGCGGTTTCCGGAAAGCACGGAGGCGGCAACGAGGTCGTGTTTGTGGATCGCCTTCTCAATGTTCGGGTGCAGCGGTCCTGAGTTGCCGATGCAGGTGGTACAACCGTAACCGACGAGATTAAATCCAAGTTGATCGAGGTACTGCTGCAGACCGGTCTTGTGGAGATAATCGGAGACAACACGTGAACCGGGTGCCAGCGATGTTTTGACCGCAGGATCAACGCGCAGGCCACGCTCGACTGCTTTCTTTGCGAGCAATCCGGCCGCGATCATCACGCTCGGGTTGCTGGTGTTCGTGCAACTGGTGATCGCCGCGATGAGGACGCTGCCATGTCCGACGTGAGTCCGTCCCTGCACAAAAACGTCGCGCGACTCGGCTTCAATTTCTCTGCCGGGATCAGGCGTTGGTCGGTTGGAAATCATCTCAATCTTGTTGAGTTGGTCCCCGGGGCTGATTCCCTGATCTTCTTTTGTATCGGTCGAAAACATTGCCTCGTCGCGCGGCGCGCTACCGTTCAATTCCACGAGATGCTTTTCGCGAAGATCGACGTTTTGTTTTCCATATCCGCCATCGCGCACCGGTTTTTCAAGCAACTGGCGGAACGTTTTTTCAAGGTCCGGCAGGTTGATCCTGTCCTGCGGTCTCTTAGGTCCGGCGACACTGGGCTGCACTTCCGCCAAATCCAGGTCGATATCGACGCTGTAGTCGATTTCGCCTCTGAGCGGCATGCCAAACATTTTTTGTGCACGAAAATAATTTTCGAATGCGAGACATTGTTCTTCGCTGCGTCCTGTGGCCCTCAGGTAATCGACGGACTCCTGATCAATCGGAAAAAATCCCATGGTCGCACCGTACTCAGGCGACATGTTTCCAATGGTCGCGCGATCAGGGACCGGCAGCGACGCGGCGCCTTCACCGTAAAACTCGACAAATTTGCCGACCACTTTTTGTGCGCGCAGCAATTGGGTGATATGCAAGACCAGATCGGTCGCGGTGACGCCTTCGCGCAGTTGTCCGCTCATGTGTACGCCCACCACTTCCGGCGTTAAGAAGTAAACTGGCTGACCAAGCATGCCGGCTTCCGCTTCGATTCCACCCACGCCCCAACCAACGACACCGAGACCGTTGATCATCGTCGTGTGGGAATCGGTGCCGACGAGAGTGTCGGGGAAAAAAAGTTGAGAGTTGAGAGTTGAGGGTTGAGAGAAAAGAACGCCTTTCGCGAGATATTCCAGGTTCACCTGATGTACGATGCCAATGCCAGGCGGGATGAGCTGGAACGTTTTGAACGCTTGCTGCCCCCATTTTAGAAACTGATAGCGCTCGCGGTTGCGCTTGAACTCCATGTCCAAATTCAGTTGCAGCGCTCGCGCCGAACCAAAGAAATCAACCTGCACCGAATGATCCACCACCAAATCAACCGGCACGAGCGGTTCAATGATCTTTGGGTCGCCACCGAGTCGTTCCACCGCACTGCGCATGGCGGCGAGATCGACCACCAGCGGCACACCGGTGAAATCCTGCAAGACGATGCGAGCAACGACGAACGGGATTTCCTCGTTCGCCGGCGATTTCGCGTTCCAATTCGCCAGTGCTTCGACATCCTTTCGCCGGACTTTTTGGCCGTCGCAATTGCGCAGGACCGATTCGAGAACAATTCGGATGCTCACGGGCAACCGCGAAATTTTTCCGATGCCCTGTTCCTCCAGGGCGGGAAGGGAGTAGAAAAAGCCTTCGCGCCCTTTGCCGGCATCAAATTTCTTCAGCGTTTTAAATTCGTCATTCATTTGTTGTGATTCCAAGCGGAGCGCGGCGGAGTCGAGGAATCTCTAACTGTAACAAAATGAGATGTCTCGACTTCACTCGACATGACAAATGTCACTGAATCTCCGCCAGCTTCACTTTGATTTTCTCGAAATCGGGCAACTGTCTCGCGTCGTCGTTGCTCTCCGCGTACTGGATCACGCCATCTTTATCGACGATAAATGCAGATCGTTTCGGGACGCCTCCCATTCCGAGATCCATTTGGGGCAGGAACGAATCGTACATCACATCGTAATCCCTGGCGACTTTGTGTTCGTAATCGCTTAAAAGTGGCACGATGATGTTTTCTTTTTGGGCCCATGCCTCCTGCGCAAAGGGATTGTCCCCACTGATTCCATAAACAGCGGCGTTCAAACCGATGTAACCATTCAGGCCACCGCTCACTTCGCACATTTCTTGCGTACATGTGCCGGTGAACGCCATGGGAAAGAAAAGCAAAAGCGTGTTCTTGTGTCCGAAATTGTCGCTCAGGCGGATTTGCTTCGGTCCGGCTGGGACCCTGGTAGGCAGCGTGAAATCTGGCGCTTTAGTTCCCACAGCAATTGGCATAAATGGATCCTCCAGTTTGAGTTCAAAAGGGGGGGATTCAGTATAGAGTCAGCGTTCATGCGGTCAAAAAGGAAGATCGCGATTCGTTGTCTCGTGAATCGTAAGTCGAAGACCTGCGCCGATTCGCGATTCACGAATCTCGAATTACGATTCGCTGCGTCCCATGGAACTGTTCTGGTGGTTCGTCACTGTCACACTCTTCGCCGTCGGCTTGATCGGCACAGTGCTGCCTGTGTTTCCCGGGACGATTATCATTCTTGCTGGCGCGCTCCTTCACCGCATGATGCTCGGACCGGAGAAAAGCATCGGCTGGGGAACAATCATTGTCCTCGTGTTGTTGACCGCGGCTTCGTATGCGCTCGATTTTCTCAGCGGCTATTTGGGCGCGCGGTATTTCGGAGCGACGAAGTGGGGAATGTTCGGTGCGCTCCTGGGAGCACTCATCGGCATCTTTTTCGGTATCCTCGGCTTGTTTGTAGGCCCGGTAATTGGCGCCGTTGCGGGTGAATTCATCGCTGGTAAACGAATGATTGATGCCGGTCGGGCCGGATGGGGAAGTCTACTTGGAAATCTTGGCGCGATGATTGGCAAACTATTTATCGCGCTCGTGATGATCACGATTTTCTTCATGACTGTGCCCGCGCCGTTCTGAAGGCATGGCCATGTGATCTAGCGCCGTTAGCGAAGCGCAACTACGCGCCAATTAGAACAATAATCAGGGGGAGCGTGACCAGCATCGTAAGCGTGCTCAACACGAGCGTGGAGGCCGCTTCGGTTTCATATACGCGATATCGCGAGGCAAGCAGTGGCGCGACGACCGACGCTGGGATTGCGCACAGAACAATTGCTTCCTGGCCCAGTGGATTCCGAATTCCAAGAACCGCTACAAGCAGCGCCATCAGGGCGGGCTGACCAATCATCTTCATCAGAACGTTGCCGAGAATTTCCGTATCGATCTGAATACGGTAGGTAGCAACAATCAGTCCTGCCAAGAAGAGAGAGGTACCCGATGTCGCAGAGCCCAGCAGCTTGAGCATTTTGTCGATTTCTTGCGGCACAGTGATATCTGCCAGCACGAGCAAGATGCCGAGAAGCGGTGCCCAGACCATCGGCTCTTTTATGCCGTTGAAAAGGCTGTGCGTAACCATGTTGGTCGCGGCTTTATCCGGATCGGCAATCGAACGCTGCTGGTGGATTTCCAAAAGAACAACAGTCAGCGGAACAAGGATGCCGCAGGAAACTACCGTTGCCGTCGCAATCGACACAATGCTCAGGGGACCAAATAGTCCTGTAAAAATCGGCACGCCTAAAAACGCAACCGACGGAAACGTCACTAGATTCGCTTGTATTGCCGCTTCGCCTAGCGAATGACGCAAAACAAATGCGCTGACTAGCACAGCGACTGCGAATAACCCAATCGTGGAAAGAAACACGCCGAGCAAATACGCCGCTTCGGCTAGCAAATGTGTCCGCGTTGTCGAGACAGTTCCGACAAACATCAACGCGGGCAACGCATATATCAGTACCAATTCGTTCAGTCCCATCGCCTGGTCTGCGCTAAATTTCTTGGCACGACCTGCGGCGTAACCAAGTCCCATCACAAACAAAATCGGCAAAAGCAATGTGATGGCAGAAACAATCATCTCGAATCACCGAATTTGGCTGTTCCGTGTTATTATGCGGCCCGTCTTCAGTCGAGACATCTCTTGTCATTCGTGACGGTCTTTTCTTCAGCGCAGTTTATGATAAACTGTTCGCCGATGGCAGATGATCGCTGGTGGCCCCGAAATCCTTCGGGGCTGCTGGAGGAAAGTCCGAACACCATACGGCGGCATGCCGCGTAAAACGCGCGGGCATCGCAGTTGAAAAACTGCGGTGACGGAGAGTGTCACAGAAAAGATACCGCCGGTTCTTTGGCAACAAATTACAGGCAAGGGTGAAAAGGCGAGGTAAAAGCTCACCGCTCGCGAAGTGATTCGCGAGGCACGAAAAACCCCATGTGGTGCAAGACAAAACAGAGGAAGGGCAGCCGGCCCGATTAATCCTCGGGTATCGTCGCATCACGGCGAATGAAAATTCGCCGGGCCCCCGGAGAAGTCCGGGAGAGATAAATGATCATCCCGGCTGAGAAATTGGCCGGACAGAATTCGGCTTATCGCCATCAAAAATATGAAGGGCGCTTTCGGAAACGAAGGCGCCCTTCGCTTTTACAATGATCGAGTAGAGGGTTCTAACACCGACGGGCCGTGTCAGGCCACAGAAGGCTTAAGCTTCGATTTTTTTTGCAGAAGCGGCAGAACTTTTTCCACCAAAGCGTCTGCGGTGATGCCGTGTTTCTTGCGCAGGATCGGAACTGCGCCGTGCTCGATGAATTGATCCGGCCAGCCGATGCGTACCACCGGGGTATTGATCATTTGCGAATGCAAATGTTCCATCACCGCGCAGCCGAAACCGTTGTGCAGGACGTGATCTTCGATGGTGCAGACGACTTCTACGCTGCGTGCAAAAAATTCGAGCGTTCCCGTGTCCATCGGTTTGATCCACCGCGGGTTGATGAGCGCGACTGAAATTCCTTTCTCCTCGAGTTTGCGCGCCGCTTCCTCGGCCACTTCAAACATGTTGCCCAAACCGAAGATTGCCACGTCGCGACCGTGCTGCACGACCTCCGCCTTGCCGATCTCGAGAAGTTTCGGCTCCGGTTTCACTTTTGCGCCTGTCCCCGACCCTCTCGGGTAACGAACGGCAATCGGACCAGAGTTGTAGTGCGCCATTGTCCAGAGCATATCGACGAACTCGTCCTCGTCTTTTGGCTGCATGTGCACCCAGTTCGGGACGTGTCGAAGGTAGCCGATATCGAACAAGCCGTGGTGCGTCGGGCCGTCGTCGCCGCTCAACCCGGCGCGATCCATGCACAATTTCACGTTCAGGTTCTGGATGGCGATGTCGTGAATCGCCATGTCGTAAGCGCGCTGGAAAAAGGTGGAGTAAATCGCCAGGAACGGTTGCAAGCCCTGGGTCGCCAGACCACAGGCGAAAAGCGTAGCGTGCTCCTCCGCGATACCAACGTCGAAATAACGGCCGGCGTGGGCCTTCGCGAAATGCGAGAGACCGGTGCCGCTTGGCATCGCCGCGGTAATGGCAACGAGCTTCTGGTTTGTCTCCGCGAATTTCGCCAGCGTCTTGCCAAAAATTTCCGAATACGTCGGCGTCGGAGCCGGCGCGGTTTCACCGCTCTCGATCTTGTATTTGCCAAGACCGTGGAATTTGTCCGGTTGCTTGAGCGCCGGCGCGTATCCCTTGCCCTTCTGTGTGAGTATGTGCAACAACACCGGCTCTTCCTGAGTCTTCAAAAACTCAAACGTCCGGATCAGCAACGGAATATCGTGGCCGTCGATTGGCCCGTAGTAACGCAGGCCGAGTTCTTCGAAAATGACGCTGGGCACGAGCAGGCCCTTAACGCTTTCCTCCACTTTATGCGCAAAGTTCGCCACCGATTTTCCGGCGATCGCGCGGACAAAATGGGCCGCTTTCTCATGTAAATGCGCAAACGTGGGGCTTGTGGCAATGCTGTTTAGATAATTTGCAATCGCCCCGACATTTTTTGCGATCGACCATTCATTGTCGTTCAGCACGACGATGAAACGCTTGGTGTGCGCTTTGACATTGTTGAGCGCTTCGTAGCTGATCCCGCACGTCAATGCGGCGTCGCCCGCCACCACGACGATGTTTTCGTCGCCACCGCGGAGATCGCGTCCTACCGCCATGCCGAGCGCAGCCGATAGCGCCGTCCCCGCATGACCTGCGCCGTAGCAATCGTGTTCGCTTTCGGTGCGCAAAAGGAAACCATTTAGTCCACCGAATTGGCGCATGGTATTAAAACGGTCGAGCCGCCCGGTAAACAATTTGTGGACGTAGCCTTGGTGACTGACGTCCATGACGAATCGGTCCTGCGGCGTATTAAAGACCCGGTGTAACGCGATTGTCAGTTCGACAACACCGAGGTTTGGGCCCAGGTGTCCACCGGTTTGCGAAAGAACTCTGATCAGTTCTTCCCGCACTTCGTGGGCGAGCTGAGGTAGATCCTGTTCGCGCAGCGCCTTAATGTCAGCGGGCGACCGAATTCCATCGAGAAGACGCTGCGTTGCGGCCGACTCAGCGGTCGAAGCCGACTCAGAAGAGCTTGATTTCATCATTTGTGCTTTCGGATTCATCGACGCCTTCGGTCGGAGAAACCGGTTCCGGTGTGGGCTCGAAGTCCTTAACTATCGCTTTTCCTGCGCTATTGCGAGCGATGATTTCGATCTTTTGCTCGGCCTTGGCAAGTCGTTCCTGACAAACTTTTACCAGGTTCATTCCCTCTTCATATCGCACGATGAGATCTTCTAACGGGAGCTTGCCGGTCTCCATTTGCTCGACAATTTTTTCGAGCCGATCCATCGCGCCCTCAAAGTTAAGCTCCGCCTCGCGCGGCTTCGGTTTGCTGCTCATGGGGAAAACGGAAGAATTAAGCACAGGTTACGCCGGAGAAAAGGATGACTTGGGCGGAGCCCGAGGTCCCCGATGATTCGTAGTGCATGCTTAGAGGAGGCAATAAATAAGGATTCGCCTCGATTGAGAGTTCAGCGAATGTTTTCGCTTTGACACAACAATGCGCGCGTTTCAGTGGTCCCAGCGGGCAAAACCCAATCTCGATTCTGAGGCCCAAGCTACATCTTTTTACGCCATGTGGGATGCTGTCACAAGGTTTGCAGCCGAGATTCGGGCAAGTGGTTTCACTACTGAGATGATCCGCCGCCGCGATGCGTACGGTAGCGAAGGAGCGATGGGAGCGATCGATTGTGCAACGCTTTATGGATTGACGCGTTGGCTCCGGCCAACGGTGATCGTCGAGTCCGGCGGATACATTGGAATGTCGTCGGCCTTCATATTGAAAGCGCTTGCTGACGAAAAACTCACCACGGCCAAATTGTACAGTGTTGAATTGAACGAGGAATGCGAGCACGGCGCTTTAATTCCAGACGAATTACGGCACGCCTCAGGCAGTTTCGTGCCGATGCGCGGCAGGCTCGAAGATTTTCTCAAGCGCAACGAGCTGCCTTCATCCATCGACATGTTTCTGCACGACAGCTCGCATAGCTACAAGCATATGCTCTGGGAGTTTCGCCAATTTTGGCCGCGGCTGCGCGACGGCGGATTACTGGTGTCGCACGACGTGCAGATGAACGCGGCATTTCCCGAATTCGTGGCTGAGACTTACGCACACGATAAAAAAACCGGACGCCGTGATGCGCAGCGGACATCGCATTATGAATGGGGCCGCTGGGGTTATATTGGTTTTGTATTAAGAAAGGCTAACTAGCCGCGTCTAAAACAGGCGTTTCCCGCTGGCCGATTCTTCGATCAGCCTTTGTAGTCGTTTCTGCCGGGTCGCCTCCTGCTTTGCACTCACGATCCACCAACTAATTGCTTTTCGATACGAGGGTGGCTGAGCGTAAAAGAAATCGTATGCGGTTTTGTTTTGCCTCAGCTTTTTCTCGTGAGCCCCCTCGAGATTGGCACTCCTTTGTTCGTACGAATAAATGCCCGACTTATATTCTTTGCGCGCATTAAACGCGGTCACGCCCACAGGCTTCATCAAACCTTTATCGCTTAATTCTTGTGCGCGCTTGATGTTGACCGCGCTCCAAATGCTCCCGCGTCGGCGCGGCGTAAATCGAATCGTGTAACGCAAATCATCCACGCTCTTGCGGATCCCGTCGATCCAGCCGAAACAGAGCGCTTCATCTACGGATTCTGGCCAGGTCAGACTCGGTTGCTTTGAGCTTTTCTTGTGATAACCGACCCATAATTCTTGTGCGGTGGCGTGATTTCTCTCCAGCCACTTGCGAAAATCGCCCGCTGATTTGAAGTATTTGATCTTCATCACAGCGATCGCCATTCAGGCGGAGGGATTGACTAGCGAATTCCGGTGTCACGCACGGCGAGCGCTCTCGTTCGCGAGGATAGTTAACCGATCTGCTTCTTGTAAGCTTCCGCGTCTTTCAACTGTTTGAGATCGTCGGCGTTGTCGAGTTTGAGAACGAAGATCCAGCCCTGACCATATGGTTCGCGGTTGATCAGGCCGGGGTCGGCTTCGAGCGCCTTGTTTACCTCCACGACGGTGCCTTTCACCGGCGCATAAATGTCACTCGCCGCTTTTACTGACTCGACGACCGCGATGGCGTCTTTGGCCTTCGCTTGCCGATCCATTTTCGGCAGCTCGACATAAACCACGTCGGTCAATTCAGATTGCGCGTGATCGGTAATGCCGACACGGACGTTCTCGCCTTCGCGTTTAATCCATTCGTGTGACTCGGTGTAAAGAAGGTCGTCTGGGACATTCATGATTTTTTGTAGAGCGGTTTCTTTTCTATGGTAGCTGAAAACTTTTGTCCGCGGATTTCGATGTCGATTTGCGCGCCAATCTTCGCGCGCGCGGTCGAGACATACGCCATTCCTACGCCCCAGTTCAAGCTCGGAGAAAGTGTGCCGCTAGTGACTTCACCGATGCGTTCTCCGTTCTCGAAGACTCCGTAATGCGGTCGCGGTGGCGGTCCTTTTTCTTTCATTCGAAATGGTACGAGCTTTTCGCGCGGTCCTTTTTCTTTGGTTTCGAGCAAAACATCGCGGCCGATGAAGTTTGGTTTTGTCAGATCGACGAAGAATCCGAGTCCTGCCTCGATCGGATTTCGTTCCGGCGACAAATCGGAACCGTTTAGGGGATAGCACATTTCCAGACGCAACGTGTCGCGCGCGCCGAGACCGCATGGCCTGGTTCCGAACGGCTCGCCTTTCTCCAGGACGGCGTTCCAAAGCTTCGTTGCGTCTTGGGCACAAAAAAAAACTTCAATCCCGTCCTCACCTGTGTAACCGGTGCGCGCGACGGAAACAGTTACCCCCTCGAACTGAAAATCAGCGATTGAATTTCGCGGCGGAAGATTGACATCGGCACTAAACAGCGCGTGGAACAACTCGGCGATCCGTGGACCTTGAATGGCGACTCCGCCAAAATCTGCGCTCCGATTCGTTAGCTTACAGGCAGCTCCGCCGTCCCTGAGATGGTTTTGCAACCAAACATAATCTTCGTCTGCGCGCGCAGCGTTGACGACCAGCAGAAATTTCTGGTCGCCAATCCGATAAACGATCAGGTCGTCAATGATGCCGCCACGCTCGTTTAGCAGAAACGTGTACTGACCCGTGCCGACATCGAGCTTGTCGACGTTATTTGTGAGCATGGTGTTAAGCCATGCGCACGCATCAGCTCCGTCTATAATCAATTGGCCCATATGCGAAATATCGAACATGCCGACATTGTTTCGCACCGCTTGATGTTCCTCGACGATGCTCGTGTACTGCACCGGCATGAGCCACCCGGCGAAAGGAACCATTCTAGCGCCGAGCCGAACGTGTTCTTCGTAAAGCGGCGTTTTCCTGGGCGCGGCTTGGGTCACGCGCCAAACTAGACTGCGCGAATGGCAGCGCAAGCGTTCGCATGATGAGTGATTGACCTGGATTCGACTCCTCACCTTTATCCTCTCCTCGATCGAGGAGAGAGGTAGGGATGGGGAGCACTTGGACTTATCGCTCGCGGTTGGTCAAGATCCCGCCTCTTCCTTTCGGAAAGGGAGAGGATTGAGGTGAGGGATTGTTGCGCTACTGTCGCCGAACGATGCTTCTGCTCGACAAACTGGAACGCCGCTTCGGTTTTCTCGCTATTCCGGGATTGATCCGGATCGTGATCGTCTTCACCGCGCTGGTGTGGGGATTAATGTGGCTGAATCCGAATTTCGCCGCCGCGCTCGATCTCAATCCGGGGCGCATTCTTAAAGGCGAAGTCTGGCGGCTGGTCACTTACATTTTCATTCCCCGTGGCATCGGCACTTCCGGCGCCATGCAGCCGCTTTGGGTGGTGCTTTTCCTTTGGTTTCTCTGGTTCATTGGTGAAGGTCTTGAGCAGGCGTGGGGCGCATTTCGTCTCACCCTTTATTTTATCGTCGGAATGATCGGCACGACAGTGGCCGCATTTTTCTTCGGAGCGCGTTTTTCGAACTCAATGTTATACGCGTCGTTGTTTTTCGCTTTTGCGCGGTTCTATCCCGATCAGGTGATCTATCTTTTCTTTGTTTTGCCTGCGAAAATTAAGTGGATCGCCTGGGTCTCGGCGGCACTTTTAGTGTTCTGGTTTATCCTTGGGCCGAATTCGTATCGCATGGCGTTGGTGGCTGCCATGGCCAATTATCTGATCTTTTTCGGACCGGAAATTATCCACGATGCTCGCCATCGCGGCGAGGTTTCGGCGCGAAGAAAACGTTACGCGCAGAGTTCTCGAAGCGAAGCCGAACCGCTTCACAAGTGCGCGGTGTGCGGCGCGACCGAATTGAGTGATCCGAATCTCGACTTCCGTGTGGCCCGGGACGGCGAGGAATACTGCATGGCGCATTTGCCGAAGGCGGCAACACCAGCGGGGTAGACTGTAGAGGCGCTCGCCGCGGTGAGCGCCCTGGGCCGTTGGGCGTTCGAAACAAACGCCGCTACAACGCTTGACCGGAATTCGCTGGGTATGAAACTAAGCGAATGACCGATAAGAACACAGCGCTGGTTCCCGAGGAAGGCTGGCATTGTTTGCATTTGTTTTACCGGATCGAGTACGGCCAGTGGCAATTACTCAGCCGGGAAGAACAAAATGCTGCCAAGACCAGTCTGTCCTCGCTCGTTCAGGAAGTGCGCGCAATGGAGTCGACGCAATTGCTCACGCTCGGCATGGTCACGCCGAAAGCCGATGTTGGCTTTATGTTGATTACGCCCGACCTGCATGATGCCAACAAGATCGAGAAACAGCTCTCGCTTTCGTTAGGCGCGGACGTGTTGACTCCTGTTTACAGTTATTTGTCGCTGACCGAGGAAAGCGAATACATCACAAGCGAAGACGAATACGTGCAGACGCTTGAGTCGAGTGTTCGGAACGATCCCG
>Ga0081455_10005309_pt1 | contig 14148 bp, 13 predicted proteins | sample TabmetS3T2R1_FD_70207 | JGI IMG/M metagenome (GOLD analysis project Ga0081455, IMG submission 70207) | Tabebuia heterophylla rhizosphere microbial communities from the University of Puerto Rico - S3T2R1 | ecosystem: Host-associated > Plants > Roots > Rhizosphere ... | reverse complement strand
GCAATGACGGAATCGTTGCCGTGCTTGATAAGGAAGGTGCGCCGCTCCGGCGGCGTGTTGCGGATGAAAGAGAATTCCTTGGCCGTCAGCCCGAAACGGCGGATGTAGCTCTCCTCGTCCGCGCGCGGATTCGGAAAATGCAGGTTCGTCGCCGACTGCTCGATAAGCGTATGCGACTGGGGCGCCCTGGCGATATCGGCCGCCGATTGGGTGCCGAAGCCGACGATCCCGTTCAGCTTCCGGATCGTCTTCATCTTGTCCACGATATAGCTGGAAAAGACCGGATCCTGCAGCAGCTTCCAACCCTCGTCCATGAAGATCAGGACAGGGTCGCCGGCAAGGAGCTCGTCGACGCGGTGAAAGAGGTACATCAGCGCTGGCGTGCGCACATCGATATTGTCGAGGACGTGCGTCATGTCGAAGCCGAAGATGCGCCGGCCGGAGAAGGAGAGCGCATCGCGCGGCGCATTGAAGAGCCAGGCCTTCTCGCCTTCGAACCAGGGCCGCAGCCGCGATTGCAGGTCGTTGGCTTGAGAGCGCGAGCGCCCCATGAGAAGTCCGGAGAGATTGGCCAGGGTCCGCTGCTCGATCGGCTCCTGGCAGATGCGGCCGATCGCCCGCTCGAGTGTGTCTTCATCTTCCTGGGCAAAGCCGCGGCCGTCGGCGGGCTGCAGCATGGCCTTCAAAAGGCGAACCAGGAACTCGCGGTTGGCAGACGAGTTCTCCAGCTGCAGGGGATTGAAACCGGTCGCCTGCCCCGGCTGCAGGACCTCGTAGTTGCCGCCGATCGCCCGGATGAAGATCGACGCGCCCTCGTCTTTGTCGAAGAAGACGGCCCGCGGTTCAGGCGCGACACGGAACGCCTGCGCAAGCAGAAAGGTGAGTGCGACAGTCTTGCCCGAACCTGTCGGACCGGTGACCAGGAAATGGCCGACATCGCGCTGATGGAAGTTGAACCAGTAGGGCGTTTGCGAAGTCGTCTCGAGGATCGAGATCGGCCGCCCCCAATGAACACCTGACGTCTGCCCTGTCGCAAAATTGTGGAGGGAGGAAAAGCCGGAAAAGTTCGCGCTCGACAGCATGCAAGGCCGTGCGATGTAGGCGTGATTGCCTGGAAGCTGAGCCCAGAACGAGGCCTCCATGTTGAGGTCTTCGCGCAGCCAGTTGACGTTCATGTCGGTGAGGCAGGCGCCGAGTTCCGACACGGCTTTGTCGAGGCCGGTCAGATCGCGCGACAGGCAAAGCAGGCTGAAATGGTGGTAACCAAAGACGGCCTCCTGGTTGAGCAGGCTGTTCAGGGCAAAGTCGATGTCGGTCTCGACCGTGCTGCCGGCCTCATCGGAAGCGCGGATCTGCCGCTGCAAACGCGAGATTCTTTCCTGTGCGACCGGCTTGTCGGCAAGCGTGAAAGATTGGGTGAGGATGAACTCATGATTGACCTGCAGCAGCCCGTCGAGCATGCCTGGACCCGAGAACGGCGGATATTCCTTGATCGACAATATCGCGCCGAAGCGATTTTCGGCCTCCGCCGGTCCTTGCGCCTGCAAGGTTCGCCTGGAGAAATGCAGCCGCGAGGTTCCGACGTAGCTCCGTATCCCCATGCGCGGCAGGCGCATCGGCCGCGACAGGCCGCAGGTCAGTAAGGCGTTGAAGAAGGCGCACGGCTCGGAATAAGGCTCGCCGTTGCGATAGGTGATGCCAAGAGCGCGCGCACCGTATTTTTGCATCTCGCGCGTCACGTTGCCGACGACCTCTTCCAGTTCGGCGATGCGTTCATGCGTGCGCTGTTGACGCATGTCGGACCGCGCGGGTCGATCGAGCAGCCGTGAGACGGCCTCGGCCGTCCCAAGCGGTCCGCGCATGCCCGCGCGAACGATCGTGAGGTAGAGCTCGTTGGTGAACATGCGCTTCTCGCGAAGCGCCGCCATGTATCGTCCATCGATCTGATCGCAGAAGGGATCGGAAAACGATCCACCGAGTTCGGGTTTGACTTGCCTGCGGATTACGGTCGACCAGAGCGAATAGCGGCTCGACCCAAGCGCCCGGATCAGGGTGTTCTGGACGCTCGCCCGCATATTGAGCTCGGCCTGGTCCTCGGTCTGGAAGAACAGGCCATCGAGCCTGATGACGGCAAGCACCGCGCCGCTCTCTAGCCCGATGACGGTGTCGGAGAGATGCCGCAAATAGGGAATGTGCGTCGCGATTGGCCGTTCGCGCCGACGCTCACGTCCAAAGCCCAGTTCGTCCGCAACGACGGTCAACATGATCATGCTCCGTATGAGTTCGTGCCCCAGAACCGCTTGTTCGGCGTCCCCGGCGTACGGCGGCCGACGACCTGGGCGAGGTCCAAGATGCGAATGTCGCGGCTGGTCAGGGCAAAGAGCGTCAGATAGGCGATCGGGGCCATGGCGGCGGCCCAGAAGCTCGTCGTGACCAGGAACGCGATCAGCGTAACGCCGATAATGAGATAGAACGCAGTCAGCGGAATGCCCCACATCATTGGCGGCCGCGTCAGGCCGATCACCAGCGGCGTCAGGTGAGGCTTGTCGTCAGCGGTCTCGTTCATGACTTACTTCCCGACCGCCGAGATCATCTGGTCGACGATCGCCGGCGCGCCGAAGACCAGGCCGATGCCGATGACGACGGCGCCGGCGGTGAACCAGGAGAGCCGCCCAGCGAAGGCGAGGAAGCCGAGACCGATAACCGCTATGATCGCCAGCAGCCGCCCGAACGGTCCGGTGATGAAATCGACGATCATCTGCACGGCTGTCTCGAGCGGGGCGAAAGCGCCCGATGTCTGCTGGGCCATTGCTGGTTCGGAAGCCATGATCGCCAATGCCGCAACGACCAGCAGGAGAAAAGCGGGCCGCGCCGTTGGCGAGGGGGAATTCGAGACGGTCTGGTTGTTCATGGAGGCCTCCTTCTAAAATTGCATGACGCCGCCAACCCATCGGCTGGCTTCTCCGGTCGCCAGCACGCCAGTCGCTGCATTGTCGTCGTCACTGGGGTACGAGGGCACTTGCCTGCCGCCGTCCCTCAGTGCCGGCGTCGGCAGGTTGAGTTGGCGATTGACCACCTCGGCGACGAAGCGGACAGTTTCGGGAAATGGCGGAACACCACCATATTTCTGAACGCTGGCCTCGCCGGCGTTGTAGGCGGCGGCCACGATCAGCGGATTGCGATAGGTCTCGAACAGTGACCTGAGAAAGCGCACGCCCCCGTCGATGTTGTCGACCGGATCGCAAATGTCGGCGACGCCGAGAAACGCGGCCGTTGAGGGCATGAGCTGCATTGGCCCGCGCGCGCCTTTCGGCGAGTTGCGATCACGGTCCAGCCGGCTCTCGGTCGTCGCGATCGCCAGCGCAAAGGCGGGATCGACGCCATGGCGTCGCGCTGCCTGGAGGACCAACTGTCTGATCTGTGAGGTCGTCTGCGGTGAAGGACCGCAGGAGTATCTCGTTGCTGTTCTGGATAAGTCAATTTGACTATTATTGCCGACGCTGCCGTCGCTGATGGCGGCGGAAGGTGTTTCGTCCGCGTAGCCAATGGCAAACGACCCGTCGGTCGGTTGAATTCTGCCATCGATGCCGACGGTATAATCCCTGCTAGTGCCTCGCCAACGGTTCCGGAAAACGGTGTCAACCGCGCTTGGGAGCGTGGAAGAATTAGCAAATGATTTTAGCGGTTTGGGAAAGGTTGCTTCTTTTTTGCCTTGTCCGGCCGAGCATGCAGCGACGGCGACATGCAAGCTCGCGATCGTGAGCGCGACTTGCGCCGCAAGGCGCCATGCTTGTGTCTGAATATGTGGCCGAGCCATCGCAAATCATCCAGGGCAACAACGTCGAATGAGGGAATCGGTATGTCAGATAAAAAAGAATGTCAATTTGCCTATGATTTTTTCTTGCGATGAGCGTGAGAAAGGAGCACTCTGCAATCAGAGGCCACACAATTGCGGAGAAGGATTCGTATGAAACGCTGCGCCTGCGGCCTTGGTCTTTCCTTGGCGATGGCTCTGCCTGCTCTTGCAGCCGGGCCTGTCGATCAGGCTTACATCCGCTCGCTCGCGGCTCCGGGAAAGACGGTGCTGGTCATCGAGTATTATGACGGCAAAGGTGGGGTGAGCAACCGCAAGGGCTTCGCTTCCGCGAGCGGGTTCAAGGCGGTCTCTCCCACCGGCTTCCAGGTTGCCGACAAAATCACCATCCATCTCTTCGGCATCGAGCCGTGCCATGGCGACATGGTGAACCGCCGTGAGAATTTCGCTGGCAGCTGCGCCGACTATGCCGAGCAGGGGCTAGCGACGCTGTTGAAGTCGCCGAAGGTCATCTATTGCCGGGCATTTGTCAGCGAAGCCAATGCCCCAACCCAGGATGCGACCTGCTACGGCTACTACAATTTTCCCGGCAGCCTCGACAGCGTCGACATGTTAGAGGAGCAGCTGGTCTCGCTGGGTACGCATCGGATCGCAAAGAAGGCGGATGGCAGTCTGGCAAGACCCGATCTCCAACAAGCCGAAAAGATCGGCCGCGGCGGATACGGCATGTGGGCGGACCCCAGGACCAAGGCCCAATGAGAGTCCTTGCCGTCCTCACTGCGGTTTCCATATCGGGGGCCGCTGTCGCTGCGCCGGCCGGTTATTTTGACCTGCGGCCCGGGGTGGCGCTCGAAAGTGGCGACAGCTGGACGGTCGCAGGCACGAGATACCATCTCTACGGCATCCAGGCCTGCCTACGCGGCACGTTCTATACGGATCGATCGGGCAACCGCGACGATTGCGGCGAGGCCTCGTTAGCCGTCCTCGCGGCGTTCATCGCCGATACCAGGCCCGCCTGTGCCCCCGTGGCGACGATCGCCAACGTCGTCCACGTCATCTGCTACGCGTCGGTTGGCGCGGACCGGGTGGATCTCGCCAACCTGATGGTCACCTCCGGCTACGCCTTTGCGGCTCTGCGGCCGGATGGTCTCCCCTATTCTCCCGCCTATGCCGTTGCCGAGCAGGTGGCCCGCGAAAGACATGCCGGTCTCTGGCAATTCAAGGACGTGCAACATCCGGCAATCCTGCTAGGCCGCGCCGCGATGGGAGGTTCGACACCCCGATGAGGACCCGAGCGACCTGTTTGGCCTGGCTGCTCGCGACGTCGCTTGCCCTCCCCTCCCCTTGCTGGCCGGCGGACTCCATTGATCGGGGGAAGGCGCCTCCACCGTCGATCAATGAGACGGTCTCACGAAGGATCATCGGTCGGGTGACGGTCATTGATGGCCGCACTCTTTGGTTTTCGCGATCTGCGCAAGCAGTCCGCCTCGCTGGTATCGACACCTGCGAGCTGCCGCAGTGGGCCTTCGATCCTACGCGATACGGCAAGAGCAGCACCCTCAAGCCCGTGCCGTGCGGACCCCTCGCCAGGGCTTGGCTGAAACGCACGGCCAGCGATAGTCGGGTGACGTGCACGGCGCGCGCGGTCGATTCAGGCGGCGCCTATGTCGGCATTTGTTCCGCACGTGGGCACGACCTGGCTGTCGAAATGCTGCGTGCCGGCTGGGCACGGGTGACCTCCCCCTCCCCTTCGGGATACGTCGCCTGGCAACGCTACGCGATGGCTGCCCGCTATGGCATGTGGGCCACCTACGTCCTCGACATCGATGAGTGGCGCGCGGGGGCAGTCGATCGAACTCTGCAAAGAGAGCCGATCGCCGACTTCAATCTGCTGGCGGATCGAAAGCGCGAGATCTCTCCGCCCTTCATCGACGCGCGGAAACGACCGACTCGGACCGATCGATAAGTTGTGGGTGCTCAGGAGGCAGGATCATGCGGCCTACTAAATCCATCATCATCGTCGCAGCGATGGCAGTCAATTTGGAACCGGCTGGCATTCTGGGCGCCAAGGCCAGCGAATGGGGATGCGAAGTTCTGCTGTGCGCATCGTCCGCGGACCCGTCCTGGCATGGAATCCCCGCTTGCCGCCCACCAATGGACCGGCTGATTGCGGCGATGACCAACTGGGGCTTTTCCTGGCCAACCTGTCCCGAGGCCGGGACGGGCAAGCCAGGGTACCAGAAGTATGCAGAATGCCCGGATGGTTGGAGCATCGGCTACAGCGAAATGGGCCATGGAAGCCGGAGCGAGCCAGACCGCTGCGTCAAACAAGGCGGGCACTGTAGTCGACGCGACGGATGCAGCGAGACGCAATCGATCGCACGACCAGTGCGTGACGATCCATATTATTTCGACATTCCGGCCGACAGCGCATCGCCGACGAGACATTGGTTCAACCTGCGACCATAGGGCGTGTTGATCCCAGCCTGCCAAATCAAGCACCGCGGGCTATTTATCGTGATTTTCAACCGGACCTTGGCGCCTTGCATCGGTGACAGCCGTTTTTGTGTTGAATGGAACATTAGTCTCCTAGAGAATTTCCAGCCCGAGAGTTCCAGATGGATTGTTTTGACAGGATCGAAGCGCTGATAGACGCCGGCGGAGAGCACGCTGTGTCAGAGGCTCGTGCGCTGCTCGACCAATTCAAGGGCAATTCGCCCAAGATCGCCGCAGCGGTTGACGAATTGCTGCTTGAGCTGATGACCTCGACGTTTCTAGCCGAAGCTGGTCGGGACACTTTCCAGCGTTCGGCACAGCGTCTGGCTCACTTGAGGCTTTCTAAATTGAAACTCATGCTGTCGCCCTAGAGCTCATCATTCGCCAGCCCGATGCCACCCAGGAGAATTTGTGAGCTCGGAGCTCGCAAATACGCGAACATCAAATCTCAGAGCGAACCAGGAGACTATATATTCTCCGCATCGACTCTGCGCCATTCGAGGCAGCCAGCTACCGCCCGACCATCGCAATCCTTATAGGTGGAGTTGAATTGCAGTGCTATCGACTGGCCCTCCTGAGGAGATCGACAAGTCGGCCTTTGAACTTAGCCGTGCTCGTGACGATCGCCGGGACGTCTCCAGGCTGCAATGTTTTTGCTTGTGCTACTACTGTGGCAATGACGTATAGGGTTTTCTGCTCGGCCTCCAACATATTGCCTGCCTCACGCCGAACCAGATGTCGCCACGCACAACGTTCGAGAACTTGACTAGCCTTTAAGCCAATCGAGAACGCAACGGCGTACAGAACGCTGGCGCCAGGCCTATTACTTCGACGAGAGAACCAACCTGCGCACAGCACCAAGCGCCGGTGCAGGTCAATACAACAAGCGATGCCAGGTCGCGGCCGTCCTTTTTGCATCGATGTCAGCTGTCCCAGCCGATTGCCCGTCCCGACGCCGGGGTCTGTTCAATATCTATGTGCGCTGCGGCGAGCTGCATGCCAGCGGTCTCGATAAATGGCCCGAGCAGTCGGTAGCGAAAGCCGGCAGCATCGAAGCGCGGCAGCCAATCAGGCTCGATCACGCTCGTGAGGCTTGCGATGCCCAGAAGCCTGCAAGTTGCGGGAACGGAGGCAATCAACTGCCGGAAGAACCCTCGTCCGCGGTAGTCCTTTCTAATGAAAAGGCGCGACCATTCATGGATCTCGGTGCCGCACGGCACCTTTGCTTCGACGAGATGCGAGTAGTGCTCCTGAAGGAGATGGGGCACGTTTGTTGGCAAAAACCTGTAGCCCCCGACGACGTGATGGTCATGGAGGGCGAGCACATAAATCGCATGGGGCGTGTCGTAAGCGTCTATCTCCCGCCCATCGGATCGTGCGAGGGCGGTCCATCCGCGCTCGCCGACGAACACCTCGTGGCGTAGCCTGTAATGCTCCTCTAGGAGATCCTGGTGGCGAGGGTCTGCGCTGCCAGTGATGAGACGAATCATGAAAGCTGTCGCTCCTGTTCGAAGCGACATTCGCGGGGATAAGCGCGATCCCGCTATGGCCATCTTTGGCCATTGACGCGCCGCTTCCGCTCAGCCGGCGATCTCCATCGCGGTCATGGCCTTTGCAACTGCCTGCGTGCGCGTGACCGCGCCTGTTTTGCGCATTGCGCCGGCAATATGCTTGTTGACGGTGGAGTCCGAGATGCCCAGGATCTTGGAGATCTCCCACGCCGTCTTGCCCTCCGCTACCCAGGTCAGAACTTCACGTTCTCGATCTGACAGCGTCAGACCTGTGGGATGGCGTCGGTGATCGACCAGCAGCTGAAGCCTGCTTGCGAAGGTTAGAGAAAGTACATTTACGGGTTGCAGGGCATCCGGCTCGGTGATCGCCACCTCACCTGCAAGGGAGATGCAGCCAGAGCGCGCGTTGCGAACCGGGATAGGCACGCATACACCGTCTTTAAGGCCGGCATCGGCTGCTTCCATCATCACCAGATCGCCTGCGGAGCTCGACATGCTGGCGCGTGCCCATGCCTCTTTCCAGGTGAAGGGTCTGCTGTGAAAAACGGAGGCAATGGCGACCGGATCACGTTTGATGTAGTCGCGGGACACATAGTGCGACATCCAGTCGTCGGGCCAGAAACGTTCAAGAACAAGGCTTTCGAAACGCTGTCCGTGCGTGGGCAAACCCGTCAGAATGAAGTGGCTAAAACCAAAATTTCGGATTGCCGAACGATAAAGATCGACCAATGATTCGATGTTGCCGGCGTTAGCCAACTGCAATGCACTTTGAAGTACCAGCGCGGTATTGATCGCCAAGCTCCCTGTATGAACGCAACCAGCATGCCGAAATCTTATTACATCGGCGGTCCGCCAAAATTCATCTTGGAATCACATGATCTACAACGCAAGCTAAATCGGCAAGAAGCTGGAGATGCGTCAATAGCTTGGAATTGCTACTTCGTTTTTTGTTTTCAACAATGCTTATGTAGCGGAAGTGCCGAATTGCGCCGACGCGTCCTGATCATCCCGCCGTCTCAATTCTGAGAAGACGGCGAACCAGAATCGAAAATCATCGTCTCTGCCGGCGTAGCGCGCGGTAAAGGCCGCGGAGGCAGCTGCGAGCGATGCTTTGGAGCCGTAAAGACTGATCGCTGCATCGACAGCTTCAGATGGATCGGCAAAATGCCACAATGCCAACGGACCGCCGCCGGCCAATAATTCTTCGCTATCGTTTGGTGCCACGCCAAATTCTCCCGCGGGTTGCGTCCGGCGCGGGGTCGAGGAAGCCGTCAGGCCGGACGTTGATCACTCACGGAAATGAGCCACTGTCACAGGCATATTGCCCGGACATTTCGTGCCGTCCCTGGCCTTGTGGTCAAGCTGCGCAGCGTCATGACGCTTGGCCTTCTTGACGTCAGTAACTATTCCAGATCGATGCCGTTAAGGCAAACCTCGGGCAGCGCCCCCGACGCGAAAAAGCCTCTGGGATAGGTAGTAATTCTACCACCTACCGCGCACTCGCAGATTGCGATAACGCTCGGCGCTGACTGTGTCGTCTTTAGCTGGCAAATCAGAAGGGCGGCAGAATTCCGGCGAGTAGAGAACGACCGCGTGCTCTCGCATATCAGGACCCGCTCGCCGTCGACTGGGAGCGGGCTGCCGATGGAGCCAGTGGCGATTATCTGCTCACAAGACGCAGAACTCTATCTCATCCTCGATTACCTCCTAAGCGTGGACGGATACAGAACGGCGCTCGCCGGAGGCGTCGAGGAGGCGATAGAACGAATCAGGGAAACGTCGCCCGCGGCGATCATTCTCGACTGTCGTCCCGGCGGCCTTCCGGTCGCCGGCTTATGTGAACGGCTGAAACAGGACCCGGCGAACCGGGCTATCTTCATTATCGGGCTGATCGCACCGGGCGCGGAAGACCAGCATGTCGCACTTCTTAAAGCGGGCGTGGACGACAGCCTCGTGCGGCCTCTGGTGCCGGCAAAGCTGATTGCTTCCCTGCGCTCGAAGCGAACGTCGGAGGCTCGCGGCAGTATTCGCCACCGCGTTCTTACCTTCGGCGACTTGGAAATGCGCTCCGAGAGCTTTCGCGTGCGGCGTGGCGAAAGCGAGGTCCAGCTCGGCGCGATCGAATTCCGCCTGTTGCGACACCTGTTCGAAAATCCGGGCGGAATTTTCAGTCGCGAGGACCTGATCGCCATTGCCTGGCCAAAAAACGTTCACGTCAGCGCCCGCACGGTCGACGTGCATGTGAGCCGATTGCGCAAAGCGCTACTGAAGCTTGGGCTTGGCAGTGTCATCCAGACGGCCCGGTCCGCAGGCTACATGCTTGATGACAAGAGCAATTCCTGAGCGAACGAACCGTTGCCGCGTCAAGGTCGACCGAACGCTACGGCCTTTGACAGCTTAGCAATCTGACTGACCGAGCTTGCTGACGACACAGCGATCTCAACAACTGCTTGCTCGCCACCCGCCCTTCGCGAAAGAGCGAACCCGGCAGCTAGCGCAAGTACCCGTACGCTCTTTCAATCGGAACTATGACGCCTACAATTTCAATTATTAAACGGACGCCCAACAGAAATTCATAAGAATTCACGCACAGATCCGGTAGTTGAGCGTAATTATTTTTCGACAGACCGATATTCCTTGTCGACGACACGCATAACACTGACGCCACCTTTTCGCCAATACTTTATCCGTGGAGGCAATGCCCGATGCCTGTGGTAGAATCTCCGAATGGAGGCGTGCGCGCCGGTCGCTTCCGCAACACTGCTTCTGTAATTGATGGAACGCGACTTTATTTCGAAGAGGCGCACCGCCGTGGACTCATGGCGGTTTATGGCCGCTCCGTGCCTGGAAGGGCGGTATCGCTGACGGGAGGGGATCGCGCGGGAAATACCGTCACTGACTTCGTGCGTTGTTCCTATCTCGGCTTGGACAATCATCCAGGCATCGTCGCCGGCGCGATTGCCGCAATAGAACGGTACGGTTCAGTTCACTGGTCATGTGCGCGTACGCGACTGAACTTCGCACTCATAGGCGATCTTGAGGACACGCTTTCGCGCCTGTTTCGGGCACGCGTCATTGCGTATTCGACAGTCATGGTCGCCAATATGGGCGCGCTTCCGATTATTGCCTCCGGACATCTGACGCAGGGGCACAGACCTGTAATGGTCTTCGACCGGTTGGCGCATGCCTCCCTTGCCTTTCACAAGCCGATCATGGCGGACGAGACGCAGGTCGAGACAATCTCTCACAACGATCTTGATGCCTTGGAGCAAATCTGCCGCAAGCATCCGGTCGTGGCCTATGTCTGCGATGGCGTCTACTCGATGGGGGGCTTCGCGCCCGTCGAAGCGCTCCTTCAATTGCAGCAGAGATACGGTCTTTTCCTCTACATTGACGACGCGCACGGAATTTCGCTCTTTGGCGACAATGGTGAAGGGTTCGCGCGCTCGCAATTGCCCACCCAACTCGGCGAGCGCACGATCGTCGCGGCCTCGCTCGGCAAGGGTTTCGGCGCATCGGGTGGCATGCTGATGCTTGGAACGGCGCACCAGGAAACCCTGTTTCGACGCTACTCGATTCCGCATGCTTTCTCGGCCTCACCAAATGTGGCGGCCATCGGCGCCGCCCTCGCCTCGGCCGACGTTCACACGACCGCCGAGCTCCAGATGCGACAATGCCGATTGGCCGAGCGCATCGTCCTGTTCGATGAACGCATCGAGACGGATCAACGCAACACACCTTTGCCAATTCGAATGATCAAGGTTGGCGACGAATTCGCCTCCATCGATTTCGCCGAGCGTCTGCTGGATGAGGGCTACTACACGTCCGTAACATTCTTCCCAACGGTTGCCCGCGGCCATGCGGGCGTACGCATCTGCCTGACCGCAAGTCATGACCTGATGGACCTTGAGCGACTCTGCGCCAAGATCCTCAGCTACGGATAACAGGCACCTACCGAGGCTTGAGCAATCAACATCATCGAAGCCGACGCCAGCGAAAGCCGGCTTCCACCAAGCTTGCCGGGCTGAGCATCGAAGCCTCGCCCAAAGAAACACTGGAGTGGCGTATCATGACAGGTCAAAGCAAACTTGCCGCCTCGCGCCTTGCTCATGAGCGGGCCACGAAGGTCATGCCAGGGGGCAACACGCGCAGCAGCGTCTATGAGGCTCCCTTTCCCCTGTATCTCAAATCGGGAAAGGGAGCGTATGTGACCGACGTAGATGGCAACTCCTATCTGGACTTCCAGAACAATTTCACCGCCCTGATTCACGGCTATGACCACCGCGATGTGAATGCGGCGCTCGCAGCACAAATCCGCCGGGGGCTCAGTTTCGGCAATCCGACGGAAAGCGAGATCGAACTCGCCGAGATCGTTTGCGAACGGGTTCCTTTCTTCGAGAAAGTGCGCTTCACAAATACCGGGTCGGAAGCGGTGATGATGGCCATCAAGGCCGCACGCGCCATCACCAAGCGCCCGAAGATTGCCAAGTGTGAAGGCGCCTATCACGGCAACTACGATTATGTGGAAGCAAGTTTCGATCCCGCTCCCGCCGACTGGCAAACGGAAGCCGCAGCAGCCAAACCCTATAACGATGGAACCCCGAGTTCCGTCCTGGGCGAAGTGGTCGTCATTCCATTCAATGATGTCGTTGCGACAGAGCGGGTGCTAGACCGGCATAAGAAAACTTTGGCATGCGTCATCATCGACCCGCTTCCATCACGCGCCGGACTGGTGCCCGTTGAACCCTCCTATCTGCGCTTCTTGCGCGAGTTCACGGCGCAGCATGGAATTCTGCTGATTTCGGATGAGGTTCTGAGTTTCCGGCTGAGCTATCGCGGCGCGATCTCAACCTACGGGATCGAGCCTGACCTTTGTACCTTCGGCAAGATCGTCGGTGGTGGCTTGCCGATCGGAGCCGTTGCCGGCCGAGCCGAGGTCATGCAGGTCTTTGACCCGAGCCGCGGCAAACCGCCCGTTTCTCAGGCCGGCACCTTCACGGCCAATCCCCTGAGCATGGTGGCGGGAACCGCAGCCATGCGCGCACTGACCGAAGTCGAGATTGAGCGGCTTAACGCGCTCGGGGCCCAGGTTCGCTCCGAACTTGAACGAGCGCTCACCGATTCCGGTATTGGAGGTCGTGTCACCGGCGCCGGTTCGCTGTTTTGCCTCTTCATCGGCGACAGGGACGTGAACGGCTATGCGAGCGCCTATCACGCCTGGCAAGAGCGACACCGTCTTTCCAAGCTGATCTCGTTTTGTCGCGACGAAGGGGTTCTGCTTTCGCGGATCGGGCTCGGCGCCCTTTCAACCCCTATGGCTGATGCCGAGATTGCAGCGCTGGTCGTCCGGTTCGGTCGATCTCTGGCCCGGCTTGCGGACGAAACCCTGTCCGCGGCCGTCGCATGAGGCTGGAGAACGAGTAAATGAAGAATGTTCTTGCCGCCGTTGCGAACGACCGGTTGTCACTCTTGGCCTATCTCCTGCTTTCCCTCGTCTCCATTTGGTGGGCGGGCTCTTACCTGCTGATCAGGATTGCCATTGTCGATATTCCGCCGGCGACCCTTGCCGCGGCAAGGCTTTTCATCGCCTCCACAGTGCTGGTCTGTTGGCTGAGGCTCAGCGATGCGGGATCCCTTCCCGCAAATCTCGGTTCATGGGCCGTTTATGCCGGAGTCGCTCTGTTTGGCCATGCTCTGCCGCTTTATCTGATCGCTTGGGCATCGACGACGGTGCCAGTCAGCGAATTGGCGATTCTGGTTGCCACAACGCCTCTCTTCGCCGTGTTCTTCGCCCATGTTTCGCTGCGGGAGCGGCCGTCAAGTGCGACGATCTTCGGTCTCTTGGCCGGGGTTTTCGGCTTGGCCGCATTCTTAGGCCATTCCGGGGTATCCTTTTTGCACCTGAATGTGAGCGCGGCACCGCGTCTGGCCCTGTTGGGCGCGGCTGCAAGCTATGCCTTGTCCGGTCGCGTGGTGGCCCGGCTGGGGGACGAGAACGCCCTTGTGACTGGGACGGCTGTCATGGTGTGCGCCATTCCCATGCTGCTACCGCTGAGTTTGTGCTTCGAGCGCCCTTGGGCGATCACTACTACGGCTCAAGTGTTTGGGGCCGTGCTGCTACTGGGCGTAATGTCCACGGGGGTGGCCTACGTCCTCTACTATCGATTGATAAAGCTGAGCGGGCCGGCCTTTGCCAGTATGCATCACTATCTCGTGCCGCCTCTGAGTATTGTGTTCGCGGCGTTGTTTCTGAACGAAAGGCTGGACTTGAGGCAGCTCGTGTTCATAGCGCCGATAATAGCGAGCGTCGTCATTGCCGGCGGATTG
>Ga0081455_10005308_pt1 | contig 14149 bp, 17 predicted proteins | sample TabmetS3T2R1_FD_70207 | JGI IMG/M metagenome (GOLD analysis project Ga0081455, IMG submission 70207) | Tabebuia heterophylla rhizosphere microbial communities from the University of Puerto Rico - S3T2R1 | ecosystem: Host-associated > Plants > Roots > Rhizosphere ... | reverse complement strand
CGACCGTCGGTCAGGACGACGTCGGCGGTGAAGTCGTTCTCGCCGCGGATCAGCGCCGAGCCGACGCCGTAGGAGTCGACCGGGACCCCGCGCTCCTCGAACTCACGGATCCGCTCGGCATTCATTCCGCCGGACACCACGATCTTGATCCGTTCGAAGCCGTCGCGGTCGAGCGCATCCCGCACCTTGCGGACGAGCCGTTCGTTGACGCCCCGCGGATCGAAGTCCCCGAGCTCGTGCCAGAGAGAGCGGTCGACCATCGTGCGGGAGGTGTCGAGGCGGACGCCCCACAGCCGGTCGCCGAGCGCCCGTGCGACCTCGAGCGCAGTGCCGACGGAGTCGTTTTCGAAGTCGACGAGGACGACGATATTGAGGTCCGGATCGGAGTGCTCGGCGAACTTCGTCGCCGCGAGGACCGTGTTCCCGCCGTATGAGCTGATCAGCGCATGCGGGACGGTGCCGATCGCACGACCACCCCACCACGAAGCGTTCGCCTCGGTCGTGACGCCGATCGGCTCGCCGATCGTCGCGCCGGCGATATAGGCGGCGTAGCCGTCGCCGGTCTGCACGCGGTGGTGGTCGTAGCGGGCCGGCATGAAGAGGATCCGCTTGCCGTTCGCAGCCTCGACGACGCGCTTCACGTTCGTGGCGATCATCGTCCGGCGGGCGAGCACGCCGAGGTAGAGCGTCTCGAGATGCCCGAAGCCGGTGTAGTCGCCCTCGATCGTCATCGCGGTCTCCCAGGGGGCGATCTCGTCGCCGTCGTACAGCGCGTGGACGGTCAGGGACTCCCAGTCGTCGGAGCAGAGCTTGAGGATCGCGATCGCCTCGTCCATTCCGGCGAGCACCGCCTTGTTCTTCTGGAAGACCTGCATGACGACGCGCGGGCGGCGCTCATCCCGGAGCAGCACGTTCCTCGTGCGGTTGAAGTACTCGTCGGTGTAGTAGCCCTCCCGCATCTTCTCGACGGGGAGGTCGAAGATCTCCGGCGGGAGGCGCCTGCCTCTAGTGCCGACCGCCATGTGCCGCCTCCTCGAGGCGCAGGCACGCTGCCAGAGCCGCCTCGGAGACTTCCAGCTGCTCGGGCGTCGGCTCCTCCGTCGCGAGCCGGTGCTGGAGCTCGTGGCCCGGCGTCGCCAGGACCTTGGTGATCCGGCTGTCCGGGTTTCGCGTCATCCACGCGAAGATCTCGGTCGAGGTCGCGAGCGCACCGAGCGACGCGGCGAGCCGAGCCGGCCCGCGCAGATTCGCGGGCGCCTTCGCCGCGAGCGCGTTCCCGACCGCCATCGTCGCCAGCATCGGGCCGATGAGGTGGGAGCCGCAGCGCTCGTGCTCCTTCTCGCGCGGCTCGCCGTGCTCGTAGGTGCCGATCGAGATGTGCTCCGCGCCGTGATAGGCGGCGAGCGTCGAGCCTCGAAGAGCAACGACGGCGGGACCGAGAGACGCGATCCCGGCCGCGAGCTCCTTCGTCGCCGGACCGAGCTTCGACCTTCGAATCAGGTGCGTGACCGTGGCTCCTCCCACCATCGCAGCGAGGACGGCAGGTCGCTCGAAGGGGAGCCTTGCCTCCGGCAGGCGGCGCCGGACCTCAGGCAGGAGCGCGAAGATCTCGACCATCCGGGCCGGCCCTCGAAGGAGCGGCTGTTCGACCTGCGCGGCACGGAACCGCTTGTAGTCGGCGGCCTCGATCAGCGTCCCGTCCGGTGTGCGGACGGCGCACGCCCACGCGTTCGGACCGTGCACGAGCACCCCGTTGGCGAGGGCCATGCCGCCCAGCCTCAGCTTCTGCTCGGCCATGCGCCTACGGTAGCGACGCGACCCCCTCCGCCGCGTGGCGAAGGAAGCGCACCCCGAGCTCGAGGTCGTCGAGATCGATCCGCTCGTCCGCGGAATGGATCAGCCGCGCCGCCAGCTCCGAATCCATTGCCCGCATCGGGAAGAAGCCGTAGGCAACCGTCCCGAAGGCCTCCCGCACCCAATGGCTGTCGGTGAAGCCGGCAACGAGCAGGGGAACCGCCTGGGCGTCGGGCTCGATCTCGGCCACGAACGACTCGATCACGTCCCAGAGCCGCGTCTCGACGGGCGAGCGCGTGCCGCCCTGCGCCTCGATCCACTCGAGCTCGTAGTCGGTGCCGCCCAGGAGCTTCGCCACCTTGGCCTCGACCTCGGCCTGGGTATGGCCGGGCAGGATCCGGCAGTCGACCGTCAGCTCGCAGCGGTTCGGGATCACGTTGCGCTTCTTTGACGCTTCGACCATCGTCGGCGCCAAAGTCGTGCCAAGGAGAGGCTCGACGATGTCACCCGCGAGGGGATGCGCCCGGCGTGCCGCGCTGACGGCGTCCTCGGGCGCCGGGACCTCGCCGCAGACCGCACGCAGGAACGCGGCCAGCTCCGGCCCCACCTCGGGCTCGTCGCGGAACGACCCCAGGCGCTCGATCATCGGCGCCGTCTTGACGAGCGCGTTGTCGGCAATTCCCGGCCGCGAGGCGTGCCCGCTCCGGCCGTGCACCGTCAGCCGGAACGGCGCGCTCATCTTCTCCGCGGTCGAGCAGACGTAGAAGACGCGCCCGTCGAGGATCAGGCGGTCTCCGCCGCCCTCGTTGATGCAGTACTCGGCGCGAACCGCTTCGGGATGTGCCTCGACGAGCCACTGGAGGCCAAAGCCGGCTCCAACCTCCTCGTCGGCGCAGGCGGCGAAGATCAGGTCTCCCGGCGGCTCGTAGCCCTCGCGGGCCAGCGACGCCATCGCGACGGCGCTCGCAGCGACCTGGCCCTTCATGTCGAGCGCGCCGCGGCCCCACACCTCGCCGTCGCGAAGGTCACCGCACCAGGGATCGCGTTCCCACTCCTGCGGGTCGGCGAGCACGGTGTCCGTGTGGGAGAGGAACAAGAGCCGCGGTCCGTCGCCCGTGCCCGGGATGCGCGCGACGAGGTTGGCGCGGTCCGGCACCTTGGCGTACAGCTCGCAGGCGACGCCGTTCCGCTCGAGGTACGACCGGAGGTGTTCCGCGGCAGCTGTCTCGTTCCCCGGTGGGTTGACGGTGTCGATCCGGATCAGCTCTTGGAGGAGACCCGTCGTCTCCTCACGCAGCGAGACGACTGCCACTACTTGCGCGTGCCGAACGTGAGCAGGTACGTGCGCGAGTATTCGATCCCGCCGTCCGTCCGGGACTCCTCGTGGAGGTCGACGAAGGCGCGATGGAGCTCCTCCAGCCGCTCCTCGTCCAGCGTGTCGGCGAGGACCTTCGTCGGCCCGTACTCGGTCGAGAACAGTTGCCAGATCGACTCTCCGGAGTCCGACTTGAGCACCGAGTCGCCGGGAGCGAAGTCGAGGTCGAAGTCGGCGCCCAGCAGGTCGCTGACGTAGTCCTCGCGCCCCCAATCGAAGAGATACCCCACCCCCGGCGGCGGCGGAGCCGGCTGGTAGGGGCGCATGACCTCGAACACCCGAGCGAGCCCGGACTCGGGCGTCCAGCATGCAAGCCCGAGGCGGCCGCCCGGCTTCGTCACCCGGGCGAGCTCACGGGCGACGGCCTGGTGGTCCGGTGCGAACATGACGCCGCACGTCGAGGTCACGAGGTCGAAGCTCGCGTCTTCGAGGTCGAGTGCCTCCGCGTCCCCGACGCGGTAGTCGATCTCGAGCCCGCGCTCGGCCGCCCGCTCCTTCGCCTGCTCGATCAGGGCCGGCGCGATGTCCACTCCGACGACCTCGGCGCCCGTCGCAGCGGCAAGCTCGGCGACCGCGCCCGTTCCGGTCGCGAGGTCGAGCAAGCGCTCTCCCGGCTGCGGATCGAGGCGCTCGATCACGGCCTGGTGAAGATCCGTGATCGTCTCGGTGACGCCCTGGTAGGGGCCCGAGCTCCAGACGACGGCGTGACGGGCTTTCAACTCTTCGAACGGCATTCAACCCTCCTGTTTCGCGGCTTCGGTCAACTCGTTCCGGGCCTGCCACAGCTCCGGGAACATTCGGTTCTTGATCAGTCCCCCCAGCAGCTCGACCGGCGTGCCCTGCGTGCCGACGACGCTGTCTCCGATCACTCGGGCGACGACGAGGTAGTGGCGCATGCGCCAGAACGAGACCCGCTCGTCCCACTCGATCAGCGCCTCCGCGAGCTGGTAGAGCTCCTCGAACTCGCGGCCCCGCTGGTAGAGCTCGACGAGCCCCAGACCCTGCTCGCGACGAACCTCGTGGAACGCCTGGAGGAGGTCGGGCGAAAGCTCGCGGATCTTCCGGAAGCCCGGTGAGTCGAAGCCGCTCCCGTGCCCGAGAATCGGGCGGATCCAGCGCGTGTACTCCCACGGCGACATCTGCTCGAGCATGTCGAGCAGCGACACGACTGTCTTCAGGCAATCGTTCGAGCGTCGAAGGAGCCTCAGCGCGGCGGCGAGGTCGTGTGCCCGGATCAGCTTCGTCGCCTCCTCGACCTCGGACCAGGCCAGCTTCAGCCAGAGCTCCGACGACTGGTGGACAGTCTGGAAGAGCAGCTCGTCCCGGTGCGCCGACTCCTCGGCGGTCTTCTGGAGCTCCAGGAGCTCGTCGGTGCGCAGATAGCGCTCGTAGTCGCTCCCGCCGCGACCCGGAAGCACCGGTGCGAACTCGTCGTCCGGCGCGTTGCTTCCTTGTCCCGGCGGGGCTTGCGTGGCGTCTCGCTCGCCCACAGGGCCAGCATACTTTCCCTCCAATGGGCGACCTCTTCTCGGACGCCGCCGACCAGCGTCTCCCCGACGTCGCTCCGCTGGCGCTCCGGCTCCGCCCGCAGCGCCTTGAGGACTTCGTCGGGCAGGAGCACATCCTCGGCGAAGGCTCGGCGCTTCGGCTCGCGATCGCCGAGGACCGGGTGCGCTCCCTCATCCTCTACGGCCCGCCCGGCAGCGGGAAGACGACGCTCGCACGGATCGTCGCGAACCAGACCGGCGCGGAGTTCGTGGAGCTCTCCGCCGTCTCGGCGTCGGTTTCGGACGTGCGCGCCACGATCGCCGACGCCCGAGAGCGCCTGGGAGCAACCGGACGCCGAACGATCCTCTTCCTCGACGAGATCCATCGGTTCAACAAGGCCCAGCAAGACGCGCTGCTGCCGGCGGTCGAGGAGGGCGTTCTGACGCTGATCGGGGCGACGACCGAGAACCCGTACTTCGAAGTGAACTCTGCACTTCTTTCGCGGACGCAGGTCTACGAGCTCGAGCCGTTGACGGACGAGGAGCTCGAGGTCGTCGTCCGGAGGGGGATCGAGCAGCTGGAGGCGGACGCCTCCGACGAGATCGTCACGCGGATCGCCCACCGAGCGGGCGGAGATGCCCGCAACGCGCTCAACATCCTCGAGCTCGCCGTCCAGACCGCGCACGGCCACCCGATCACCGAGGAGCAGGTCGAGGACGCAGCCCGGAAACGCCCGCTCGTCTACGACAAGGGCGGCGACGCCCACTACGACTTCACCTCAGCATTCATCAAGTCGATGCGCGGGTCGGACCCCGACGCGTCGCTCTACTACCTCGCCGCGATGCTCGAGGGCGGCGAGGACCCGCGCTTCATCGCCCGGCGGATGATCATCCTCGCGTCCGAGGACATCGGGAACGCCGACCCCAGGGCGCTCCAGGTCGCCGTGTCCGCGGCCCTCGCCCTCGAGCACGTCGGGCTCCCGGAGGCCCAGCTCAACCTCGCCCAGGCGGCGATCTACCTCGCGCGAGCGCCAAAGTCGAACGCGGTCATCGAGGCGCTGCGCGAGGCGCAGAAGGACGTCCGTGAGCACGGCCACCTCCGGCCGCCGGACGCACTGCGCGACGCCAGCTACTACGCGGCGAGGAAGCTCGGACGCGGCCAGGGGTACGTCTATCCGCACTCCGATCCGAGCGGCTTCGAGGTCGACCACCTGCCCGACGAGCTGAAAGGGCGCCGTTACTATCGACCGTCCAATTCAGGCGAGGAGAAGGGGGACGACGATGGCAGTTGAGCGCACCGCGAACGCCGTCTGGGAGGGCGACCTGATGGGTGGGTCGGGGACGGCGTCGACGCAGAGTGGGGTCGTAGACAACGCGACGGTGAAGTGGAGCTCGCGTGCCGAGCAGGCAGACCAGAACACGAGCCCGGAGGAGCTGATCGCCGCCGCCCACGCGACGTGCGTCGCGATGGCGCTCGCACACGGGCTCGCGGAGGCCGGCAATCCCCCGCAGCGGCTCGAGAGCGCGGCGACGGCGACGTTCGACCAGACGCCCGAGGGGTTCCGACTGACGACGATGCGGCTGACGATCCGCGGCCAGGTCGACGGCCTCGACGAGGACGGGTTCCGTCAGGCGGCCGAGGGCGCGAAGGAGAACTGCCCGGTCTCCAAGGCGCTCGAGGGCAACGTCGACATCTCGATGGAGGCTTCTCTGGCTTGATGGGGACAGGATTCATCCTGTCCCCATGACCTCTTTTAGTCCGAGCCTTTGAGAATCCGATTGGCGGCGAACTCAGCGAACTCGCCGCCCATGCCGCGGAAGGCAGCGGCCGCGCGCTCGACGTCGTACTCGGTCCGGCGGAAGGTGAAATCTCCGTTCCAGGTCGCCCAGGCCGCTCGGACGTCACCGTCCAGCGGCATGCCGACGCTGCCGGGGTTCAGAAGGTCGGTGCCGTTCGGCCCGGGCCGGCGAAACTGCTGGTGGCTGTGGCCGAAGACGATCGTTCGATCCCCGACCCCGGCCAGCAGCCGCTCTTCGCCTTCTTCGGGCCGGGGCGCGAAGCTGTCCACGTCGGAGAGCGGGGAGCCGTGGACGTACAGCACGCCGTCGAGCTCGGCCTGCACCGGCAGGGAGTAGAGCTCGTCGATCTCCTCGTCGGTCATCGTGCCCTCGAACTCCCGGTACACCTCCTGAACCTCGGGGATCTCCGGCGGCTCGCGGAGCCACCGCTCGCCGTTCCCGCGGATCCAGGTCGCGTTCGGCAGCGCGCGGAGCCTTTCGAGCGTCTCGCGCGGGGCCGGGCTGGGCGTCCCGTAGTCGCCCCCGAGCAGGTAGCGGTCGGCGCCGGCGCCCTCCGCCTCGGCCAGCACCGGGTCGAGCGCATCCACGTTGCCGTGGATGTCGTAGAGGATCGCCAGCAACCGGCGAGCCTCAGTGTGTCGTGATGTAGTCGGTCAGGTACTTGATCTCGAAGCTCTGCTGCTTCGACTTGAACTTGACGATGTCGCCGATCGAGACGACGCCGACGACGCCCCCCGCCTCGACGACCGGTAGATGCCGGATCCGCCGATCGGTCATCAGCGCCATGCACTCGTCGATCGCCGTCTCAGGAGTGACCACGACCAGCGGGGAGGACATCACCTCGCGGACGGCGGTCTCCTCGTCGTCGCGGCCCTCGAGCGTCATGCGTCGAAGGTAGTCGCGCTCGGTGAAGATCCCGCTGATCCTGCCCTCGTCGGCGACGAGCAGCGACCCGACGCCCGCGTCGACCATCCGCTTGACCGCCTCGATGACAGGCAGGTCGCCCTCGATCTGGAGAACGTCCTTGCCTTTCTCCTCGAGGATCTCCTTCACCTGGTTCACGGCTGCACCCGGCTCGGCGGAATCATTGTGATGGCGAGGGCCGGAATCGAACCGGCGACACCACGGTTTTCAGCCGTGTGCTCTACCGACTGAGCTACCTCGCCCGCGGCGGCTCAGTTTAGCCGGGGTCGAAAAAAGGACGTCCGGACCGGTGCTACCGCGTCGCGAACGCCCTGTTGAGTATCAGCCTATTGCGCTTCCTGCTTGCGGGCAAGGACGGCGACGCCACGGGCAGCCGCAATCTCCGCAAAATCGACGAAACCGTTCCGCTCCAGCTCGCGGCGCAGGAAGTCCGGCTCGACCCAGATGGGGGTGTCCGGGCCTGCCGAGAACGCGTACAGCGTCCAGCCGCCCGGTCTCAGCACCCGCGCGACCTCGCCGAGGAACGGGATCATGTTGGCGTTCGCAACCACGTCGAAGGACTCCGCGTCGAACGGGAGGTGAGCAGCGTCGCCCTCGACGAACGTCAGCGCGGGCGAGAGCTTCCGGGCTTCGTCCAGCATCCCCGCCGCGACGTCGACGCCGACGATCTCTGCCCCCGGGAAGCGCTCCGCCAGCACGCGAGCACCCGTGCCGGTACCGGTGCCGACGTCGAGAGCCCGCTCCACCGGCCCGGGGATGCGCTCCAGCGCGGCCTCGTACGGGGCGAACGTGTCCGGTTGGCGGAACGTGTCCCAGATCGGGGCGATCCGATTGAACTGGCTCCGGATGATCGGTCGAAAGACCGGCCACAGCCGTGGCCAGCGCACGACGACGTTCGTCGCGAGCCTGGCGAACCGGCGGCCTAGTGCTCCGAAGAGACCCGTAACCTCACCTCCGTTCCCGCACGGACACCGAACGTCTTGGCGGCATTGCCGCGCGAGATCGCCAGCGCGATGTTCCGATACGCATCCTCGTAGAGGATCGTGTCTCCCGCCCCCGCCTCGGCAAACGTCCGAGCGGCGAGCGCGTAGAAGCGGTCCATCGGAAGCTCGACCTCGATCTGCCGGCCGGGGACGATCCCGAGCCGCTCGAGGTGATCGGCGTGGACGTTCAGCTGGATGTTCCCGAACCGGTCGACGTAGAGGCATCTCGCCCGAATGCGACGCTCGCCGATCTCCGGCTGCGGGAGCTCGAGCTGGACGAGCCCGTCGGCGTCGAGCACAGGCCCGAGCTCAGCCGGATCGAGGCCGTTTGTCAAGTGGGCGGAGGCCGGCGCGAAGATGTCGCGGCCGTGAAACGTCGCGGAGACCGGCTCGAGCGCGTACTCGCGGTTCGTGATCTCGAAGGCGGCGGCGATTCCGCCAACCCGGTCCGCCGCCGGCATGAGCAGCCCGTTGTCGGGGCCCAGAAGCAGGCGACCGTCTCCGGTCCGGAGCACGAGCGCCCGACGCGGGGAGCCGACGTCGGGGTCGACGACGGCGAGGTGCACGCCCTCGGGCATGTACGGCAGCGTGCTCGCGAGCACGAGGGCACCCTGCAGCACGCTCTGCGGCTCGATCCCGTGGGTGATGTCGATCACGTCAGCGTCCGGCGCGATCCGCTTGATCACGCCGTGGCACGTTCCGACGAAGTCGTCCGCGAGGCCGAAGTCCGACAGAAACGTGATGACCACGAAGGAGGACGCTAACTGGTCGCCCTGCGAACGGCGGCGACGAGCCCGTCCAGATCGTGTGGGGAGGCCTCCTCGACCACGTCGATGCCCCCCGCTCTCGCAGCGGCGGTCGTCTCCGGGCCGATCGAGACAGCCGGGCCGCTGAGCCCGAGCGCGGCGAGCGAGCGGGCCGCCGAGGGGGAGGCCAGCACAGTGAGCTCCACATCGAGCGGCATGTGGGGCTGGAGCGAACGCGTGCGATAGAGCGGCACGAAGTCCGCTCCGAGCTCGTCGATGAGCAGGCGCCGAGCTCCTTCGGCGCCGGCAAAGAGCACCCGACCTGCGGGACGCGGAAGCGCCGCGAGGAGGCCGTCCTGGGTCGAGACTTCCGGCAGCAGGTCGGCTCCGCCGAGCGCGTCGGCGGTGACGCGGCCGATCGCGGCCACCCTTCGTGGCTCGCCGCGGCCACGCCGCCGCAGCTCGCGCGCGGCGTTGACGCTCGTGACGATCAGCCAGTCGTAGGCGCCGAGGTCGATCGGCTCGTCGCCGAGCGGCTCGATCGCGATCAGCGGGCGCACCACGATCTCGTGCCCGAGTGCCCGAAGCCGGGACCCGAGCTCCTCGTTCTGGCCCTCAGGCCGCGTCAGAGCGATGCGCATCCGCGATCCGGGCGAGCTCCCGGCCGAGGGCGGCCGGATCGGTGTCGGACCGCCGCTCGAGCCACCTGCCGTCTTCGTCGGCGACGAGCGCGGTCAGAACCTCGCCGTCGTGGTGAGCGGCGACCGGTGCCAGGCACCCGCCGCCGACGGCGGCGACGCAGGCGCGCTCGGCCTCGACGCGCCGGCGAGTCTCGGCGTCGTCCGCGTGCGCGACGAGCTGCTCCTCGCCCGCGCGCACCTGGAGGGCCAGAGCGCCCTGACCCGCCTCGGGAAGCAGCTCGTCGGGCTCGAGCCGACGGCTGATCTCGTCGTGCAGCCCGAGCCGATCGAGGCCGCAGGCCGCGAGCACGACTGCGTCCAGACCGCGCTCCGCCCGCTTCCGCAGGCGGGTGTCGATGTTGCCCCGAAGCGGCTCGATCCGCAGCCCTGGCTCGAGGGCCAGCAGCTGCGCGCGGCGGCGAACCGAGGCCGTCCCGATCCGCATTCCGGACCGCAGCTCGGACGTCCCGCACAGCGCGTCGCGCGGATCCTCGCGAGGGAGATAGGCACCGACGACGAGCCCCGCCGCGTCGGTCGAGGTCATGTCCTTCGCGGAATGGACGGCCACGTCCACCCTGTCGGCGAGCAAAGCTTCCTCGAGCTCCTTGACGAACACGCCGCGGCTGCCGATCTCCCCAAACGGCTTGCTGCGATCCCGATCGCCCGCGGTCGTCACCGGGACGAGCGCGAACTCGAGGCCCTCACGCCGCAGGCGCTCGACCGCGAGCTCGGCCTGCGTCAGGGCGAGCCGGCTACCCCTCGACCCGATTCTCAGGACCACTGCGGTTCTCCGCGGCGGCCGCCTCCTTGAGCTGGAGGATCGGCTCGTGCAGGAGCTTGTTGACGATGCGGCTCGTCAGCGAGTCGACCGCCTCTCGCTCGCGCTCGGAGAGCCCGGCGAGCCGCGGGCTGGCTTTCGCAAGCTCGCCGCGCCGGATCGCCTCCGCCCGCTCACGGACCGATCTGATTGCGGGAACCGCCTCACGAGCCGCCAGCCAGTCGCTGAACCGTTCGCCCGCGGTGACTGCGATCGCCTCCGCCTTCGCGAACTCCCCTTCTCGACCCGCAAGGGTCTCCTGGACGACCGCCTCGAGGTCGTCGATGTCATAGAGGTAGCAATCAGCCAGATCGTTGATCGCGGGATCGAGGTCCCGCGGGACGGCGAGATCGATCAGCAGCAGCGGGCGTCCCTTCCGCGCCGGCAGGGCCGCCGCCACGAGGTCGCTCGTCAGCACGAGCTCCGGCGCGCTGGTCGAGGAGACGAGGATGTCGGCGGTCTCGATCGCTTCGCCGATCCGCTCGAGGGGGATCGCCGCACCGCCGAGCTGCTCGGCGAGCTGCACGCCGCGGTGCGACGTTCGGTTGGCGACGAACGTCAACCGAGCTCCGCGCTTGAGCAGCCTCCTCGCCGCAAGCGTTCCGATCTTCCCCGCGCCGACGATCGCGATCCGCGAGCCGTTGAGGTCACCGAAGACCTGCGCGGCAAGCGCAGCCGCCGCCGACGACGTTGTTCCCGGGCTCTCGGCGATCGAGGTGTCGGTCCGCACCTTCTTCCCCGTATGCAGAGCGTGGCTGAAGAGCCGGCCGAGCAGCGGGCCCGGCGAGCCCCGCTCGAACGCGGTCTTGACCTGCCCGAGAATCTCGCCCTCGCCGGGGACGAGTGAGTCGAGGCCCGCCGCGACGCGGAAGAGATGGACGGCCGCAGCCTCGTCTCCGAGCCGGTAGAGATACGGCTCGAGCTTCGCGGGCTCGACCGCGGCAATCTCGGCCAGCGTCCCGGTCACACGCCGGTCTGCCTCCGCGGGATCGTCCGCGGCGACGTAGACCTCGGTGCGGTTGCAGGTCGAGAGGCAGACGGCCTCGCCGCAGGCCGCGAGTCGTGCGCCGAGCGCCGCGGCGCCGTCGGGATCGACCGCGACCCGCTCCCGAACCTCGACGGGAGCCAGGCGATGTGAGGTTCCGACGAGCAGCAGTCTCATGCGACGTGGGTGGCGAGGAGCCCGAGTTGGAGGACGAACACTGCTGCCAGGCCGACGAGCGCCAGCCACGCGGCGGTCGCCCGCCGTCCTGCGCGGACGCGTAGGTAGAGGACCGCGGCATAGAGCAACCAGGCCGCGAGCGTTCCGGCCATCAACGCGTCCAGCCCATGGTCGGCCATGCGCGCGAACCCCGGGACGAGGCCGATCGTGAGCGCGGCCAGCGAGACGGCGATCGTCGCCACCGTCAGCCGGTCGAGCGCCACGAGCGAGGGCAGCCGGAGCCGCAGGATTCCGGCGCGATGCCGCTTGAGCATGCGCTCCTGGCAGAGCTCGAGCCCGGCGAGCCCACCGGCGACCGTGAAGCCGGCGAACGCGGTGAGGACGAAGGCGACGTGGACGACGAGGAGCACGTCGTGCCAGGCGATGTGCGTGCTCGAGGTCGTTCCGCCGGCGGCGTAGGAGAGCCCGAGCAGCCCGACAGCGACCGGCATGACCGCGAGCCCGAGCAGCCGGAAGCGCGGAGAGCAGCCCCAGATCAGGTAGGCGCCGACAACGAGCCAGACGAAGAGGTTGAGCGACCCCGCCCAGGTGCTCCACGGGAAGCCGTCCGCGCGTTCGGCCTGCAGGACGAGCAGCGCGGTCTGTGCGAGCCAGCCGAGCCGGACGCCCCATGTCGCGAGCAGTCCGAGCGACCCCGGCCGGCGGACGTTGCCCGCGTACGCGACCGCCGCCTCGCCGTAGGCGAGCAATGCCGGCCAGACGAGGAGCTCAGCCCCCACGCCGCTCCTCGGCCAGCCGCGCGAGCTCGCTCAGCTGCCGCTCGATGCGGGTCAGCTTGAGCGCGATCAGGACGACGTAGATCAACACCGCGGCGAACACGACCAGATAGGCCGCCGCCAGGTACTTCTCGCCGGTGCTCATGCCAGGTGCTCCCGAAGCTCCCGGATCGTCGCCTCGACCCGCTTGCCCATGAGCTCGATCCGGTACAGCGCGCCGGCGAGCGTCAGCATCGCCGCGAGGCACACACAGAACGTGAAGAACATCGAAGCCGACATCTGCGGGCCGTCGCGGTTGAAGAGCGGCGCCGGGTGGAGGACCTGCTCGGCGAGCCGGATCGCGAGGAAGCTGACGGGGAGCAAGACAACGCCGAAGAGTGCGTAGACGGCGGACGTTCGCGCGCGACGTGGGCCCGGCTCGGTCGAGTACCGGAGCATGAAGTAGGCCGAGTAGAAGAGGAAGAGGATCAGGAAGAGGACGAGCTGGCGCTCGCTCCACGTCCACCACACGCCCCACGAGACCTTCGCCCAAATCGAGCCGGTGACGAGCGTCAGGACGCCGAAGATCACGCCCATGTGCACCGCGGTGTAGCTCTCGAGGTCGGCGCGCTCGTCCCGCTTCCAGAGCAGTCGGAACGCCTTCCACGCCGCCCACGCAAAACAGACGTACGCGGTCAGGGCGACGGGGACGTGGATGTAGAAGATCCGCTGGCTCGGCCCCTGGTCGGCGTCCTCGGGCGCCCAGAGCAGGGCCAGGCCCAGCCCGGCGATAAGCAGCACCCCCGCGGCGAGTGTTAGGACGACCGCGCCGTTATTCCGTAACGACGTACTCAAAGCTTGCCCAGGAGAGAATCGCAAAGATGAGGTCGTAGAGGGCCAGGAAGCCGAGGTAGCGGGCAGGATCGTCGGCCACCGTGGCGCCGACTCCGCCGACGATGAGCGGAATCGCGAGCGGGAGGAAGAGCAGCGGCAGCAGGAGCTCGCGCGCCCGTGCAGCGGCGGCCATCGCGCCCAGCAGTGTGCCCACGGCGGCGATTCCGACGTTCGCAAGCGCAACGCCGGCGATCAGCTCCCAGGTCACCGGCTCGTAGAGCAGCGCGAACGCCGGCAGCGCGACGGCCTCGGCGAACGCGAGGAACGCGAAGACGCTGAGCGCCTTTCCGAGCCAGATCGCGCTGCGGTCGCACGGCGCGAGCAGGAGGCCGTCGATGACCGTGCCCTCGCGCTCGGCCACGAAGGACCGCACGAGCGCGAGCAGCGCGGTGAAGAGCAGCGCAACCCACAACATCCCTATCGCCGCGAGCCGAGACGAGTCCGCGAGCGCGAAGTGGAAGACAACCAATGCGGCGACCACGAAGAGCAGCATCGCCGGCACGGTGTCCCGCGACCGCAGCTCGACGAGGAGGTCCTTCCGCGCGAGCGCCGTGACGTCCGAGAGATACGCGGTCACGACGGCGCCAGCGCGAGTCGCGACGTCGGCCGCTCGCCGAACCGCTCCGGTTGATGGCTCGAGACGACGATCGTCCGCCGCTCCTCCTCCTCGAGGCGTGCGAGCTCGTCGAGCAGCAGCTCCGTCCCGGTCGCGTCGAGGGCGCTGAACGGCTC
>Ga0081455_10005307_pt1 | contig 14150 bp, 12 predicted proteins | sample TabmetS3T2R1_FD_70207 | JGI IMG/M metagenome (GOLD analysis project Ga0081455, IMG submission 70207) | Tabebuia heterophylla rhizosphere microbial communities from the University of Puerto Rico - S3T2R1 | ecosystem: Host-associated > Plants > Roots > Rhizosphere ... | reverse complement strand
GAGCCTCTCCGTGTACGCCGCGCGCGCCGCACGCGTCGGCGCCCAGGGATAGTCGTCGTCCGGATCGATCCGCTTCGCGTAGGCGCCGTACAGGATCAGCGCCTGGGTCCGTTCGGGGTACGTGGCGGCGAACAGGATCGCCATCGGCGCGCCTTCCGAGTACCCGAACAGGACGGCTCGCCCGCTGCCGGCCGCGGGCGGCCCGGCGCAGCCCCAGGTGCAGGCCGTCGTGCTCGGCGATTCCACGGCCGCCGGGCTCGGTGGCCCTCCCCTGCCGGACGCGACCGCTTCCGACGAGGCCTGCGGGCGTGGCTCGTTCGCGTTCGCGCAGACGCTCGCGCGCGTGAACGACTGGAACGTGGAGAACCTCGGCTGCAGCGGGGCGACGATCGCTCGCGGGATCATCGGGTCGCAGGTCGTGGGTGGCCGGCGCCTCCCTCCGCAGCTGGCCGAAGCGCGTCGGGCGGTCGACGCGCAGGTCTTGATCGTGAGCGTCGGGGCGAACGACATGCACTGGAGCACGCTGGTTCGGCTGTGCGGCCTGTCCGATACCTGTGACGACCGCGCGCTGACGGCCTTCTTCCAGCGGTCGCTCGACGCGTTCACGCAGGACTACTACGAGCTGCTCCGGCAGCTCGCCGCGCTGCCGAGCGATCCGCTCGTGGTGATCAACGGCTATTACACGCCGTTCGACCCGGCGCAGGACTGCCTGGCCTCATCGGGCCTGACGCGAGACAAGATCGACGTGCTGCTCGACCGGCTCGACGCGCTGAACACGGTGCTCGCGAACGGTGCCCGGACGTTCGACTACCGCTCGGTCACCCCCGACTTCACCGGGCACGAGCTCTGCACGGCCGAGTCGTACGTCCAGAGCCTCGACGAGTCGGCCCCGCTGCACCCGAACGCGCGGGGCCAGCTCGTGATCTCGCTGGCCGACGAGCGCGCGCTCCTCGACGCGGGATAGGCTGGCCGTCGGCTCGGCGCTGGTGGTCGCCGAACGGGGAGGGGATGCCCGGACCGTCGAGCCCCCTCCCCCGGTCGGCCGTCCGGAGGCTCCCTCAGAAGCACCGGGGCTTATCGAACGTCAGCACGGCTCCGTTCGGGGTCACGCTGAAGTGGGCCGTCTCGTGGAACTTGATGACGGAGCCGTCGGATCCCACGGCGATGACCGTGAACGTGAACGTCGCCGCGGCGTTCTGCCGGTTCACGTTCTCTCCGAACCACTGCGTGAAGTGGCCGGTGAACCTCGGGAGCGACGGGTCATCGGGGACCGCGACGACCCTCCCGGTGAACGTTCCCGTGACGTGATAGGGAGGGATGAACACGTCGTCATCGGGGTCCGGCGTGCCCTGATCGTCGATCCCGGCCGCCGTGACGTGGAAGACGCCGTTCTCCGTCGTCGTGATGGTGCCCGGCGCACCTCCCTCGCCGAGGCACGGGATCACGTCGTGGAACGTCTCGGTGACACCCTTCTCGTGGAACGTCATCGTCACCGGTGCGGCCCGGGCGGCCCCGGACATGACCGCGAACAACAGCGTGGTGGTGACGACGACGAGCGCTGCCCTCAACCTCATGAGGTGCTCCTCTCGGAACGAGCGAGCAGAAGCTGGTGTGGCGGGCAGAGGGAAGGGGAGGGGCACGAGCCATCGCGACCGTCGCCCGATGCTAGGTCCGGTTCGATGGCGAACGCAACCCGGGGAGGGAGCCGGGCCCCCTCAGTCCCGGAGCAGCCCGTGCTGCATCGCGAACATCGCCGCGGCCGCGCGTGTCGAGACGCCGATCTTGCCGTAGATGTGCTGCACGTGATGCTCGGCCGTCCGCGCTGAGATCACCAGCGCCGTTGCGACCTGTCGGTTCGACGATCCGCCCGCGACCAGCCGCAGCACCTCCACCTCGCGATCGGTGAGCCCTGACGGCCAGACCCGCCTCGCGGTCACGCGCGAGCTCCCGGCGGTCTCGAGCACCGCGTGGACACACTCGGGATCGAAGACCCCGTCGGCGACCATAGCGAGCACGGCGCCGGCGGCCTCTTCGGAGCTGAGCGCCGCGCGGTGGGGGCGTCGCTGCGTCATGGCCTGGTAGGCGTCGGCCACGGCGACGACTCGGGCGGCGGCGGGGATCTCGGCGGCGGTCGCCCCACGGTGGTAGCCCGTGCCGTCCTGTCGCTCGTGGTGCATCGCGGCGGTGCGGGCGAACGGCGCGAGCGCGGTCGAGCGCAGCAGGATCCGCTCCGTGTGGTACGGGTGCAGGCGCACCTGTTCCCAGTCGGTGGTCGTCAGGCGGCCCGATTTCTCCCAGATGCCGATCGTGACGGCGGTCCGACCGAGGTCGTGGAGCAACGCCGCCAGGCGGATCTGGTCCGGGTCGGCGAGCCCGAGCCGCTCGGCGGCGCCGGTCGCGAGCGCCGCCACCCCCGATGAATGCCCCAGGGTGAACGGCGTCTTCAGGTCGGTCATGTCGGCGAACGCCTCGGCCACTGCTTCCAAGCGATCGGCGTCGACGGTGCGCACGGACGAGGGCTCGGCCTCGAGCACCTCGGCCCACGGATCTTCGTCGTCGAGGCGCTGCAGGGTGCGCGGGCCGACCGCGCGGAACGCCTCGACGACCGTCGGGTCGAACATCGAGCCCGCGCGACGGTCCATCATCGCGAGCGCCGCGTCGGTACCCCCGATCCGATGGAAGATGACCGCCTGCGCCGCCGGCTCCGCGATGCGGGCGGCGAGCGAGATGTCGTCGCCCTTCAGCCCCTGGGGAGCGCCCTTGCCGTCCCAGCGTTCGATCGTCTGGTACAGCGCGGCCGCGACGTCGTCACCGAGCTGGAGCCGCTCAGCCATCTGCGTCGCGACCTCGCAGATCGCCCGGAAGATCGCGCCGGTCGTCCGCTTGCCGGCCGTGACCGACCGGGCGAGGAACGTGACGCGCTCCAGGCCCGAGCCGCGCCCCACGACCCGCAGGAAGGCGAGCAGCTCGCGCGGATCCGCGTCGTCGGTCCGTTCCGCCACCGCTCGGGTCCCGCGGTCGTCGGGGCCGAAGAGCCTGGCCTCTTCGTGCAGGGTCGCGGTGCACCCGAGGTGCTTGAGCAGCGTCGTGTAGTACACGCAGGCGACCTCGGGCTCGGCGACCCCCAGGTGCCTCGCGATCTCGGTGGCCAGCACGCACGACCGGATCGCCTTCTCGGGCGGCTGGCCCATGGCCAGGTCCGTCGTCAGCGAGAGGGCGGCGAGGAGGTCCGCGAGCCGTAGCGCGTCCGGCACGACGGCCCAGGATGGCATCTGCGGCCCCCGAGGCGAAAGATGGGCAGACCTACCGATGCGCCGGCGCTTCCTCGTCCGCGATGGTCGAACCACGCAGACGAGGGAGACCGGACGGTGGCCATTCGTATGAGCATCCCGACGGACGACAGGACACTGGGCGAGGCCCCCGAGGAGGCCCCGGCCAGGCCGACCCTGTTCACGCCGGCCTTCATCACGGTGGCGCTCGCCGAGCTCGCGTACTTCACCGCGGACGGGATGCTGCTCCCGGCGCTGCCACGCTACGTGGAGGGCCCGCTCGCCCGGGGGAACGTCGCGGTCGGGCTCGTGGTCGGTGCGTTCAGCGTCGCGGCGTTCTTCCTGCGTCCGTGGGCGGGGCGCATCGCCGATCGGCGGGGTCGCCGGCTGCTGATGGTGGCCGGCGCGGCGCTGTTCGCGATCTCGGTGGCGGGCTACGTGGTCGCGACCTCGGTCGGCGTGCTGTTCGGGATGCGCCTGCTGACCGGTGCCGGCGAGGCGCTGTTCTTCGTGGGAGCGCTCGCCGCGAACGTGGACCTGGCGCCGGCCGAGCGGCGGGGAGAGGCGTTCAGCTTCGCCTCGCTCGCGCTCTACATCGGCCTGGGCGCCGGGCCGTTCCTCAGCGAGACCCTGATCGAACACGTGGGGTTCCGCGCCGTGTGGGTCGGCGCGATCGGCATGGCGGCGGTCGCGATCGCGCTGGCGCTGCTGCTGCCGCCGATGCGGCCGGACGAGGATGCCTCCGGCGCGGTGGGCCGGCATCGGTTGATCCACCCTGCGGGGCTGCTCCCGGGCATCGTCCTCGCGGCGACGATCTGGGGCATGGCCGGGTTCTTGACGTTCGTGCCGCTGTACGCGCTGGACCTCGGGATGGGCGGCGCGGGCCTGGTGCTCGGCTTGTTCTCCGGCATCGTCGTCGTGATCCGCAGCGTCGGCGCTCGCATCCCCGACCGGCTCGGCGCCGGCCGCTCCACCCGCATCGCGCTGGTGCTCACGACGGCGGGACTCACCGTGATCGGCGCCTGGCGGAGCCCTGCCGGGCTGATCACCGGGGCCACGATCCTCGGGGTCGGGATCGCCTTGTTCACGCCGGCGCTGTTCGCGCTCGCCGTCGAGGGGATCCCCGCGAACGAGCGTGGCTCCGTGATGGGCACGGTGAGCGCCTTCCTCGACGTCGGGTTCGGCCTCGGGCCCGCGACCCTCGGCTTCGTCGCTGCCGGGTTCGGGCGTGGCGGCACGTTCCTCGCGGGCGCGGCCGTCGCCGCCGCCGGACTGGTGCTCGTGATCGCGACGAACCTGGGGCGCCCCTCGGTGTCCGCCCCGACCGAGACCTAGTACGGTGGGGTTCTCGGGCTCCGAGCTCGAGGGTTCGCGTAGCGCGACCGGACGTCCGGGCCCCCAGCCCCCACGCACCCGCCCTCCACGGATCGTCACCGACCGCCGCCAAGGGGGCGCATGTGAACGTCAAGAACGCGGTGAGCACGAAGTACGGTGCGCCCGGCAAGGGCGCGCACCCTCGATCCGACGAGCAGCGCCGTTGCGACGCCCCTGGGTGCCAGACGATCCTGTCGGCCTACAACTCCTCGACGACCTGCTGGCTGCACATGCAGCCCACGACGCGTCACCCGTTGGCAGCGTCGTAACAGCGGCGGTCGAACCGCACCCGCCGCTCAGTCGGGCGTGCGCAGCGTCCTGAGCTTGTAGTACGCCCGGTCCACGTAGTACCTGGCGTCGTCCGATCCCGGATCGTCGATCGCGTTCTGCAGCCAGCCCCGGACCTCGGAGACCTCGAGTGGCTCCGCGTTCACGCTGCTGGGCCGCGTGAATCGCTTCCCTCGGACGATGGGCCCCAGCAGCTCCATCGCGTCGTTGAGCCGGTCCTGCTCGACCAGACCGAGGGCTTTCGTGAGTCGATCGGCGTCGAGCGGCGTGGCCATGTGACCCCATCCTACGGCCCGGCCGACCGCCGCGCCTGAGGAACCGCTGAGGTATCAGGACGTGATCTCGGTGGCGTCAGCTCGCCGAGCGAGCGATGGGGGGATCGAGGCCGAACACGTACGCCTCCACTGGCTCGTCGTGCTCCGCCGGCTGGGTCAGCCGCGCCGGGGCGTCGACCGTGACCGAGAGGAACTCGGTGGCCGCGACCGTGATGAGCGCGTAGGCGCCGTGTCCGACGAGCTCGGCCGCATCCGTCTTCAGGAGCCGGTGGGCGAGGATCACCTCCGAGCCGGCGAGCTCATCCCTGCCGGCGACCGCGTGCACGACGAACGGTCCAGCGTGGAGCACGAACTTCAGGTCGAGGTCGTCGATCCGGGCACACGCCTCGCAGCGGCACGTCCAGATGCCGTGCGCTTCGTCGAGCCTCCGTCGGAAGTCCGCGTAACACGCTTCGATGCACGCGAGCACCGCCGGCCCGTGCGGCAGGTCGGAGCCGTCGACCCCGTAGGCGAAGACCGCGTCGCCCTCGAGCTTCGACAGCGTGAAGGGCGGCACGAGCCGCTCGACGATGCCCTCGAGCAGGTGCGACATCACGGCGTAGGCGGGCGGTACGTTCCCGCCCGCGAACGCGTCGTCGCGGTGCGCCTCGGTGACGTCCCTCAGGAACGCGGTGTAGCCACTGATGTCCGCGAGGACGAGTGCGCCGTGCACCGCGGTCGGCGGCTGGGGAGTGGTCACGCGGGCTCCATGGACGGTCGGATCGGAGCCCGAGTCTCCCACGGAACTCCTTGGACAGGCTGCGACTGCTCGTTCGATGTTGACTCGGGCTGGTGTCGTGGGCGGCTGAGCGCCAGACTCCACGGACGTGAGCGTCCATCAGCGTCGCATCTCGCGGATCCTGCGCCTGCGTCCCGGAGAGGGTCGCGTTGTCGCGCTCGCCGTGGCAGCGTCCGCGATCGCGTCCGCCGGGCTGATGATCGGGCAGAGCGGGATCGAGGCGCTGTTCTTCGCACGCTACGGCGTGGAGAAGCTGCCCCAGATGTACCTGGTCCTTGGCGGCACGATGTTCCTCGCCACGATCGGGTTCGCGGCGCTGTTGGGACGCGTCGGCCGCGGGCGCGCGTGCCTGTCGATCCCGGTCGCGCTCGCGATCGTCGTCGGGGCGGGCAGGGTGGCGCTCGCGGCCGACCTCTCGTGGATCACTCCGGTGCTGTGGGTCGTGCAGGGGGTCGCGTACTTCCTGGTGGGACTGTCGGTCTGGGGGTTGGCCGGCATCATCACGGACACCCGGCAGGCGAAGCGATTCTTCCCGTTGATCGGGGCCGGCGGGGTGCTCGGGTTCGTGGTCGGCGGTCTGGTGACGAAGCCGCTCGCGTCGATGTTGGGCACGCCGAACCTGTTGCTCGTATGGATCGTGACGCTCATGGCGGTCACCGCGATCGGTGCGTGGTTGCTCGCGATCGCCGGCGCCGGAACACAGCCGAGCGTGCACGGGCGCGTCGGGGCGCTCGACCAGCTGCGGCACGGACTCCGGTACGTCCGGGGGTCGCGGCTGATGCGATGGCTGGCCGTCGCCTCCGTGCTGTTCTCGCTGTTGTTCTTCTCGCTGTACCTGCCGTTCTCGCGTGCGGCGACCGCTCGGTACCCCGACCCCGACGAACTCGCGGGATTCTTCGGCCTGTTCTTCGGGATCTCGACGGGCGTCGCGTTCCTGATCGCCGTGTTCGTGACGAACCGGCTGCTCGCCCGCTTCGGGGTGCCCACGGTGATGCTCGTGCTGCCCATCCTCTACGTCGCGGCGTTCGGGGTCCTCGCGATCCAGGCCGGCTTCACGGCGCTCGCCGTGTTCCGGTTCGCGCAGGTCGCGTGGATGCAGGGCGGAGCCACGAGCTCGTGGGAGGCGTGCATCAACACGGTGCCGGCCGACCGCCGCGATCAGACACGGGCGTTCCTGTACGGGGGGCCGACGCAGGTCGGAACGGTGCTCGCCGGCGTGGTCGCGCTCGTGGGCGAGCGCGCGTTCTCGCCGTCGACCCTGTACGTCGTCGGTCTCGTCGCAGCGGTGCTCGCGACCGTCGCGATGATCGGCGTGCGGCGCGCGTACCCGCTCGAGCTCGTCCAGGCATTGCGCGAGGGACGCCCGAACGTGTTCGCGGTCGATCCCGGCGTCGCCGAGCCGTTCGGCCTCGCGCGCGCGGACACGTCCGCCGCGGGCGTCGCGCTCACGGCACTGACCGACCCGGACGTGCGCGTGCGTCGCGTTGCGGCCCACGTTGCGGGCGACCTGGGGACCGTCGATGCGATCGACGCCCTCACGGCTGCCGTGCGTGACGACGACGCGGAGGTGCGGGCGACGGCGCTGCGGTCGCTCGCGCGCGGCGGCACCGCTCCCCCACCGGAGCTGCTCGCGGGACGCTCGACCGACCCGGACCCGTCGGTTCGGCTCGCGGTGGTGGACGTGCTCGAGACGCTCGACACCGGCGCCGTGGAGGGGTCGACGGTCCTGGGGGCACTCTCGCGGGATCCCGATCCGTTCGTGCGTGCTGGTGCGGCGTCGGCGATGGTTCGCAGCCAGGGCGACCCGGATGCGCAGGCCGTGCTCGTCGGGCTCGCGGCCGACGACGACGCGGAGGCCCGCGCCGCGGCGTTCCGGGCGATGCGGGGGCTCGACACCCCCGACCTGTTCGACGTCGCGCGGGCTGGGATGCGGGACGCGGTTCCGGCCGTCCGGGCGGAAGCCGCACGGGCGATCGGTTCGTTGGATCCCGGTCGGGCGCTCGACGAACTGGTCGCGGCGATGGATGACGAGCAGCCTGTCGTTCGGGCCGGTGTCGCGGACGGGCTGGGGACGATCGGCGCCCCAGCGGTGGACGCGGTCGTGGAAGCGCTCGGTGTCCCCGAACGCCGGGAGACCGCGCTCGCAGCGCTCGAGTCGCTGCCACCGGGAACGCGGCCGGACGACGTGCGGCGGTTCGCCGAGGCGATGGTCGGCGACGCCGTCGAGAGCCACCGCCTCGGCTCGGCGCTCGATCCCGGGAACGACGATGTGCTCGCCGTGCTGGCGGACTCGCTCCTGGATCGATCCCGGCGTGAGGCGATCACGGCGCTGAGGGCGACCGCCGTCCTGGGCGGCGGCAGCGCGATGACGGTGGCGCTCGACAGCCTCTCCGTCACCGATCCGGCGCAGCGCGCGAACGCCCTGGAGGTGATCGAGAGCGTGGGCGAGCACCGGATCGTCCACCCGCTGCTCTCGATCTGGGACGGCGCCGCGCCGGTCGCGGATGCAGGAACCGTGCTGGAACGGCTGACGAACGACCCCGATGGATGGATCCGCGCGTGGGCCGAGCGCGCGGCACGACAACCTGGAGGACCGATGACACGGACGATGACGACGCTCGCGCCGATGGATCGCGTGCTGTTCCTGCGGAAGGTCCCGCTGTTCGCGGAGCTCCCGCCGCCCGACCTGCAACCGATCGCGGCGATCGCGGAGGAACACGCTTTCACCGACGGCGACACGATCGTGCAGCAGGGCGACGTGGGCGACGCGATGCACATCATCGTGGACGGCGACGTTTCCGTGATCGTCGACGACGGCCACGGCGCGCGCACGGTCGCGACCCGGTCGACCGGGGACGTCGTGGGTGAGATGGCCCTGATCACGAACGAGCCGCGCATCGCGAGCCTGATCGCCGGCGATCGCGTCCGGGTCCTGTCGATCGGTCGCCCGCAGTTCGAGTCGATCCTCCGTGAACGGCCGGAGACGGCGCTCGCCGTGATGCGCGTGCTGTGCCGGCGGCTGGCGGAGGCGGCGCCGAGCGCCTCAGGCTGACGACCCGGCCGGCGGGGTGGCCGCCGACGTGCGGAGCACCACCGCCCCCATCGGGTGACCCTTCAGCGACAGCTCGCGATGTTCGAGCGCGTCGGCCTGGATGCCGGCCGCCGAGGCCGCGACGTCGGTGACGAGGATCTCGCCCGGCCCGGCCTGCGACGCCACGTGTGCGGTCAGGTTGATCGCGTCGCCGAACGCCGTGAAGTCGGTCGCGGGTCCGCTGGAGACGACCCCCACGAACGCGAACCCGGTGTTCACACCGGCGCCGAGCGGGAGCCAGGGCCCGTCCTCGTCACCGTGCCCGGTGGCGCGCAGCAGGTCCTCCGCCGCGCGGATCGCGGCCGCGGCGTGGTTCGGTCCGGTCAGCAGCGGCAGGAAGAAGCCCACGACCTCGTCGCCGATGAACTTCTCCACGACCGCCTCGTTCCCGAACAGCACCTCGGACGCGACGGCGTAGAAGCGCTGCATCAACCGTGTGAACTCCATCGTCCCGACCCGTCGCGCGAGCTCGCTCGAGCGTCGGACGTCCGCGAACAGGAACGAGAGCTCGATCTCCACGCCGCTGATGTCCTGCTTCGCGAGCGACGTGACGCATTTCGCGCAGAGGTTCGGGTTCTTCGCCCAGGGCTTGAACCCGAGGGGTCCGAACATGGCTTTCCCGACGCCGCCGAACGGTGCCGAGCACATCTTGCATCGAGGCGACGAGGGCACGAGGCGGAACGTGCGCTGCCCGAACCGGATGGACGGGTGCGTCCCCTCCAGGTACGCCCGCCACTCCTGTTCCAGGGACTCGAACTTCCGCGTCATGGGACCGCCTTCCGGGCGCCGATGTTCGCATGACCGGTTCCGGAAGGGAACCTGCGGGCGCGGGGTTGCCGGAGCCTGGGAGGTCGAACGACACTGAGGCGCGATGAGCCCGCCCGGTCCACCCACGGGAACCGTGACGTTCCTGTTCACCGACGTCGAGGGGTCGACCCGACTGTTGCGTGCGCTCGGCGAGGGGTTCACGGCCCTGCAGGACATCCATTCGAGCGTGATGCGGGCGGCGATCGCCGCCGAGGACGGCCATGAGGTGCGGACGGAGGGCGACTCGTTCTTCGTCACGTTCCCGACCGCCGGGCAGGCGCTCCGCGCGGCGGTGGAGGCGCAGCGCGGACTCGACGAGGCTGCGTGGCCCGACGGCGGCCCCCTCCGGGTGCGGATGGGCATGCACACCGGCGAAGGAGTCCTCGGTGGCGACGACTACGTCGGGCTCGACGTGAACCTGGCAGCCCGGATCGCGGCGGCGGCGAGCGGTGGCCAGGTGCTGCTGTCCGACGCGACACGCGCTCTCGTCCAGGATGCGCTGCCGGACGGCGTGACGATCCGCGCGCTCGGCGAACACACGCTGAAGGACTTCGAGGAGCCCCAGGCGCTGTTCGATCTCGTGGTCGCGGGGCTTGGGTCGGAGTTCCCACCGATCCGCACGGCGGGGTCGCCGCCGGCGAGTGTCCTCCCGTCGCCGCGAACGTCGTTCATCGGGCGCGATCGGGAGCTGGCCGAGGTCGGAGACCTCCTCGAGCGGGCCCGCCTGGTGACGCTGACCGGCCCGGGTGGAACCGGCAAGACCCGGATCGCCCTCGGAGTCGCCGCACGCGAGGCCGAACGGTTCCTGGACGGCGCATGGTTCGTCGATCTGAGCGCCGTGACCGATCCCGAGGTGGTGCCGTCCACGATCGCCAGAACCCTCGGTGTTCGTCCCGACGCGATGGCGGACCCCGAGCACGCCCTCACCGAGCACCTGCGGACGAAGCAGCTCCTGCTCGTCCTCGACAACCTGGAGCAGGTGATCGATGCCGCGACGATGGTGGGTCGGCTGCTCGATGCATCACCTGACCTCTCCGTGCTCGTGACGAGCCGTGTCCCCCTCCACATCAGCGGCGAGCACGGATACGCGGTCGATCCGCTGCCGTTGCCCCGCCGTGACGGCGAAGGACGGCTCGAGTCGCTCGACACGTGCGAGTCGGTCGTCCTGTTCGTGGAGCGAGCGGCGGCGGTACAGCGCGGGTTCCAGCTCACCGAAGGCAACGCCGCGGCGATCGCGGCGATCGTTGAGCGTCTCGACGGATTGCCGCTCGCGATCGAGCTGGCCGCGAGCCGCGCGAAGATGCTCGACCCTGAGGGTCTCCTCGAGCGCCTGGGCCATCGCCTTCCAGCGCTGAGCGGAGGCCCCCGGGACGTCCCCGAGCGCCAGCAGACCCTGCGCGACACCATCGCCTGGAGCCATGACTTGCTCGACGACCCGGAACGACGCCTGTTCGCGCGACTGTCGGTCTTCTCCGGCGGATGCACGTTGGAGGCGGCTGAGTCGATCTGCTCTGAAGGCCTCGAACTGGACGTGGTCGACGGGGTGGGGATGCTCGTGGACCAGAGCCTCCTGCGACGAGAGGACGGGGCCTTCGGGGTTCGGTTCCGGATGCTGGAGACCGTCCGCGAGTTCGGCGTGGAACGGCTCGAAGCATCGGATGAGGCCGACGCGATCCGGCGACGCCACTCGTGGTTCGTCGTCGCGATGGTCGAAGAGGCCGAGCCGAAGCTCTTGGCGCACGATCGGACCCTGCTCGACCTCCTCGAGGTGGAGCATGAGAACGTCCGTGCCGCCCTGCGCTGGTCGATCGAGACCGGCGAGGCCGAGCCCGGCCTCCGCATCGTGGGAGCGATCTGGCGCTTCTGGCAGGTCCGGAACCATCTCGCCGAGGGCCGGCGATGGGCCGAGCGGGTGCTTTCGCTCCCGGCGGCGGCCGAGCGAACGTCGGCGCGAGCGAAGGGCGTCCTGGCCTTGGGCAGCCTCGCGTACTACCTGCAGGACGTCGACACGGTGCGTGTGTCCTACCGGGAGGGCCTCGACATCGCGCGGGAGATCGGCGACGAGCGGGCCGAGGCGGAGGCCGCATACAGCCTCGCGTTCGCCCACCTGATCGACCAGGACCTCATTGGAGCCCGGGAGCTCCTGCAGCTCGCTCGGGAGATCCATGAGCGACTCGGGGATCCGATCCGCCAGGCCCTCGCGAAGGCTGGGTTAGGACTCATCGCCGAACGGGAGGGCAACCTCGACGACGCCACCTCGCTGCTCGAGCAGGCGCGAGCGACCTTCATCGAAGCGGACGATCGCTGGGGGATCACGTGGACGTCCGGCCAGCTCGCCTCGGTCGCGATGGAGATGGGTGACCTCGCGCGAGCCAGGAGGGGTGGTTTGGATTCGCTCGACGCGGCCGAGAGCTTGGGAGCCGCAGGTTGGAACGCCGTTGCCCTCCGTGGGCTCGCCGTCTTGGCGGTACGCGAGGGCGATCCGGAGCGAGGCGTCCGGCTGGTCGGCGCCGCGGAGCATCTCCAAACGATCACCGGAGGCGAGGCGCCGCCGGTCATCACGGGCATGGAGGACCCGCTGGCCCTGATCGGCGACGGTCTCCCGGCCGGTCGGATCCAGGCGTTGCTCGCGGAAGGCCGAACGATGGACGTGCGCGAGGCGCTCGCGTACGCGAGGGAAGGGGCGCCCGCGGCTCCTCAGGAGCCAGCCGGGTAGCGTTCGACGACGCCGCCTTCGGCGTTGCCGAAGGTCCACACGTCGATCGAGGGCGGTTCCACTCCGAGCGTGGTGAGCGCGGTGCAGATCTGGCTCCGGTGATCGGTCCCGTGGTGCAGCGCCTGCGCCAGCCGGATGCCGATCGTGGCGTCGCGCTCGAATCCGTCGCTCTCGTCGATCTCCTTGACGATTCCGTCGGGGTCAGGCGCCTGCGCCAGGAACCGTGACCAGGCGGCTCCGTTGGCGGTGATCACACCACGGAGCTCGTGCAGGTCCATGTCCTGCTCATCGATCCGGTGCGCCGGATCCCCGGCGATATCGAACAGGTACCAGGCATCGGATCCGACGAGATGCCGCTGCGTCTGCAGGATCGAGCCGTACGTGCCGGGAACCGCGGTCTCGAGCTGCTCCGGCGAGAGTCGCAGGCATGCATCGATCAACCGTTGGGTCGCCCAGACGTGGTGGGCGAACGCGGCGCTCATCAACGACGTGCTCATGGGTCCATGATCATCAGATCGGGCAGCCCAGGTGCCCGAACGCGGTCCGGTGTCGGCCGAGCAGGCGCCCGACGGACAGGACCCGGACACGCTGGAACACGAACCTGCCGGGCGGCGTGCATCGCTCCCGATGCCGGAGCCGGATCGCCCCCCACTCCGTGTGGAACGTTCCTTCGGCGCAGCTCGGGTGGCAATCGTTCTGGTGGAACAGACCCCAGCCGATCGCCCTCCACGGGTGCCAGCGATCCCAGTGCAGGTGGTCGACGTAGTAGTTGCCGTCGCCGCAGGCGAACAGGATCTCGGGCGGGGTCACGCGCAGGTGGTGGCAGTCCGTCATCGCGTAGGTCGTGGTTCGGTCGCCGGCGATGGCGCTCGTGGGAACCAGCGCGGGCAGGGCGAGGATCGCAAAGACGATCGCGATTGACCTCCGCACCGAGACCTCCTGCCGACGGATGGGGATGCCGTCGACCCGACGACCCTAGCCCATCTGCGACCACCGCGGCGGTCGTCTACGGTGGGGAGCCATGGAGACGGATCGGCTGAGCGAGCGGCTGTTCGAGAGCGCGGTTGGAGCGTTCGAGCTCTACACGATCTACGTCGGTGAGCGGTTGGGGTTCTACACGTCGCTCGCGAGTGACGGCGATGCGACGGTGCCGGAGCTCGCGGCGCGGACCGGCACGACCGAACGGCTCGTGCGTGAGTGGCTCGAGCAGCAGGCTGCGACGGGCATTCTCGACGTCGACGACGTTGCGGCCGAGCCAGGCGAGCGCCGCTGCGCCCGCGACCGGCAGCGCAGCCCTCACGGCGCCGGACCCGATGTCCTGCGCACCACGAGTCGTGGCTCCTCGAGCCGCGTCGCCCGTGACTCACGGCCGTTCATGCGCTCGAGCAGCAGCTCGAGTGCGAGCTTGCCCATCTCCTCGCGGGGCTGGTTGACCGTTGTCAGCGACATGTGGTGGAGCGCCGCAAGGAAGGTGTTGTCGTATCCGACGATCGAGACGTCGCGGGGGACGCGCACGCCCTCGTCCTCGAGCACCATCACCGGGTCGCCCTTG
>Ga0081455_10005306_pt1 | contig 14154 bp, 18 predicted proteins | sample TabmetS3T2R1_FD_70207 | JGI IMG/M metagenome (GOLD analysis project Ga0081455, IMG submission 70207) | Tabebuia heterophylla rhizosphere microbial communities from the University of Puerto Rico - S3T2R1 | ecosystem: Host-associated > Plants > Roots > Rhizosphere ... | reverse complement strand
TGCTCGTGTTCGCGAAGAGCCATCAGGAGGGAAAGCCATGACACGCAGACGCTGGCGGTGGGTAGGCTTCGTCGGCAGCCTCATGCTTGCCGCAGCTGTGGCAGGGTGCTCTGGGGACGGAGACCATGACGAGGGGCCTCACGCGAGCAGCTGTGGAGTGGTGGGTGAGCAGGAACCGAACGACACACGGCTCACGGCCCAGTTCCTCGGCGATCTGCTCGTGGACGAGTGTGTCGCTGTCGCGGGGAACCTCTTTGATCCGCTGGATGTGGATAGCTACCGCGTCGTGCTCCAAGAGAGTCTCGACCTCGTCGTGACGGTCGACCACAGCCCCTTGGTGGACTTTGATATTCAACTTTTTGAGGCGGAGACGGGTCGCCTGATCAGCGATTGTGGGAGTAATGTGGTGCCGGAAGTCTGTGTCGTCCCCTTTGCCGTGGGTGCGGGCGACGTCGCCATTGATATCGTCATCACCTCCTTCGTCGGTGCTGGTACGTACACCCTGACGCTTGACGCCCAATAATCGAGGTGAGTTTTCCTGTCGCCTTCCGTGTAAATGTACGACACCACCCCACGGCTGACCCACCGAAACTCCAGTAACCACGTACCTGTGGATAACACGGATTGCGTCACTACGTCGCCATCCTTTAGTATGTACGACAGGACTTGGTTCTAGAAAACTACAAAGAGAGATGTATATGCTTATGATTGAACGGCGAGGCGAAGACTACTTCGTTCACTTTTTGCCAACCAATGACCATGTTTCTGCCTTTGCTCTACCTTCCCAGCGTTTTCCAGATATTCAATCGCTGACCGGTTTCTTGCTCCATGTCCTTCACGTCCCCCAAGAGTCGATTGATGAAGTCTTGCGCACTGGTGCTCTCCAGCTCTCGCCTGAGCAGATTGAACGCTGGCGAGCTTGAGGATTGTGTCACCACCGATTATGCCCTACCAATACAAACGCGAACCCCTGACTCCTGATGAAGCCAACCGCCTAGCCTCAGCGTGTGAAACCCATCAAGAGCGCCTCATTGGACCAGCGGGGGCATCTGTACTCATGTCATGCATGAGATGACCGGGAATGCCCCCGCTGGTCCTCAATCGTCGATCAGTTGGTAAGCCGAGGTCCAGAAGTCGAGAATGAACGCGGGCATACCCAGCACGTCTGGACGACGCTGGGTCATGAACACGCCCACCATCTGTTCCTTTGGATCGACCCACCAGGACGTGCCGAAGGCGCCGTCCCAGCCGAAGCGCCCGGGAACGCCCGCTAGGTCGCGGCGCGCGGTGCACACCCCCACACCGAGACCCCAGCCATGCTCATTCCAGAAACCCGCGAAGAACGGCGAAGCGGCCTTCTGCTCAGGCGTGATGTGGTCCATCGTCATCAGCTCGACTGTCGGCCGTGACAGGATGCGCTCGCGGCCATATGCGCCCTTGTCCAGCATCATCCGGCCGAACGCGAGGAGGTCGTCGACGGTCGAGACGAGCCCGCCGCCGCCGGATTCGAAGACGGGAGGCCGTGCGAAATGCCCCCCGTGCGCCTCGTGCAGGACGACGACCTCGCCGGTGAAGACATCCCTCCCGTAGCAGATCGGCAGTCGTTCCACCTTCGCCTCCGGCACGTGGAAACCGGTGTCCTGCATGCCAAGCGGCTCGAAGATGTGCTCGTGAAGAAACGTCGCCAGCGACGTGCCGGAGGCGCGGGCAATCAGCACACCCAGGATTTCGGCAGCCGTGTGGTACAGCCATCGCTCGCCGGGCTGATGCGCGAGCGGGAGGCTGCCGAGGCGCTGCATGAAATCATCGGGCGTGACGGTGAACGGCCACTCGCCCAGAGTCAGGCGTGCCTCTGACATGGTCTGCTGGAGAGGACAGGTCGGCGCGAGGAAGCCCATTTCACCGTAGCCCGACCGGAACGTGAGCAGGTCGCGCAGCGTGATCCGACGGTTCACCGGCACCGTGTCGTCGAGCGGGCTCTCGATCGTCCGCAGGACTCTGCGGTCTTGCAGTTCCGGCAGCCATTCATCGACCGGATCGTCGAGCCTGAGGCGACATTCCTCCACGAGGATCATGGCGCCAACGGCCGTGATCGGCTTCGTCATGGAGGCGAGCCGGAAAATCGTGTCGCGCTTCATCGGCACGGGGCTGTCAAAGGCCTGATTGCCGATCGCGTCCACGTACTCCCGGCCGCGGTGGTGGACCAGCGCCACGAGTCCGGGCAGCACGCCACTTGCGACATGGCGGCGCAGGGCGGCGTGCATCCGCTCCAGCCGCGCCGAGGCGGATGCTCCACGGTAGCGCGCGGGTGGCCGCTGCAATCCCCGTTCAGGGGTCTGAGGATGAAAAGGATGGTCATGCACGGCGGTGATGCTTCTGAGATTGAGTCGGCATGCAGGATGTGAGGTGAGCAGGTTTCTTTTTATTGCCTGAGTTTAGCTTCATTCATACGTCTCTGATTGGGCATTCCTTGTGGAGTTTAGTTGCCATACCGTTGTTACGCCGCTCCTGACGCAAGCGCTGACCCATTGGGCACGAGCACGATCTTGCCTGTCACGCCTCCCTGCCCGAGCAACTCGTGTGCCTGTCTTGCTTCAGCAAGAGGCAAGCGCTGCGCGATCAGCGGCTTAATCTTTTGCTGTGCAAGGAGGTCAAATAGGGCGCTCACATCCTGTCGAAACCATGCCGGTCTCAGCCGTTTGAGCCACTGGATGCAGGGGACCACCCGTTTCCGGCCCGGGAGCAGCCAGCCGCCCGCGATGTACACCCCGAAGATCGCGAGTCTCCGAAAGCGATGCCGACGCCCTGCACGACCGGACGCCAATCGTCCCCCACGGAGCGAGGCCGTCAGGCCATAGGCCACGACCCTCCCGCCAGGACGGAGCGCCGTGCGGGAACGCCAGATATGGGTGCCACCGATGCCGTCAAAGACAACGTCCACGCCCTCGCGCGTCAGGCGGTAAATCTCTTGCACGAAGTCCTGCTGCTGGTAATCAATCGGGAGAGCGCCCAAGTCGGCAACGGCCGACGCCCCGCGCGAGGAACACGTCCCGTACATCTCCAGCCCGGCGAGGCGCCCCAGCTGCACGAGGGCCGAGCCGGGTAGTGTACCTGTGGCCTGCGGATAATTGCTCCACCCTGAAAACCAGGTACAATGCCCCCCTATCATCCCATGGTGAGGGGGCTATGCCATGATTCCACACCTCGTTTACTATCAGCTCGTGGTGTTGGGACTCCTGTGGTTCTGTGTGATGCTGCACGCCGTCTGGCCGAGCCGATGCGCTCTGTCACAGCAGAGGCGAGCTGCGCCGGAGCCCATCACGTCCAAGCGCAAACGCTCCAAGGCGCCCAAACCATTTGCGGGCCTGACGCATAAGCCTCATTGTGCCCTGTGCGCGGAAGAGGCCCCGACTCCCACGCCACCGCCTCCTGTACAGCCTGATCCGATGGAGCCCACCCACCGGCGCCCGCGTGTGATCGATACTTCGAGGCATTTCTGTCCCCATGCGGGCTGTGACTATCGCGGCTGGCTGGGGCTGGGCAACCTGCGCGCCAACGGCCATCCCAGCGGGGGACAGTGGCGTCAATTCCACTGTACTGCCTGCCAAGGGTACTTTCCCGAGCATCATGGCACCATCTTTCATGGCAAGCAAGTGGCCGTGGAACTGATCGTCCGCGTGCTCGCGTGCTTGGCTGAGGGCTTAGGCATCCGTGCCACCGCCCGAGTGTTCGAGGTGGACCCCAATACCGTCTTGCAATGGTTGGTGGAAGCAGCGGAGCAGCTCAAGGCCTTTTCCGCCTCTTTTCTCTGCAATGTGCACGTGAACCAGTTGCAACTTGACGAGTTGTATGCGGTGTTGCGCGGCGTCATCAACGGCGAGATCAGTGAAGACAACGCCCTCAAGCGCCTTGAGCGTTCTCGCCACTGGGTGTGGACAGTGATCGACCCGGAGAGCAAACGGCTCTTGGCGACTGCTATCGGACCCCGCACCCTGGCGATGGCCCAACGCGTGGTGCATCAGGTGGTCCAGGTGTTAGCACCGGGCTGTGTACCGCTCTGTTTGACCGATGGCCTTAAGGAGTATGGAACCGCCTTGCTGACGCACTTTGGCTCTTGGAGTCAACCGGCACGGCGCCAAGCCCCAGGCCCGAGGCCCAAACCCCGCTGGATGCCCCTGCCCCAGCTGCTCTATGCGCAGGTAGTGAAGTCGTACCGGCGCAGACGCCTTGTGAGAGTCAAACACCGGGTGGTCTTCGGGACGAGAGAACGGGTCACGCAGGTGCTGGCGGCATGCGGTTGGCAGATCCAGACGGCCTTTGTCGAGAGGCTCAATCTGGACCTGCGCCAGCGAGTGGCTGCAGTCGGCCGTCGGGCCACCACGCTCTGCCAGGGCGAGGACAGCTTGGGACAGCATCTGGTGTTGTTTCAAAGCTACCACAACTTTTGCCTGCCGCATGCCAGCCTACGCTTGCCTCTGGCTGCGCCTGAGTCGACCAAGGGCAGTGGCTCAGCGAAGCTGTGGCAGCCGTGTACACCGGCAATGGCGGCTGGCCTGACGGATCGGGTCTGGACGCTGCGTGAGGTGTTCATGTTCCGTGTGCCGCCGTGGCCGCAGCCCCAGGCGCTGTAAGCGACGTGGAAGCATGATGATCGTGAGGGTGAACGTGCGAGGTGTGTCTACGGCCAGGGTCAACGGCTTGGCGGAGGGCTTGGCAACCCGATAAGAGAGGTCAGGACCGTCCGGTTGATGTCACGCGAACGGCTCCTGACAGGTCCAGCCGGATTATCCGCAGGGCTCAGGTACTCGACCGGACGTCAGTCCTCATGGTTCTCTAGTTCATTTAATCACTTCGTCCGCCGGGACGAGGAGAGTTGGAGGTATCGTGAGACCAAGCGCCTGGACGGTCTTGAGGTTAATCGCTTTCCGGTAGGAATGGAGAAAGAATGTAACATGTGCGATTCTTTCTCCAGAGAGACCGGAAAGCCGTGAGAGCCACGCAGCGGGGAGGCGCACGGCGGCCCCCGAAGCGACAGAGCCGTCGTGCCGGGCCCCGGTGTTAAAAGAACACGCCGTTGGTCTCACGCCCGATCTGGGCAAAGTTGACTTGCGTTGTCGCCGCAGACACGAACCGGAACCCGTGGCCCGTGCTCTCCAGCGTGGTCGCCGTCACCTCCATCGTCGCAGCGGTCTCGAAGAAGTCTCCCGAGAACTGATTCACGGGGTCGCCGAACCCTCTAATGCTCCTTGTCACCCCACTCCACTGCAGGTCAAGGGAGTCGAAGACGGCGCTCACAATGTTGCCCAGCGGGTGCGTCGGCGTGAGACTATTCGGCACAGTGAAGGCGTCAAACAGCGAGCAGATGTTGCTCACATGCAGCGCCGCCGTGCCGGCCCCCAAGTCAATCTGGGCACTCTCTTCCGGGATGGGAATCGTCCAGACGACCAGCGTGGGCGAGATGCCGGGGTCGTAGGAATGCAAGCCCAACGGGCTTGCAGCCGGGAGGCTGTCCAGTCAGAGAAAGGCAAACGCCCCTTGATGGATTTGGCCATCCGCGGCGACAAACAGGCCCTTCATGAAGCGTATATCAGCGTGGAACTCGTATGGGGCACTCTCGCCGGTGCTCAGGTCGGTCCCAGTGCCACTGAGATTGAGATCCGCTTGGGCGATAATACCGCTGAAGTCGGTGATGAGCGACGGGTCATGCCCGGTATTGGGATCGATGCCCTCGACCGGGCCGGGGCCGAAGACGTGGATGATGGTGCCAAAGGGCGTCGCATTCGTGTGCGGAATGGGTTGCGGTGCTACCGCACACACAAGGGGGGCTTCTGCGGCGGCGAGCCGAGGTGTCCACGGGGCTGAGCCCAGCACCAGGCCGGCGCCAGCAGCCCCGGCCGAAGCCCGGAGAAAGATGCGTCGAGAGATCTGCATAGTGGCCTCCTACGCCAGTGGGGACAAACGGGGCGTTGCATGAGCAAGGGACCGAGGAGTCTTCTCCCTCTGGGGCCGAGCAGGAAAGTGCTCACTCTCCCTGTGCAGGACAAGCGTGCAGTGGGAAGAGGCGCGTCAGGAGTCGGGGCCTCCCCAGAAAGCGGGGGCTGGACAGGCAATGCGAGATAATGACAGGGACCATCAGGAGACTCCTCGTGGTTGGGAGGGCGGGTGAGAGGCCCGCCACAAGCGTGCGCACCCGCTCTGGGTGTGTGCTGCCCGATGGCCCCCTGCTGTGGAGAGCCGTCGCCCGCCTCCCCTACACCTCCATGAGCCTATCCCACTAAAACGTGTTTTTGACGCTCGTTTCGCTCTCCTCCCTGTGGACCTCGCGCAGGGCGTCGGCCACCCCTGGCGGCCTCTGGACCTCGCCACAACACTTGGGCACCTTCGGCACGGCGTGTGCAAGGATTCCGACGGGATGCTGAGGGGTCACACGGAGTCGAGACGGTCAGCGAGGCCATGATCGCTCTCCTCGGTTTTCGCCTGATGAGGGATGATGGAAGGATACATGCTCTGAGCTGCTTCTGCATCGGTGGGACCGCCTATTGTGTATGGGCGTATCCGCCCACTGTCAGGGGGCACTGCCCAAAGGCACGTTCAGCTTCATAGTCATATGACAAACCACGCCATCGCTCTTGACGACTGGATCCTCGACGCCCCATCGTGTGCAGTGTTATCAGACCTCGCGCGCTCTCTGTCCTCTGCCCTCGCTAGAGGTCACCCGAGCGTGAGCACCCCCTGTCCTGAGCAATCCAAAAACTTCTCGCCTTGTGATCCGCAGAAATTACGGCTGTCGCGAAGATAGTCGCAATACTGCTCTGGCCCGTCGGCGCACTGCTTGTGCAATCTGCACCGCTTCCCGGGCTTCGTCTGGGGTGGGCTCTTCCCCTGGATAGCGTACTTGGACCGCATAGGCGGATAAGCGCTCTAATTGGTCCGGATCGACTGCGATATGGAGGCCATGCCGCCTGCATAAGTCGTGCAGAGCGACCACATCGTGGGTTCGCGGAAAGGCCTGCTGACGGAACACCAGGAGCGCCTTGAGATACTTCTCCACACATTGCTGCGCATGGAAGGTCGCCCCGTAGATCAGGGGCACCTTCCGCCGCAGGGCCGAGCGTGCCAACAGCCAGGCTTCCTCTGCCCGGTGTACCCAGGCCAGTGGGTCAGTCGACTCGCTCATACAACACCCGTCCTTGCGCGATGATCTCGCGCATGAAGGGGTCATTCCTCTCCAACGCCTGCGCAATCTCCTTGGGGGTTTTCACGAGGAGATCGAGCGGAAAGGGGCGCGGCCGAAGCAGGCGCGAGACGCGCAGGTAGCGGTCCACGGGTCGGGCGTGGCTGTCCAGAATCACCAGGAGGTCGACATCGCTATCCGCCGTGGGGATGCCATAGACATAGGACCCAAACAGGATAATCTTGTAGGGATGCAGGCCTGTGACCAGACGGTGCACCATGGCCTGGAGCACTTCTTCGGTGACGGGCGCGAAGCCAGGCGGTTGCACGCCAGCGACCACAGGCGTCTCCCCAACGGGCCACGGGGGAACGAGCCGCCGTGCGCGGTTTTTTTGTCCCGCTTTCCTTCGTGGCTGCTCGTGCTTTCTGCCTGCCGTTCGTTGGGGTCCGGGGATGTCTCGTGCCACGGTCATGCTACCTTCTCTGCGAGGGCATAGGCATGATGTAAGCCACCGAGAATCGGCTGGGACACCACGAGGAGATGCTCTGGAAGCTGATGGCGGTGCACCAGGAGTGGCACCGGCAAAGAGGCCGGTGGCTGGGGCATACCTGGCCCCAGGGACATATGAGGGCGGCTGGTGTTGTAATGGGGTACCCACTCGCGCAGGATCCGTCGCACATGGTTTGCGTTCAGCGGAATCAGAAAGTCGAAGCACTCCCGCCGCAACGTGCCGATAAGCCGCTCGCAGAGCGCATTGGCTTGCGGCGTCCGCACCGGCGTCTTGAGCACCCGCAGCCCCAGGTGACGTATGCCTTGGTCCAGCTGTTGAGAGAAGATGCTATCGCGGTCATGCATCAAGAATCGGTAAGTATGGTCAGCGGGAATCGCTTCGCGTACCTGTTGCAGGGTCCACGACGCTGTCGGATACGCCGTGACATTGGTATGTAGGAGGCGGCGCGTGGCATGCTCCATGACGACGAACACGTAGAGGAGGCGAAAGGTTGCGGTGACCACCACACAGAAATCACACGCCACAATGGCCTGGGCATGATTCCGCACAAAGGTCTGCCATCGTTGCGTCGTCGCACGTTTCCCTCGCCCAGGATTCAGGCGCTTGGGCAGATACTTGCGTATGGTCCGTGGTGACACGCGGAGGCCCAACTTGAGCAACAGTTCGTTAGCGATGCGCTCCTCACCCCACGAGGGGTTCTCCCACGCCATCCGGCGGATGAGGGCTTGCAGGTCCGGAGGGATCGGCGGGCGTCCAGGCCTCGACTTCCAGCGCCAGAACAGCCGGAATCCCTGCTGATGCCAGCGGGTAAAGGTCTCCGGCTGTACAATGGCTAATGCCTGACGCCAGGCGAACCAGCGCCCCAGCCAGACCAAGGCGAGGCGGGTGGCATCGGTAGCACGCTGGGGCTTGATCTGGCGCTCCTGATACAGGGCAAGTTGTTTGCGCAGAAAGAGGTTTTCTGCGGCGAGCGCTGTGGGGATATGCAGACAGAGCCAGAGGAAGTGGGCCGCATCCACCAGGAGCGTCAGCAGCGTGCAGGTCAACGGCACCAGATGATGGAGCGCGCGCGGGACTCTCAGCATATGCAGGGCACCCTTCTGAGACAGAGGAATCATTCCTGGCTATTGTCGCTGCTCGGCACATGGTTGTCCAGTCGTGCTTTGCCTTGCACGCCAAGCTGGTCGTCTACAAGCTGAGTTGCTTGTGATGCGGCGATTCGATTATTGCGGACCACAGGCATGGAGATCCTCCAGAGACGAGTTCCTGATGCAATGGAAGGCTAACATGGTGGCGAATGTGGCGGCAGTGTGGTGGAAATCAGGTGTGGCCATTGCTCTTCCTCCCTTGCATGTGCCATGGTCTTAAGACGCTTGATGCCGCGGTGGGACGCTGCAGCCCTCCGATGATCGTTCCCCATGTTTAGTGACCGGGTGCTTTCCCGCTCTGGGGGAGAGGCCTCTGGTGGTGCCCGTGGAAACGGCCGTTTTGCTCAACGCATAGCATCGAAGAATTCGCTTGACCATCTTCATGCATTTTTGTAGAAAAGAATAGCCAAAGGACCTTTTTTTCGACACTGGGCTCATGGCCCATGCGTACAGTGGCCTACATCCGGATCTCGACGGGAGGCCAGGGCTCGAGAGCCAACGTCTGGCTATCTTGGACTATGCCCATCGGCACGGACTGACCGTGCATGCTTTTGTCCACCGTGTGCAGCTCCGCACCAAGGCCTCGTGTACGGTGAGCACCGCCCGCACATGCCGCTGGCGCTCGGACGTCCGATGCGCGGGGTGGTACGCCCCCAGCCGACAGGCGTGGGCTAGGGCTTCGGCATCGCGGCGATCCGTCTTGACCCGCCGCCGGCGCTGGGCATACATCGGCGCGTCGTTGGGGTCAGGCACAATGACCTCATGACCCAAGGCCTCCAAGCACTGTGCCACCCATGCACTCTCGGTCGAGGCCTCAAGCAAGATGCGGGCCGTCGGGCGCCCAGCAAACACGGCGGCGCACCGCTCGCGGTGCGTCTCGAGACGCTGATGCAGGATCGCACCGGTGGCGGCGAAGGTGCACATCTGGCTTTGCTTTTTGTGCACATCGATGCCAACCTATTCCAGGGCTGGTCTCCTTGGTCTGCGGCCTCGACTGCGTGAGGTATTGTGGAGCGCTAGGCTACCACGTCAGGTTGACCAGCCGCTTCATCTCATCTATCCGCACGTGGGATCGCTGGGTGTGGCCACTCGCGACTGGCGGCGAGACTCGGCTCCAGCCGGTCACCACGACATAGGCGCGCCAGCGCCGCCTGGAGGACACCGATGCGCATCACCGTCGCCGACGCGATCTCTCCGTCCTACTTCGTCGCCATCGCTGCCGTGCAGCTCGGATTCTTCACAGAGGAAGGTGTCGAGATGGAGTTCGTCTTCCCGCCCGCGGACCCGTCGCAGGCGCTGCGGGATGGCGTCGTCGACTTCTACGGCGGCTCGCCCTACACGGGACTGCACAGGTTTCCGGGCTGGCGAGGCGGCGCCGTCTTGTGCGCCCTTTCGCATTATACCTATTGGTTCCTGGCAGTCCGCTCCGATCTCACATGTGAACGGGGAGACGTCAGTGCGGTGAAAGGCTTGCGCCTGAGCGCGTCTGTCCTGCCCGGCCTCACCCTGAAACGGCTGCTCGAAGACGCAGGCATCGATTTCCAGCGTGACAACGTCCGGCTCGTCGCCAGCCCACGACGCCTCAGCCAGAACTGGGCCTGGGATGGAGTCGACGCGATCGAGCAAGGCGTCGCGGACGGCTACTGGGGCAACGGCCTGCGGGCGGACCTCGGAGTGAAGCGAGGCATCGCCAAGATCCTCCTGGACGTCCGCCGCGGCGATGGGCCTCCCGCGGCCCGCACCTGGACTTTCCCGGCGCTCATCACGACAGAGCGACTCGTGAAGGAGCAGCCCGACATCGCGGCGGCTGCGGTGCAGGCAATCGTGAAAACGCAGCGGGCGCTCCGAGCGGCGCCGCAACTCGCCGCGAAGGCGGCGCAACGGCTGTTTCCCGCCGAGGAGGCGAGCCTCATCGCGTTCGAGGTCGCGCGGGATGTCGAGTTCTACGACGCGACGGTTACCGAGGAGATGATCGCCCATGCCAGCCGATTCGCGGTTGAGATGGGCGTCCTCGAAGGCGAGGTCCGGTACGGCGAACTGGTCGCGACGCAGTTCGCTCCTCTGTGGCGAGGCGAGAGCGGCAACTTATGCCGAGAGTGTCAACCAAGTAGTGATGTCTCTTTCTCATCGACGCAGACACCCTGCTACACTTCTTCCCTTTACACAGGTCTATCTCTATTTGTGAGGGAGGATGGTGATGGGTGTCTGTCCCCAGCGCCAGGGTGAGCGGCTCGTGAAGAATGGCTCTGCGGCCGGGAAACCGAAAAAGCGGTGCAAGCAGTGCGGCTATCAGTTTACCCGCACCACCCCGCGTGGCAAGCCCCTCGCCACGAAGATCAATGCGGTTCTGTGGTATTTGAGTGGTATGTCCATGCACCGCATGGCGTTCCTCCTCCGCGTCTCAACCCAGGCCGTGCTCACCTGGATCAGGGACTTGGCCACAGCCTACTACGAGAAGCCAGAGCCTACGGGGCGCACTATCGTCCTGCAACCGATGAGATGTGGCACTATCTGAAGAACAAACGCGGCAAACTCTGGATTTGGAAGGCCCTCGATCGGGATATGGGGCAGCTGCTGGACTGGGAATGTGGGAGACGAGACAAGAAGACGCTGCAGAAGATGGTCGATCGCCTCGCGCAATGGGACGTCAAAATGTACTGCACGGACAAGTGGGCTACCTATGCGTCGGTCATCCCACAGGACAAGCTGGTGCAGAGCAAAGCCACGACCCATGATATCGAACGAAATCACTGTCGGCAACGTCACTGGTTTGGGCGCTTCAAGCGCAAGTCCATCATTTAAGTTTATCCCGATTTAAGCTTGCCGGGCCTCCGACGCCAAGAGACACCGAGGCCTCCAACGCTTATGCCGTAATTCACGATTCGCTAGGCCCTGTATGCATTTGCAGCTTAATCGGAATAAACTCAATTGTCCACATCCGTGCTCGTGACGCGTCTCTCCTGGGTCTGCGACTGCGAGGGTGCCTAGGGAACCTGTTCATCCTCGCGTTGGGCCTGCTCCATCGCTTGAGGCTCTAACTCCTCGGCGCTCCGGTTAAACCAAATAAACAGCCCCCACGCGGCGAGGAGCGCAGCGGCCATCAGCCCAATCGTCGCCGCATAGGGCAGGTGAGCGGGCTGCTCATGGTTGAACTGAAACACCGCCACCAAGGCTTCAATCGACAGCGACACGACCAGGACAATCATGAACCGCGATAAAAACCGGCGCACGCGTGTCGGCGCGCTCATCTGGGCCTCCCGCTGCACCTCCTCTTCAAGGATGGTTTGGCCCAGTTCGAGAGCAGCGACCGCTACGGTGAGGACCGCAATGCTGTCTAACACCGTATGCAGGCGTTGATCCAGCGCAAGCGCACCCCAGGGTTGAATCCCCTGCCAGAGTTGGAGCGCCGCGAACGTGATAAGAGCCAAACCACAGCCGATAAACAGCAGGCTGATGAGCAAATGCCCCAGGGGGAAGAGCTTGTGCAGCAGTTTCATGCGTGTGTCCTCCGTGCGAGCGCCATCGTCTTCCCGTGTGCTCTCCCGCCTCGCGGTGTTCCTGCGAGCGCCGCGGTCCATCCCGATCCTCCCACGTGGGCGTCGCTCCTTGCGCGGACGTCCCTCAGTGACACTCAGCGCCCGTCCGCCGAGCGTTGTCCCCTGGGGACGGTCTTGTGGATAGGTACGCTGCTCACCGCTCCCCAACCTTCCCTCTCGAGTCCCCTTTAGTGGGTGGGTTTCGGCACATTCGTCGCGAATTGATTCGCAATGTTGCCAGGTGGGTGATAATTCCCGACCACATACCAGGTGCCATCGGACGCTTGCGCGATACCCATGCCCAGCTCGCGCGACCCCTTCCAGACGACTTGCGTAAAATGGCCAGTGTCCGGACGAAACCCGGGCTGGTTGAAGTCGTAGCGGTGGATTTCGTTGTACCAGTGGTCGACCACCGCTTCTGGGCGTGGAGGGGTGGCATGCGAGCCGTGTGCGGCGTACACATTTTCGCCATAGTGCGCCTGCGCACTGTGAGCGAGCTGATTGGTGCGGGCGAGCTGTTCCGCATGGTGCTGGGCCAGCTCATTGAGCTGGGGACTCAAGATCAGTGGTGGGACTCCATGCTTGGCCCGGTAGACATTGTGCTGCTGCAAAGCTCCCTCACGAAAAGCTGCCAGGTCGAGACGGTCAGCAGCGCGTGGGGCGAGGTTGCCGAAAGCTATGATGCTCAGGAGACCTCCAATGCGTAGGGCTCGATGCCGCCTCATGTCCATCTCCATATCTATGCCGCTGTGCCTGTCTATGCTCTACTCCCGGCGTTCCTGTCCCCACAGGAACACCACTGCCGCCGTGGTGCTAGGCCCCAACCAAGGCCACGGCGGCGGGCAATAGCTTGTTCTCGTTGTCCTCATGCATTCCGACTAAGTAGTCGGTCGTACATCCCAAGGCTTTCGCCAATCCTTTCAGCACGTCAGCGCTTCAGCCAGCTCGTCCGCGCTACCAACAGCGATCCTTGAGCGCCCTGCTGTGCAAGCCTCCGGCAAACCCGGCGGTCCCTGCCCCGACCTCTACACCAAGACCGCCTGCGCGTAGTCGCGCTGGCCCCGCTGTTCCTCGGGGAAGAGCTGGAGGTCGACCATCCAGCGGTGGGTAGCCTCGAAGACCTCGCGCGTATAAGGCTCAAAAACGAGGCGTTCGCCGGGGCCGAAGGCCTGGACGTCCACCTGCGTGTGATACCGCTCCGGTAGCTCCTTCCGGTAGTAGTGCTTGTAGCGCTCCGGCTCGGCGTCGATGTCCCGCTGGGCCCGTCGTAGAGCCCGGAAGTACTTCTCCACCTCCTCCCGGTCGCTGGCGGCGCTGACCAGGAAGCCCATCATGAACGTCGTGTCCAGGATGCGGCGGCAGCCGAGCTGCTCAGCAGCGTACATCTCCTTGGTGAAGAGGTTCGCGGCGGGCACCTTCCCCGCCACCAGCAGGTCCAGCCGGTCGAGGGGACTGCCGAGGAAAGACAGCTTGATGGCCTCGACTGGGCAGTACGGCGCGAGCGCCTGCAGGGCCGAGAAATGGCTCCCGGAGTGGTAGCCCACGCCGACCTCCACCCCGGCGAGGTCTTGCACCGTCCTGATGGGGGAGCCAGGAGGTACCATGATGGCGGCAACGCCAACGGAGTACGCATGCCCGTACATCAGACCGTGATTGGCCGCGGCGGCCATATTGACTGCCCAGTGGCAGGCGGAACTGACCTCGCAGGCGCGGCCCGCCTCGTAGGATTCGAAGGCGCCGCGGGTCACCTGCACGGGCGCGCCCTCGGCCGACTGGACCGCGGCG
>Ga0081455_10005305_pt1 | contig 14154 bp, 15 predicted proteins | sample TabmetS3T2R1_FD_70207 | JGI IMG/M metagenome (GOLD analysis project Ga0081455, IMG submission 70207) | Tabebuia heterophylla rhizosphere microbial communities from the University of Puerto Rico - S3T2R1 | ecosystem: Host-associated > Plants > Roots > Rhizosphere ... | reverse complement strand
GTCTCTACCAACCTGATCTTTCAACCGATCTTGACAGTCCATTCATCCGGGATGGCAAAGACAAGCTCATCCGCCGTTCGTATTGGCTCGATATGGACGATCGCACTCTCGTAATGGTGATGGTCAACGGCATCGGTGCAAACCTGACCAACGACGAGAAGCGAGCTCATTTGATTGACCTACGTCGCGAGCACCTTATTGACCAAGTCTGTATTCAGGAAATCCTTCCGCCGGAGAAATAAGGACGAACTCGTAGGTAGCATTAGAGGCTACGTACGGCGATCTCTCATCAGTCGACAGGCTTTTATTCCTGCTGCCTCGGGCGACTGGAGCATTTTCTGACCATGTTTTGGTGCTTTCGATCATTGCCAAATACAATTTTCATCGAACGGCATGCGCCGAACGCTGGAAATTCAACTATGAAACTCGGAATGGACAACACCCTGCGATGCAGGACCTGTATTCACGCTTTCTGGCCCGCGGCGGCTGGTCGCCGAAACCGAGCGAACTTGTGTTCACGGGCAACGGTCGGCAATCGATCGCCGCCGCGCTAAGCGCGCTCGTGCGCGTTGGAGGCCGGTGCGGTGTCGAGGCTCTCACCTACCCCTTTATTAAGGGTGCTGCGGTGCGGCTCGGGATCACCTTAGTGCCGCTCGCCATGGACCAACGCGGCGTGCGGCCAGACGCCGTGCACAAGGCGCATCGGAACGCGTCTCTGTCGGCACTTTATCTTCAGCCCACTCTGCACAATCCGCTCGGCGTAACGATGCCGCCCAGTCGTCGTGAGGAGCTTGCGCGCCTCGCGGAGAAGCATGATCTGCTCGTCATCGAGGACGCTATTTACGGCTTTTTAGCAGATGATCCGCCGCTCGCCGCGCTCGCTCCCGATAAATGCGTGGTGCTGGACAGTCTCTCCAAGCGCCTAGCGCCGGGCTTAACCCTGGGCTTTATTCACACACCCGCTCGGTTGCGCGAAAAAATGATGACCTCAATCCGCTCAGGCGGCTGGACCGCTTCGGGCTACGCGTTCGCAGCCGGGCAGGTCTTGATAGAGGACGGCATTGTTGCCGACATTGCAAGGAGAAAGCGGGAAGATGCGCAACGGCGCCAGGGCGTAGCCGCCGAATGTCTGGCTGGATTCGACGTTCACGCCGACAGCCGCTCCTATCATTTGTGGTTGACGCTACCGGAGCACTGGCGCTCGCAAACCTTCGTCGCGGCGGCCGCCCGGCGCGGCATTGCGCTAACCCCGTCCAGCGCGTTTGCCGTAGGTCCAGGCCATGCGCCCAACGCCATTCGCCTGGCATTGGCGGCGCCTCCTCTCGAGCAGCTGCAGGAAGCACTGCAAACCCTCGCGAGACTGCTTGGCGCAAGAGAAGAGGAATTCGATTACACGGAGTAGCCTAATCAGCACGACCGTGAAGTCTCCGACCGACGTCGAAGTTTTCCCAGGCTTCCTCTGCTCCGGCGAGCAAATACGGCGGCACGGGCCTTGGGCTCGCGCGCTGCGTCGGGTGAGCACCCGATGCCAGCTCTTGACGATCTCAGTCCGGAACGCCACGAGTGCGCGACTGTTCGTTCCCCGTGTCGGTCCCCCCAATCACCTTGGCCGTTTTCGGCGAGCCTTTTGCAGTTTGTCGATCAACAAGGTGCAGCGTAGCCGATTGGGCAAAACCGGCGCGGCATGCCATGATCGTCGCGATTAACATGGCTCGCCAGCACGAGAGGGGAAACCGGTGCCGGACATCTGCGAAGAACTGGCCGAGCTACTGAGCACAGTTCAACGGCCGGGCGACTTCTATGCCTCCAGCCGTGTGGAGCTTCTGGCCCCGCGATTGGCGGTTGAAGGCATCGGTCAGGTCGCGTTGCCGCTCCTTCCAGTTCAGGCCGAGCAGTTGATCGCAATCGCGGAGCGTGCCCCCTATGGACGCGGCCCGGCAACGATCCTGGATACGAACGTACGGTGCACATGGCAGATCAGGCCCGATCGGGTGCGCCTTGGCGGCAAGCACTGGCAGGCAACGCTCGACCGGATCGTTGCGCTGGCCGCCGAGGGGCTTGGCGTCAGTGACCCGATTTCGGCCGACCTCTACAAACTGCTCATCTACGACAAGGGCAGCTTCTTCGTCAGTCACCGCGATACTGAGAAGGAGCCGCGCATGTTCGCGACGCTCGTGCTGGCGCTGCCCTCCCTTGCATCGGGCGGAGAGCTCGTGGTGCGGCACAAGGGGCGCGAGGTAAAGCTCGATCTAGCGAGCGACGAACCGTCCGAGATGGCATTCGCTGCCTTCTACTCCGACTGCGTGCACGAGGTTCTCCCGGTCACTTCCGGCTATCGGGCAACGCTGATCTACAATCTCATACGCAAAGGCAAAGGTGGCACGCCTGAGCCGCCGAGCTACGAGCGCGAGACAGGTGGGGTCAAGGCGCTGCTCCAGGAATGGGCGAAGAGCAAGGCGTCACCGGACGCCGCGCCCGAGAAAATCATCTATCCCTTGGAGCACGCCTACTCCCCGGCCGAGCTCGACTTCGCGAAGCTCAAAGGTATCGACGCGGCGGTAGCGACGCTCCTCGAGTCAGCCGCATCGCAGGCAGATTGCGATCTGCATCTGGCCCTCATCTCGATCGAGGAGAGCGGCTCGGCGCAATACAACGGGTCATACCGACGCCGTTACCGCGGACACGACGATGACGATGACGGTGATGAATTCGAGGTGGTCGAAGTGCTCGACCGCTGGGAGCATTTGACCGAGTGGCGGCGTCCCGACAGCGAGCCGGTTGCGCTCGGAAATATTCCGATCGAGGATGGCGAGGTTTCGCCGCCTGACGCGCTCGAGGAGATGGAGCCCGACGAGGAGCATTTCCAGGAGGCCACAGGCAACGAAGGCGCCTCCTTCGAGCGAACCTATCGCCGTGCAGCGCTGGTCCTCTGGCCTCGCGGCCGGCGTCTCGCGGTGATCAACCAGGCCGGCCCTCGAGCAACGCTGCCCTATCTCGAATCCTTGGCAGCGAGATGGATCGACGAAGGCGCGGAGTCCAATTCTGCGCTTTGGATCCAGGCACATGAGCTCTCCGGCCATATGCTGGATACTTGGCCGACCGAGCACTGGTACGGAGGCGGCGAGGATCAAGCCGACGACGAGGGCGACGAACAGGACGACATTGCAGCAGACGTCGAGCGGTCGGGGCTGGCGCGCTGCATTGCCGCGCTGACAAAGCTCAGGGACGAGACGCGGATCGTGTCCGCTCTCGAGTTGCTCACGGCGCGCCGAGGGCACGACAAGGTCGAGAACGACGCGATTCTTGGAGCGGTGGCACTCTTTCCACCGGAGCGTTCGGCCCGAATGATCGAGGTAATTGTTCTCAGCCACATCAAGGATGCCCTTGCGCCGTGCTGCGCCTTGCTTCATTGCGCAATCGCGGGCCCTTTCGCGGAAAAGCCAAAGCATCTCGCGGCCGCCGCCAGGGGCTTCTTCACGTCGCTTCCGGGCGATCCCGCGCTCGCACCCGTCGATCAGTGGGGCCGCCGGCAACACGTCGCCCCCGGAGCAGATGTTGTGGTCGATCTCGTGAGAATCGCCGAGGCGCTCGATGCCGAGCTTGCGAAGCGATTGGCCGAACACCTGCTCGCCTGGCCCAAGACCTACAGCCTCGACCGCGCCGTTGTTCCGGCAGTGAAGCGCCTGCTGGGGGGCGGCGCGCGACAATCCGGCGCCGCCATGATAAGCCTGCATGCCGCTTGTCTCGCGCATCTGGAGGCGCGTGCGGCGGAGCCTCTGGAGGCCCCCAGGGACTGGTCGCGCGCGAGTAACATCCGGTGCTCGTGTGAGCATTGCGCCGCGCTCGGTCGCTTCCTGTCGAGCACCGCGAGCGAAACGTGGACGCTCAAGGCGCCCGAGCAGGTCCGTAGGCATGTGGAGGCAGAGATCAAGGCGGCCCGCGCCGATCTCGATTTCCGAACCGAGCGCCGCGGCTCGCCCCATAGTCTCATCTGCCGAAAGAACCGCGCGAGCTATGAGCGGCGCGTCGCTCAACGCAATCAAGACCAGGCCGACATCGTCATATTGAAGGCCCACAGGGCGCGGCAGGGCTTCTCAAAACTAGGCCGGAGAGATCCTGCGTGAGGAATCCCTTCGCCCCATGAGTCTCTCGCCGTAACCGTCGCGCGCGGTGGGCTTGCCGCGGAAGGCTGGGAGTCACAGGCGAATGATAACTGCTTGCAAAAGAGCACTGCGTGGAGATCACGCGCACTTCTTATCAGGAATCAGCGAAGCAGTGGAGTATAGAGTGCCGTGGAGGCGCCTCATACCTGATAAAGGTGGAACCTTAGAAGAATCCGCGGCCATCGGTGCCATCTTTTTTTGGGTTTATGGATATCTATTTTCCAAATGCGCGTTGCCTTGCCGAGGATTATTGAGACAGTCACATTCACTAAGGTGTGCCCTCGGGTCTGTCATGCACGTTGCTCCAACCGGGACGACGGCACAATTTGATCCGTCCAGAACCAAAGAGCAACTCACCGAGGACGTTACCGAACCTTTGAAACTCGAAATAGAACGAGTGAAAACAACTGATAGGGGCGCTGCGGACGAAAGACTGCGGGCACTGTCGGCAGATCAAGATCAGCTGCTTGCATCAATCACAGCGAAATACGAACACGCGAAGCAGAAGGCGCATACTGCATGGTTGATCACGCTTGCTCCCCCGGTTGGGAGCGCTCCCAGCAGTGATGGGGCCGATAGCTAAAGACTATCGCCGCCTGTCTCAATCCTTTTTTGATTGCGCGTCTCACGCGAGCGGAGCAAGGTTCCTAGGATGCCCGGACATGGTGTTCGTCGGGCGAGTGGGAGGATGTCGTGAAAACTCGGTACACAGTCGTACTGTCAATGATTGCAGGTGCCGCTCTTGGTGCAACAGCCATGCAAGGGGTGAACGCTCAACTGGCTGCCAAAAAAGCCTACACCATCAGCGAACTCGAAGTGCTCGATGCACAGGCCGCTCCTGGTGTTGCACAGCGCGTGCAAGCTGCACAAGCGGAAGCGGGGGGTCGGAATCTCCGCACCGGCGGCGGTAAGGTTGTCGGTATGGAGGGGCCATCCCCACCCAAGCGCGTGGGACTCACGGAGTGGGATAGTCTTGAGAAGGCAGAGGCCTTCTTCAAATCGAAGGCCTTTACTGAGCTTCCGGATCGTGAAAAGGCGATCAAGACCATCCGCCGATATGCGGTCGAAGTAGCGAATTAGTCCAGTTCACCTGCGGCGATCGCGATCCACGCCTTGAAACGATCTGTGCTTTGGGATTACAATCGAACGGTCTGGAGACTCAGATCCCTCTAGACTTTTCCGCATCTGGTCAACTGGAAGCCCCGGCACGTCCGGGGCTTTCTTTCGCATCGCAAGTTTTCGTAAAGAGTTCGCCGCTACGCCGCGAGCTGGTCCGCAGGGGTGGCGCTTTATGGCGCCTGAACGCTCTCGCGTTATACGCGTCCTTGGCCCAGAAACTCCTCGACAGCTCGCCTTGCATCCCTTTCGAAGCGCCGAGCGTCCTCATCAGTGTTGTCGGACTCTTCGTCAGCTGGTGAGATGTGAACACACTTTACAATTCGCTTCTGATCGGCGGAGACCTCAAACAAATATCCATAGCTCGGGTGGTCCTGCAGCGCCGCGAACACGCGCTCGTTTGCCCACTCAATCTCACAGCCGTTGATGATGCGCTTCATGATTGCTGCTCCCAACGGGAACCATTGCCTTCGCGCACGAATATCTCAAAAAGGGGGGAGCCTGTGTGACGTACATCACAGCCAACTGGTGCGGCGCTCAATCTCGTGTATGTTTGCTGTGATCTCCGCAATTTTCCCTTGATCTACGGGTCTCTTCCGGCCACCAAGGCGCGACCGGAGGAGACTCGGTTGCGCGAACACGGTCGGGCCGTCGGCCTCGATGTGCTCGTTCATGCGCACGCCGGGCACGGCTCGCCTTAACACCGATGCCAAAGTGGCTTTCCGCGTCTTGAGCGGCTCGCGCCGTAGGTCGTCACCGTCCAGTTCGATCAGATCGAACGCGTAGAGGAAGACGCTGGCGTCATGGCGGCGGTAGCGGATGCGGTCGAAGCTCGGCACTCCGTTCTCGTCGCAGGCGACGGCCTCTCCGTTGATGATGCAGGACCGTGAGCGCAGCCGGGCGACGGTCTCGACGATGAGCGGGAAGCGGTAGGTTAGATCGTTTTGCAGATCGGTCCACAACTCGCGCGCCGCATCGGGCGTCATGGTGCGGTCGATGCGTTCATTCGATCGTGCGCTGCCCGCCCTCGACGTTCCAATGATCCGCCCCGCGCTGTCGTAGAAGTTCGTCGTGCCGTCTGGACGGCGCGCTCGGTACGGCCAACCTCGCGGCCCATGTTGTCCTGGTTCGTTGTCGTATTGCCGCGCGTCGTCGCCCGCCCGACCTCCTGCCCCTTCTCATTGTAGAAGGTCCGCGCGGCTGCGGCATGGCCGCTCGCGGCGCGGGCGCAGCAAGGCGAGCGGGTGCGGCGCGTTGGCGTACTGGTGCCCGGCGCGGCGGACGATCCCGAATGGCAGGCCCACGCGGGAGCGTCTGTCTTGTTAATTCGTGGCCTTGGGCGCGCGCTTCAAGACCAGCTCCGCCACACCACCGGCTGATCCGGCGGGATTGGTCCATTTCATCTCATCGCCCGTGACGACGACGGTCCGCGTCTGTTCAGCGCCATTCCAGTTTGCAAAGGTGCTGTGGTCAACCTTCACCTTCAGTGTCTTGTCGGCAAAGGTGTAGGTGCCATAGGTGGAAATGGAGCCCTGCGAGATTTCTGCGCCTTCCTGCGGCGTAGTAGTGGCGCGGCTATTGGAGGCTATCTTTGGCAGGTCACTACGAGTGAAGAGGTAGATAAAACGGCCATCCTCAGTGAAGACCAGCATTCCGGTCGGCTTGGTGCCAAAGGCCGGAGTTTTCTTCCCGTCCGGCATTGTGATATCGGCCGCAACAAGCGTCCATGTCCCGATGATGTCCTTCACCGATTGCGCCGCAGTAATGCCCGGGAAGGCAAAGCTTGCCAGCGTCACCGTGGTCAACAGTGTGGCGCGATAGTTCATGGTGGTCCCTCCCTCTGTGTAAGAGCGGAATAGATTTAGCAATTCTCACTCTGGCTGACTACGGGCAGATGACGGCCGCCCCCGAGGCCCAGGGGGTAGGCGGTCGGCTTCCCCCGTGGCCGGGGTTGAGGCCGACGGTATCTCACCTCGAAGATTGCGATTTCCTCGCCCGCAGCTCAGCGGGTTCGGCCAGCCGTTCGTAAGAAAGGCGACCCTTTCCGCTTGCTCACGATCCCTTCTGACCCGAGTTTGCAGGCGCGGCGATATGGTTTGCCCTGGGCCGCCTCCGACAATAATTGGCCCAATGTGATTTTATGTGCCGACGTTCAGATCGATTGGGCAAGGCTCGGCAGGTCAGGGGAAGAACGAGACCCGCCATTCCTATTAAGAAGATATGCGATCGAACTGATAAGCTGCTCTGACGTATATGGCTTTGGAAGAAAAAGGTAGGGCTCAGCAAACAGCGCCTTTTTGCCGTCGTCCACTGCTTGCCCACTTGTGTAGACGACAGGCAGGGACGGCCGTCTTTCCCGCGCGTTTAGCGCTATCCGAAGCCCGGCCTCCAAATCGCCCCCCAGATTAACATCCACGAACAGCAGGTCGATCAATTGGTCTGACTTCAAGAGCGCCTGCGTGCCTTCAAGCGCGGTCGCGGCGAGCACCTCGTAGCCCGCATCGCGCAACACCGACTCGGCGAGCACGCGAACCTGGTCCTCGTCTTCGACGATAAGAATTACCGACATCGCGAAAAAACCCCGTCGCTAGTCCCTTTATACATAAGGTGCTTACGGCGCAAGGCATCATTCAGAGCGGCTGGCTTTCTGACATGACGCAAGCCGCGGCTTCTCGATCGGTCGCGTGCCATCACCGAGCGCGCACGCCAGCACCCAAGGCACCCCGCGGGATCGCATCCCGATCAGCAATGCCTGTTCTCTTCAATGACATATCGAACGGGCCGCTAAGTTGATTCCGCTGGCCGACCGAATAACTCGTCGCCGGGCTCGTCCTCGTGCAGCGCGTCGGCCAAGGCTTCCTTGGCTGGCCCACTCAGTCGGAACGCAAAAACTCCGCTGTCGGTAGTCTCAATCCAAAGGAGCTTGTCGCCCGTGTCCGCATCCCGGCCGCTTTCGATTGCCTTGACCGTGATAGGTTCAGCAAGTCCCTCGGCAACTTCCTCGGTGCTAAATGCGCCTCTTGCCGCGATGCGATCGGCCATCGTCTTGATAACGGTTTTCACTGCCTTCAACAGCAGCCCGATTTTGTTGAAAGGGATGGAAAAGGCGGTGTTCTGACCGGTCGTGAACAGCAGGAAAAAACGAGCCCATCGGCCGTCCTCAGACACGATGGTGCGCATCTTCAGCAGAGGAGGCGTGGAGATTTTTTTCATGCTCCGAATAACTGCACTTCGGGATCGGTTGTTCCGCAGCCTGGCCGAATGGCCGCCAAGCGGCGGCGTAATGCCGGCGGATGACCCCTCAAAGAAAAACCCCGCCACGCATGATTGCCTACGCCTCCCAACGAGAGACTAAGTATGACAGAGCCCTCCGGCGCGCTCGCAAGCTGCGCCTGACGCCGTACTCGTGCGGACGCAGTTGCGGGAGGATCAATAAAGCTCGTGCGGAGTTAAGGGGATGGGCGCGGGTCTAAGGAGATTTCGAATGGGAAGACATGTTTTCGTGCTCACAACATCGGTTTTCGTTCTGACCTGTGGCGTTCTCGCTGCAAGTGCTCAGCAGATTCCTGATGTTCCGACCATGCAGCAGCAGCCACAGAACCTACAGGAACAACTGCAGCGCCAGCTCCAGGGCATCCCAAGTCCACGCCGTGTCGTTGAAGACGATATAGACGAGGATGGCTGGATGACGGGCTGGCGTTACGGGCCTCGTTGGAGGCAGCACCACGACTGGGATCGAGGATACATGGGCTCCGGCCCAGTAAGGGGCGGAGCTATGGGCTCCGGCGGTTTACATTCGCGCATGATGATGCGGATGCTCTTTGCCTTGATGGATAGTGACGGCGACGGGACTGTGTCCTTGCAGGAGTTCCAGGCGGCCCATGAGCGCATCTTCAAGTCAATGGACGCCAACAAAGATGGGCGCCTCACCCTGGAAGAAATCCAGGCATTCATGCAGGCAGCCAGGAGATCGGGACAGCAGCAATAGCGGTGGCGCCGGCGAAAGCATTCGTTTGAGATGCGCTGCATCACTGCCTCTCACCATCGGCCGTTTCCTGTTCGGTATTTTTCTAAGTGACAGAACTGAAATCTCAGAACGGGCGCAGCCGAAAAAGACAAGGGCGCAGCCATTCTCGACATCGCCCTGGATAACCGACCGAGCACGGGGAAGGGAAATGGGCGGCCGGCTGCTTCTACAACGCGGCCGGCACCCGGTGGTTCCTGCCAGCAGGCCGGGCGGAAGCAGAAAGAGAGCCTCGGGGCTTGGCTGAATGGACCCTGAGGCTCTCCCCCGTCACAAGGAGATGACTCGGCCAGTTCTTCGACCCTCAGGGCCGTACCGGGCCGCGCTACGACCGTGGTGAGTTGTCCAACCGAGCCGAATACGAATGTAGCTGATTCGCCGAGTGAGTAGCCACCGGTGCGGGGTTATAGGCTTCCGGTTTTGCTCCGGTGAGCGTCCGGCGCAGCATACCTGTACCTCATCGGGCCTCCTGAGATTTGGTGTTGTGCTCGTGTTTTTGTGCCTGCCCTGCCGGCCTTCGCAGCAAGACCCGCCTCACCTGAGTATTCCTGCAGATTACGGCGCACGCTCGTTCGGAGATTGCCCAGACCACTCTTTAAGCCTCGAACTCGCATTGATAAAATCAGTTGTTTCAGGGCCACATCATTGCCCCCGCAGGGCATCCTGTAGCCAGGCGGGGGTCCCGTCCTTAGTGGGCGGGAGCAAGTAGTCGCGGTCTTTATCCTGGAGCCAGGGGGACAGTGAGGGACGTGAGTCGAGGCCCAACTGGGTCACCTCGTCGTGGTTGATGTAGTGCATGGCTGTTGGCTCTGTCTCTTCTATCAGTGACATGACCCATTCCGGCACAGTGCCCAGCGAGCGCAGGTAAGCGATCATCATTGCGTTGCCGCTATCGCTGCGCGTCTCGCGGTCTTTCCCTGTCGCTGCCGAGTGGAGGCCGATGCGCGCGCCGGGCACGATGCGCCGCGTCTTGCCCGCGAACCAGATTATCGCGCAGCCAGAGGCACACACGTGGTGGCGGCTCGCTCTGCCGAGCGGAGGGCCGACCACGGTCTCGTACTCCCTGTCCCTGACCACCACGGCGATCCGCAACGCGGGGGGAGGTAGCCGCCGGGCGAGACCAAGTAGATGGTCCTGGTTGCCAGCGTCACAGTCTTCTTGAAGTCCGCGTCGTCCCCCATCTCGATCCGTCCCCAGATCACGACGTAGTTTTCATGGGCGTAGATTTCGGCACCGAAGGCAGGCGTCAGTAGAGCGAGCGCGAAGACCGCCGCGGCGAGCTGCGACAGGACCGCGAACTCGCCAGCAAGCGAGACCTGATTTTTTGAGATCACAGACATAGGTTCAGAAACATTGGACCTCGCAGAAGTCGTCTAAGCTCAACCGTCCATCTTCTACGACGGAATGGCTGCCAACCCATAGTAAGCATGCTAGCAGCGTGATGACGGCCACGAGGCGAGACGTGAAAGGGCGCTCATTTTCGCTCCTCCTCGCAGGCCTATGGCCGGACTTCGCAGAATTCGTCTGGGTCTGAATAGACCCATGGCCGGTCTACGTGGTCCCAGACATCGAATGAATGGTCTGCTTTATATTCGTTGTACTCGGCTAGAAAATTGAGGAGGTGTGGTTCTGGGAAACAGCGCGGAACTCACAAAGACGAGGGCGCAGTCGATAATGGCTGCGCCCTGGGTAACCGGCCGAGCACGGGGAGTAAATGTGGGCGGTGGGCGGCCGGCTGCTTCTACAACGCGGTGGGCATCTGGTGGTTCCTGCCGGCAGGCCGGCGGAAGCAGAAAGAGAGCCTCGGGTGCTGGGCGGTCCCGAGGCTCTCCTCGCCAGATGGCTGGCCCGACCGGGTCCCGGCTGGAGTGTCGCGAATCGTCAGGACACCGAATCAAGCCGGAGTCCAATGTCGATCAGATAACGCCAAAAAAATGGGCGGTTGGCCCGGTCCACAGCATCCGCAACGAGCGCGGGGCAACTCGCGGTGCAAGCCTTACCGGTCGACCTGAGCCCTCTTATTCTTCGTGTTGCGCGTGGATGTCGCCTCTGCCTGCCGGACGGGTGGCGGTGGTGCAGGTCGCTCCGCGGCCGGCTCGATTTTGGTTTCGGTGAGCTGGCGGCGCAAGTCTGCTGAGAGTCCCGCATAGCTGCTGATGGGAGTGAAAGTCGAGCCGTTTGCCCCGCCGTTCAAGGCCATCAGACCAGCATTGGTCGCGACGATGTCGCCGGGACGCAATGTCGGATCATCAGCGACGGGCGTGGTGACAAGGCCGAAGGCGTCCCTGCCGTTGCAGGTACAGCCAGGGATGATCGTCTTCCGGTACGCGAATGCGGTGGCAAGCTCCGAGTAGCGCTTGCCGTCTGGCGCGACCGCGTGATCGATGACATTGCCGTGGTAGATCTTGGTTGCGCTCGCCGGACAAAATGAGCTGCAGGTCTGTTCCGTACTTGTCCCGCTATGACGTTGAATTGGGAAATAACGTCCGTCGCATAGGCGCACGCAATAGGCGATGCCTCCCTCGGAACGGGTCGCTTCCGGGCTGGGCAACGGGGGGGTTGGATCCACATCACTGGTGGCAGGAGAATTCCACAGGCGGCCGAACAGCGCCTCGAAAATGTTTTGGGCAGAGGCCGTAGCAATAGAGGTGACAAGCGTCGTGACGGTGATGCCGGTCACGAGGACGCCTTTGACGCCGCAGCTTAAGCGGGTCTGGCGACGGATCAACAAAGCGAAGGGCTCCCCCGAGTCGCGCGCAGATGGTTCCCCAGGCGCACCGTCGCCAGTACTTTCGGCGGCGGGCGGAAATATGACCTAAGAGTGCCTGGAGTAAGGTGTGTGAGGGACGGCGCGCAGGGACAGAGGGCGACGATTGCCTGTCGTCACCAAAAGAAGTCGATGATGACTGTTCTTGCCATTTCGGCATGATCAATAAGATCCGGGAACAAAGCGGAGCGGACATTAGCGGGGCGCCGGTGACATTCTTATCGCCCAGCAAATTCACGTTTTCTGTAAGCAAATTCTATCTAAGACGTTTGGCCCCGCTGTGAGACCGTTTCTCAATAACGATAAAATCGGCTAGATTTGATCTGAGCAAATCGCGACATGGAGGACGGGGCATGTTCAGAGGATCATTTGTAAGCGCGACAGCTATCGCCATGACGGTGGCCGCTGGCATATCAGGTGGGCAGCCTGCCTTTGGCCAAGACGAGTCGGATCAACGCCTCGGCAGGGTTCATTTCCAGACATCGTGCAACGAAACGGCGCAACGGCGTTTCGATCGCGGCATGAGATACCAACACTCATTCTGGTATCGCGAGTCGAAAACGATTTTTGAGGAAGTGCTGAATGCCGATCCGGAATGCGCAATTGCCTATTGGGGCATCGCCCTTAGCCTGCTCTACAATCCGCACGCCCCACCACCACCCGAGAATCTTCCGCTCGGGCTTGCCGCCCTGCAAAAGGGCAAGGCACTCGGCGCCAAGACCGAGCGAGAGCGCGACTATATTGATGCGCTTCTCGTCTTCTACACAGATTACGACAAGATCGACCATCGCACACGCGTCCAGGCATATCTCAGGGCGATGGAGTCGCTGGCGCAGCGCTATACGGACGATGACGAAGCGCAGATCGAGTACGCCATCACCTTGAACGTCGCGGCCTCGCCAGCCGATAAAACCTACGCCAATCAGCTCAAGGGTGCGGCGATCCTGGAGCCGATCTTCAAGCGCCAGCCCCAGCATCCCGGCGTTGCCCACTATCTGATCCACCTCCACGATTATCCGCCCATCGCCGAGAAAGGACTTGATGCAGCCAAACGCTATGCCCAGATCGCGCCCGCGGCGCCGCATGCCCAACACATGCCATCTCACATCTTCACGCGAGTCGGTTACTGGAAGGAATCGATTGCCTCCAACATCGCCTCGGTGCGTGCAGCGAAATCGGGCAAGGAATGGGACGATGGGATGCATGGAATGGACTATCTGGTCTATGCCTACCTGCAACTCGGACAGGACAAGGAGGCTCGGGGGGTTGTCGACGACATGTCGGCAACCGAAGGCTACAAGGCTTTCCCCGGATTCTACGCGCGCGCCGCAAGCCTGGCGCGCTACGTCGTAGAGCGCGGCGATTGGAAGGGCGCGTCCGAGCTTCAAGTCCGGCCAAGCCCGATCGCCTACGCCGATGCCGTCACACATTTTGCCCGGGCGCTCGGTTCGGCACGTTCCGGTCAGCCGGAGTCCGCCAAAGCTGACATCGCGAAGCTCGCAGAGCTGCGTGCTAAGCTGGGCGAAGCGAAGGACGCGTATTGGTCGGAGATCGTCGACATCCAGCGCCAGGTGGCGACGGCCTGGATCCTCTTCGCCGAGGGCAAATATGACGAGGCGCTGGCAGCAATGAGCGCGGCGAGCGATAGGGAAGACAAAACCGAAAAACACCCCGTGACCCCAGGACCGCTCGCGCCCGCGCGCGAACTCTACGGTGCGATGCTGCTCGAGCGCGGTATGGCCAAGGATGCGCTCGCCGCCTTCGAAGCGACGCTCCAGAAGGAACCGCACCGGCTCGGCGCAACGCTCGGTGCGGCCAAGGCTGCTGAGAAGCTCGGCGATGCTGCCAAGGCTCGGCAGTATTACACGGCGGCCGTCGCGCTGACAGAGAACGCGGACCCTGTGAGACCACAGATCGCGGAGGCCCGCGCCTTCCTGGCGACAAGCGCACGATGAGCCGGAAGGCACCGCGAAGGCGGCGGAGAAGAAGTTGTGTTGAGGTCCGTGCGAATGGCGCTCGCGCTGGCGGCTGGGCTCGCAGGCGCGATCGCCGTGTACTTCGTCCTCGAGGTCATGGACGTAAGG
>Ga0081455_10005304_pt1 | contig 14155 bp, 15 predicted proteins | sample TabmetS3T2R1_FD_70207 | JGI IMG/M metagenome (GOLD analysis project Ga0081455, IMG submission 70207) | Tabebuia heterophylla rhizosphere microbial communities from the University of Puerto Rico - S3T2R1 | ecosystem: Host-associated > Plants > Roots > Rhizosphere ... | reverse complement strand
CGCATCGCGGTCGGCTCGCCGCTGAACGGCCGGGTCGAGGTGGCCGGGCCAGAGCAGTATCGGATGGACGAGTTCTTCCGTACGGCGCTTGCGGCCCGCAACGATTCGCGCGAGGTGATCACTGACAAGCACGCCCGCTACTTCGGGACCGAGCTCAGCGAGCAGTCACTGGTACCGGCCGGTGAGCCGATTCTGGGCGAGGTCAGCTACCGCGAATGGCTCGCCAGGCACTGAGCCGCCGGCCAGGCTCCCACGCCGGTCTCGATTCCGGTCGGCTTCACGACGTTCCCCGGCGAGATCTGGCGGACCCCGCGCAGCTGGGTCGAGAAGGCCTGCACGGCAGCGAACTGCAGGCCGTCAGGGTCGCCGGCGAGGATCGCCTCGGCGAGGTGCTCGTGTTCGGCCGCGGAATACTCGCGCATGCCGGTGCGGTCGCTGGCCAGGGCGCTGCGGAACTGGACGCGGAAGGTCTGGATCTGAAGCTGGCACTAACCGCCCGGCAATAACTGCCGCGTTATCCGACTGGCGCCGAGCCTGGGGGCAAGCGGCCGGCCCCGGCTTCGAGGTCGCTGTCGGGCACCCGTTATCCGTCGTTCGGTGTGATGACTGCGGTGTGGCGCCGCTGGGTGGATGGCCTCCGGGAATGAACGTTCTGCGCGGCGGCTGGGCGTCGCGCAGAACGCGGGTTCTGCGACTGGCGGTTGTCAGGCAAGTAGCGAGGCGATGAGCTGTCCGGCGAGCCAGTTCTCGTAGTCGTGCACGGGCCATCGTCGGTCGCCGACCAGAGCGAGGTAGGTCCGTTCGTTGGCCAGCACCGAGATCATGTCCGCGGCACGCCGCGCAGACAGGCGTGGCTTGAGGCGACCGGAACGGTGCAGGGCCTTGGCCAGTTGGAGATGGTCGCGGTAGCGCTGGTCGGCCAGCTCGCGCATGAGCGCTCGTATCTCGGCATCAGATCCAGCCGCGTCGGCCATGATGGTGAAAGCGGGGGCCTCCCGGGCACAGATTCCACCGTGGAGCCGGGCGAGCATCGCTAGCTTGGTGGGCGCGTCTCGCTCGGCCTCGATCTCTTGCCATCGGGAGCTCGCCTGGACAGGTACCTGCTCGTCTTCACCGCTGACGGCCAGGTCCACGATTCCCTTGAGAATGTCGCGCTTTGACTTCGCGCTGGCGTAGACGGTTTGCACGGCCACACCCGCGTGTTCAGCGACGGCGGCGAGCGTTGTCGCAGCGTAGCCGTCCCGCAGGAAGAGCTCCTGGGCGGCACGCAAGATCCGCATGCGGGTCTCGGCTGCCTGACGCTGGCGATGGGTGGACTCGTAGCGGCGGGGGTTGACACTGTCGGCCACGGCAGTAGAGTACCACTAGCTCGGTTAGAGTAGCACTCTAACGAATTAGGTCCGTCTCTACCCGACAGGTAGCGGCCCATACGAAGGAGACAAGAACATGGAACGAACGGCCATTAACCCATCGCCATGGTCGGTGAACCTCGGCTTCGATCAAGCCGAACTCGTCCAGGGCCACCGCCGGGTTCTGATCTGCAGCGCTCAAGACGCCGTCGACGCCAACGGCAATTCGCAGCATCCCGGTGACATGGCGGCCCAGCTCAAGCTCGCAATGGACAACCTCCAAGAGGTCCTCGCCGGCGCCGAGATGAGCTTCGCAAACGTGGTCCGGCTCAACGTCTATACCACCGACCTGGGCGGACTGCTCCAGCACTTCCCCATCGTCAACGAGCGCTTCGAGGGCACCGGCACGCGCTTTGCCACCACGGTCGTCGGCGTCGCGCAACTGTTCCCCAACCTCCTGGTCGCCGTTGAAGCAACCGCGATGGACTGAGCCGGCAGGGCGGGCCTATGCGGCTAGCCAGGCCGGCCGGCGCGACGAGCTGCGAAAACCAACCCGAGGACGGCCGACACCTATTCCATGAGCCGCCGTCCCCAACCGGAGAAGGAGAAACCGATGGCATCGCTCCCGGAAAGCGTCCGCACGCTGTTTGACGGCAACAACTTCGCGGTCCTGTCAACACTGGAACCAGACGGGAAGCCGCACTCCACCGTGGTATGGGTGACGCGCGACGGAAATGACATCCTGTTCGCGCTGCCAAGAAGCCGCCACAAGACTGCCAACCTCGAACGCGACCCACGGGCTGCCGTGGCGATCTTCGACCCAGCTAACCCTTACCAGAGCGCCCAGGTACAGGGCACCGCCACGATCACCGACGACCCCGACGGCATCCTGATAGACGAGCTATCCCACAAATACACCGGCGGGCCCTACCCCGGTTTCGCCGGGCCCGACCCGCAGTGGGTAACGGCACGAATCACCGCCGACAAGATCACAACCAGCTGGACCAACCCGTAGACCCGGGCCTCGTCGGTGACCGCGTGATCGAAACCAGCCACCAACCGGGGCCGGCCATGCACCACCGCGCATTGCGATCAGGACTGGCGGGCCAGTCAGCCGCTGACTCGCCCGGCCCACCACCCGCGTGAACAACCTGCGCCCGGGACACCCGTAGCTGCGCGCAGAACGACCCGGCCTCGATCCGAATCCGGCGACAAATTTCGCGGCTGGCTTGAGAGCGGTGAGCAAGCGGTGGGCATCGCCGGCCTCGTGCGCGCGTCGGACCCGACCACGACAAGCGCCGCAATGTCCAGAACGAGCGCCGACTGTGCGAACTCAGCGACAGTCGGCCGCTCTGTGCGACCCCACCAAACTCACACGAGAAGATCTCACTGGTAACGACCGTCGAATCGCTCGCCGCGGCTGACTTCGGTGAAGCTCAGACCGACGATTCCCTTCTCCTCGACGATCCAGCCGAGGGAATAGGTGGCGCGGTAGTCAGGCGGCCAGTACGACGAGAACGTGCCGTCCCCTACGATCGACCACTCCCCCACTGTGGGCCGCCCGTGATCGATGTATGTGGTCCGCCCGTCCGGGGTGAATACCTGGGTCGCTCCATCGCCGAAGACCAGCGTGCCCCGAGTCAGTGCCGCGGCCATGTTCTTCGCAGGCACGGGGTCGCCGTCCACGGCCTCGGGGTTCGCCTTCGCGTCTGACATCTGCTCTCCTCGTCACGTGTCTGCGGTGTCGCCGGTGGCGCGCGCCCGGTCGGGTCGGTCGGCGTCTTTGCGTCTTCCTGAGAAGCATCCGTCCAGCATCGGGCGCACTCCGCAGAGGGTTGCTGGCAGTCGTTGTCGATCATGCGGGGGACGCGGCGGCGTCCCGGATGTGGCGCACGAGGCCGAGGACGTCTTCGGGCACGAGCCGACCAATCGCACCGCTGGAGTAGACGCTGACGACCACGCGTCCATCCGGGTCGAGGACGAAGCCGGTCGACTGCAGATACTGCGGGTCCTCGTTGACGAACGCGCCGGTGAGTTCGGCAACCGCGCGAGCGTCCGCGCCGTAGCCGATCGGAAAGGTGAGCCCGTGCTTGTGGATCAGCGCGGCGGTCGTGTCCCGGTCGTCGACCGACAACGCGACCACGCGCACCCCCGCCCCGGCCAACGCGTCACCCGCCCGCTCGAAGGCCCGCAGCTGCGCGTTGCAGTACGGACACCACGAGCCGCGATAGATCAGCACGACGCCGTAGCTTCCGACGAGGTCCTCGGGGAGTGTGACGACGGTCCCGTCGACCGTCGTCAGGGCGAGCTGCGGAAAAGGATCGCCCGGACTGAGCAGCGGCATGATCGTCTCCTGTTGGCGCCGGCTTCGGCAACGCGGTCGCGGGGGCGGCGTGGACGTTTCCAGCGGGCGCGCCTGGTCGCGTCCGGGTATCGCCGGGTTCAGGCCCCTAGTGGGCGCCCGGCCTCATCATCACCGTTACATGCTGACGGCAGGCTGCCTGCCCCGGCCAGCCCACCTGTCAACGCGCCGATCCCTTGACGATCTATGGGCCTATTGCCCGACAGTCTGGGGTAGCGCCCAAGCACACGGTGATCTAGCCTTCGCACGAAATGGAATTCCGTTTCAGGCGAGGTGCCAATGAACACATCGATCCGCCGCCGGCAATACCGGTTGTCAGCACCGGTTGCCGCCCTCGCCGTCGCGGCGACACTGATGTCCACCGCAGGCCCCCCGCATGCCGCAGCTGCCACGGACTGGCAGTGGAACCAGGGCTCGGTCGCCACCGTCTACGACCCACCTGACGCGTCGATCGCCGGCAACGCCAACGTGTCGTCGTTCACGGTGCCCGGCTCGACACAGAGTTCGGTGATGTTCAGCTGGTCGACCAACGACGACGTCGGCAGCGCGGGCCCGACAACCCAGTACAAGCGCTCGACCGACGGAGGGCAGACGTTTCCGTCTGCTCCGACCACCTCAGACAGCTCGTTCGACGCGGTAGCGCGCTTGAACTCGGGCGACCTGATCGACGTCGCGTTCATCCCGAACGGCCTGGTAGATGCGGACACCGTGAGTCTGCGGGTCAAGCGATCGTCGGACAACGGCGTGTCCTGGACCGCGGTCAGCTCCACGCTGAGCCTGAACTCCGGCTGGCAGTTCGGCAGCTTCGACCGAGGGTTGCGCGTCAACCCGAACATCCTGGTGGACACTGCTGGGAACCTCTACCTCACGTACTACACGGTGTTCAAAGGCGATACCGGCGACCGCGTCGAGATGGCGGTCAGCAGCAATGAGGGTGCGACCTGGCAGCGGCTCGCACCTATCAAGCAGCCCACGTCGACCCTGCAGTACAACGAGGCATCGGTGACTTGGGCGAATCCGAGTTCCCCCGGGGCCACTCCCGAGATGGTCGCGGTGATCACCGAGGACGAGATCGCCCCCGGCTCGACATGGCGGAAGACCGTCAAACTGATCACCGCGCGCTCGGCCGACCTAGGCCACACCTGGTTCGGCCAGCGCGCATTGCCGATCTCCTTCGACGACGGCTACTCGTTCCGTCCCGGCCCGGACGGCCAAGTCCGATACGGGGTCTCGCCCGATGTGGAGCTACTGCCCGACGGAGTGATGGCGCTGCGCTGGGGCCGGCCGGACAACTGGTTCGCGATCTCGACGGACAACGGCCAAACCTTTGAGCACGCCCGACGCACGTACGTGAACTGGCCCTCCAACGGCTTCGTCTGGCACGGCTCGTCCGGCAACGGGTCCATGGCCGTGGTCGGACCGAACACCGTCGTGATCAGCGGCGACAACTGCGCGCCGAGCTGGGGCTGCCCCAGCACCGACTCGGGCTGGACCACGAACGGCAACTACTCCGTGTGGCGACGCATCATCACGCTCATCCCGCCGAGCTGATCGGCGGTCGGCCTCGGTACGCACAGCCAGATCCGCTCAACGGATCGAAATCGGTGATGTTCAACGGTCGAGCTGCCTCGCCGCCGATCTGCGCGGTGCCGCCGTGGGTGAACCCGGCGTCGACGAAGTCGCTGATCGCCTCGTCGAGGTCTGGTTCGGCATCATCGAACGCCAAGCCATCCCCCGCGGCACCTTCCGATCCGCGAACGAGCTCAACGCGAAGATCCGCACCTTCATCGACGGCTGGAACGACCGCTGCCACCCATTCGTCTGGACCAAGACCGCCGACCAGATCCTCGCGAAAGCCAACCCGTCAGAACACTTCAGAAACGGCCCACTAGCCGCGTTCTCGTCGCAGCCGCGGGACCGCAACGCGTGCGGCATCCGCATCAGACCGTGCCCGCGGACCAGGGATCACGCCCGGGCCACGCCCTGAGATGAACGGCTCCGGGCAACGCGCGTCACGTAGCACATTCACTGCACAACCCGAAGCCCGGGCGGCCCACAGCCGCCCCGGCTTCGACAAGCCGCGTGATCAGCCTTTATGCGGCAGCCCGCCGGCCGGGTCACGATCCGCGCCGCGCTCAGCTGCGTAGTTGGCGGCGGGAGGTGATGCCGAGCTTGGCGAAGATCTTGCTCAGATGCCATTCGACGGTGCGTGGGCTGATGAACAGGCGCTCCGCGATCTCGGCGTTCGTCAGACCCTCGCGAACGAGCCGGGCGATCTGCGCCTCCTGTGCGGTGAGCTGGCTCGAGGTCGCGTCGCTGCGCTTGCGGACGGTCTCGCCGAGGGTTTCGAGTTCGCGGGCGGCCTGTGCGGCGAAGGCGTCCATGCCCATCGCGGTGAACATGGCATGCGCGGCGCGTAGCTGCTCGCGTGCGTCGTTGCGCCGGCCGCGGCCGCGCAGCCACTCGCCGTAGTGAAGATGACTGCGGGCCAGTTCGCTTCGGATGCGTGTGCGGGCGAGACGGTTGATCGCCTCGCGGTAATAGGGCTCGGCAGCCTCGGCGTCGCTGACCAGCGCCTGGCAGCGCGCCTGTAGTCCCAGGGCCCAGTCCGTTGCCGTCGCCTGCGTGTACTCCACGAGGCGTTTGAGTGCGTCGGTCGCGAGTTCGGGTTGATCGCTGTGGGTAGCCGCGGTGATGAGCTCGACGAGCGAGCCCCAGGTCAGGAACCCAAGCTCCTGTCGCGAAGTGGTGGCCTGCTCTGCCGCAACAAGTGCCTCGTCGTACCGGCCGAGACTGTTGTACAGCAGCGCCAGCGTCCATCCGGCGGCGATGGGGCCCATCCGCTCACCGCGGCGTTTCGCTACGGCACTGGTGGCTGCGATCAGCTCGGCCGTCTTGTCTTCCTTGCCCTGCCACGCGGCGAGTAGCTGGTCCGCATAGGACGATGGGTGCCCTTCCCTGATCGCGTCGAGCTCCTCGAACAGCGAGGCGGCCTTGGCCAGGTCGCCGGCGAAGATCTGTCTCATGATGCCGGTTACCAAGGCCACGGGCAGCATGGCCAGGGCGCCGCGGTCTCGGACGAGTTGGACGAAGCGGCTCGCGAGTGCTTCGGAGGTTTCGTCTTCGAGAAAATGTATGGATATGGCGCTGGCGTCTTGTAGCCATAGCAAGCTCTCGTCGCCGGACAGGTCGAGACTGCGGAAGGCATGAAGCGCTTGTTTGACTATGGGTGCGCCGGTCGCGTATCCCGCGGTGTATTGGGCAGCCAGGGCGGCGAGTAGCAAATCAGGGGCGCGTAGGGGTGCCGCCGGCGTGGGCAACGCGCGGGCGGCCTCGGCCACGATCCGCAGGCTTGCATCACTGCTCGGGTCAGCCACATACCAGGCCGCGCGTATCGCGTCGAGGTAGGTGTCACGGGCCGTGCGCGCATCGAGCGGTTGCATTCGTACGGCTGCGTTCACCAGTAGCGAGGGCGTGTCCCGGCGCCGGTTGAACGTGGATGCGATCCGGGCACGCAGCAGATCGACGTGAGCCTGCTCGAGCGCAGTCAGCGGGCTCACCTCGGCTCGCGCGAGCTGTCGCAGCGAGGTGTCGGGCAGACCGGCCTGGTAGTTGGCCTGCGCGGCGGCAAGTAGTCGTTGCCCGCGCCGGGCTGGGTCTGGCGTCAAGTCAGCCGCGCGCTCGAAGAACGCGCCAGCGGCGGCCGGCCCGCCTCTGGCTTGGGCCCGTCCGGCGCAATGCTCCAGCTCAGCGGCGATATCTTCGTCCTCCCCGACGGCTGCTTGGGCGCGATGCCAAGCGCGCCGGTCCGGATCAACCACCGGATCCACTACCTCGGCCAGCGCCCAGTGCGCCCTACGGCGATCCTCGGGGCTGGCGGCACGATAGACGGCAGAGCGCAGAAGCGGATGCCGGAATGTCACCCGCGAACCGAACTCCACGAACGCCGCCGCCGCTTCGCGCGATGCAACGTCGGTGTCGACGTCGATGCCGAGCCGATCGGCTGCGCGCCGGACGAGCACCGGATCACCCACCGGTTCTACCGCCGCGACCAGCAACACCTGCCGCGCCATCGGCGCCAGTGCGGAGATCTGACGACGGAAACTCTCCTCGATACGGCGCGGCAGCGAGGCCGAGCTGACCAGCCCGAATCCGCCGGCCAATTCCGCCGGCGTGAATCCGCGCGGCAGCTCCAGCAGCGCCAACGGGTTGCCCTGACTCTCGGCGATGATCCGGTCGAGCACCCGGCCATCAACCGGCCCGGGATGCGCCGACACGAGCAGCGCCCGGGCGTCGTCGTCGGGCAGCCCGGTGACGCGTAATTCAGGCAGCCCCGCCAACTCCGGCACCTCAGCGTGATCGCCGCTCACGCGCACAGCGAAGATCATCGCTACCGACTCGGCCCTCAGACGCCGGGCCACGAACCCGAGCACCTGCGATGAGGCCCGGTCCAACCAGTGGGCGTCGTCGATCACGCACAGCAAGGGGCGTTCGCGGGCATCCTCGGCAAACAGGCCCAGTACCGCCAAGCCGAGCATGAACCGGTCCGGCGGGCTACCGGCGCTGAACCCGAACGCAGTACGCAACGCGTCACGCTGCGGCCCGGGCAGCCGCGCCAACCGATCCAGCACCGGCGCACAGACCTGATGCAAGCCGGCGAAGGCGAGCTCCTCCTCGGCCTCGACCCCGGCCGCACGGACGACCCGCCACCGCGCGACCCGTCCGACCCCGTACTCCAGCACCGCGGTCTTGCCGATGCCGGCCTCTCCTCGAAGCACAAGCGCACGGCTCTGGCCCGCGCCCACGTCGGCGATGACGCGGTCGACTACCTCGCGCTCGCCGCGCCGGTCCAGCAGCACCGGGCGAACCTCCCTCGCGGAGTGGGCGGGCCGGATCGATACCTGAGGATGCCGGCGAATGCAGCACGATCATCCCTGCCTCAGGCCGGCCTTCGACAGTGCGGTCGTCTCCGCCGACTCGCCCCGAAGCTCGCAGCCCTCGTGCCCCCATCGCATCCGCGCATGCCGGGTCGCGTTAACCACGCGGCAATAACTGGCGGGTTCACTCCGGCACCGGCGTGCCCCGGAGGTGGGCAACAGGGGCGTCACCCGGCTCAATGGTCGAGCCGTGAGCTGCGAAGTGCTGGCAGGCTGACGTCATGCTCGTGCATTTTGTCGGCTCTGGGGACGCCTTCGGCAGCGGTGGCCGCGCGCAGACCTGCATCTCCTTGCAGTCAGGTGGGCAGCACGTGCTCGTGGATTGCGGGACTACCAGCCTCACAGCGCTCAACGAGCAGAACGTCGACCCGAACTCCGTCACGGGCGTCGTCGTGACTCACCTGCATGGCGACCATTACGGCGGGCTTCCGTTCCTGGTCCTGAGCGGCCAGTTCTCCCGGCGCACGGCGCCACTGCTGGTGCTCGGCCCCCCGGGGACTCGAGACCGGCTGCATGCGGCGATGGAGGTCCTGTTTCCCGGATCCAGCACAGCGCCGCGGCGCTTCAGCGTTGAGGTGCACGAACTGAGGCCTGACGGCACGCCGGCTCAGCTCGGACGCGCGGCCGTGCGCGGCTGGGAGGTCGACCACGCGTGCGGCGCACCGCCGCTCGCCGTCCGTGTCGAGCTGGACGGCTCGGCCTTCGGCTACTCCGGCGACACTGCATGGACCCCTGCTCTTGCGTCGGCCGCTGCCGAAACCCAGCTGTTCGCCGTCGAGGCGTACACCTTCGACAAGCCGGTGCGATACCACCTCGACTACGCCACCCTTCGCGAGCACGCCGCCGAGCTGGGCACCGACCGCCTGATCCTGACCCACATGTCCGCCGCCATGCTCGACCGCCTGGACGAGGCCGATCATCCAGCCGCCCACGACGGGTTGACCATCACCGTGTGACACGCCGAGGCGGGCATTGAGGTCGCTGTCAGGCACCCGCTATCTGTCGATCTGGCGCATCCGTGCCTAGGCCGACGCGTGGCATATACAAGACAGCGAAGTCGCTATCCGTCAGTTGGCGCCTGCGAGATCATCCAGGCATGCCGATCACCGTCAATCCCCGGCCGACTTGAAGGCCGGACAGGACGCCACGGACGCTCGCGCAATTTCCCGCTGGTTCGAGTTCGTCCACGCCCCTCGCGACTATCTATCTGCGTTGAGGAACCGGGCACCTGTGGCTTCGGCGTTCTGGTGTCGGGGTCCGTCAGTCGTGGCGCTGGTGATCACTGGGCTGATGATGCGTCTGCTCGGACCACGGGCCCGGTCCCTCGTCGCTCTCTTCGTCGCGGCGCCTTTACCCACAGGCGGTCTACGCAACTGCGAGGCGGCAACCCCCGCGGCGCGATCTCTTGGGGCCGCGTACCGCCTCTGACGTGTCATGTCCGGGGCCCTCTCGGGAGCCGTCGATCAAAATGAGGATGACCTAAGACGCCTCCGTTTATTGAGTTTGTCGGGAGCCGATTGGCGTCGAACAGGCTGATCGGGTGCCGCGTAGCACCGTCGAGTACCAGGTCACAGATGATCTCGCCCATGACCGGCACGAATTTGAAGCCATGTCCGGAGAAGCCGGCGGCGATGACGACCTCGGGGTGTTGCGGGTGAATGGTCAGCACAAAGTGTTCGTCGGGGGTGGTCGTGTACATGCAGGCTGCTCCGCGCAGAAACCGTCCGGGCAACGTGGGCATCCGCTGGGCGACGTAGGAGGTGATGCGGGCGATCTCGTCAGGGTGGATCTGCCGGTCAAGGTGCTCGGGGTCGGTGGGCACGCCGTTACGGAAGAACGCGATCTTCACTCCGTCTTCGTCGCGACCGTAGGCGGGAAAGCCATAGATTTGCATGCCGGTCTCGTCTTCCCAGACAAAGACCGGGAACTGCGGCGGGCGGTAGAGTTCGATCCCGCCCGTCGGCTGGAACCAGAACAGCAGCTGGCGTTCGACGGTGAGGTTCGAGGCGAACTCGGGCAACAACTGGGACGCCCACGCACCAGGGGCGATCACCAGTCGGTCCGCCGCGTACGCGTCATCCGCCGTGCGGACCTCGACGCCCGAACCAGATGCCCTCCAGCTCTGCACCTTCTCCCGGAAATGCAGCTCCGCCCCACGGACGGCGGCTCGCTCGATGTGCGCCCGGACCGTCTGCTCGGCTCGAACGAAACCGGCGCGTCGCTCGTACAGCGCGATGGTGCCCTCGGACGGGGCGAGGACCAGGAATCTGCGGCGCAGCTCGGACGTGTCGAGGACCTCGAACGGCAACGACCACTCTTCGGCACTACGGATGCTGCCCGACACGACGATGGACTCCGCCGCACCGATCATCAGCCCGCCGGTGATCGTCAGCGTGCCCGGATGCTCAAGCTCAAGGTCTTCCCACAGTTCATAGCTGCGCAACAGCAACGGCACGTACGCGGGATCTTCGAAGTACGCCTGGCGAATCAGCCGAGTCTCTCCATGACTGGACCCGCGGTCGTGCACCGGCGTGAATTGCTCGAGCCCGAGCACGCGCTGCCCGCGCGCTGCCAGGTGCGCCGCCGCAGAGCTACCCATCGCACCGAGGCCCAGCACGATGACGTCCCAACCCTTCGAGTTCACCAAGCAACCATCCAATCGGTCAACGGCCGGCTGCACCCGAAAAGGAGCTGTTGCGTGTGTACTTCCCCAACCTTCAACGCGATGCGGCCGAACGGGGCGGCCAACCTTGCGGTGTTTCTCCGCAGCCTGGCCAGCAAGGCATGACCCGCAGCCATCCGAAAAGTGCCCACGCCCCACACTAAAGCCCTCCGGCAGGCCAGGCGCCCGCATCGCTGTGCAGCCGCCAACCCGGTCATCCGCCCGAAGGTTTCGGCGACCAATCGGATACCGCATCCGGCAAACAACCGGCTGGCGTCGCGCGCTGGCCCGTCGGTTCTGCGGGAGCGTCGGCGGGTTGCGCAGATGGACCGTTAGCGGTTGGAGGTCGTTGGTCTGGGGGCCGTCAACTGAGTCGTTGTCGGACGGTCAGCGATCCGGCGACGGTGCTGGTGGTCTGGGGGCGTCGACACCGGCGCGCAGGAACCGGACGCCGGCAACCCGGCGATGGGCGCGCGAATACCGCCAGTGCTACGGCCCGGATCGACCCGCGCTGCCGGCCAACGCGCGCTGGTCAATACCTCCAATGAGCTGGTCCTTGGTGTGATCGGCGGTGGAAGAACACGAGCCGAACCCTCGGCGCTCCGGTCGCCGAGCAGGAAGAGCCGAGCAGCACCGAGGACGCCGTCCGCGGGCCGGAGAAGGCGCAGGAGGGACGCTGTCCCGACGGTGCAGCAGGCTTGCCTCCGATGTTCGGCAACTCCGACATCTTCGGCGTCATGTGCCTGGATCTCGATCCATGACCGAGAGGCGGTGGCGAATGGAACAGCGGCATGGCATTCGGTCCGCTTTGCCGCGCTGACTGGCCGCTACCGCGGGCCTGTTGGCGTCACTAGCTGGCTGCTGCGCCCTGCTCGTCTCGTGCCCGAAGCATTTGGGCCATCGCCTCGAGGTTTTGGGCGGCCACCGCGCCGCCTCCGCAGGTCAGCGAGGCCACGAGACCACCGAGTAGGCCCGCCCGGTCGGCGACAATTCGTATCTGGCCAATTTCGACGATCAGTCCCAACAGGTCTAGTCGTAATCCCTGGGGAATGTCGAGCACTACGCACTCTGGCGCTGGAGTGGTCATTCTGCATCTCCTATCCAAAAGGGGTGCCTACACGTTTGGTGGACGGGCTACGGATATCCGGCTGCCCACTGATCAATTCAGTACGGGGCGGCTGTGTCTATTTCAGAGGGCCTACCCGGTTGCAATCTGCGACTAACTGATCGCGTCGCTTCGGTGTGGCCGAGTCGGGGCTCGGTGAGCGCCGATCCGATCTGGCCTAGGTCGTTCGCGTGTCCACGAGCCGTCCCCGTACGCACGTCGGACTCGGCGGCAGGACCGCTGTCAGCTTCGATGACGGACAGACGTTACAGGCGGTCGACCAAGCGCTCCAGCAGTCTGATGTTGCGAGCCGTTGTCGGATTGCCGGGCAGCGCCAGCTTCCACTGTCTCGGCCCGAGCGTCGTCTCAGGCGACCGGGATCGGATAAGCCAGTGGACGTCACGCCCGACGACCACCACCGCGTCGTGATCATTGGAGAGCGCCTCGACTGCTCTGCGCTGTTCGGCCGTGAGCGGCGTCAGCGTGTGCAGCGCGAAGTGCGTGTGGCGTGGATCCAGGATGCCGAACGGCTTCGCCGTCGCGAGCGCCGTCACCTGCCGCGCGGTGCGCACAAAAGTCGTGACCTCGAATCCGAGGACATCCTCCAGCGCTGCACCGATTGTGGCTTGGTGACCCTCCTCAGCCCCGGCCGCGCTGAACAGCAGGTTCCCGCTGTTCGCATAGCTGCCAACGTCGTGGAAGCCGAGGCCAAGCAACGCCTCGCGAACGGTGGACATCGCCACCCTCCGCCCACCGACGTTCACCGCCCGCAGAAAGGCTACGAAGCGCGCCACCAGCCGATTGCACCACGCCCCACGACCGTCACGCATTACATGCCCGTGCGGACCTTCTCGGCTGCCTTGGAATCCGCCTTGCGAGCAGGCATTCGGCGTCGGTGTCGGAAGGATCTCGTCCGGAGTCGCCGGGTATACGGATGCGGAGTTCACTGCGGTTCAGCGGACTAGCTCGCAGGGCGGGATTGCAGTAGAGCGGAGCACGGTCGAGTGGTGTTTGGCCGCTGGCCACGGCGGGCACACCGTCTACGGGTCGATATACCAGCCGGGACTGCTATGTCGATCATCGGCCGCTAGAAGGCAGCTGGCCGGCGGCGCAAATCACCGCTATTGCGCCAGAAAATGATTGGTGGCGGTTTAGGAGAAGGTTATGGCTAACCATTACGAGCCTGTGGCGTCAACGCCCTCGGCAGGTGAGCTGGCCGCCCGCATATCCGAGCAGGCATCGCAGCTGGTACGTGACGAGTTAAAGCTGGCCCGGGCTGAGCTGACCGAAAAAGGTAAGAAGGCAGGCGTCGCGGGCGGACTCTACGGCGGAGCGGGACTCATCGCGCTCTATGGCCTCGCCGCATTCGTGGCCGCCGCCATTCTCGGTCTCGCCGGACCGGTTCCTGACTGGGCGGCTGCACTGATCGTGGGCGCAGTCCTGTTCGCCGTCGCGAGCGTCGCCGCCGCGCTGGGACGGCGCGAGGCCGCCCACGCAAGTCCGCCGGTGCCCCAGGAGGCAGTGGCCGGGCTGAAGGAAGACATCCAGACTGTGAAAGAGGGCGTGCGTCGATGAACCAGCCAGTGCATCCCGTTTCGTCCCAGCAGAGTTCGCCGCCTTCAACGGCGGAGGAGCTGCGCGAGGAGATCGAAAAGACCCGCGCCGAACTGGCTGACTCCGTCGATGCGTTGTCGTCCAAGCTGGACGTGAAGGCGAGGACCCGGCAGAGCCTGCACGAGG
>Ga0081455_10005303_pt1 | contig 14160 bp, 11 predicted proteins | sample TabmetS3T2R1_FD_70207 | JGI IMG/M metagenome (GOLD analysis project Ga0081455, IMG submission 70207) | Tabebuia heterophylla rhizosphere microbial communities from the University of Puerto Rico - S3T2R1 | ecosystem: Host-associated > Plants > Roots > Rhizosphere ... | reverse complement strand
TTGACTCCCTAACGCTGACTGCACATCATCCAGTGTGTGGTCCAAAAACCCACGTTGAGGGGACCAACTCGACGTTGATAAGTAGACTGGGTTTCTGGACACCGGCACACCTGGAAAACGCCACTCGGGCACGGTGCTAAATTAACGGACGATAACTTTACACATAAAAGAAGTAAACCGTTGCGTTATATTTTGTCGTAATATCAAGCGTAATATCCAGCAATATTGGATATCGCGACGTCTTTGTCGCTCAATAAGTTGTTCGGTATTACAATATCGTGACGCACCTGCGTACTTTACCTCAAGGAGTCGCTGCCGTGAAAATCTCCATCGCTTCTAGCTACTACAGGCCCCGTTCCCAGCGCGTAAAGATTGCGGAGACTCAGCCGCTAGCCGCGCAACAGGCTGCCGGACAATCACCGTACCAAATCAGGTCGCACGAGCCATGGACAGTGGCGGCAAATGCATTGCGTCTGGGCACGACACTTTATGTCCCTCGGGATCTTGAGCTGACGCCGGATGTCGGCACGAAGCAAATAGAGAGTCCCAAAGACACAACCAAAGAAAACTCCATTCTTGCAACTATTGCTAAGAACTACACCGATGCCGCAAAGGTTTCTTCGCCTGCTATAGGCGTCATCACTCTCGGCAATACGATGACGCAGCCCCAGTTGGCAAAGTATCTGGAAGGCGTTGGCTTCACACCAAACGCGGCGGACGGCCTGGCATCTAGCGGACTCAATGTTGCACGATCGAATAGCGGCAAGCTGATGTGCGTTTTTCTTATTGGAAGCTCGATAACACTAGCCACGGTCGAAATCACAGCACCGCATTGGGAGAAATTCCGAAAGCTTACAATGGCCGGAATCGGTGGCGCGATTCTTGTACTTTTTGCAATCATCCTAATGTATTTGGGTATTTGGGGCCAACCGGCCAAGAATGACAAACCGGAACAACAAACCAAGGACACGATCCAGAAGAGCGATACCGAACATCGTCCTGCAGGCGACCGCCAATAGCCTACGCTCCTACGTCGCTCCGGCCATTGGCGGCGCCTGAGGCCCAGCGTTCGGCTCCAGGTATCAAGGCAAGGCCAAGGCAAGATACCCATCGACGCTGCCTGCCTGGTACGGTATTGGCTCATTCTGCATAGTATAGTATTGGCTCATTCTGGACATTTCATGTTCGGCCACCCCACAATCCGTTATGACATAAACGGAGAGTTGATGAGCAGAGGCATCCAACAATCCACTCTAGAGGAGGGCAGGGAATGCAGCAACACTGGCGTATGTGGTGCCTGATAGGCCTGGCGATCATGCTGGCAGCGCAGGATGGTCGCACCCAAAGCCCACCAGGGGGACAACTGACCATTGCCTTCGATACCTCGATTGCTCCAACGTTTCTCGATCCCGCTGAGACCTCCGGGATTGCCACACCATTTGTGTTTCTCTACGCCCTGCACGACGCCCTGAGTAAGCCCCTGCCCGGGAATGATGTCGCACCCTGCCTGGCGGAGTCCTGGACGGAGAGTCCGGACGGGCTGGTGTACGAGTTCAAGTTGCGCGAGGGCGTGCAGTTCCATAACGGCGATCCCTTCACCGCCGAGGACGTGCAATTCAGCTTCCTGCGCTATAAGGGTGTCTCGGCCAAGCTGCTCCAGGAACGGGTGAAGGCGGTTGAGCTCGTCGATCCCCACCGTGTGCGCTTTGTGCTGCACGCGCCTTGGCCGGATTTTCTCACGTTCTATACGAGTCTGGCCACGGGCGCGGCCTGGGTGGTCCCCAAAAAGTACATCGAGCAGGGCGGCGAGGACGGCTTTAAGCGGCACCCAGTCGGGCTCGGACCGTATCGCTTTGTGCGCATGGACCCTGGCGTGGAGCTGGTGCTCGAGGCGAACGAGCAGTATTGGCGCAAGCAGCCATCGATTAAACGCATCATCTTCAAGGGAGTCCCCGAACGCACTACGCGCCTGGCGATGCTGAAAACCGGCGAAGCGGATATTGGCTACCTCATGATTGGCGATGAGGCGGAAGCCATCAAAAGAGACCAGAAGCTCCGCCTGGCACAAGTCATCCCGACGTCAGGCTGGTGGGTCGAGTTTCCTGAGCAATGGGACCCTAAATCCCCCTGGCACGACCGTCGTGTGCGCCTGGCGGCTGCCCTGGCCATCGACAAGCAGGCCATCAACGAGGCGGAGCGCCTGGGCTTCTCGCGGCTGACGGGATCGATCATCCCCAGGGTGCTAGAGTTCGCCCTGCCGCTGGAGCCCTATCCTTACGATGCGGCGCAGGCGAAGCGCTTGCTCGCTGAGGCCGGCTACCCCCACGGCTTTGACGCTGGTGATCTGACGCCGCTGCCGCCCTTCACCACGTTTGGCGAGGCCGTTGCCAACTATCTGGGGGCGGTGGGCATCCGCACGCAGGTCCGCACTATGGAGCGGGCGGCCTTCATGAGTGCCTGGAGGGAGAAGAAGTTACGGGGGCTCCTGTTGGCCGTTTCCGCAGCCCCCGGCAATGCCGCCACGCGCCTCGAGGCTTTTGTGCTCAGCACCGGTCCCTATGCCTATGGCGGCTATCCGGACCTTGACGCGCTCATCCGCCAGCAGGCAGAAGAGCGCGACCGCAGCAAGCGCGAGGCCCTGCTGCACCAGAGCCAGCGGCTCATGCACGAGCGCGTCATGCATGCGCCGATCTTTGAGCCTGCGACGCTGCATGGCATTGGACCACGGGTCGAGGAGCCCGGGGTAGGGCTGAACTCGCTGCTCTACTTTACGGCGCCCTACGAGGAGATGCGGCTGAAAAAACCATGAATGAAGTGTGGGGGAGCGCCCCGCGAAACCGTGGTGTGGTGTGCTGGTACTGCAAACGGGGATCCAGACATCCCTCTCGTGGGATGTCCCCCAACGATATGCAGAGGACAATCATGGACCCCGCAACAACATGCTGCCCCAATTGGGCCTGTCCTGCCAGAGGCCAAAGCCTGGCCGAACCACCGCTTGCAAGCGACCGCCAATAGCCTACGCTCGTCCCTCGCTTCGGCCATTGGGCGCGCCTGAAGCGCAGCGTTGGGTTGCTGGGAGCAGCCTTGGTACCTGGTGTGGCCCAGGAAAAAACCAATAACAGCTTTAGGCGTACCAATCGTGAAAGGAGCGTTGTATGAGCAACCATCTTGAACTGACCCATACCGCCGACAATGACCCCAAATGGCATATGCCCTATACTCCGGCCATCAAAGTCCACTCGGGCAAGACCGTCTACATTGCCGGAGTCACCGCGGCGCCGGTGTATCACAGCCATCCCCACATTGCGACCGAATTTGACCATATTCCCACTGATGCCGGGCAGCAGGCAGAGCTGGCGGCGGACAATTTGCGCCAGGTATTACAGGCAGCGGGAGGCGACCTCAGCCATGTGGTCCAGCTCTGCCGTTTTATTGTGGACATGGAGAAACATCAGGATGCCATCAACCGGGTGCTGGCCCGTTACTTTGGGGAGCATCGGCCCACCAGCACTACAGTGGAAGTGGTGCGCCTGGCAACGGACCCACACCTGGTGCTCGAATTAACCGCCGTGGCGGTGGTGCCGGAGTAACCAAGGGTTGACGTCCCCGCCATGTTTGGCAGCCCCCGGCTTGACGAGGCGGCACCTCCTAGACAGTGCGGCGACGCCTGTCCGTTCCAGGCCCCACGAGAGGCAAGGGCCTCGACGGAAGACTCCTGCCACCCATACCGCCGGGTTGGCCTCAGGCGTGCTGGTGGGTACGGCGTAGGCCCTTGCAGGCTCATAGGGCGGGCGTGGTGGCCCTGGGGGTGTGCACGGGTGCTGACGTACACGCGTGTGGCGGGCGGGGCGTGGTCGGGCGGTGCCGCATCCTGTGCCCTGCGCCCTTTCTCGCGGTTGCGCCTCCTCCTGCCGTAGCAGGACCCTGCACCCCTGCCGGGGTCTTAGGGATGGACGCCACTGCCTCCGGCGGCTGCGTTATCTTGCATCGGCCCCTCACGGGGATGGAGTTGTGAAAGAACGAGATCGATCGCACCGCTTCTGAAAGACCGCCTCTCACCGAGAGGTAGGCTCCTGGCTGCTGGCGGTTGTTTACAACACCTTGCCCCACTGCCAGAGGTCGATGACACAGACCACAACCACCAAGCTTCCTACCACAAGGAGCAAGATCACTGGGGGCCAATAGGCTAGTGGCTCATGCTCTCGGTAGATATACGGGCGTCCCGACCTCGCAGGAATGTACCCCCGTTTGAGGGTGTAAAGTATATAGACGATGATGCCCAGCCCCAGGAACAATCCGAGAAGATAGCTGCCTGGCGTCTGGTCCTGGAACAGTGAGCGGAGCAGCGAACGGATGATCTGTTCCACTCGGCCATGCTCCTAGCCCACAGGCGCAGCCGGCAGGCGAAACGCGAAACAGGCACCGTGGCCCGGCGTGCTGCAACACCAGATGCGGCCTCCTACGAGGTCGATCAATTCCTTGGCGACCGCTAGCCCATAGCCGTTCGATGCTTCGCCCCCCGTGGGTTGCGGACTGAGCCGTACACCGCGCTGGAACAACTGCGCTTGCTCTGCCTCGCTTAAGCCCGGCCCCTCGTCCTGGACGCGACAGGTCGCACTGGTGGCATCCCCGTCCAGCGAGACCCAAATAGATTTCCCAGGCGGAGAAAACTTGATCGCGTTCGACAACACGTTATTCAGGGCCGCCACCACGGCCATGCGGTCGGTCCACACGGGGGGCACGACCGCGCTCGTCTTCAGATGAATCGTGAGCTGTTTGCGCTCGGCATGGCGTTGATAATAGTGACAGACCCGCTGCACCGAGATGGGGAGCTCCACCCGCGCAAACTCGAGATGCTTGGTCTCCAGGGGCGTCGGGGTCACCAACCGATTCACTGTGAGCGTCATGAGGTCCGTGACGTGCAGCAGGCCTCCCAGCCAGGCCTGGATCTGCGGATCGGGATAGGCCTGCAAGGCCTCCCGGAGTAACTCCAGCGTGCCCCCCGTGATCGTGAGAAAGTTATTGAGCGCATGCGTGGTAAACGCGATGGCGCCCCGATCGAGGACGGGGAGCGTTTCGAGCGCCGTCAGGGCGTCATGGAGACGCGCTTGCGCGCTCATAATCGCGGCAGCCAGGGTGGCTTTCTCATCGGCCATCGTCAGCTCCTCCAAGTATATTCATGCGCTACGGCATGCCAGGTCCGCAGCGGTCTCCTCGGCCCTGCACATCCATGCCTCCCACGATCACGCAGAGCACAGATCGCTTGATGCTGTTGGCGAATCGACTCAATTGACCTCCGCTCAATTTCTAGCAGTTTGTAGAAGGTTAAAGTTGGTGTCCATGGGAGCGAGTCAGCATCCAAGATGCGCGCCTTTTTGTACATAATGGTCTCTGAAATGGCGAGGAGATTGGCCAGCTTCTCGGCCAGTGTTTACGAGCTACAAACCCCGATAAATTGAGCGATCCACGTTTGCAATACCACCTGCATGCCATCACCTCCTTCTCCTCTCTGGTGGGTACCCGTGGTCTCAGGCGGGGAGGGTCTCGGTGGCTGAGCGGTGACGGTGTGCGAACGCCTGCTGCACGGCCGCCAGGAGTTGCGCTTTCCGATATGGTTTGTTGACCAGCGGCCCGTCGACCTGGAGCTGACGGCGTTCGACCAGCGCACTCGACGCAAATCCGGAGGCATAGATGACCGTGACGTTCGGTTGCTGCTGGCGAATCTGCTGCGCCAGTGCCACGCCATTGAGGCCACCGGGCATGATCACGTCAGTGAGGAGGAGGTCCAGCGCTGGGGTGCGCGCGACCACCTCCAGGGCGGAGGGACCATCCACCGCCGACAGGACCGTGAACCCCATCTCCTCCAGATAGGTCACGGCGATCTCCAGCAGATCCACCTCATCATCCACGACCAACACGGTGCCCTGGCCTGGCGCCGTCAGCGGCGCCCCGATGGTATCGCGCCCCGTGGGCACCGCCTCCGCGGCGACCGGCACATAGAGGTGTACGCTCGTCCCGTGCCCCGGCTCGCTGTCGATCCGGATATGGCCGCTGGACTGCTGCACAAAGCCATAGACCATGGCCAAGCCGAGCCCGCTCCCCTTGTCACGCGCCTTGGTCGTAAAGAAGGGTTCAAACACTTTGTCGAGGATCTCACGCGACATCCCTTGTCCGGTATCAGACACGGCGAGCCACACGTAGGGGCCGGCACGGAGCTCCCCTGCCTGAACCGGAGGATAGGCCGCGTCCAGGACCACGCGCTGCGTCGCAAACGTCAGGGTCCCTCCTCCAGGCATCGCATCGCGGGCATTAAGGGCGAGGTTCAGCAGGGCGTTCTCCAGCCCTGCGGGGTCAATCTGTGCCGGTGGGATATCTGCCGCGAGCTGTGTGGCGATCTGGACATCGGGTCCCAGCGTGCGCGGCAGCATCTCTAAGAGGTCCGTGATCAGGGCGTTGACGCCCGTGGGTGCCGGGTTGAGGGGCTGGCGACGGGCGAAGGCAAGCAGACGCTGGGTGAGATCAGCGGCGCGGAGCGCCGCGCGTTGGGCGGTCCGGATACGCTTCTGGGCGACGGCGTGCTCCCCCAGGCCTTCTGCGAGCAGGTCGAGGTTGCCCACGATCACGCCCAACATATTATTGAAATCATGCGCCAGGCCCCCAGTCAGTTGCCCGATCGCCTCCATCTTCTGGGCGTGGCGCAGCTGCTCCTGCAGCTGCTTCTGGGCGGTTATATCGCGTGCAATGGCCGAGGCCCCCAGGATGACGCCCTCGGGGGTCGTGATGGGGGACATCGTGAGCGAGACGTCGAGCCGCGTCCCATCCTTTTGGACCCGGATGGTCTCGCAGGGTGCAATGCGCTCGCCGCGTCGCACCTGTGCCAGCATTGTCTGGAGTTCCTCGCGCCGGTCTAGCGGCACAATCAGGTCGCTCGGCTGCCCGATGACCTCCGCTGCGGTGAAGCCATAGAGCTGTGCCGCCGCGGGGTTCCAGCTCGTCATAATCCCCTCCAGCGTCTGGGTGAGAATCGCATCAGCCGAGGATTCCATCGCGGTACTAAACAACCACATCCGCGCGGCGTGGCGCTCACGGGCATACGCCGTCACCAGGCGCGCATAGAGCGTGCCGTGTTCGAGCAGCAGCACCCCGAGCACGAAACTGGCGGCGAGCAGCCCATAGATCCGACCCGCATAGAAGCCGAGGTCGAACCGACCGTGGTTGAGGACGGCGGCCAGCGCGATATCGCAGAGCCACGCCCACAGCACCACCATGAGCCAGAGGTCGAGCACGGTGTGCGGCCGGCGTCGCCATACGACGACGAGGGCCAGGAGGCTCAATATCCAGACGCTCGCGACGACGCTGCGCATCGTCGGGGTGTAGTGGTGTCCCTGCATGATGGGGGGCAGCGCGTCATGGCCCGCCGTGGCCAGGAGGGTGCACCCGCCCACGACGACGAGCACCGCCGCCACACTGGTCAGGACGGTGACTGGGGCACGGACGCAGAGCGGGGGTGGCTCGCCCTCGTTCTTCTTACACAGCGCGTATGCGATGACAAAGACTGGGAAGCCGCCATGCCAACACATATAGAGCCAGGCCGTGCTCTGGGGACCCGCACCAAGCAGGCCACTCGGTGCGAACAGGCCAGGAAATGTGAGCGCATGCACGACGGCGATCCCAGCGGTGAACAGGTAGCCGCTAGCCAGCAGGAGTAACGCCCACGACTGCACGATGCGGAACTGCCCGAATAACACGACTGCCGTGATCAGATCGTTGACCACGAGTGCTGATTGATAGCTCGGGATGAAGGCCCATACTGGCGTGAGCGGCACCCGCGCAAACGGGACGGCGGCGAGAAAGGCCACCAGCGCCACCAGCACGACCACCAGTGCGCACTGGCGCTCGCGGCGTCCCGCCGGCAGCGTCGACAAGAAGACACGATGCTCGTCTATGGGTACACCCGTCAGGTGCACTCCCGGGGTGAGGCCCTCGGGCCCCCACGCATGCGCGAGGGCTGTGGCCTCTGTCATGCTGGGATCGGCATGGGCAGAGCCACGATCAACGGTGTAGGGTTCCATGGGGTGCCGTGCTCCAGACGCTCCGGGGAGCCGGGGTGTGACGCACGTCCTGCGTGCAGGGATCGTCTCGGCAGGCCGAAGCTCAGACGTGCGTGCAGGCGGCGCTGTCGCAGGTCCCCTGTCTCGGCTCTGACGCGCAGACAGACCATAGGGTCTCCCTCCTGACAGGCAGGGGCCGTGAAGCCCTGCTCGGACGGAGGAACAGGGCTTCTTCCCGGTAATCTATGAGCCGGTGCTCTCACAGGCAGACAGCAGTGTAATGGGAACAAAATAAACCTTCAAATAGATATTTTTAATTAATGTATAACCAAAAATAATTAAATCCTTTGTAGATCCCGAAAACCCGAATCGGTTGCAATCCTTGACAACTGCTCCAGTCGTGATCATGCTTGAGCAATGCGCTTTCCCGCTGTTCACCACTCGAGAGGGAGTTTCCGATCATGCTACCCCTCGTCGCAATCCTCATCGCCTCCATCTCAACCTGGTTCCGATCTCGTTGCTCCATGCGGATGGAATTTATTGCCTTGCGCCACCAAGTCGCTGTCTATCAACAGAGTGTCTCGCGCCCGCAGCTCCGGCCGGCCGATCGCCTCCTGTGGGCCTGGCTCTCGCGCCTGTGGCCGGGCTGGCAGCAAGCGCTGGCATTCGTGCAGCCCCGGACCGTGCTGGTTTGGCAAAAGCAGCGCTTTCGCGACTACTGGCGAGGTTGGAGTCAGAAGAGTCAACCTGGGCGTCCCGCTATATCGAAAGAAGTCCGAGAACTCATCCGAGATATGTGGCGGTCCAATCCCACGTGGGGCTCACCTCGTATCGTGGGCGAGCTCCGTAAGCTGGGCCTCAACGTGGCCAAATCCACGGTGGAAAAGTACCGTCCGCGTGTCCGCAAGCCGCCCTCACCGACATGGAAGACTTTTCTCACCAATCATATTTCGTACGTATCTATCACTCGATATGGATTGCCCCCAACCCCGCGCTATCAAGCCCCCGGAAGTGGGCAAGGTGATGGTCCTGCCTGAGGTGGGAGGCCTCCATCATCATTATGAGCGGCAGGCGGCGTGACAGTCGATGAGATAGCAGTCCATCAGTGCGCGAAACAAGGAGAACGACGTGCGCTCCCTGGTGCGATTTCTGATCATGGTGTTACTGAGTATGGGGGTCTGGATGGCCATCGGGCTCGGGGTCGGCTTCCTTTTGCATTGGTTGGTCCCTGCGATTGACTTGGGCATGGCAACGTTAATCGGGGTCGTAACGCTTGGGGGCTGCTTTCTGTGGCTTAGCCGGATTTCGACCCTGGAAGCCCTCTACGGTCACGACGACATCGAATGGTCTGAACCCACGCAGTCGACGGCGCCCCAGGCTGATCTGAGACCCGCGCGGCGCAAGCGACGACGGAGAGGTTTGTAACCCGCGCGGTCTGACTTTTCATACATATAGGATGCGGTCTCATAAGATACTTGGATCGAGGCTCTCCGCGTATGCTGTGAGTATTCGGGAACCACACCCACGGCGCCAGCCATTGCCAATGCCATTGCCCCGGCTATCGACGTGCGCCTGACGGCGCTGCCGCTGACCCCAGAGCGCGTCTGGCAGGCGATGCGCGGCGCGAGGGATACCTTACCTCCCTGTGAGGCAGAGGCCTGACGAGCTTTCCGCTTCCTGTCCCCTCTCCCAGAGGGAGAGGGGTAAAACAGGCATACTTGACCGGCGTACTACGACGATTTCCCGATCGCCTTCTGCAGTTCGCCCAGTGGCACCTTGCGCCCGTGTAGGGGCAGGAGCTGATCGACTGTCAGCTTGAGCCGTTCAACGTTGTCGTACAGGTTCACACTATTCGGATTGGGTTGCGCTGGCGGTGGGGCATTGGGCGCTGCTGGCGTATACACGTCGGCTTCCACCAGGAGCTTTTCCTTGGGGAGGTACGCCATAATAATCCCATCGCCGTGCACGTTCCCTTGGATGAGGTACAGCTCCACCGTGCGTGTCCCATCGCTCAAGACACGCTTGTCCTGCATACCCTCAACCGTGGCCTTCTTCCCTGACTGCGCGAGCTTATCGGGCTGCACAGTGCGTGGAGCAGCAAAGCTCTGCTCGAAAAACGCCTTGTTGGCGTCGTGCGTAATGACAGTGGCGCCCTCTGCGACAAAAGCCCCCAGCCCTCCGGCATGGTCAAAGTGGTGATGCGAGTTGACTACGTATTTGATCGGCTTGTTGGGCACGGTCTTCTTCACCTCAGCAATCACCGCGGTGGCGCGTTCGTCGTTCTGCGGTCCTTCGATCACCACCAGATGGTCGTTCATCTCCACGAGCACGCTGTGATGTGACCCACCGGTTATGTACCACACGCCATCTGCTACTTTGTCGGTCTCTACCTTCACGCTCGCCTGGCGGACATTGTCAGGGACCTGAATATCCACTGGCGCGTTGGGTTTGACCTCACTTACCGTCAGATCGAGGCTCGGGAAGCCCCCCGCTTTCTGCGTGATCTTGGTCGGAAATTGCACGCCACCAAAATCCTTGTAGTCAGTATAGGTCGTCTCTGTCAGCACATCGCCGATGACGGGATTGGTGTTCCAGGAGTCCACCTTCTCGACGAGGTTCTTGTCGTTGACGAGCGCCTTGACCTTGAGCTGGCCAGGCACTGCAAAAGAGACCGTGGTCATCTTCTTGCCGCCTTCCGTCTGTGCCTGGACGGTGGCGTTGTGCTTCATGGCTGCTTTAATGACCCCATGTGGGGTGATCCAGAGTTGATACAGGCGATCGGCGACGGCCGCCAGTTGCGGAGTAGTCGTCTCCCCGGTCTGGCTCCAGGCATGGGTGCCACTTACCATCAGGATCTGACGTTGCTCGCCCGCGAGAGGTAGCCCACCACCGCGGGCTCCAGGTTCAGCCTGCGTCCGGACAATCTCGTCTCGCATCGATGCCGTGTCGTAATTGATCATACGCGTGTAGCTTTTGGCGTCAAAGCGCGGCCACGGGGTCCCGGGAGTCGGATTCTGGCCGAACGCAAGGACAGAGCCACTCCCCATATACTGCAGCGATTTCGGGTCACCCATGGCTTTGGCCACACTTTCAAGGGTTGCCTTGGCTTCCTGGCCATAACCAAGCCGAGGCATGAGCACGCACAGAATGACGAGCACAAAAATGAGTTTCTTCCGCATAATCTTTCCCCTCCTGCGCCGGGCTCGGCCGGCAGCTCCTAAGTTACTGACCACACATAAGATTTGTAACACAGCTTCTCCTAGAAAAAACGCTGGCTCGAAGCATATAGATGCATCGGTCAGTGTGTCCTTCTGCCCTCTCCCACAGGGAGAGGGCTTGAACGGGGGCGAGGGTTCTTGCCACTAGTTGGGCACCCAGGCCAGGGCCCTGATCTCGCTGAACTCGCGCCGTACCTTACTCCAGGAGTCGCCGGCATTCTCGCTAACGAATACTTGCCCGTAGTGACTGCACGTCAAGACCAGGTTCGGATCGGCAGCGTGCATGGCGAAGGTCCACATGGGCGTGTTGGGGACGACGGGGAGGCGTAGTGTCTCCCAGGTATGACCGCGATCCTTGGAGCGCTGCACGGTACCCGTTTCTCCCGCTGCTGCGTCGCCGTTGGCCACGAACAGCACATTGGGATCGTCGGCCTTCACGGCAATGCCACGGCAGTAGGGGAGTGGGAAGTGGTTCTTCACCCCCAGGGGCTGCCAGCTCTCGCCGGCATCGGTACTGGCGAAGATCTCCCGTGGGGTACTGACAAACACCGTGGTAGGAGAGGTGCTACTAACCGCAATGCCGTGAATGTCAGGGTCGTTGAGCTGCCGCCCGATCTGGCCCGGTGTCACGGCAGCGCCAATGGTCTCCCAGGTCTCGCCACCGTCCAGGCTGCGGCGTACCCCGTCCACTTCCGCGCCGGCCCATACCACCCGGTGGTCCGCAGGGTCTACCGCCATGCTCAGCACACGGGGGAAGCGCACATTGGGACACTCATCGGCAAACTGGGCCTTGAGTTGCTCCCACGTCTGCCCGCCATCCCGCGAGCGAAAGACCGCACCCGGGCGCGCTCCGGCGAACAGTGTATCGGGCTGCACCGGATCAAACGCCACCGACCAGATGGCCTTGCCGCTGAGGGGCGAGGCAATGGACTCGAAGGTGACGCCACCGTCGTCGCTGCGGTAGATGCCGTCGTGAGCGCCAGCAAAAACCACCTTCGGGTTCTGGGGATGGGGGGTGAGGGCGAATACCTGCGTCTCGTTCCACATGCCCCTGCACCTGGTCCAGCGCTCGCCGCCATCGTTGGAAAGCCAGATGCCCGTGCCAACGGTGCCTACCATGGTCGTATAGCTCTGAGCCATAACATATCCTCCTTCAACGAATTGTGTTTCTCAATAGCCACTCCGCTCCTTACTGCCCCTTGAGTCGAATATTTTGAAAGGCCGGACCCGGGTGCAGAGGGATCGAGTTGATGGTGTGCTCCGCTACCCGTGGCCCCACGCCTGTGAGGCCACGCAGGTCCATAATCGGAGCAAACATGACGCGCTCGACAGTGAGCTGCTGAATGTGGTGCAAGATCGCTTCGCGTTTGGCGCGGTCGCGCTCCTGCCGCTGTTGCTGGAAGAGTTCATCGATATCCGGATAACCCCCATAGGCGTAGGTCCCCTTGGAGTACATGAACGATTCCACACGGGTCGCGGCGTTGCCGGAACTCCCATCCGCCGCCACGAAAATTCCGCGTAGCTTTTTTTCCCGCCAGGCTGTATAAAAGGCGGCCCGCTCCATGGTACGCATGCGCACCCGAATGCCGACCGCGTTCAGGTCATTCACGACCGCCTCGCCGACCTCAAAGAATGGGGGAATCGGTACCAGTTCCCCCGCGTCAAAACCATTGGGATAGCCGGCCTCGGCCAGCAACTGCTTGGCCTTCTGCGGATCATAGGGAAACGGCTCGGTCGGCAGGGCGAAGTCCATCAGGCGTGGCACGATGACCCCGGCAGGCGGACAGTAGCTCAGACACGCCGCCTCACTGACGGCCTGCCGATTCAGGGCATAGTTGACCGCCAGGCGCACGCGTTTGTCATGCCATACCGACTTGGGATCCCATTGCTCGGCAAACTCGATCCAGAACATTGAAGGATGCCGCGTATCGACCAGGGTGAGGTTCGCGTCCCGCTTCACTTCCTCGGCCACCGCTCCTTGCATGGCTGCAGCCAGGTCCGCTTCTCCCTTCTTCAGCATCGCCAGGCGGGTCGTGCCTTCAGGCACGCCCTTGATGATCAGCCGCTTGACGTTCGGGACCTTTTGCCAGTAACCCTCATATGCCTCCAGCACCAGCTCGATGCCCGGCTTGAAGCTGACGAACTTATAGGGCCCCAGACCAATGGGATGCTTTTTGAAGCCATCATCCCCTACCTGCTCCAGATATTTCTTGGGCACGATGAGCCCTGCAGCAGTGGCACTCGTGCCATAGAAGGTCAGGAAGTCGGGCCAGGGCTCTTTCAGATGGAAGCGCACGGTCAAGGGATCGACGACTTCGAGGCGCTGCACGTTGGTGCGCAATTCCGTCGCGCCGCCCCCTTTATATCGCTCGAAGCTGAACTGCACGTCTTCGGCCGTACAGGGGTCACCGTTGTGGAAGCGCAGCCCCTGCCGCAGCTTAAATTCATAGACCAGGCCATCGGGGCTCTCCGTCCAGGATTCTGCCAGGCTATTGCCGATCTTCTGCCCCGGCATGGGGCGGACAACCCCATCGTGCATGGCATACAGCACAGCAAAGGGGGTAATGAGGCCACCATTCTCACCGGGATCGAACCAGGAGGGCGAGATGGAGACATGCAGAGCCCAGACGAGTTCCCCCGCGGGTTTGGTTTGGGCACGAACGTCGTGAACCCAGCTCAGCATCAACACAGCGATCGCCAGCAGCAGGATGCCATAGCGTCGATTCATGCGATGATGTCTCCTTTGCACTGTATGCTCATTGGCTTTTCAGGCGCACCTCTTCCAGGGGAGCAGCCCAGGGATAGGGTTTGATCAACCACAGCCCCGCCTCCTCCACCCGCGGCCCTAAGCCGCTTGGCCACACAAAGAGAAAGATGGGCACGAACATTCG
>Ga0081455_10005302_pt1 | contig 14161 bp, 11 predicted proteins | sample TabmetS3T2R1_FD_70207 | JGI IMG/M metagenome (GOLD analysis project Ga0081455, IMG submission 70207) | Tabebuia heterophylla rhizosphere microbial communities from the University of Puerto Rico - S3T2R1 | ecosystem: Host-associated > Plants > Roots > Rhizosphere ... | reverse complement strand
GTGCCATCCGCGCACTCCAGCTCGAAACTGAGCTGCGCGTCGATCCGGGCCGCCGCGCTGACCGTTTTGTGGAACGCTGGCAGGAGCTCGGCCACACCAGCCATCGCCAGTATCAGGCGGGCGACATGTCCGGCTACAAGGCCACGCGCTCGGCGATGGGCGATATGGCGAAAAGCCTCGAACGCGATCCGCAACTGGAATCCATCCTCGCCAATCGCAAGCGGGAGCTCGGCATCGCGTTCGAATCAGGTCGCCGACTCGGCCACGAACTGGCCTTCACTCATGGCATCGACCTCGGCAGAGGCCGGGGCCTAGGAATTTGAGCAATCCGATTTACTGCCGACTCTTCGCCACACTACGGTGACGTGTGAAATCCTCTTGCGTGTCCTTGAATGCATGCCCTGTCTGGTCTCAGCAGTCGTCAGAAACAGCCAGCAGCAGGCAGCGCGTCCATGCGAGAACCAGACCGTATCGTCCGCTTGAAAACCGTTCTTGCCCGAACCGGGCTGTCCCGGTCCACCATCTACCGCAAGATCGCCGAGGGCACGTTCCCGACCCAAATCAAGATTAGCGTCAACGGGACCGGTTGGCATGAATCCGACATCAACCGCTGGATCGCAGATCCCGTCGGATGGCGCCCGAGACACGAGTTCGATGAAGCCTAGAGTGAGCCTGCCTGCCTAGGACCGGCACCGCGGATTCAAGCTGCGAGGCGGTGCTCTTGCTCGGCATCTGCGAAGGGCTCGCCCACGGCCTTGCGCAGGAAACGAGCAAGCGCCGCCTTCCGAGAGTCGCGGTCAAGGGCGTAGACGGTCTGCTTGAATTCGACCCCGTCGAGCAGGCCCTGAATGTAACCGGCGATCGTGTCCGCCGCCATGATCAGCGCGGTATCAAGTGCATGAATGTACTTGCTCGTAACCGATCCCTTCGCGTGACCGACAAGGGCCGCGATCGTGACCTCCGTGAACCCGAGATCGTTCGCGATGCTGGCGAAGCTGTGCCTCAAAACATGCGGCGTGATATCGGCAAGTGACGTATTGCGGAACATCTTCTCCCAATGATTGGGGAAACTGCCGAACGCATTATCGTCGCCCTGTCCTGGGAAGACATAAGTGCCGGCTTTAACCGTCCATCGGCTCTCGAGATATTCAATTACAGGCAACCCGATAGCCCGAGTCGAGGCGCCCTCCTTGCTATCGACCAGACGCAGACAGCTCGCCTCCATATCGGTCTCAATCCACCGTAGCTTGATCATTTCCGAACGCCGGCATCCGGTGAGAGCAATTTGGCGGATGATATCGGTCGTCATTTGGTATCTCTCGTCCTCAGCCACTTTACGCAGGATTCCTCCGAGTGTGCGATACTCAGCTTCGGTCAAGCGGCGGTTGCGAACCCTGTCCTTCGGTTTGCGAATCCCATGCGCGGGGTTTGTCTCGATGATGCCGGCCTCCACGGCATGGGTAAGGATGCCTCCCAACAAACCGACGGTCCGCGTGGCGGTGCCGACGCCTCCCCGCACAATGGCTTTGCCGCGCAGCTTCTTGGTCTTGACGCTGACGCGCGTCTTGCCGGCCATGATGTCCTTCAAGACCTTGTTGACGTCGGCCTTGACGAGATCCTTTACGCGCCGCGTACCGATGAGCGGCAGGATGTGACGGTGTATGCGGCCAGTATCAGTGACGATTGTCGTCGCCTTCTTCGGGCGCCCGCCCTTTCCGAGTATGAGGCCCGCCTTCAAGTCGTTGAGATAGAGGTCGCACAGCTCCTTGACGGTGATCGCCTTGTGATCGAGCTGGCGCTCCTCGGCAGGATTGTCGCCTTGCGCAACCCGGCCCAGCTGAACCTTCGCCTCTTTCCTCGCAAGCTCTGGCGTCCAGACGCCATGCTGCCCAATCGTGTAGCGGCGCGAACGACCGGCAGATCGATATTGAATGAGATAACTGCGCTTGCCTGACGTGAATACGCGCAGACCGAATCCAGGCAGCTCATCATCCCAGATGACGTAGTCTTTGTCCTGGGCTTCCGCGGCGTCGACGGTGCGCTTAGTGAGCTTGGCCATCGAATTTCTCCGACTTTAAGCCCGTCTCCCGCGTAAGCACCACGTAAGCAGTTGGAAGGAAATTGGGGCGCGCGGCAGGATAGGCGCTGCGGTCGCCAATTCCAGTTTCCATAACAACTTGAGTAGCATAGCGAAGCATTACTTGCCCTATCGCAATTTTGCGTAGGGCAGCCTAAATTGCTCCGAAGGCAAAGGTCACACGTTCGAATCGTGTCGGGTGCGCCAATAAGATCAATGATTTAAACGCGTCTCGACCTTGGCAATTTTTCGGATTGCGTAAGCGCCCGCCAAAATCAACTTTTTCGAAGGCTGCCGCGCGGCGAAGCGCCCGCTGTTCGGCGATTCTTCATCGCGAAGTCACGTTGAAATATGCACATGCGTATGTGCGCCATGGCCATGATTGTGGCTGGAATTCTCGATCCACGACGGTATGACCGCCAACCGGCCATGGCGAATGCCACGTCAGCACGGCGTCCGACGGGTGCTGTGTCCTGCATGATCTCAACGCCGTTGCCCGCTACGCCGACGAGGTAATTGTGCTCGACGGAGGCAAAGTCGCCGCGCGAGAGGCAAACCGCTGGAGGTTCTGACCGCCGCCGCGATCCGGCGCACCTTTCAGGTCGAGGCCCACATTCAAACGCTGGTTGACGGCAGTTGGGTCGAGGTTCCAATCCGGCCGGTTTCGACCTGACGACGTCACCGCCTCAGGACGTGCGCGCGGCCAGCAATGCGGCCGTCAAAGCTTTCACCAGGCGGCTGCGTTGGGTGTCCGGCCTGAACAGCAGGATGCTCTCGAAGTAGACCGCCGGCTCGAACGGTCGCAGGAGCAGGCCACGCTCGCGAAAGCCGTCGGTCGCAGCCGGATTGACGAGCGCGACACCAACACCGCAAAGCGCCAGCGCACATGCCGTCGCCGACGCAGGCGTTTCGACGATGATCCTCGGCTTGACGTTGTGATCGGCGAACACCTTCGTCATGCGCTGCCGCGCGCGGTCCTCGGTCGCCAGCGCAATGAAGTCCTGGCCGTCGAGGTCGCGCGGATGCACGGTCCGTCGTCCGGCGAGGGCATGGTCCTTCGGGATCGCGCAGACAGCCCGGGTCGACCAGAAGCTGCGGTGCTCGAGCGAGGTGACATCGACTTCGTCTGCGGCCAGCCCGAGCTCAAAGCTGCCATTGGCAACGAGCTCGCGCACGATCGAGGATGGATGAATCTGCAGCGTGACCGGTATGGCCGGGTGGCGCTCATGGAAGCGTTTGATCGCGCGTGGAACGAGCGTCGACCCGAGCGCCGCAAGGCTTGCGATGCGGATGGCGCCTGCGCCGAAATCCCGGATCCGCGCCGCTTCCGATTTGAGGCGATCCAGTCCGGCAAAGCTCTTCTCAAGCTCGGCGACGAACAGCCTTCCTTCATGCGTCGGCACGAGACGTCCGCGCACGCGGTCGAACAGCTGAAAGCCGAGACTCTTTTCCAGCTCCGCGATCCCGCGACTCACCGCCGGCTGCGACACGCCGAGCAACTCGGAAGCGCGTGACGCCGAGCCGCTCAACATCACCGCGCGAAACGTCTCCAGCTGACGGTAGTTCATCCTATAAGTCTTTCGTATGGACTTATGTCATCTGTTACATTGCCTTTATACGATGCGCGACTAAGGTCAATCGCGAAATCCCACAAGCGAGGCCCAATGCGCGATCTGACACGCTGCGTCCATCACCCCGCCGTCGACGATGACGGCTATGCCAGCCTCGCCGTGCCGACACACCGGGCGTCGACGATTGTCTACTCCGACGGCAAGAGCTTCCTGAATCGAAAATACCGCGGGCCCGACGGCTACTCGTACGGACTGCACGGCACGCCGACGACCCGCACGCTCGAGGCACAGCTGACGGAGCTGCACGGGGGCGTCAGAACCGTTCTGGTGCCGTCGGGCCAGGCGGCGGTCACCGTGGTGATGCTGTCCGTGCTTCTGCCTGGCGACCGCGTGCTGATCCCCGACACGGTCTATCCGCCGGTGCGCGGCTTCTGCGCCAACTACCTCAAACCGCGCGGCATCGATTTCGCCGTCTACAATCCGCTGGCCGGCGCGCAGGTCGTAGACCTGATCGACAGCCGGACAAAGCTGGTCTGGGTGGAATCGCCAGGCTCGGGCACGATGGAAGTGCAGGACGTCCCTGCCATCGTGAAGGCGGCCAAGGCAAAAGGCGCTCTCGTCGGCTGCGACAACACCTGGGCATCGCCGCTGTTGTTCAAGCCGCTGGCGCATGGCGCGGACTTCGCCATCGAAGCCTTGACGAAATATGTCGGCGGCCACTCGGACCTGCTGCTCGGCTCGGTCACGGTGAGCGACCTGGACCTGCGGCAGAAGCTCAAGGACACGCTGCGCATGCTCGGCATCGGCGTGTCGCCGGACGAAGCAGCGCTGGCTCTGCGCGGCATTGAGACCCTCGGCGTGCGGATGGCGCACAGCGGGCGGCTGGCCGAGGATTTCGCCCGGCGCCTGCAGCCGTCGCGCGCGATCGCCAGCGTCCTGCATCCGGCACTCGAGACCTGTCCGGGCCACGATATCTACCTGCGCGACTTTGCCGGCTCTTCGAGTGTGTTCAGTGTCGAGCTCAGGAAAGGGCTCGAAGGTGGCATCGAGCAGGCCCTCTCGGGCTTGCGCGTGTTCGCGATCGGCGCATCGTGGGGCGGCACGCGCAGCCTGATCGCACCGATGGCCATCGCCGGCGACCGAACGATCGCCGACTGGAGCAAGCGCGGCGACATCATCCGCATCAGCATCGGCCTCGAGGACCCGCAGGATCTGTGGGCAGACATCGAGGGGTTCTTCGACCGGCTCGGTTCCGACGCCGCAGCAAACGCCGCCTGAGGAGGCACGATGAAACAGCTCGTCATCACCACGCTTGTGACAATTGCCGTCGGCCCGCTCGTTTGCACCGCTGCCAGCGCGCAGCAGACGGTCGAGGCCATCAAGCAGCGCGGCTACGTCAACTGCGGCGCGAGCGGCACCACAGTCGGCTTCAGCTCACCCGACAAGGACGGCGTATGGCGTGGGCTCGATGTCGAAACCTGCCGCGCCTATGCGGTTGCGTTGTTCGGCGACAAGGAGAAGGTGCGATTCGTCCCGCTCACGGGCCAGCAGCGGCTGATTGCGCTGCAGACCGGCGAAATCGACGTGCTGCCGCGCACGACGACGTGGACGCTGCAGCGCGACGCCAATGGCGTCAACTTCACATTCCCGAACTACTATGAGTATCCGGGCGTCATGATGCCCGCCTCCGCCAAGATCACGCGCGCAAAGGATCTCGACGGCGCATCGATCTGCGTTCAGACCGGCTCGACGACGGAGGTGACCGTCGCCGACATGATGCGAACCCATGGCTTCAAGCTGCAGCCGGTGCTGTTCGACAACGTCGCGGCAACCCGCCAGGCGTTTTTCTCGGGCCGTTGCGATGCCTTGATCACCGATGCGTCGTCGCTTGCGTCCGTGCGCGCGACCCAAGCGCAAAACCCGGCCGACTTCGTCATTTTCCCGGCCAACGACAAGATGGAAGCGCTGACGCCATCCGTTCGTCATGGCGACGACCGCTGGTTCGACATCGTCAAATGGTCGTTCCAGGCGCTGATCATGGCCGAATTCCTCGGCATCACCCAGTCCAACGTCGACGAGATGCTGACATCGCAGAATCCGGATGTGCGCCGGTTTCTAGGTGTCGAGGCCGGCAACGGCAAGGCGCTCGGGCTGGACGAAAAGTGGGTCTACAACATCGTCAAGCAGCTCGGCAACTACTCCGAGATGTTCGAGCGCAATGTCGGCAAGGACAGCCCGCTGAAGCTCGAGCGAGGCCCCAACCGGCTCTATCGCGACGGCGGCCTGATGTTTCCTCTCGTCTTCAACTAGGCGCCACGCATGGTACTGCGCGACGTTCGATACCGCTCGCTGATCCTGCAGGGGGCCCTGCTCCTCTCGTGCTGTGGCGTGCTCGGTTGGCTCGCCCACAATACGGTCGTCAACCTGTCGGCGCGCGGGATCCAGGTCGGCTTCGACTATCTCTGGCGACCTGCACGCTATCCGATTTCGGAAGGACTGCTGTCGTTCGAACCGATCGACAGCTTTGCCCGCGGTTACCTCGTCGGCCTGATCAACACGCTCTTCGTTTCCACGATCGTCGTCACCGCATCCACCGTGCTGGGGTTGCTGCTGGCGCTCATGCGCCGATCGCGACATCCACTGACCTTCGGCATGGCGACCACCTATGTCGAAGCGCTTCGAAACACGCCGCTCGTCGTTCAGTTGCTGTTCTGGTACGCAATCGTCACCACAGCGCTGCCACCTTCGCGGCAGGCCTTGCAGCCGCTGCCGGGCGTATTCCTGTCCGTTCGCGGTCTCTTCCTGCCGTCGATGGATGTAGCCGGAGACGTCGCACTGTTTTGTTGTGTCGTCGCAGCCGTTGCCGCGGGCGTTATCTGGATATTCCGTTCCGAAAAGCGGCGGCAGGTCGAAACCGGCCTGCGGCGACCGCTACGGTGGATCGCAGTTGTTGTCGCGGTGGCCGGCATCGTCCTTGCCGCTGGGCTCCTGCATATTTCAGCTCGCTTCGAGAGCCCGCAGCTCCGAGGGTTCAATTTCATCGGCGGCACCCGCCTGACGCCCGAATTCGCCTCGCTCATGATGGGACTGATTCTCTATTCCGCCGCGTTCACCGGCGAGATCATCCGGGGCGGCATCGACGCCGTCGGCAAGGGCCAGTGGGAAGCCGCACGCGCCCTGGGCCTTTCGGAATGGCGCCTGCTTCGCCTGGTCATTCTGCCGCAGGCGCTGCGCGTCATCATCCCGCCGATGACCAGCCAGTACTTCAACATCGTCAAGAACACGACGCTGGCGCTGGTGGTCGGTTATCCCGACCTGTCCTTCGTCGTCGCGACGACGATCAACCAGACAGGACAGGTCATCGAAGGCGTCTTCATCCTGGTCGCGGTGTTCCTGTCGATCTCGGCCACGATTTCGATTTTCATGAACTGGTACAATCGACGGATCGCGCTGGTGCGAGCATGAGCGAGCTTGCGCAAGCCCCTCACGTCGCATACGGCCAGAAGCCGTCGCTTCCGGCCCCGACGGCGCGGAGCCGAGGCCTCATCCACATCTTCTTCGGCGACCTGCTGAGCGTCTGCCTGACGATCGCAACCGGCGCACTGCTTCTCGCACTGCTCCCGAAAGTGCTCGACTGGGCGATCCTGTCGGGCGTCTGGGACGGCGACGGTGCCGCGTGCAAAGGCGGCGGCGCCTGCTGGGCGTTCCTGCGCGACAAGTACCGCCAGATTCTCTTTGGTGTATATCCGGCCAACGAACAGTGGCGGCCCGCTGCGGCAACGGCGATGATCCTGGCCGTGGCGCTGTGGTCGTTGCCGCCGAGAAACTGGACGCGGACGACGCTGACGCTGTGGCTCGTCTGCATGGCGGCCGTCCTCGGTTTGATGTCGGGCGGCATTTTCGGCCTGGCGTCCGTTCCGACAACGTCGTGGGGCGGCATCGTCATCACGCTGCTGCTGACCGTTTCGGCGATCGGCCTGGGGTTTCCAATCGCCGTCGTCCTTGCGCTCGGACGGCGGTCGAAAATGAAGGTCGTCTCCCTAATCAGCGTTTCGGTGGTGGAGATCGTTCGCGGCCTACCGCTGCTGAGCCTGCTGTTCATTGCCTCCATCCTGCTGCCCCTCATGCTTCCGGACGGCGTTTCGATCGACAAGCTGCTGCGCGCGATGGTCGCCCTGACCCTGTTTTCGGCCGTCTACCTCGCCGAGGTGTTGCGCGGCGGACTGCAAGGTGTCCCCAGCGGACAAGCGGAGGCCGCCCACGCACTCGGTCTCGGCTGGTGGCACACGACGCGGCTGGTGGTGCTTCCCCAGGCCATCCGCAAGGTGATCCCGCCGCTGACGAACACGGTCATCGTGATGGTGAAGAATACGAGCCTCGTGCTCGTCGTCGGACTGTTCGACCTGCTGAGCTCGGGACGCGCAGCGGCAACCGACCCGGCGTGGCCTGCCCCCTACGTGGAAAGCTACCTGTTCGTTGCCACGATCTACTTCGCTATCTGCTTTTCGATCTCACGCTACGCGTACTGGCTGGAATCGCGCGGCGCTGACAACGCGCGCTAGAAGGTAAGGACTGCATGAACGCCGTGTCCGACAATCCCGCAGTGGAACTACGGGGCGTCCACAAGTGGTATGGGCAGCACCAGGTGCTGCGTGACGTGAGCCTGCGCGTCAGTCGCGGCGAACGCATCGTGATTTGCGGCCCGTCAGGGTCGGGCAAGTCGACCTTGATCCGCTGCATCAACCGCTTGGAAGAGCACCAGCAAGGACACATCTTCGTCGATGGCGTCGAGCTGACGACTGACCTGAGAAAGATCGACGAGATCCGACGCGATGTCGGCATGGTGTTTCAGCACTTCAACCTGTTTTCGCATCTGACGGTGCTGGAAAACCTGACGCTGGCACCGGTCTGGGCACGCAAGATGCCGAAGAAGGAGGCCGACGACCTCGCCCTGCACTACCTCACGCGCGTGAAGATCCCGGAGCAGGCCGGCAAATACCCGGGTCAGCTGTCCGGCGGCCAGCAGCAACGCGTCGCGATCGCGCGCGCTCTGTGCATGAATCCGAAAATCATGTTGTTCGACGAACCCACCTCTGCGCTCGACCCGGAAATGGTGAAGGAGGTGCTGGACACCATGGTGCAGCTCGCGCAGGACGGCATGACCATGCTGTGCGTGACCCACGAAATGGGATTTGCGCGCCAGGTGGCCGATCGCATCGCCTTCATGGATGCCGGACAGATCGTCGAGATGAATTCACCCGATGAGTTCTTCGCCCGGCCCCGGCATCCGAGGACGCAGGAATTTCTGAGTCAAATCCTGCACTAGCATATCGGCGGAACATGTGCCGCCCAGCTCAGAGCGGAACCAGCGCGTTCAGGTCCACTTGCGGCCATAATCTTGCTCCGAAGGCAAAGGTCACACGTTCGAATCGTGTCGGGTGAGCCATTTTCGATAACAGCCAGACCGGATTTCGCGACCGCGCGCGGCGGTGTTGGGCTGTGCGAGGTCAGTCCGGCAATCGGGCTGCGATCTTCACCAGCGCCTCGGTTGCCAGATTCTTGTACGTCAGTGCGCGCGCGACCCGCATAGCCTCGGCGAAGCTAGCCGCAGCATCGGCCATGAGGCCCGCCTTCGTCTGAGCAGCGCCGATCGACGCGACGGCCTCGACCTGGTCGGGCCCCCAGGTGATGTGCTGCGTCACCCGTTTCGCCTCGTCGAACCTCCCGGCGGCAGCCCGGGCCTTGGCAATTGACGCGAGCACCTTGGAGCGACGAAAGGTGTTCGCCTCGGCCGCGGCGGCGTCGATGGCCTCGTCGATCCGTCCGACCTCCGCGAGCCCCTCGGCAACAACTCCGAGCCCCGGAGAAATGATATCTGGCCCCAACTTAAAAGCTCGAGCGCTCTGCAAGGCCTCTGCTGTCCTACCGGCTTTCGCCTGGGCCTTGGCGATCGCGAGCAGCGCTCTGCGACGGTCATGGTCAGTGTCGACAAACTCGCCGTCGACCATGACCTGAGAGAGAGATCCCGCAGTCGCCATGGTGCCGCCGATCAGTTGGGTAACGCGGAGAGCATCATCGAACTCACTGGCCTCCGCCCGTGAGGTCGCAATGCTCGACAACAGCTGATCGCGCGGTTCGAATGACAGCGCGGTCTGAACGGCCCGTTCGAAGGAGGCGATCGATTGGGCGATGAGGCCGGCCTTCGCCTGCGCCTTGGCAATGGCATACCAAGCGAAGGCACGTGGCTTACCCCGGTCGATTGGCTCGGCGAACTCGATGGCTTCGGCCAAACGGCCGGCATTCGCCGACGCCACCGCGACGATGCCCAGCACCATGGCGCGCTGTTCGCGATCCGTGAAGGCGGCGACGACATCCCGCAGCTCATCGGGCGTCTCGGCTTTCATGGACGAGCCGGAGGTGGTCGCCTCATCGGCGACGCGCTCGGGCATCGGCCGAGGCTCAAGGACGCGCTCGAGCACAACGCCACGCTCCCATCGGTCGTCGACCGAGCGCGCCACCTTCAGTGCCGACGCGACCGCGCCAGCCCGGACCAGTTCGGTGGCAATCGTAGCAAACGCCTGTGCGCGCTCGCTTGAGCGCGTGACCCGCCTCGACACCCGCATGGCATCCTCGATCTTCCCCGCGCGGGCCTGCGCTTGCGCGATGATGGCGAGCGCTGGGATGAATTCCGAAGGGTGATGAATGCCCGTCATGGCCAAGGGCCACAGATCATACTGCTGTTCGATGGCTTGCACGTCTGCCAGCGCGGCGGCGATCTTGTCGTCTTCTCCTCGTGCGACCGCGCTGGCGCCCAGGTCCCAGGCCACCCGACGCATGATGAGGGCACGATCGCGCAAGTCCTCGATCGCCCGCACGCGTCGCAGCGCCTCGTCAAGCCGGCCGGCTTTCCCCTCCGCGACCGCGACGGCCCCGAGCACCTCGGCTTGTATGTATCGGTTTTTGATTGATCCGACGATATCGAGCGCATCGGTGGGCTTGCCGGCCTTCGCCAGAACCTTCGCAATCGTCTCGATTGCGTTGTCGCGAGGGTAGCCATCGTCAGCGATTGACGTCGCGACTTGTAAGGCCTGGTCGATCGTTGCCGCGGCTTCGGCGGACAGGCCAGCCTTGAACTGTACCTCGGCGATCCGGCCGAGCGCGTTGGCGGCCAAGCGCGGGTCGCCGATGGTGCGGGCGACCTCGGCGGCCTCGCGCAGCACGCAGGCCCGGGTCGGAGCCTTCAGGCATTCATTCCACTCGACGCCGGAGGTCTCCGCCGCCGGCTGCGCGGTGGCGCTGCACAGCCCGAGGAAGCACAAGCTGGTGAAGATGGCCCGAGTCATCAATGACGGTCGCTTCGCGCTCATCGCCCTTCCCTAGGGTTGCGGGATGTTCTTCTGCTTGAGCCATTCGCGCATCTCGCCGATCTCTCGCTTCTGGGCGTCGATGATCTCGCGGGCAAGGTGCTGGTTTCGGGCATCCTTGCCGAATTTCAGGACGATCTCGGCCATGTCGACCGCGCCTTGATGGTGAGGGATCATGCCGAGCACGAAGGCCTGGTCGGGATCGACATTGGCGATGCCCTGCATCATGGGGCCGTGCATGCGGTCCATTGCGGCGCGATAGGCCTCCTCGGCCGTCGCCGCTGATGCCGCGCTCGCGGTGCCGCCGTGCATGCCGTGCGGATGCTCGGGATTCGGCGTGTGCGTCAGCCGTTCGCCGGACGCCATCGCCGTGTTTCCTTCGATGCCGTAAATCGCGATGTGCAGTCCCCAATACCCGGTTACGAAGATGACGAGCGCTGTCGCAAGTCCTGCCGGGACGCCGGCCAGCCTGCGCTTGACGGCAGGCAGGAAATGCACCTCCCTTGTATGATCGGCGGCGATGGCGACGATGATCGCCATGATAAGCGCGTGGCCGATCAGGTCGGTGCGGCCGAACGGATAGACGGCTGCGTTGAAGATGACGAAGAGCGCGATGGCCGACAGCCGGCGGACCAGCGGCGTCCAGATCAGGCCGAATCCCATCGTGAACTCGGCGACGCCGGCCATTGGAATGAAGACGTCGCGCGGCATGCCGAAAGTCAGGAAGGGCTTTTCCTCCACGAGCGGGTAGAACCAGTCGGGATAGGCGAATTTTTCGAGGCTCGACCACATCAGCGCGATGGCCACGCCCCAGCGCAGCACCTCGAAGCGATGCTTGCGCCATTCCGGATTGGACGACGCCTCCAGCACCAGATAGGCGGCGACGCCGACGCCGAGCGCGAGGTAGTCAAGCAGATGGAAGACATCGTAGTCGCGCAGCGCCAGCAGCCACAGGCCGATGATGCCGAGAGCCGCAAGCGGCTGCGTCTTGCGAGAGAAGATCAGCCCGGCGATCAGGAGCTGCGCCCAAGACACCCATTCGGCAGGTGTCTTCAGATCGGGCGTCAGGTAGACGCCACCGACCGCGAAGATCGCCACGAAGAAGGCGGCGATGACCACGCGCACGAACTCATCGAGGCGCTTCCAGAGCGTTTCGGTGATCCGGTCCATGCCGCGCAGGATCGTTTCACCCGCGCTCGACTCCTCGATCGCTCGTGTGACGAGGAAAAACACCAACACCAGCGCAATGCCGGTCCAGAACCAGAGATTGGTGAGAGTGGCCCCGATCGGCTGTGGCGGCGCGCCGACGATATAGGGCGCAAACCATTTCACATGCGCGTGCGCCGGGCCTGAGGCCGCCATGAATGCGAGCGCGGTCAGACTGAGCAGGCGAGCGGGGAAGCGAGGCAGTGCGGGATGGTTCAATTTTCTTCTCCTCGGGTGCGGGGCCCTTTACGAGTGAATCAGGCCGCACCTATCGGGGCTGCAGGAATCCGCAACGCCTTGGTCCGACGTTGAGGCCGATCTGCAGCAACCTGAAGGGGGAGGCGACTCCGCACGAAGAAACAATAGAGGTTGAGACACAGATCGCATAGTTCCGTGACGGTAGTTGCCTTGTGGTCAAGTCTGGCTTTCCACTGCCGGTTGTCTCCGTGTGCGACTGTGCCCAGCTGAACCAATGCCACGTTTCCGCACAGAGCCGGCCAGGCCGAGGCCCGCGGTTTGCGCACCCAATCGCCGCATCAAGCCGCTGAAATCGCGCGTGGAATTTGGAGCCCGATGAGCCAAGCTTTCACGGGGAAGCCCGAGCTATCCGCAAGGCCGCCTGCATCTTCGCGATAGGAGGGCGCGAAACACCATCAGCTCCCTCGGTTCACCGACCCCGGCATGGGGCGTTGCCCCGCCCGGCCAATCGGCTAAAGGAAGCTCCAACGCACCCGTAGCTCAGCTGGATAGAGCGTTGTCCTCCGAAGACAAAGGTCGCACGTACAGCCCTCGGCAGCGGACCGTTCCGAAGTCGCTCTTAGATGACCTGGAGGATCTTATCGACCGTAACTTCCACTGGGCCGCTCGTATCAATCTCATGATCAGCCGACTGTCTTAGCAGCGGTTCGATCGTCGCGAGAAGTTCGCCGACCTTTTGACGTTCCTCATCGGTGCTTCCGTAGCTTCCTGCCGAACGCGCTTCGAGCCGCTTCATGATGGTCGCGACAGGGGCGGACAAGAGAATGACTATTTCGATCAAAGGAAGCAGCCGCTCCATGTTCTCGGCGCAACCGCTCACGAACAGGGGTGCTTGATCTTGCTTCAGAAGAAGCGTCCGGACGCGATCTTCGCGCCAGATCCAGTCCTTCCCCTCCGCCGGTGTAAGCGTATCCGTAGGCGCGACGTCGACCCACTCGGACCAATCTGGCGTATCCAGGTCCACGGCCCGATGGCCCCTTGCAACGAGTTCCCGCGTAACAGCGCTCTTCCCTGTTCCGGACATGCCGGTAATCAATACACGCTTCAACCGAGTCCTCATCACGTCGCAAATGCGGTTCGACCGATTTGATCTTCGCGCAAGCCAGGCGCGAATGCTACGGCCATCAGTCGTAGTGGACCGCGCGAAGTTCAGATACGCCCGGCAACAATGCCGCACCACGCGCGCGCAAGCGAGGTGAGCACGGCGGGCTAGCCGGAAAGCCGTGAGCCACAACCCCGGCGCTTAGCCCGCCGCGTCCGTGATCGCGGCTTCGAAGGTCTTGGCGTCGAAGGCCGGCATGCTCTGGATCCGCCCCAGACCCTGGGTCGCGTACCAGACGGAGAACGGAGCAGCGTCTCCGGTGGCTTACGGGATCCTTGCCACAATTTCGGGACGGTTTTTCTCGAGCCAGGCCACGGCCTCGGGTCCGTCGACGACGCACTCGAAGGTTTCCCAGGTCGGGTCCTCCAGGGATTCCGGTTGCAGTCGCTTTGCCGCATACTCCACGAGGTCATGCAAGGGTTCGTATCCTTGTCGGCGCTCGAGGGAATCTGCAATCGCTGTGCTGGCCCATCCTCGTCGGGCCAAATCGATAATGCTTGGAGCGTCAGCCTCGCTGAACCAGGGTGTGGCATCGAACTCGATGCAGCGGACATTATCGGCGGTATGGCAAGTCGCGTGGATC
>Ga0081455_10005301_pt1 | contig 14162 bp, 13 predicted proteins | sample TabmetS3T2R1_FD_70207 | JGI IMG/M metagenome (GOLD analysis project Ga0081455, IMG submission 70207) | Tabebuia heterophylla rhizosphere microbial communities from the University of Puerto Rico - S3T2R1 | ecosystem: Host-associated > Plants > Roots > Rhizosphere ... | reverse complement strand
CAATTGCTCCTTATCTTGGGGAAGATAGAGCAATTCTACAGGCCAGAGGCACCTTCCGTTCAACTGGGGGTTGTTAACTCACACCAAGCGTTTAAGGCAGCGCGCCGTGCGCGACAGCATGCAGGGGCAGGCGAAAGAGGGCGTCGGTTATGTCGATCTGACCGGGTACAGGCAGCAGGTGAATCTTCAGCCCTATCTTTGAGGAGTGCCTACCGGCATTCCCAAAGGACAGTGTTGGTTTGGTAAGTGCATGTCTGCTATACTACTGCCCCATGAATGTGCTCACACTTACGCAGACCACGCCGCTGTTTGAAGACAAAGACGGTACTATCCGCATCGTCGGCTCGCGTATCCCCCTGGACACTATTGTCTATGAGTTCAACCAGGGGGCAACCGCAGAACAAATTCAGGATAGTTTCCCATCTCTGTCACTCCGCAGTATTTATGGAGCCCTTGCTTTCTACCTGGAACACCAGGCCGCTGTTGAGGAGTATCTTCGTCACAGAGAGCAAGAAGCCGGAGAGCTGCGGCGTAAACTTGAGAGCCGTCCTGAAATCGCAGCATGGCGTGAAAATCTCCGCCGTCGTCGGGCGCAGCTGACTCCCGCCTCAAGACGCCCTTGATGTCAACCCATTGGTGCCGTTGCTCATTGATGAGAATTTCAACCACCGGATTCTTCGCGGGTTGAGATTACGTCTTCCCGAGCTGAACTATCAGCTTGTTCAGGAGGTGGAAGTCTTGCAGAAAGAGGACCCAGAGGTGTTGGACTGGGCGACCACACACAACCGCGTTGTCGTCACACATGACGTCAATACTATGATCAGATACGCGTATGTACGATTGGAAGCTGGCCAACCTTTGGCCGGTGTTGTCGTTGTCCCCAAAGAACTGGCAATCGGCAGTGCCATTGACGAACTTGTCATCTTGCTGACTTGTTGCAGTCCAGAAGAATTCTCCAATCGCGTTATCCACCTGCCTCTCTGACCAGCCTTCGCCTCAGTAAACAGAGGGCGTTGGCTATGTTGCCCTGATCGGGAGAGCTTCTCATGTAGCGCTTGACAGGCGGGACAGCAATTCTGCATGTGCAATTCCGGGATGGCGTCTTATACTCTACGCAGTGCATAGACAAAGCCGAAGGAGTAGAGGCATGAGCGTCAAAACACGCGCGACGATTGAGGACCTTTACAAAGTGGAGGGCAAGGCGGAGCTCGTGAATGGGGAGATTGTCCTGATGTCGCCAACGGGGGGGATACCGGGTCGTGCGGGAGGGATCATTTATGCCAGCTTGCTTCAGCACGAGAGACTACAGGGCCATGGGTATGCGTTCCCTGACAATGTTGGGTTTCTAGTCAACTTGCCCCATCGGGAGTCCTTCAGCCCGGATGCAGCGTGGTATATCGGTGCGTTGCAGGGAGGCGATTTTCTTGACGGTGCCCCTATCTTTGCCGTCGAAGTCAGGAGTAAAAACGATTACGGCCCTGCGGCAGAAGATGCACTCAAGGAGAAACGCGCCGATTATTTCACCTGTGGCACGCTCGTGGTCTGGGATGTCGATGTGCTCCACGAGCAAGTGATCCGGGTATACCGAGCAAGCGATCCCGATAACCCGACGATCTATCGTCGCGGCGACATTGCGGAAGCAGAGCCGGCGGTACCGGGGTGGCGCATGGTGATAGATGAGTTGTTGGCATAAAACATTCTCGTCGGGCCATGGGCTACCGCCGACAGCGAGGACATCCCAAGTATATGAGTTTCTGGCACACACTGCCGCAACCGATCATCGGCCTCTCGCCCATGGATGGGGTCACTGACGCCGCCTTTCGCTTTATTGTGGCGCGGCATGGCAAGCCTGATGTGCAGTGTACCGAATTCATCAGTGTCGAGGAGATCCGCCGCGGCACAGCGTCGGCATGGCGCCAGCTGCGTTTTGTCGAGAGCGAGCGTCCCATTCTGGCGCAAATCTATGGCGCTGACCCGGACGGATTTTACCAGGTGGCACACGTGCTCTGCGCCCTCGGCTTTGACGGTGTGGATATCAACATGGGCTGCCCTTCCAAAAGTGTGTCGGCGCGTGGCTGTGGCGCGGCACTCATCAAGAACCCGCCGCTGGCACGCGCCATCATTCGCGCTGTGCAGGCGGGAGTGCGAGACTGGGCATCCGGGCATGCCATCGACACGATCGGCCTGCGCTCCAGCGTGGTCGAACAGGTTCAGAGGTTGACCGGCCCTGCCACGCCGCCAGCGCGGGAGCACCGCAGTGCCCTCCCAGTGTCAGTCAAGACCCGCCTTGGGTACGATAGCGTCGTGATCGAGGAGTGGGTCTCGACGTTGTTAGAAGAGCAGCCCGAGGTCATCGCGATCCACGGGCGGACGCTGGCGCAAATGTATCGTGGCCAGGCCGATTGGGACGCCATCAGGCGCGCCGCCAAGCTCGTACGCGAAACCTCCACGCTGGTCCTGGGGAATGGTGATGTGGCGACGCTGTCGGAGGTGGTACAGCGGGTCCGGGAGACGCAGGTGCATGGGGTCTTGATTGGGCGTGGTGCCCTGGGAAATCCATGGATATTTCGTGCCAAAGCCCGGGCGCGGCAACAGCTCTCCACGCCGACTGCTGAGGCGCCGTCAATGGACGTTGCTTTACGCGAGCGCTGCCAGGTGGCCCTGGAGCATGCCCGCTACTTCGAGAGTCTCAACGATGGTGTGCCGTTTCAGGCCATGCGCAAACACCTGGGCTGGTATTGCCGCGGCTTCCCAGGCGCAGCAGACATGCGGGCACAACTGTTCACGACGACCACCTCCGGAGACGTGGCACGGGTGTTCGCCACACTGCCGGGGTCGGGGTCTACAACCTTGTGGTCTTGAGATGAGGATGGCTGGACACCGCGATATCTGTTGGCCATAATTTGCATATGGTGCAGCAGAGCCACGTGTGTTGGACCTCCTACCAAGTGAGACGTACATGCGCATTACCGCCTCTGGACAGACGGACGTTGGTCGTCAGCGTGACCACAACGAGGATGCCTGCCTTATCGACACAGACCTCGGGCTGTATATCGTCTGTGATGGCATGGGCGGCCATGCCGCCGGAGAAATCGCCAGCCAGGAAACGGTGCGCCTCGTCCAGGCGAGCATCCGCCGTCAGCGGGCTGTCCTGAGCGACTATATCAACTCGCCAACTTTCGAGCAGCGCACCCAGGTGTTGCGTCTGGTAGAAGGGGCGGTGCAGGAAGCCTGTGCCCATGTCTATGCCATGGGGCAGAGCGATCCGATGAAGAAGGGGATGGGCACGACCATTGCCATGCTCCTGACCCTTGGGGAAGCGGCGGTGATTGCGCATGCCGGCGACTCGCGCGTCTACCTTATTCGTGACCACCAGGCGCATCAGCTCACCGAAGACCATAGCCTGGTCTGGCATATGCTCAAGACCGGCAGACTCACCAGGGAAGAGGCCGCACACTGGCCCTACAGCAACGTCATCACCCGCAGTGTGGGCACCAAACCAACAGTCCAGGCGGACACATTATTCGTCGAATGTATGGCCCATGATCGCTTCCTGCTCTGCTCGGATGGCTTCCATAACTATCTCACATGTGAGGAGGAGCTGGCGCAAATGAGCGCGCGCCTGCCCCTGGAGGGTTTGGTGACCACCTGTATCGCCCTGGCGCATGCAGGTGGCGGCAGTGACAATGTCACAGTTGTTGCCGTGCAGGTTGACGCTGTCCAGCGCACAGGGGGCGAAGCGGGTGTCTCCGTTATTCGGAAAGTCGAGGCACTGAAACGCATCCGCCTGTTTAGCCTCTGCGATACGCATGAACTCGTCAAAGTCCTCAACATCGTGCACGTCCGCTCTTATGAGCCGGGGGACGTGATTATTGCTGAGGATACCGTCGGCGATGATTTCTTCATCCTGGTGAGTGGGAAGGTAGAGGTAGTGAGAAAAGGCCAGCTACTGATCACCTTGAGTCCAGGAGCGCCCTTTGGGGAGACAGCGCTGCTTGAACGCGCCAAGCGTTCGGCGACGGTGCGGGCCTTAGAGCCGACCAAAGCGATGCTCATTCGTGGCCACGATTTCTATGCTATGCTCGAACAAGAACCAGCCATGGCCGTAAAGCTGTTACGGAGTTTTGTGCTGGCGATGCACCAGCGTCTCCGCACCACGAGCGCTGAGCTTATCGAAGCCCGTGGGGCCCTCGCCGCCCTGTCGCAGGAAATCCTCGTCCCCCCCGCTGACACTACACCGGCCTCATGAGGCCGGGCGCTGCCATCTCTGACAGCGCCCTCTAACGGTCGTCGTCCGTCACTCAAGCCCTGCTTTCCCCCTGCACTCTCAGTTCGTGCGGGCTTTCTCTCATGCCTTATACCACAATTTTCTGGTCTGGGGTACAATCCGCAACAGAGAGTAGTTTAAACACGGCTCTTCCCAGAGTTGGGAGGTGTAGACGTTGATTGGGACACACGTAAGCGTAACGGATGACCTGGCGTTGTTACTCGGGGTGATACCTCCACACATTCGGAGCATGCTTGCGGAGCACTCTAACCACGACGTGCTGCTCGAAGTAGTCCTTGACCTCGGGCGGCTACCACAGGCGCGCTTCCTGGAGCATACGGAGGATCTCCCAGGCCCCCAGGTATCACGCGAAGACATCGACTACGTAGTCAGACACGTCAGCGTATTCGGCAAGGATAATCGGGCCGGCATTGAGCGCACCTTACACCGTATTTCAGCGATCCGGAACCGTGTGGGCACGACCATTGGTCTGACCTGTCGAGTCGGGCGGGCGCTGTTTGGCACCGTGGACATTCTGCGCGATGTCATCGAACAGGGGAAGTCCTTGCTCCTCCTCGGGCGCCCTGGGGTCGGGAAAACCACCCTGTTGCGCGAAGCGGCGCGCCTGTTGGCAGATGACCTGGGCAAACGCGTCATTGTCGTGGATACGTCGAATGAGATCGCTGGCGACGGTGACATCCCCCACCCGGGCATTGGGCGGGCGCGGCGTATGCAGGTGCCCTCGCCTACAGAGCAACACGCTGTGATGATCGAAGCGGTGGAAAATCATATGCCCGAGGTCATTGTCATCGATGAAATCGGCACCGAAGCGGAAGCGCTGGCGGCCCGCACCATCGCGGAACGTGGCGTGCAACTGATCGCCACGGCGCATGGCAACACCCTCGACAACCTGTTGCGGAATCCCACGCTCTCCGACCTTGTTGGTGGTATCCAGGCGGTCACCCTGTCGGACGAGGAGGCCAGGCGCCGCCACACACAAAAGACCGTTCTGGAGCGTAAGGCACCCCCCACGTTTGATGTGCTCATCGAGATTCAAGACCGTGACCGCCTGGCCGTACACCATAATGTGGCCACGGTGGTCGACGGGGTGTTACGGGGCAGGGTGCTGCATCCAGAATTGCGGGTGCGCACTGCTGAGGGTGGGTTCGAGGTCCGCCAGCCGGACATACCGGCGGAGCCTGGCAGACTTCGGGCCGAGGAAGACCAGCTACGCGATATACCAGCGCGGCGCTCCAGACGGCATATGGTCCGTATCTTTCCGTATGCGGTGAACCGCAACCGGCTCGAACAAGCTATCCAGCGCTGCCGGGTGCCAGCCTCGCTCGTCGAGGATCTCGACACCGCCGATCTTATTGTGACGCTGAAATCGCAAGAAAAACATCAGTCCAGACGGCTGCGCGATGCACAAGCCCGTGGGGTGCAGCTATACACCGTCCGGCACAATACCGTCACGCAGATGGAGCAGACCCTGCGGCTGGTCTTTGACCGAGGGGAGCGGCGTTCCAACGATGCCTCGGCTATACGGGAAGCGGAAGTGGCGATCCGTGAGGTACTCGAGCAGTCGCAGCCTGTTGAATTAACGCCGCAGAACAACTATCTGCGCCGCCTGCAGCATCAGCTCGCCGAACGCTATGGCTTATCGACAGAGAGTAAAGGAGTGGAACCGTACCGTCGGGTGGTGATTTATCCGGTGTAAACCGGCCGGTCAGTCCAGATACTGGCACGGTGACTTAGGAGGAGACCCCCTCGCGCCGTGCCAGGAGACGCTGGATGGTCGGGGCAAGGGTGTCGATGGAGAAAGGTTTCATGAGAAAAGCCTCAATCCCTTGCGCCCTTGCCTTATCGACATCGATGCTACTGCTATAGCCCGTGCAGAGAATAATAGCAATATCAGGACGAATACGCCGTAACGCTCGTATTAACACTTCACCGGTTATGTGTGGCATAGTTTGATCCGTTATGACCAGATCAAAGCCCTGTGGTGTCTCCAGGAAGACACGCAGTGCTTCATCTCCACTAGTACAGGCGACAACTTCATAGCCTAGAGAGGTCAACATGGCGTGGCCCAAATGCGCCAGCGCGGTGTCATCATCGACGTACAGCACGCGCCCTTTCCCTGGCACAATGGGCTCCGGCAGCGCTGCTATCGTGGTCGCGGCCTCAGCAACTCGCGGCAGGTAGATGTCAAAGGTTGTCCCCTGTCCCGGTGTGCTGTGCACGGTGACCGCCCCACCGTGATGGGTGACAATGCCGTGGACAACCGCCAGGCCCATCCCTGTGCCTTCTCCGACCTCTTTGGTAGTGAAGAACGGTTCAAAAATATGCTCGATCACGTCGGGCGGCATCCCATGGCCGGTATCCCGTACGCTGAGCCAGGCGTAGGAGCCGGCCTGGAGTACCGGATACTGCAATGGGGAAGGCCCCTGCACCTCCACAGTATCAAGGTGTATTGCCAACGTGCCTCCCTCTTCCCGCATGGCATGGGCTGCATTGGCGCACAGATTCAGCATAATCTGGTGCACTTCCGTGATGCTCGTACGGACTGTCCCCACATCCTTTTCCACGTCCTGCTGGAGCAGGATAGTCACAGGCAAAGTACGCCGGATCAAGCCGAGCGCCTCCTGGACAAGCAGGTGAAGTTTGGCGGGCCTGTGCTCGACTTTGACTTGACGGCTGAAGGCTAGGATCTGCTGGACGAGGTCTCTGGCACGTTCCCCCGCCGTGAGCACCTTCTGGGCATTAGACCAAGTTATACTTTCCTGCGGCACATCGTTGAGCACCAGGCTGGTATAACCCAGAATAACCATCAGAATATTGTTAAATTCGTGTGCAATCCCGCCTGCCAGGGTGCCGATGGCATGCATGGTCTGTGCCTGGCGCAGCTCCGCTTCGAGGTGTTTGCGTTCTGTGACATCGGTAATGAGCGTGAAGCAACCCCTACAGTGTCCTCGAGCATCGAGGTCGGGAATAAACATGAGGTGGAACACACGCCTCCCAGTGTGGGCCAAGGCCATTTCGTGCTCACACGCGCACGGCTGTCCGGCTAAGGCTGCCTCGATGTATGCCCGCGTGAGGGTATACGCCTCCTGGCCCCATACTTCCTCGACGTGCCTGCCATATAGAGCGGTCCGTGGCTGACCGACCCATACTTCGCAGGTGCGATTCACAAAGCGAAAGCGCTGCTCGACATCCACATAGGAGATACCCACCGGCAGCGCGTCAGTCACGAGACGAAGCTGTGATTCGCGCTCACTCAGGGCGTTCTGGATGCGTTGGTGCTCCAGACGCGCACGGTACCGCTGCACCACCTCGGGGAGGACGAGCGGCAGCAAGTCGATGTAGCCCTGGCTCGCATCCTTAACGATGTAGTCATCGACACCGGCTTTGAGGGCCTCGACAGCGAGATATTCTGCCCCGGCTCCGGTCAGGAGCACGAGAGGTATAGGGATATTACTGGTGCGTAGTTCGTGGTACAGCTCCAAGCCGGACATTCCCGGCAGCTTGTAATCAGCCACGACAAGATCGAATGAGGCGGCCTGATCATAGAGCCGCGCCAGCGCCTCCTCAGCGCGCTCACAGAGCGCAATATCGCACAGCGTTGAGGCTTTCCGGAAGGCGCGGCGAAACGCCACAGCGTCATGTTCGCTGTCTTCAACCAACAGGATGCGCAAAGGGGCAGAAACTTCCGCGTGAGCCATGTGATCACTCCGGCAATGCAACTAGCTCCCAGAAAAGATTCATGATTCTGAGAGTTTCAGCGAAACTATGGAAGCCGGTCGGCTTCCTGATGTAAGCATTGACGTGCAGGTTGTCGCTGCGAATGTAGTCTGCTGCCAACTGGGATGCGGTGCAGATTACGACTGGCAAACAGTGTAACCTGTACTCTGACATAGGTATCTCTTCCCTAATGCCGCATAGGAAGTGTCACGAAGAACGTACTCCCCTCCCCTGGGGTCGAGGTGACATGCACGGTGCCACCCATACGACTGACGGCTTTCTTGACGATAGCCAGACCGATACCTGTCCCCTCGTACTCCTGCTTGGTATGGAGACGTTGAAATATCTGGAAAATTTGCTCCGAGTAGCGTGGGTCGATGCCAAGGCCATTGTCGCGCACGTATAACTCGCAAGCGTGCTCTCCTACCGGACGCCAGCCGAGTTCGATACGTTTGCGTGGTGCACGGTTGAATTTTGTGGCGTTGCTGATGAGGTTCTGGAAGATCTGGCGCAGTAGGACGGGCTCGACCTCCATGGTAGGCCATGTTCCCTGCCAGAGAATGTCGACATCTTCTGGCAGGCTGAGCGCAGTGATGATCTCTTGCAGGACCGTGTTGAGGTTGACTGCCTGATAGACAAGATTGCGGCTGCCGACGCGTGACAGCTCCAGCAGGCTATCGACCAGTGCTTCAGCCTGCCAGACCGCCCGGCGTAGGCCATCGAGATAGGCTTTGTGGGCATCGTCAAGGCTCGCCTCAAGGTCTTCGCACAAGAAGTCGGCGTAATGGTGGATGCCACGTAGGGGTGTCTTAAGATCATGGGAAACTGCATAGGCGTATTGGGCCAGGTCGGCGTTCGCTTCTTCAAGCTCAGCGGCTTTGGCTTCCAGGGCGGCATTGGCGATAAGCAGTTCTTCTGTCCGTACCGCAACCCGCATTTCTAATTCGTCGTGTGCTTTGCGTAGAGCCTCCTCAGCCTGCTTACGGTCCGCGATGTCCCGGATGGCGCTCAAGATGAGAAATCCCTCTTCGGTCTGCAATGGGCTCAAGCTGATTTCCACCGGAAACTCGCTGCCATCTTTACGCACCCCGTACAAATTGAGACCAGCGCCCATGGGCCGCGCACGCGGGTCCGCAAAGAAGCTTGCCCGATGGGCTGGGTGGCTATGCTGAAAGCGCTCAGGCACCAAGATCTCGACGCTCTGCCCAAGCAATGCGTCGCGTGACCAGCCAAACAACCGCTCGCTCTGGGCGTTGACCAGGATAATTTCCCCAGCCTCGTTGACTACGACCATAGCATCAGGCGTCGCCTCCAAAAGGCTCCGAAATCTCTCCTCAGCTTGCTGCCGCTCGACAATGTGGGCCTGCAGTGCGCGGTTCGTTCGCTCCAGTTGGGAAGGGCTCGGGAGTGCGATCAGGGTTGGAATGAGTGGCCACAGTGCTACCGCGGTGGTGATAGAGATAACAGCCGTGAGCAGCTTTACGAGCCCCTCTAAGCGATAGGTGCCATGCCACACCGTCCATAGATTCATGACATGCGTAGTCCCGCAGAGTAAAATAAAGGCACCAAACATGGCTACCATCCATCCATAGGTAAGGTCTCGCCGCTTATGGGTAAGATAGATGAGGGCGATAGGGATCGAGTAATAAGCAAGCGCAATAAACGCATCGGAAATGACATGGAGCCATAAGATCTCTGGCAGCCAGAGATAACAATGCCCATGCGGTTCAAAACCCCGCGAAGAGAGCAGATGCGTGAAAAATTCTATCATCGGGTACTCGTCCCAGGATGTCGGGTGTCACAGCAAGGGATAGCCAGCATATGGCGTCAACGTACTTGCATGCCACATGGCTTCCTGGACGAGCCAGTTGCTGTCTCGTCTATACTACATGTACCAGGGAAGCAGAGAAATTGTAACCACATCATGTTATGATCCGCGAAGCATTTTTACTGTATCAAAAACTCTTGGTAAGCGTGGGGGGAACAACCTATGACACCAGGCAGTCGTCCGCAGTATCGTGTCCTGGTTGAGAAAGATGTCCCTATGCAGACCCGTGATGGTGTGACGTTACGCGCTGACGTCTATCGCCCCGCTGCGCCCGGCCGCTTCCCAGTCCTGCTGTCGCGCCTGCCGTACAACAAGAATTTACGGCCGCGCCCGGGAGATATCGACTACTTTGTCGAGCGTGGCTATGGGGTGATCATGCAGGACACGCGCGGGCGCTTTAGCTCTGACGGGGATGAATATTATGCGCTAATCTGGGAGATGCCAGACGGCTACGATGCTGTAGAATGGGCCGCCAGCTTGCCCTGGGCCGACGGCAATGTCGGCACCATGGGGCAGTCCTACCTCGGCGCCACGCAGTACCTCCTGGCTCCCAGTCGTCCGCCCCACCTCAAAGCCATGTTCCCGGTTTCGGCGGCAGCCGACTTCCATCAGTGCTGGGTCTACCACACGGGTGGGGCTTTCGAGTTTGGCTGGCAGATTCCCTATGCTATCCTCATGGCCCGCGACTCGTTGGAACGCCAGGATCTCACCGCGCAGCTCTTAGCAACTCTCGAACGCGACCTGATTCCTGCGCCCACACCATTTGCGCAACCCCTGTCGGACCAAGCCTACCGCCGTCTGCCCCTGATGGCCTGGGGCGACCTGCTGCGGCCGGTGGCGCGTTATCTGACCGACTACCTGCGTCACCCTGAGGATGGGCCCTACTGGTGGGCCATCAATGTGGAGCGACAGCACGCCAATATCAATACGCCGATGTATCATGTGACGTCCTGGTATGACATCTTCTTGCGTGGTGGCCTGGCGCACTTCTGCGGTCTGCGCCAGCATGCCATGAGTGCGGCGGCGCGTACCCAGCAGAAGATTTTAATTGGGCCGTGGGCGCACCGCTTCCCATATACCAGCCCGACGTCGCAAGGGACTGGGGATATTAATTTTAGTCCCAATGCCCGCATCGAATTGCATGAGACACAACTCCGCTGGTTCGACTATTACCTCAAAGGCATCAACACGGGTATTCTCGAAGAAGCCCCTGTGAAAATCTTTGTCATGGGTGAGAACGTCTGGCGTAATGAGCAGGAATGGCCCCTGACGCGCACCCACTACATCCCGTACTATCTGCACAGCCAGGGTCAGGCCAACAGTCTACGTGGCGATGGACGTCTGGACCCTGTAGTCCCGGGCGAGGAGCCACCCGATCGCTATGTCTACGATCCGAACGAGCCCGTCCCCACCTGTGGTGGCAACACACTGATCATTCCCATGGGTGTGCAAGACCAGCGTCAGGTGGAAACGCGCCAGGATGTGCTGGTCTATACAAGTGTGCCTCTGACCACACCTCTGGAGGTGACTGGTCCTCTCGTCGTCACACTGTTTGCGGCCAGTAGTGCCCCTGACACGGATTTCACTGCGAAGCTGGTGGATGTGCGACCAGATGGCTATGCTCAGAACCTGGCTGATGGCATCATCCGGGCGCGCTACCGCACCTCGCGCATGCTGCCCACATTGCTGACACCTAATCAAGTGTACGAGTTGACCATCGACCTCTGGGCCACGAGTCACGTGTTCTTACCAGGGCATAGTCTGCGTCTCGAGATTGCTTCTAGCAATTTCCCGCGCTTTGATCGCAATCTCAATACCGGCGAGGATCAGGCTACGGGCATCCGTTGGCAGACAGCAGAGCAGACCATTTTCCACGATCAGCGCTATCCATCCCATATACTACTGCCAGTGATTCCGCGGTAGAGGGAGCAGAGGCAGGTGAAGCACAAAAGTAGCACAACCATGTGGCCTCGCGTGCTTCCCTTGGGATGTTTACCCCCATCTCTTTCATCGTGACCGTGGTGCTCTTTGGTAGTGAACATACCCTCTGGCTCGCCGGCATGATGGCGGGAGCTATCTACAACCTCCTCCTCATACAAGACACACCGCCTCTGGCCATGCATACTGGCGCATAGAGTGACCAATCTGCTCCTCGGTGTGCATGTGTTAGTAACGCAGGAATGGCAGTGGTGGTAGGGGAGCTTCACCCCGGCCCTCAGGGAAAGGCCGGGCAAAGCAGAGAGGGTTGGCAGCCTAGGAGGCCAGTGCGGCGAGGCGTTCTTCCACGGTGTGGGGGACCTTGTAGCGGCGGTTCCATTTCCCCGCCTTCATCACCTGGCCAGGGAGTTCACGGCCAATGATTTCCTGCACGCGTTTTGATACTTCAATAAGGCCATCCAGATCAATCCCGGTCTCATAGCCCATGGCGTGCAGGCAGTGCACCAGATCTTCGGTGCAGACATTGCCCGTAGCGCCAGGGGCAAACGGACAACCACCGAGGCCGCCAATCGAGGCGTCGAAGTGCCGCACACCGCACTCGACAGCGGCTAGGATATTCGGGATAGCCATGGCCCGCGTGTTGTGCGTGTGCAACGTCCATTCAATGCCGGGGAATTTGGGCCTCAAGTATTTCAATGTGCGCCGTACCTGGGCAGGATTGGCCATACCCGTCGTATCAGCCAGGCCGATGGCCTGGAAACCACAAGCCACCAGGCGTACGACGATAGCTTCGAGGTTCTGCAGCGGCACATCTATTTCAAAGGGGCACCCGAACGAACACGAGATGCCACCCTGCAACGGTATCCCAGCCTTGTGCGCGACGTGCGCGACGGCTTCGAGCTTGGTAAGCGATTCGGCCACTGTCATGTTGACGTTGGCCAGGTTATGGCTCTCGCTCGCTGACAACACCGTGTGGATTTTGTCCACACCAGCGTCTACGGCACGCGTCGCCCCCTTGTCGTTGGGCACCAGTGCGGCATAAATTGTCCCCGGTCGCCGCTCAATGCGTGCCATCACCTCCTCAGCATCCCTGAGCTGCGGCACCGCCTTGGGATGCACAAAAGACGTGACCTCAAGGCGTGGAATCCCAACCGCACTGAGCCGATTCACGGCCTCTATTTTCAACTCTGTCGGAATGAACTCTGGCTCAATCTGAAAGCCATCGCGTGTCCCAACCTCACAAATGGTAATAACGTCGGCTGGCATCAGCTTTCCTTTCTCAAGGCTACTTGTCTCAGTAGGACCGTGGCATACCCAGGACATGCTGCCCAACATATGCCAGCACAAGATTATTATTGACGGGTGCTGTCTTGTACAGACGTGTTTCACGGACATGTAAATCTAGCACTTATGGCCATGCGACACCAGCCTCTCACCTGGCATGGTGCATTTTTGGTGCACTCGCTGCCTACCCTTCCTACCAGCCACCAGTGTCACCCTCACCAAAAGGAGACACGAGTATGGCTACCATCGTCCAACGTCAAGCCAAGAACGGCCAGACCACTTACCGCGCCCAGGTTTGACGCAAGGGCGTACCACCCCTCTCAGCCACCTTCACGAAGCTCTCTGACGCCCGCAAGTGGGCGCAGGTCATTGAGGCAGCTATCCTGGAAGGCCGCCACTTCAAGACCGCTGAGGCGAAGCGCCACACTTTGGCTGACCTGAGCGCACGGCCACAGGGTGAGGTGTCACCTACTTCCCTCTGTGGCCATCCAGATGCGCTTCGAGGCCACTCGACACCAGACATAGCCTATGGCCCTCTTGAGTGGTGATCGTTCAAGAAAAAGGAAGCTATGGACGCGACGCAACGGAAGGTTCGCCAAGGACAACGCATGGCCGAGACCGCCAAGCCCTTCCAGCCTGCCGAGAACCATCCAGGTTCTGGCAGGGGGCACACCAAGAAACCCCACGAGAAAGCCAAGGCAGGCAACCGGAGTGACTACTTGGTAATCCAGGATTGCCCGAGACAGGCCGGACATCCTGGAGCGGATGAAGGCCGGGGCGTTTACCTCAGTCCGGGAGGCCGCCCGCGAGGCAGGCATGATCACAGACGTGTCGCTGGTTGAGCAGGTCGTACGGCTGTGGGCGAAGGCCACGCTAGAAGAACGGCGAGCGATCCGCTAACAGCTGGCCATCGACGCAGACTGGTAATATGAGGGGGAGGCAAGGACCGCGAGCCCGTATGGCCACGCCTGGCGGGCTTTTTTCTTGGGCGTCGCTCCCCGAGGCAGTAGGCATGGAGGACGCCCCACGCGCTGAGGGGCGTTGGGAGGCTCGCGCCTTGGGGTCGCAGCTCTGGCGCACGAGTACGTGGGACCCCACAAGGGAGCG
>Ga0081455_10005300_pt1 | contig 14163 bp, 13 predicted proteins | sample TabmetS3T2R1_FD_70207 | JGI IMG/M metagenome (GOLD analysis project Ga0081455, IMG submission 70207) | Tabebuia heterophylla rhizosphere microbial communities from the University of Puerto Rico - S3T2R1 | ecosystem: Host-associated > Plants > Roots > Rhizosphere ... | reverse complement strand
TTCGCCGGCGCGTTATGTGATCGACCGCAGCGACTGGGATGGTGCCTCGCAGCTGTCGGTAAGGCCGAGCAACCTGAACTTTGCAATGGCAGTATCGCATTTCGCCCGTGCCCTCGGCGCGGCGCGCACCGGCGATGCGGAAGCGGCGGAGAAAGAGGTGCAGGAGCTGGCGCGTATTGCAAACAATTTGAAGACCGCCAAGAACGACTATTGGGCGACGGAAGTCGAAGTGCAGCGCCTAAGCGCGGCGGCATGGGTCGCCTACGCGAAGGGCAATCGCGATGAAGCACTGACGCTGATGCGTTCTGCCGCTGATTTGGAAGACAAGAGCGGAAAGCACGCGGTAACGCCGGGCCGTCTCGTGCCCGCACGGGAGTTGCTCGGTGAAATGCTGCTCGAACTGAATCGGCCGGCCGAAGCGCTCAAGGAATTCGAAACCAATGAGAAAAATGATCCGAACCGCTTTCGTGGCCTCTATGGCACCGCCCAAGCGGCAGCGCAGTCGGGCGAAGGCGCGAAGGCGAAGCGCTACTTCACGCGATTGGTGAATCTCGTCGCCAAAGGCGACGGGCGGCCGGAGATCGATCAGGCAAAAACTTATTTGGCCAAGAACTAAACTAATAGGGGCTGAAAAAAGAGCCAATGGCGTGGAACCGAAACAAGGTCACATTGTCGCGATGGGGACATCGCTTGGGTCTTAAATATTACGGCTTCGTGGGAGAGGGCTGAGGACAACAATACGAACATCGAGTGGTCGCGCGCTGCGTGGCGAGACATGGGCAGCTACTCCACCGGAGGGACGTATATCAACTTTCTGACAGAGGAAGAGAGCAAAACACGGAATACCGCGCTACCGCGCTGGTAGAGGTGCAGGGCCGGCAAGCTTGTTGAACAGCTCAACGACGTCGGCATCGCGGGGCATTTCTTTGATGGCTTTCTCGAGGGCTTCCGGCATTAGAGGCGTCGGATCGTCTCCCGTAAGTTTGTGAAACTCCTTGGAGAATTCGGGATCGGTCAGAGTCTTACGCATAGCGTCGCGTAGGATCTGCACCCGCTCTTTCGGTGTCTCCGGTGGCAGAAAGAAGCTCTGGCCGGAGAGTCTGAAAGCACGGAACATTTCCAATAGCCTTTTTTCCCTTGGCGATACGGCGAAGCTCCCAAGCTCCGGTACTTGGGCAAAGCGTGGATGTCTTTGTCCTATAGGTATCTCGATGCTAGCAAGAACATCAACGAGTCCTTTCTCAAGCCATTCGGGAGATCGGAGGATGATGGTTTCCCCGGTGCCTGCCCTCGCGTCTATTTCACCTGCCATCAGGGCGACATCGATCTCCGGACCCGTATAACCCGTGACGAATTTTGCCTCTTTGAGGCCAAGGTAATACGCAAAGAGCCGGCCGACAATATAAACCGGGTGCCCCACTGACTGAGATCCGAGCCGTACGCCGGCCGCTGAGCGTAATTTCTCCAAATTGGTCAGCCCGGCTTTCCTGTTCGTTATAAAAATATAATGCTGCGCGCTGTCAGGAGTCCCGAGATAGATGAATTTATCGATGTCATATTGAACCCCCGTTTCACCCAACACCGCGTTGGCCACCAGAGCAGCTCCCATGCTCCCGACTGTAAGGCCGTCCGGTCGCGCTCCCCGATAAACGTGGTTGGCGGCCTGCCGTCCTCCCCCGGCTGCCATATATTGGACAATGATAGTGGGGTTTCCGGGGATGTGTTTGCGCAAGATCGTAGTGACCGCTCTGGTCCGCATGTCCGCCGAGCCACCAGGAGGCCCGCCCAAAACAACCGAAATCGTTTTGTCTTGATAAAAAGTTGTCTGGGCCAGCGCGACCGGGGCGCCAAGCGCGAAATAAATGAGCGCAACGATGACAATCGTTTTCATCCCTTGCTCCTTACCCGTTTTCAGGTTAACCGCACTGCGCCAACGCACATAGATCCAACTGCTCGTACCGCAATTGGCGAGAGATGTCCATCTCGACATCCGCGAATATAGTCGCGATTCATTTTAGAACCGAAACATGCTTAAGCTAAGCAAAAAGCACGGCGCAGTACCTAATCGACAGATAAGCCTTGGAGAAGCGAGCATACAGGCACGTTCAACATTTTTAGGTTCACCCTTTCAATTCGTCTCGACCTTGAACATTGAACTTTGAACCTTGAACGCACGTCCCCACACTCGGCTCCGAAGGCTTACCCCTGGATCAGTATCGCCGTGGAATAATCGGGACTGACAAAAGTTTGTTTTCTGAAGGAGATCACACGTGAGACCCACTACCGCATTGCGAAGAATACTCGCTGAGCCGGGTTGCACCATGTCCGTATCGGCGCATGATCCGCTGTTGGCGCGGCTTGTCGAACAAGCAGGCTTCAAGGTCGTCGGACTATCGGGAAACGCCATTGCTGCGGCCTATCTGGGGATGCCTGATATGGGATTCTTGAACCTGGGCGATATGGTGAACGTGGCGCGCAGAGTCGCCACCGCGGTGAATATACCGGTATTGGTCGATGCCGATACCGGATACGGCAACGCGATGAGTGTTTTGAGGACTGTTCGCGAACTGGAACAGGCTGGCGCGGCGGGTATCATCATCGAAGACCAAATCGACTATAAGAAGTGCGCGATGATACAAACGGCTCACCCTGTAGTCCCGGCTGAAGACCACGCCGCCAAGGTCCGGGCGGCATGCTCGGCGAGATCGGACCCGGACTTGATTATAGTTGCGAGGACGGATGCCGCGGGCGATCTCGGTTTGGATGAGGCTATCAGGCGCGGGTTTCTCTACGCTGAAGCTGGCGCAGATATGCTCAATATCCAAATCCCCGGCGCTCCCGAAGAGGTGGAGCGCATCGGCAAAGCCAAACTGCCCGTGCCTCTGATGGCGACCATGGATGAGGGCAAAAAACTCTCGCTCAATGATTTATCCTTTCTGGCTTCGGCCGGATACAAGATCGCTTCTTTTCCGGGGGTCGTCCGCTACACCGTGGTTCGAGCAGTACGTGAAAATCTCGCCTACCTCATGGAGCACAAGTCTACAGTCGGGATAAGAAATCGAATGGCGACCGTGGAGGAATACTTTGCATCCGTCGACCTGGATCGTTTTCTTGACCTGGAAAAGGACTTATTGCAGCCGTTCAGAGGCGGGGGGAGATAAAGGGGTCGGCTGCCGACCCCTTGGATTATCCTGATTGCTTCTAGGCGGAGTAGCGCATTTCCATCTCGAGAAACTCCGGCAATCTCACCAGCGCCTCGTATTCTTTGAGCGAAGCCAGTCTGTGCGCATAATTCTTGGTTGAGCCCTCTTTCTTTAGAATCGTCAACATCTCGGTGACCGCCCTGACGACCGTATAACGCACAGCGTTACTGCCGCCCATCTTGAACCCCATCTGTTTGATCTCTTCGAGAGTAACGTTGCCGACCTGAATCGCTTCGTCCATGAACATGCAGTTGACCGGCACTTTGACCGTGTCCCGGATTCGTTTTAGTGCGTCCAACGTGCGTTGGCGCATCCCTTCTTTCCGGACCCACGACATAGCGACTCCAACCATATCGACCCCAACCTCCTCGTAGGCCTTTATTCGTTTGAGGGCATCGTCCAAGCCGTTTACGGATTCCGCATCGGTCCGGGCGCTGATGAAAAAATCTGCATCCTCTCTGGCTTCAACGGCGGCCTGAAGCTTGCGCACTTGCTGCTTTATCGGCACAACCGGAGTGCCTCCGGGAATGAGGGCGCACTTTTTGGGTGTGACTTGATCTTCCATGCCGAGGCCAGCAACGCCGGCACGCTCGAATTCCTTGATCGTACGGGCGATTCCAAGGGGCCCACCCGAGTAACCGGTGTCAGCGTCTACCATCACGGGGATACCGACAGCTGCCGCCACGTTCTTTGCATGGTTGGCCATTTCGTTGAGGCCGATGAGGCCCAGATCAGGAAGCCCCAGCAGACTGCCGCAGGTCACATTGCCCAGCAGCTTGACCGCAGTAAAGCCTACGGTCTCAGCCAGCCGCGCCGTCAGGCAGTCATATACACCTGGTGTTATGATGATCTCATCACCCTTCAACAATTCTCTAAGCTTGGTAGTTGATTTCATTCGCTCCTCCATCAATAAGAATTTTTATTATGCGTTCTCTCTGGTCAAAAGGAATTTAACACCACGAAGGTCGCGAAGACCCCCAGATAAAGAGAGGGCGTCGAATCTTAAGAAAATGGTTTTTTCCTTCGTGCTCTTCGTGGTGGTATGCATTTTGTTCGGCTGCGGTTCTGCGGCACCAGGTTCTCTGCGGTTGAATTGGCTTTCATCGATCCTTTCCGAATGAGGATTTTAGATAGGGAATCAAGCCGCCCTTCTCCAGAATGGCGATGGCGTGATCTGAAAAAGGCGCAAACGTTCGTGCGGCGCCGTTCGTAAGATTCCGCACCCTGCCCGACTCCAAGTCCACCTCCAGCTCGTGTCCCTCCTCGACGATGCTGGAGACCCCCGGGCACTCGATCGCCGGCAAGCCGAGATTGATCAGAGTACGCAGATAGATGTTCGATATCGACTCCGCAAGGATGACGGCGACCCCGGCATCGCGCAGTGACCGGGGCGCATCCTCCGAGCTCGAGCCCATACCGAAATTGATCCCGGCAACGATAACGTCCCCGGGCTGGACTTTTGTGTGAAACTCCGGATCAATCCCGGCCATAACGCCTTTGATGTTTCCGGAGTCGATGCAGTCGCCGAATTTCCAGACCTTGCCTTTAAAATTTTTCTTCATGACGGCAAAAACTCCCGGGGGTCGACGATTTCACCGGCTAAGGCGCTCGCGGCGACAGTCGCCGGGCTACCCAAGAAAATCTGTGCGTCGCGGTGACCCATCCGACCTGGAAAATTGCGGTTGCCCGAAGAAATGCACACTTCACCGGTGGCGAGCGAGGGGCGGGTGCAGATACCGCATTCCGATGCCGTGAGCAGCACCTTGGATTTCTCGAATATTTGCAGAAGCCCCTCCTCGCGGGCTTGGAAATAGGCCCCGTAGGAGGCGGGAGTGACAATCATGCGCACGCCCGGATGCACGGTCTTGCCCTTGAGAATCTTCGCGGCTACACGAAGATCTTCGATCCGCGAGTTGGAGCAAGTACCGATAAAAGCCTGGTTGATCTTGGTGCCGACAAACTCGTGGACGGGCTGGCCATTCGAAGGCACACCGGGCGCGGCAACGAAAGGCTCCATATCGGTAAGGTCGAAGCGAAGGCGCGATTCATACTCGGCGTCGGGATCGCTCTCAACCGGAGTGAATCTGGCGTTGCTGACTTGTTTCACGTATTCCAACGCTCGCTCATCCGGCGGGAACACGGCGTTAAGCGCCAGGCTTTCAACGGCCATATTGCACATCGACAGGCGACTTTCGATGCTAATGTTGGCCAAGGCGCTGCCGCCGTATTCGATGGTTTTATTAACCGCGCCGTTGGGGCCGAATTCGGCCATGATCCGCAGCACGATATCCTTTCCCCAAATCCAGGACGGACGCTTGCCTGCCAGCTCGACGTAAATAGCCGGCGGAACTTTTAACCAGATTCTTCCCGTGGCCAGCACTCCGACGGTTTCGGTAAAGCCGATGCCGGTGGCAAAGCAGCCCAGCGCTCCGTAGGTGCAGGAATGGGAGTCGGCGCCGACAATGAACTCGCCGGGCCTCACATGTCCCTTTTCCACCATGACGTTGTGACCGATGCCGCCCTCGTAGCCTTGATAGATGGTTGCCCCATGCTCCTGGGAGAATTGCTTGGCACTCTCCTGACCCTCTGCCCGTCTCATGCTCCGCGCCGGTTGCTCATCGAAATTGATGATGACCTTGTCGGGATCCCACGCCTTGTGAATCCCCATCTCCTTCAGAATCTCTTTGAATAGTCCGTATAGGCCTTTCGGGTCTTCTGCTTTCGAAAAGCGTAAATCCTTGATGTAAAGCTTATCGATCTCGGCGTCGATCATATCTCCCGGACCGACGCGATCCTTACCGGCGGCCCGGGCGCAGATTTTTTCACTGATGGTCATTCCCATAACTCACCTCATTGTTTAGCATGCTATACGCAGAGAACCGATTTGGTGTCAACGGAACAGGGCCAACGGTGGTGGTTCAGTTAGAAGTTAACTCGGCTCTCGAAAGGAAGAAAGATTTCTCGCTCCGCTCGAAATGACAAGTAATGGAGGATTGTCATCTCGAACGAAGAGAGAGATCTTGGCCAAACTGAACCACTACCGGGCCGACACTTGGCAGTTTCGCTGGCGTCGGCCTCCGACAATGCTCTTGTAATCATGATAAACACTTTGCTAGGAGTCATAGATCACGAACCGACTATATTCAACGTGACAATCCAATCCAGCAATCGGCTTGAAAAGGGGACCATTTATGCAAGCTCAAGAGATCACATTGAAAACGATCGCGCTACTATCTGGCGCACTTCTTTGGCTGTCACCAACTCATGCGCTATCCCAGAGCAATTTTTATGAAGGAAAGACCGTAACCTTGATCGCAACCACATCTCCCGGCGGAACCGGCGATCTTCGGGTAAAGGCCGTGCAGCCCTTCTTGAAGAAACACATTCCGGGCAATCCAACGGTCATCATCCAGTATATTGACGGCGGCGGCGGCCGAAAGGGAGCCAATCATCTCTACAGTAATGTTCGTCCGGATGGTCTAACCATAGGAGCGGCCAGCGGCGCTATTGTTGGTCTGGCCGTCCTGGGTGAAACCGGCGTTTCCTATGATATCGATAAGTTTATTTACATCGGCTCTCCGGAAAGCGAAAACCACTACGTCATTTATACCCGCCGGGAGCTTGGGTTCGATAATTTGGAAAAACTCGCAGCCAAACCCGGCATCAGGATTGGCGCGCAGACCATCGGACACGTTTCCTATGTGGCCGGAAGACTATTCGCTTACTTTCTGAATATGAAGGAGCCCAAATTCATCGCCGGCTACACTGCCCAGGAGTTGGATGCCTCCCTAGTCCAGGGCGAACTCGATGGCCGAGCCAATAATGCAAGCTCCGTGTTGCGGCGCAATCCCGACTGGTTGGATAAAGGGATAATGAACTTTCATTCGATCTTGGAAGTTCCCCTCGGAGATAAGCATCCGCGGCTCGGGCACCTTCCGGAGATCGGGAGTTTTGCCAAGACCGAAAGAGAAAAGAAACTGATTACCCTCTGGCGTTCTTTCCGAGCCGTGGGCTCGCCTTATATGCTGCCTCCGGGAACGCCCAAAGATAAGGTGGCGACCCTCGAGGCAGCCATGACAAAAACCTTCAAGGATCCCGAGTTTGCTCCTTATTTTAAGAAACTCGTAACCGACGATCCGTCACCCATGGAAGCCGTGCCATTGAGGAAACTCATTGCGGATATGCCGCGCGACCCCGAGACCATAGATACGCTTAAAAAATTCGCCGGATCGGACCCGCTGCCGCCGCGTTAAGACTTCTACGCAAAAACGAGTCACTTTGACGAATCAAAAACGATTCTGCTGAAAAACCTTCCGTTCATCCTTCCGGGGTCTCAGAGCCTATCCTGAGTCAATCGAAGGAGCGAAGGGCGGTGTGGTTGAAATGATTTATATTCTCCGTTCATGCCGAGCTCGTCGAAGCATGCTTACCGTTTTTGCGTATCACGGCAAGCAAGATGGATACATATGAAACCCATAATTATTTTGCTCTCCGGATTTTTTCTTCTTGCCGGCCTTCTCTCGGAGCGAGCCAGAGCGCAAGAGAAGACCATTCGCATCGGTTTTCCATCCATCGCGTTTCAAGAGTTACCTTTATTCGCAGCTAGCAAACGCGGCTTTTTCCGCACCGAGGGAATTAACGTGGAACTGGTTCAGATCGCCGGAGCGCCGGCTGTCGCAGCCCTGCTTTCCGGCGATGTGGACTATATCACTCACAACTCGCGGATCATCGCTACGGCGGTTCGCGGCGGGGGCGTCAAAAGCGTCTTCAATTATGTCGCGAAGCCGATCTATTACCTCGTCACTTTGCCCGAGATCAAGCAAGCCAAAGAGCTGCACGGGCGAACGGTTGGTGTTTCGTCGTTTGGCGGTGCTGCTTACTATATTACTAAGCAGTTGCTCGAGTTTTATGGCTTGAATGCGACGAAAGATGTCGCCATCCGCGCTCTCGGCCAGGACGCCATACGCTTTTCCGCAATGGCCGGAAGAACTATCCAGGGGACATTGCTTCCACCCGATTTCGCCTTCCGCTCGAAAGAAATGGGGCTCAATGTGTTGGTGTACGCAGGAGATATCGTCGATATACCCATGGGAGGCTTGGGGACAACCGACAAAAGGCTGAAAGAAAACCGCGATGAGGTACGGCGTGTCTTGCGCGCCCTACTCCGCTCGCTGCGCTATGTCAATGACGATCGCGAGGGGTCCAGAACGTTACTCGTTGAGTCGTTCAAAATGCCTAGCGCCAGCGCGGCTGCCGCTTATGAACTGGGCGTGAAGATCTTCGGCCGCGACGGTGTACCGACGGACAACGGGCTCAAGAGTCTCTTAGCGGCGACCCGTGAGGAGCTAAAACTATCCTTTGATATCCCACCCGAAACCGTGATCGACCTTTCGATTCTAAAAGACGCGCAGCGAGACCTGGGATTCGGCAAAGCACTTTAGCTTTCTTCCGTTTAAAATGTTCAACAAAGCGGCTCAACAGTATTTATCGCGCAAGTATCTCGAGCAACGCACCTTTGTCATTTCGACCAACGGGAGAAATCTTTCTTGACAGTCACAGGCGACAAGACGCAAAGCACGCCAAGTAACTAGCGAAACCCTCTTCCAAATACTCGAAATCGCATTATCTTTACTTCGCCGGTTTAAACCGTTCCGTCGGAATAACCGCCATACATTCGATTTCCACCATTAGAGCCGGGTCAGCAAGTCGCACGACCCCGATCAAAGCGCTGGTGGGCAAGTCGGTTTTGAAATATTTGGCGCGTTCGTCGTTTACACGGTGATATTCCTCGACGTCCGTCGTAAATGTCGTCGTCTTGACCACGTCGGAGTAATCGCCGCCCACGGACCGCAGCGCCCGGCCGATATTTTCGCACACCTGCCGCAATTGCGCCCGCATATCACCCGGATGTACCGGCGTGGCGTCTTTCTCGCTGCGAGATGTCATTCCCGCGATGAAAACCAAGGTCCCGCCGGTTACGGCAACAACTTGCGAATGAGATTTCCGAACAGGTAAGTCCGACGGCTGCACAATTTCTTTTGGATTTGCCATGTTTGCTCCTTTGTCAGATTAAGTGTGAAAAGAAATATCAGATCCGCTGACGATGCATAAGCCTAATCACAACAAAGTTATCCCGTCGGGCAGAGGCGCACGCAGCTTACCGGATTGGTGGACCGGATATAGAACGTCTTTTGTCAACCCTATTGTGACGATGCAGCCCAGCTTTTTGTTGTCTGACTATGCTTCCAAGAATTCTTGACATCGATTTGTCGGAGCAGGAGAATCCCGATGACATATCGAAGTCTAAGAATCGTACTAAGGTCGAATTACAGAATAAATAGTTAAGCCGCGGAGAGCTCGATGCAAGAAAGCTACATACACCTTGATGGGGAATGGTTCTTTCTCCGGCACTCGGAAATCCACCCCAGTCGGCGGACGATTCTGTTCGTTCATGGGTTAGGAGAGTCGAGTCTTTGTTTCAGGGAAGCCTTTGATCGGCTCCACTTGCTGGACTACAACCTCGTGGCTCCAGATAACCTGGGGTACGGCCGAAGCTCTGTTGCCCGCAACGGCGATTACTCCTTCCGCGCGCAGATTGCAAGGCTCGCGAATCTCGTTTCCCAATTGGGGCTTCATCGGCTGACGCTTGTCGGCCATTCGCTCGGCGGAAACCTGGCGACTTACTGGTCGAAGTCGGACAGTTCGGGTGTCGTGGAACGGTTGGTGAATGTAGAGGGGAGCTTGACGCCCGCAGATGCTACGTTCTCGAAAATGGCCGTTGAGGCGTATCAGGCCACTGACGGAGATTTCGGCAAATGGTGCAGCTGGTTCCGGAACGAGTTCATGGAAAAGCTTATCCTCGGTCGGTACGGGCCCGATTGGGAGTCGTGCCGGCGGTATTATGCATCCCTCTGGTTCTGCCGCCCGGAAGCCTTTTGCGCCAACGCGCGAGAGATCGTGGAGAAGAGTCAGCCAGTTGAGGGCACTCCGGCTTGCGAGATTGGCCAAACGTACGCTTCCCTCCCGCTCCCCAAGATCTATTGCTGGGGAGGCAAGCACCTCTCTGAGGCCTCGCAGAGGTTCTTGAATCAGGTCGGCTTGCAGAACCGAACTTTCAAGGCGGCGAGCCATTGGCCGATGATCGACTGTCCGGAGGAGTTCTACAGCGTACTCAAAGCATGGGTCGCCCAGGACGTCCCACCTCTATGAACCAGCATGTGCTTTTCATCCTGGCGCAAGCCGCGATGAACACGAGTAGTGGATCTCGGCCGCTCACACGGGGCAAATTTCTGGAGAATTTCGAGTGAGAGTAGTGTGGCGTCAAGTCGAGAAAGAGCTGCCATCTGGAGAAATTTGCGTAAGATCTATTCAGCCAGTGCTTGAAGATTTCAAACTTCCCGTCGAGATCGGCTGACGTTAATCGAGAACACGGCGCTAATTCCATGAGCGACATAGCGAGCCCACAGCTGCGTAATGAATGATCAAAGCATTTCCGCCTTCCGCCGACGGATTCTCGTTCGGTATCACCCGTCTGCATTCCTGCTCGCGGCGCAACTGTTGAGTCTGTTACTGTACGCCGCGTTTGACGGGATCCGGAGCGAACGCGCACTACCCGGTACGTTCAGCGTGTTGGTGTTGGCTCTAGCGGTATGGGTCGTGAGCCGCAGTCCGGCGATCAACTGGATCGCATGGGCCATGGCAATACCGGCGTTCGCGTTATCGCTACTTTCCGTGCTGTTCGTCGATGTCACGTTGGCGGCGTGGGCATCGCTCCTGAAGGCGGCGCTTTACTTCTACACCGCCGGTAGTCTGATTGCGTACATGATGCAGGATGAACGAGTCACCGGCGACGAGTTGTTCGCCGCCGGCGCAACCTTCACACTGATCGCTTGGGGTTTCGCCTACCTTTACCTGGTCTGCCAGACGTGGTACCCGGAGAGTTTCATCGGCCACACCCGCCCCGGACAACCGCGGACTTTCGTCGAACTTCTCTTTTTGAGCTTTACCAATCTTTCTGCAGTCGGTGTCGGCGATGTCTTGCCGATCACTTCGGCGGCGCGGGTGCTGGTGATGTTCGAACAGTTCATCGGCGTCGCCTACATCGCCGTAGTGGTCTCTCGATTGATCGGATTGACCATCGTGCGAGGCGAGCGCAAGGGATCGAGCTGAAGCTCCTGGCGCTGAGCCGAGCGTGGACAGATCTCCAATTGCGATTGCGGAAATCTCCGGGGGGGGAACAAGCCAGCCGAGATAAGTCCGATTATGCTGAAATACACTTCCGCTTTCCCAGATTGGGTTGTCAGACGTGGCTTTACAAACTATTGTCTCCGTTGTAAAAGCGCGCCAAATGACAATGGAGAAAATCCTACTATATAGAAGTGGGGTGCTTCCCATACGGTATTAGCTACTTGTAGTTAGGCTTTTGGATTACAGTGTGCCTGAATGGATGCAACCGTAAACACAAAACCGAAGGTTCCGTGGACAACTCGGCTCGGAACCATCGGAGAGGCTCAAGTCAAAGCTCGCCTAGCCTATTTCTCAATTGCAACCAAGTATGAAACCGACCCCGGCATAGACTTCTATTGCGAACTTCTTGAAAACGATTCACCATCCATTCCCTTTTTCGTGCAGGCAAAGGGCACGGAACACTTCGATGCCAAGTGGGGCCAATCCATTCCTAAGCCAACCATCGTTTATTGGCTACAGCAGGCCGCGCCCGTATTTCTGATGGTTTACGACGAAGTCAACAAGCTATGCTATTGGATGTCCATCGAAGAACTACGCTACGGTCTTATCGAGCAGATCTTTACCACGGATTCCGCAACGATTCATGTGAGAATGGACAGAACACACGCTTTGGATCTGGACAGGAATTTGAATCAAGATTTCATCAATAAGATCAAGGAAGACACCACACTCGTCCAGCTGTTCCGTGGAGAAGCAGTGTTCCGGGGCGATGACTACGTTAAGCAACTACCCTCACCACCCCGTTCAGACCTTGAGCTTGTACGCATCAAAGAGAATGTGCGTGCTGGTTTATACTCGTTAGTCCAGCATTCTTTTGCAACCCAAGATATTGCCGCCGCTAAGCTCTATTGCGAGTTTTTGGCTAACTTCGATTCAGATCACTATAATCACTTTGTCTGGCTAGGACGGATCAACGTAGTGAACGGCAATCATTCCGAAGCCGTTATAAATTTTCGGCGCGCGCTGGAAATCTGTGAAGCAGATAAAATCTGGCCGAGAGAGTCGCTGAAGCCAATTATCGATCATATAAAAGATCAACTTCAAAAGTTGGAATGAGGGAGCTTGCCTGGTCAGAGAGTCTAACGTTTTGCTTGAGACCGACGTGCAAAGCTCGGGTCGGGCTCAACCTTAGGCAAAGGTATCAGACAGTTGGCGTCGCGGCATAACAGGGGGTTCCGATTGTGACCGATGCAGTTGTCACGAAGCTTTCATTCGACTCGGGTGCATCCGCATGGGACCACTTTTCGACGCGGTTCTCCGCTCTATATGTTCCGGCGCTTTTGGCTGCAGCCCACATCAAGGAAGGTCAACGTGTGCTCGATGTTGCTACCGGATCGGGACCTTCAGCGGTTGCCGCCGCCGCCATCGTGGGTCAGGGGGGACTTGTCGTAGCAACGGACATTTCTCGCCCAATGATCGAGAGAGCCAAGCCGAACGTTGAGCATTTGCCGGTGAGCCTTGTTGCCATGGATGCCCGGGCCCTTGCGTGCAGCGACTCGACTTTTGACGCTGTGATTTGCCATCTCGGTCTCATATTTTTTCCCGACATGAGGCACGGCCTAGAGGAGTTCCGACGCGTGCTTCGCCCGAGGGCTCGAATGACGGTGAGCGTAACGACCACGCCGGAACGCAGTGTGTACGGGAGAGTTTTTGTGGCGGCTCGACGCTTTCTCCCCGTCGGGGGGAATGTCATGGGCTGGAACTTTGCGTTTAGTGATCCTCGAGCGCTTGAGACATTGATCTCCGATGCGGGCTTTCGGGAAGTATCCGTAACGCGTGAGCTTCGCGCGATCCCATTTGAATCCCGGGAGGATTATTGGGCCACGATGGAAGCGGGTGGCGGCCTCTCGGGGGCAACATACCTAACTCTGTCACCGGAGGACAGACGGGTGGTCAGAGATGAGGTGGAGCGTGTCCTCTTGGCGTCACGGTCCAATGAACCGTTCACAGTTGAATCGGAAGTCTTGATTGGATGTGGTCGACGCTAATGCGCCAACCACACCTGTCGCTACTGACGCCTAATTCTTGGAGGTATCGCCTATGACGTTCAAGATTATCTCCGCAATATGGCTTCTCGCGCTTTTACTCGTTTCTGCCCCGGCCTCGTGGGCGCAAATGAAAGTCCGGGTTAATTGGTCCGCCACGGCGGGAGGCCAGAGCGGCTTTTGGGTTGCTTACGAGGATGGCATCTTTAAGAAGAACGGGCTGGATGTCGAGCTGCTTCATATCCCGTCCAGTTCGAGGGCGATCCAGATCATGCTCGCCGGAGAGATCGCGATCTCTTACCTGGACCCGCGAAATACCATCGAAGCCAACTTTAGTGGCGCTTCGGTCGCGCTGCTTGCCGCCGTCACCAATCGCTTCACATTTTCCTTGATGGCTCGACCCGAGATTAAGAGAGTCGGGGATCTCAAGGGTAGAAAGATCGGCGTCACGCGCATTGGCTCTTCAACTCACACAGCAGCGCTGTACGCGCTCAATAAGGCGGGTCTCAAGCCCAGCGACTATCAGATCCTTCCTTTATTCGAGGTTCCAAATATTCTAACCGCTCTCATGGCTGGGCAGATCGACGCCGGACTGATCTCGCCGCCCACGACGTTCCGCGGCCGCAAGGCCGGGCTCAGCGAGCTTGTAAACCTCGGCCGCGAAGGGCCTGAGTTCGCATCCGTCGCCATCGGTTCCCCGCGCTCTTACATCAAGGCCAACGAAGAAA
>Ga0081455_10005299_pt1 | contig 14164 bp, 13 predicted proteins | sample TabmetS3T2R1_FD_70207 | JGI IMG/M metagenome (GOLD analysis project Ga0081455, IMG submission 70207) | Tabebuia heterophylla rhizosphere microbial communities from the University of Puerto Rico - S3T2R1 | ecosystem: Host-associated > Plants > Roots > Rhizosphere ... | reverse complement strand
GAAATTCGGTGCCGCCGCGCGCTCGCTCTATGACGATGCGCGCGCCATGCTGGAAAAGATCGTGGCCGAGCATTGGTTCAGGGCAAACGCAGTATTCGGTTTCTGGCGCGCGAATGCAAAGGGCGACGATATCTGTCTTTATACTGATGACGCGCGCGACAAGCCGGCCGCTGTTTTGCATTCGCTGCGGCAGCAATTGTCCAAGCGCGAGGGGCGTCCAAACACCGCGCTCAGCGATTTCATCGCACCACGGAGCAGCGGTCTCGAGGATTATATCGGCGGCTTCACCGTCACAGCCGGCATTGGCGAAGACGAAGTTGCCGAACGGTTCAAGCGCGCCAATGACGATTACTCCGCCATCATGGTGAAAGCACTGGCCGACCGGCTGGCGGAAGCGTTTGCCGAACGGTTGCATCAGCGCGTGCGCCGCGAGTTCTGGGGCTATGCGGCCGACGAAAACCTGAGCAATGAACAGTTAATCGCGGAGAAATATCGCGGCATCCGTCCGGCGCCCGGCTATCCGGCGCAGCCCGACCACACCGAGAAGGGCGCGTTGTTCAAGCTGCTTGACAGCGAGCGTATCGGCGTACGGCTGACGGAGAGCTTCGCGATGTGGCCGGGCGCGGCGGTATGCGGCCTCTACTTCAGCCATCCGCAGAGTGCGTATTTCGGCGTCGGCAAAATCGAACGCGATCAGGTCGAAGACTATGCGAAGCGGAAAGACTGGTCGATCAACGAATGCGAGCGCTGGCTGGCGCCGATCCTCAACTATGAGACGCACGCTTCGCCGAGCATCGTGGCGGCGTAAGCAGTGTCACTCCAAAAAACGAGCACCGGAGAGTGCGCGCTCTCCGGTGCTGTAACAGTTTGCCGGATCAAATCCGGTATTGCTTGCTTGGAGTTGTCGTCGGCCTCCTGAACTCAGAATGCGCCCAGCAAAATTGCGCCTACAAAAGCAAACACGGCGCATACTGCTAGCAGATCGAGCCTCAAGGTAAGGTCCACGGCATCTGCCTCCCTTGTTAGAGGACAAAGGCTAGCACAAAAACAAACGACGGCCGGAGGTAGTTGCACGCTAACCTTGCATTTGTGCATGGGCCCCCCGGCCGCCAATACATAGCCGCAACAACCGATTGATCGCGCGATGCAAACAAACTCGAGGTGCAGATTTTTGGCACTGCACAAATGCCGTCGGGCCGAAGTTTTTTGATGGCAATTTTACGGCAAATACCGGTGCTTTACGGAAGGACGTGACTCAGTGACGCGCCGGCATCTGGCGTTCAGAATGATTTTATTCCGTTATTGCGCAATTCGGCGCGTTATGACGTGATCCGGCCCAACACACGATTGTCCGTTTGCGGACTATTGCCGGGAGTGATCATGCAGCACCTGCGCCAATTCTTGCTCTGCTTTGTTCTCGCTATCGCGTATTTCGCAGCACCGGTTACGCACGCGCAAACATCACACTCATGGCCGCAGCGCCCGGTGCGATTCATCATTCCACTGGGTCCTGGTTCGGGCGTCGACATCACGGCCCGCCTGCTGGCGGACAAGCTTGCCGCGAAATGGGGCCAGCCGGTCGTGGTCGAGAATCGTCCCGGTGGCGATGCTTTCGTTGCCATCACCGCGGTTCTAAGCGCGCATGACGATCACATGCTGCTGTTTGCGCCGGCCTCCACGTTCACCGCTCACCCGCTGCTGCATGAAAAGCTGCCCTACGATCCGAAAGAGCTTACGCCCATCGCGCGCGTGACCAATACATTGATTGCGCTCGGCGTTCCGGCCGATCTCAAGGTCGGCAGCGTGAAGGAGCTGGTTGCCAGGATCAGGACCGAGCCAGGCAAGTTGAACTACGCCTCCGTCACCGGGGCGAACGATTTGCTGTTTGCCGCTTTTCTGAAACTCGAGAAACTCGACATGGCCAAGGTGCCTTACAAGGACACCGTCCTAGCCATCAACGATCTTGCCGAGGGACGTATCCACGCCTTCGTTGGAGCCTACGCAATCATGCGGCCGCGCGTGCAGGCCGGGAAGGTCAAGGTGATCGCCCTGACCAATCGCCAACATGCCAAGGCCCTGGACGACATCCCCACCGCGGCGGAGGCGGGCTTCAAGTCGCTTGAATTCGACGGGCTGGTCGGCCTGCTCGGGCCGCGCGAAGTCAGCCAGCCGGTTCGCGACCGCATCGCAGCCGATGTGCGCGAAGTGGTCAGCGACCCCGAGGTTGAATCGAAACTCAGCGCCACGGGTCAGGTCGTCAATCCCGGAACGCCTGCCGAGTTCGCGGCGGCGATGGAGGACCAGCTGCAGACCGTTCGACGGATCGGTGAAACGCTGGGCATCAAGCCTGCACAATAAGACGACGCCGATTCAAGTAGTGCCGGCTCGACTGGCAAGGATTCCTTATCCTTAACGAAATTGCCAGCGTGCAGCGTTGAAGCCTCGTTAAAGGAACTGCTCGCATTTTTGCGAGCATGAAAAGCGGCGTGGCCCTCTGTCTCGCGGGCGCAGGCGTGCTGCTGGCGCTTGCTGGCTGCGGGCGCGGCTTCATGTCCGGCGAGCGCGCGCCCTGGCGCCACGATGCCGAAGTGGCGTGCATGAAATCGGGCGGCGTCAAAATTGGCGCCGGCATTGTGCGCATGGACCCGATCGAAGGCCCCGGCATGTGTGGCGCCGACTTTCCCCTCAAGGTCACCGCCCTGGGTGAGAGCAATTCTGCCGTCGGTTATGCGGATGAGGTGCGTCCCCCCGCAGCGATTCCAAACGGCTCCACACGGATGCCGCGATGGCCGATCAATGAACCACAATACGTGCCGCCGGCGTCGGTGCCTTCCGTGCAAGCAGCGCCAATGCCGGCTCCGTCAGCGCCGCGAATGCGATGGGTGCCTGGTCCTTCCCCGGTCGTACGGTCAACCTCCGTTGCGCCGAACGATACACCGACATCGCTTTCAGCCCCCGGCGTCCGGCCCGGCGGTAACGCCGCGCCGATGCCTGATGACATTCCAGATGACACCGTCCTGCCTCAACGGTCCCACGGCACTCCGGTTTATCAGGCGCCGCACCGCGTTTATGAGGCGCCGCGCTATCAGACGCCGCAGCGTGCTTATGAGCCGCCGACAACGCAGCGTCATGGTGATGCTCCAGTCTATCAGGCGCCGCAGCGCACTTATGAGCCGCTGACAACGCAGCGTCCTTACGACGCTCCGGTCTATCAACCGCCGCAGCGCGCCTTGCCAGCGCTCGGACCTGTGCGGCGGCAGATCGCCGGTCCAATCACCCCGGCGACGCTGACGCCGCCGGCGACGCTTGCCTGTCCGATCGTCTCCGCGCTCGATCGTTGGGTGAATGATAGCGTGCAGCCGGCCGCGATGCGCTGGTTCGGCACGCCGGTGACCGAGATCAAGCAGATATCGGCCTACTCTTGCCGTGGCATGGTCGGTTCCGGAGGTCACGGAATTTCGGAACATTCCTTCGGCAATGCGCTGGATATCGCGGCGTTCACGTTGGCGGACGGCCGCCGGGTCACCGTGCAGGAAGGCTGGCACGGTGCTCCGGAAGAGCAGGGATTTTTGCGCGACATTCACCTCGCCGCATGCGACTATTTCAACACGGTCCTGGCGCCCGGTTATAACGCCGCGCATTACAATCACTTTCACGTCGACTTGATGCGCCGTCCTAACGGGGATCGCCCTTGCCGACCTGAAGCAATATCCGGCGAGGTTGCAGCAACGAAAGCGCGCGCGATGTATGCGAAACGTCAGCGTGGTCCTGCGTACACCGGCCTGGCGCGGTCGGACAAAAAGACAAGCCGCACGCCGGCGGCAATGCCGGGCGAAGATGGGTATCTCGACGACGTCCTGATCAACTTGCAGACTCGGCGCGGTCCGGCCCGCGATTTGCGCGGCAATAACGTTACCAGCTCGCTCGCGCCCCGCTAAATCGCTGCATCGATCAACATCGCGGCGAACAAGATCAGGCCTGCATCGCGATTGGATTTGAATAGCTTCAGGCAGTGTGCCGGATCGTCAATGTCGAGCCGCGTCACTTGCCATGCCAGATGTGCGGCGAAGGCGATGATACCCAGCGCAAAGACAATTCCGCCCCCGGCCATGAACCCGGCGACCGCGATCAGGACCACCGCGGCGACGTAAAATCCGGCAAGCAGCGATGGCGTGCGCTCGCCGAACAACAGGGCCGTCGATTTGATTCCGATCAGCAGATCGTCCTCGCGATCCTGGTGGGCGTAAATAGTGTCATATCCGATCACCCAGCAGATCGATCCCGCGTAGAGCACGAGCGCCGGCCAATCGAGACGGCCGAACTCGGCCGGCCAGCCCATCAGCGCGCCCCAGGAGAAGGCGAGGCCAAGAAAAATCTGCGGCCAATACGTGATGCGCTTCATGAACGGATAGATGGCAACCACGAGCAGTGAGGCGATGCCGGTGATCACCGTAAAGCGATTGAACTGGACCAGCACCAACAGACCGACCAGCGCTTGCGCAATCATGAAGACTGTGGCCTGTGCGATCGTAACCTGCTTCGAGGGGATCGGCCGGGAGCGAGTGCGCTCGACCAGTCCATCAAGATTGCGGTCGACCAGATCGTTCCAGGTGCAGCCTGCGCCGCGCATTGCAAATGCGCCGATGAAGAACAGGACAATATGCCAGGGGTTCGGAAATCCGCCCTCGTACATGCCGGCAAGACCAACCGACCACCAGCATGGCAGCAGCAACAGCCAGGAACCGATCGGCCGGTCGAGACGAGCGAGTCTTAGGTAAGGACGGCTGACAGGCGGCGCGAGAACGTCGACCCAGTTTCCGGTCGCATCGGAGACGCGTCCGGCGCTGTCGCTCATCGGCTGCCGAGCGGCTTACCGGTCAGGGTGTCGAAGGTACCGCGCCCTGTCTTGATGTTATTGGAGTCCGGAATGGGACTGGTGAGTGCATCGCTCAGGCTGGGTCCCTGCGGTCGGGGAGGCGCTGCCGCCGCCTGGCATACTTTGGTGCGGATCTCGGACACCTTCGCCTCGGCCAACTTGAGCTGCTCGGCGATCTGCGGAGGAATGCCGCACCAGGTGCCGTTTTCGTTGGCAAATTTGAGCATCTTGGATTGCGCGGTCACGAGCGCGCCGAACAACTGGCATGCCTCCTTCGGCGGGGCCTTGCGCTCGTTCGCCGCCTTGATTGCTGCGGCTTTCTTTTCAGCATCCTCGCGCAGTCTGAAAAACTCCTGGACGCAGGGCGGCATCTGCTGTTGCGACGGCGGCTGCTGTTGCGACGGCGGCTGCTGCTGCGGCGGCGGCTGCGGCTGCGCCCTCGCTGCCATGGCGACAAGTGGCACCATGCAGAGGCTCAATATTGCTCGGCGCAACCTCATGAAACCGACCCCTCCTGCACAATGCCATTATACCGCTCTGAGAGAAGCTAATAACAACCCGAATGCGTCGGGAAGGCGGCAGTTGGGGATGGTTGGCGACAGGCCTCGCGAAGCCTTGCTCCAGCGCGTAAACCGATGCCGGCTGAGGCCTGCTACAGTTTGACCCATGCCGCGTTACGATTTTCGGACCCCCCGTCTTTTCGTCGAAGCACCGCTCAGCGAAGGCGGCGAGGTTGAGCTTGACCGGAACCAGACGAACTATCTCAAGAATGTATTGCGGCTCGGACGAGATGATGGGCTGCTGCTATTCAATGGCCGTGACGGCGAATGGCGGGCGAGTCTCACCTCGCCTGGAAAGCGGACGATGCTTGCGACGGTCCGAACACGGCTTCGCGCGCAGCCTCAGCCGGAGGACCTGCATTTCCTGTTCGCCCCGCTGAAGCACGCACGCCTCGATTACATGGTGCAAAAGGCCGTGGAGATGGGCGCATCCCTCCTGCAGCCGGTGATCACCCGGCATACCCAGGTCACACGGATAAATCTTGCCCGGATGCGCGCGAACGTCATTGAGGCCGCCGAGCAGTGTGGCGTCCTGGCGGTGCCCCGGGTCGCAGATCCGCTATCGTTTGATCGGATCGCGCGCGATAGCGATCGTCTTTTTGTTTTTTGCGATGAATCCGCAGAGGTGAAGGATCCCATCGCGGCTTTAGAAGCCATGCGTGCCGCTCCGGGGACCCCGCTTGCCGTTTTGATCGGTCCAGAGGGCGGTTTTTCCGATGATGAACGGTCAGCCCTGCTCAATCATCCAAAGGTGGTACCGATTGCCTTGGGTCCCCGCATCCTGCGCGCGGATACCGCGGCGGTTGCGGCCCTCGCACTGGTTCAGGCGGCATTGGGCGATTGGAAAAAGCCGATGGGATAACAGTCCTTGGCGGGTCCACCTATGGCGCGGACGGCAGAAAATTGTGATACAAGCAAGCAAGGCTAAAGCTGTGCTAGGCTGGCGCGTAGCTTGGGGAGCTTCTCATGATCAGTGGATATCGTTGGCTAGGGTCGCTTGTGGTTTTTGCTTTGGTCGCGCTGGGCGCGGTCGCGCCAGCTGGCGCGGCGGGGTGGCTGGAAAAAAGTATCTACCTGATCGGTCCGCGGTATGACGGTGTGTTGCCGCCATGTGAAGCCGCTTTGGGCACGATCGCTCATCGCTTTGCCCAGAAGGAGGGTCGTTTCTGGAACTCCGACCTGCAGATCCTTGGGTTCGACCGCGTGCGGGAAATCGCGTACCGACCCTGGGCACCAGAGACGATCCCACGTCGCTTCTGTACTGCGGTTGCGGCAGTGAGCGATGGACGCAATCACACAGTGAATTATTCGATCGGCGAGGACACCGGCATCATCGGGATGTTCTGGGGCGTTGAGTGGTGCGTGGTCGGACTCGACCGTAACTGGGCCTACAATCCGGCGTGCAAGATGGCCCGTCCATGAGCGGATGAGCGATCACGTTTTGGCCCGTTTTGTTCTTAGGCTGTTCTAACAGTTCGGTGCCTTGCCAACGGAACCGTTGAGCGAAATCAATTTCCGATTTGTTCTCAGTCGTCAGGCCGATGCGTCGATGAGTCGTCGTCGTTGGTTCCGGCTGACGCATTGTGTCGGGGCGGCGCTCAGCTTCACGCTGATCGTTGCGACTGCGCTCGCACAGGAGCGTCGGCAGGGTGTGCCAGGCCAATTCGATTATTATGTGCTCGCGCTGTCGTGGTCGCCATCTTACTGCGAAGCCAGACAGGACCGCGCGCCGCATCGAATGCCGGACCGTCAATGCGGTGGCCGCCGCCCTTATTCGTTCGTGGTGCATGGGCTCTGGCCACAATATGAACGCGGCTTCCCAACCTACTGCGTAGTGCCGCCGCCACGACTCAACCGCTCAATCGTCGACAGCATGCTCGACCTGATGCCGAGTCCCCGCCTGGTTTTTCACGAGTGGGACCAGCACGGGACTTGCTCGGGTCTCTCACCCCGCGCCTATTTCGAAAATGTGCGAAAGGCGCGCGAGCGGATCACCATCCCGCCAGAGTATCTCGAACTCGACAGGCCGATTGAAGTGACACCCGCCGAAGTGGCCGATGCGTTTGTCAAAGCCAACCCCGGCCTCTCACGCGCAACCCTGTCGATTTCCTGCGATCGAAAATGGCTCACCGAGGTACGCATATGTCTCGGGAGGGATCTTACTTTCCGCGATTGCACGAACATGCGGCGGAATGCTTGCCATGTCGAGAAGGCCAGGATGCCAGCGGTGCGCGGCGGTTGACGAGCTTCATTGAAGCTGAGGGGACTGTTCGTGAACTATCAGCATGATTTTCATGCCGGCAATTTTGCTGACGTCCTCAAGCATGCAGTGCTTTGCCGTATTCTGCACTATCTGCGCGGCAAGCCAGCAGCGTTTCGCGTGATCGATACGCATGCGGGGTCTGCGCTTTACGACCTCGCCGGCGAGAAAGCATCGCGCGGGGGCGAATGGCGGGACGGCATCGGCAAGCTCATGGCTGCCAAGATCCCGGAAGCAACTGCAGCTCTGCTTGCGCCTTATCTTGAGGTAGTCCGCGCGCTGAACGACAGGAATCGGCTTCGCGTATATCCAGGGTCGCCGGCGCTGGCGCGGGCCTGGCTGCGTGCGCAGGACCGGTTGATCGCCTGCGAGCTGGAGCCCAAGGCGTCGTGGTCGTTGAGCCGCAATTTGCAGGGCGACGCGCGCATCAAGACCCTGCGTATCGATGGCTGGACGGCTATGAATGCCTACGTGCCGCCAAGGGAGCGGCGCGGCCTGGTGCTGGTCGATCCTTCATTCGAAGCCGACAGCGATTTTCCGCGCCTTGCCAGCGGGTTGGCGGCCGCACACCGTAAGTGGGCGACCGGCATCTACATCCTCTGGTACCCGATAAAAGGTCGGCGGCAGGCGGATGCCTTTGCCAAGCAAGTACGCCGGCTGGCGATCAGGGCGCTACGCGCCGAGCTTTTCGTCGGACCCCCGAGCGATCAGAACCGGCTCAACGGCGCAGGATTGATTATAGTCAATCCGCCCTGGACACTGGAAAACGATCTTTCGGCCCTGTTACCGGCCCTGAGCGCCATCCTGGGCCCCGTAGGCAAGGGCGGTTTTCGGCTCGACTGGCTTCCCCCGGGTGACGGCGGCTCCATGGCCTCTTTCCACAGCCCCGCAGTTGGTGTGTAGTTCACACATTGGCAGTGACGTTCCGCCTCCTGTGGGGGCCGGCGGAGTGACTGAGGCCGATCTGCGGCTGACGCTTTCCCCGATTGTGAATGTCCGGCCGAGCCGCCGTGCGTGGGGCCGGCGGCGGAGCAGTTGGGGAAAAGGAGTTTCCCGATGGCGCAGACGGGAGTGGTGAAATTCTTTAACGGCGAACGAGGCTATGGCTTCATTAAACCCGACGACGGCGGGCGCGACGTGTTCGTTCATATTACGGCGGTCGAGCAAGCCGGTCTAAAAGGATTGAATGAGGGACAACGCATCAGCTTCGATGTCGAGCCGGACAAAAAAGGCAAAGGTCCAAAGGCTGTAAATCTGGTCGTGACCGGATGATGGTCGCGCAGAGGACTGTGCGAAGGCCCCTTTGACGTTCGTGCTTGGCTGCAGCGGCGATGTTTCTATCCTGCTGCGAGTTGACGAGTGATCGGCAACGCAAGATGCCAGAGGGACGACTCCCGACGCTTCGTATCGATTTGATCGAACGGAGCGGGCATTCGGCATTCGCCGCGCACTGGAATACATCCCCGGACACAAGTCCGGGGTTTTTTGTGGAGCGAGGCACCCAGATCAGAAGTGATAGTTCACACCAAAGCGCAGGTAGCTTGCCTGCAATCCATTGTCGGTGCCAGTAAGCGTATAGAAGCGGCTGCCGAGATCCATGTACAGATACTCGACCTTGGCCGACCAATTCGGCGTGAAGCCGACTTCCATTCCAAGTCCTGCAGTCCAGCCAGCGCGAGTCTTGTTTTCTTCGAGGCCGAAAGCTTCGGCATTGAGATTGCCGTAGGCGAGGCCGGCAGTGGCGAATAACAAGATGTTATTCATCGCGTACCCAGCGCGACCCCGCAGGGTGCCAAACCAGGGGTTGGAAAATTTCCATGGTGCGAAAGTGTCGTCGGCGGCACTGACCTGGATGTCTGTTTCGGCGCCAAACACGAATTGTCCAGTCTGCCAGTTGTACCCAAGCTGGCCGCCACCCGCGACCCCGGTGGGATTGATACTGCTATTGGTGACCTTGCCCCACTCATAACCAAGATTGAGACCGGCGTAGAAACCTGACCAGTTATAAATGCTTGGTGCAGGCGGGTAGTAATAAGGCGCGGGACCGCGCGGGAGATCAGCGGCGGCGGCCGATCCTGCGGCTGCGACTGCTGCCACAGAGATCGCCAGCATCTTCTTTTTCATTTTGTCCTCCACTCAACTCCGCTCATTCGCGTCATGCAGAAGCGCACAATGCATCCATGCATCGGCGAAACTTGAATTTTTTCGTGGAGGAATTTATCGGGCGTTTTAGGTTAAGCGCTTGTGAACGGCCAGGTGAGAGCAACCGACATCCCTAAAGAACCCTTATTTTTACGCGTTTTTCTTCGCTTTCGTTTACCATGCCAGGTCAGGCCTCATTTACTATGCAGCGAGACCTCATGCGGCTGCAGCAGTGCAGCCGGAAGCGAACCAGGCAACAAGAGGCCCGCACGGATCATTGGGAATGGCTGACGACGTCGCAAAAAATCCTCGCACTGCGCTCGTCACCGGGGCAGGCCGGCGCATCGGCGCTGTTATCGCGCTCGCTCTCGCGCGGGCCGGTTACGGCGTCGTGCTGCATGCTCACAATTCCCGGGAGGATGCCGAAAGATTGGCCGGGGCGATTAACGGCGCCGGCGGGCGGGCAAGGGTTGTGCTGGCCGACCTTGCCGACCATGAGGCTGTGCGCGGCATCATACCCGCGTCAGCGGCGTTCGGACCTTTGGCGCTCCTGGTCAACAATGCCGGCGAGTTCGAGCCTGATGACATCGAAACGCTTTCGCCCGCTCGCTTCCAGCGTGCCATCGCTGTGAACCTTGCCGCGCCGCTGTTTCTTTCTCAAGCTTTTGCAGCGCAGGCCGCTGCCGGCGTTGATGCTTCGATCGTGAACATTCTCGACCAGCGCGTGCTCAGGCCAACTCCGCGATTTTTCTCCTACACCTTGAGCAAGGCCGCGTTGCATACGGCCACAGTCACGCTGGCCCAGGCACTGGCGCCGCGGGTTCGTGTGAACGCGGTGGCGCCGGGTCCGACCCTGCCGAGTGCGCGCCAAACCGATATACAGTTTGCCGCGCAGGCTGAGAGCTTGCCGCTTCAGCGGGGGCCTCGGCCGGACGACATTGCGGCGGCCGTCATCTATCTCGCGCAGGCGAACACTATTACCGGGGTCACGCTTCCTGTCGACGGCGGGCAGCATCTGTCCTGGCGTACGCCGGACAGCGAGGTTGTGGAATAGCACTCGCCTTGCATTTGCCGTCGGATAAGACCATGCGCAAAAGTCATTCGCGCATTATCTTGTATCCATGAACGGCATCAATAAAGACATCGATCCGGCAAGCGAACTTCGCGAGGAAGACGAGGAATCGTCCTTGCCGGAAATCGAGCTTGAAAGCGTGCCCACCGGTACGCTTGCAGCCGGGCGCGCTGCGATCCTGCGGTTCGCGAAGTTGGCTCCCTCTGCTCCGGGCGTTTACCGCATGATCGATTCGCAAGGGGACGTGCTTTATGTCGGCAAAGCCAAGAGCATCAAAAAGCGTGTGACGGCGTATGCCAGGCCCGCCGGGCACGACAGCCGGATTGCGCGCATGATTGCGGCGACCGCGACGCTCGAGTTTGTGTCCACCAAGACGGAGACCGAGGCGCTCCTGCTCGAAGCCAACCTGATCAAACGCTTGCGGCCACGTTTCAATGTGCTGTTACGCGACGACAAGTCTTTCCCGTTTATCCTGATCACCTCCGACCATTGGGCGCCGCAAATCCTGAAGCATCGTGGCGCTCGCACGAGACCGGGGCGTTACTATGGGCCGTTTGCTTCGGCCGGGTCGGTCAACCGGACGATCAATGCGCTTGAACGCGCATTCCTGTTGCGCTCCTGCTCGGATTCATATTTCGAAGCCCGGACAAGACCGTGCCTGCTCCATCAGATCAAGCGCTGCTCGGCGCCTTGCACCGGGGAAATCGATTTTGCCGGCTACACGCAGCTGGTGACTGAGGCCAATGAGTTTCTCTCCGGGCGTAGCCAGTCGGTGCAGAAGGAACTGGCCGACGAAATGGATAGAGCGTCAAATGCTCTCGATTTCGAGCGCGCTGCGATTTATCGCGATCGGCTTGCCGCGTTGTCGGCAATTCAGTCTCACCAGGGGATCAATCCTCGCAGCATTGAAGAGGCCGATGTATTCGCTGTGCATCAGGCGGGCGGATTCTCATGCGTGGAAGTATTCTTCTTCCGCACAGGGCAGAACTGGGGCAACCGCGCATACTTTCCGAAAGCTGACCGTACGATAGGCGCGAGCGAGGTTCTGGGCGCATTCCTTGCACAGTTCTATGACGACAAGCCGGCCCCACGTTGCATTCTCGTATCGCACGATTTCGAGGAACGTGAATTGCTTGCAAAGGCGCTTACGGCAAAGTCGGAGCGCAAAGTGGAAGTCGTCGTTCCGACGCGTGGCGAGCGCAAGGAATTGGTCGAGCATGCGCTGGCCAATGCGCGTGAGGCGCTGGGTCGCAAGCTTGCCGAAACATCCTCACAGCAGAAGTTGCTCGGCGCGATGACGGAGACATTCTCTTTGCCGCGTGTTCCGCGCCGCATCGAGGTCTACGACAACAGCCACATCAGCGGCACCAACGCGGTCGGCGCCATGATCGTGGCCGGGCCGGAGGGCTTTCGCAAAAATCAGTACCGCAAATTCAACATCCGCTCGTCTGATCTTGCACCAGGCGACGACTACGGAATGTTGCGTGAAGTACTTCAGCGTCGGTTCAAGCGACTGCTTGAGGAGAACCCGCGCGCTGTTGCGGGCGATGCCCTCGACGTCGTCGGAGGTGACGGCGAAGATCAACCCTGGCCGGATCTGGTGCTGATCGACGGAGGTCAAGGCCAACTCAAGACCGCGGAGGAAACGCTGAGCGCGCTTGGTGTTGCGGATATGCCATTAGTGGCGATTGCGAAGGGGCCGGATCGGGATTCGGGCCGGGAGACCTTTTTCGTGCCCGGCCGCGACCCGTTCAGGCTGCCGCCACGCGATCCGTTACTTTATTTCATCGAGCGGCTGCGGGATGAGGCCCACCGCTTTGCAGTGGGGTCTCATCGCGCGCGGCGCAAGAAGGACATTCGCGAAGCAGGTTTGCAGGAAATTCCAGGAATTGGTCCGAGTCGCAAGCGGGCCTTGCTGCGCTATTTTGGCACTGTGAAAGCAATCGAGCGGGCGAGTCTGCCTGATCTGGCCCAGGTCCCCGGAATTAATGCGGAGACCGCGCGAAAGATATATGAGTTTTTCCACGACTCGGCGGCTCCATGAACGGGAAGCAGTGATGATTATTCAGCGCCAGGAAGATGTCACCCGGGCGGTGACGGAAGCTTTCAAGAACACGCAGCCTCCGCGGCTGCGGGAAATTCTGATATCGCTGGTGACGCATCTACATGCGTTCGCGCGCGATGTGCACCTGACAGAAGAGGAGTTCGAGAAGGCCGTCCAGTACGTGGCCAGGCTGGGACAGAAGACCGACGACAAACACAATGAAGTGGTGCTGATGTCAGGGTCGCTCGGCTTCTCCACGCTGATCTGCCTCCTGAACAATGGCAACAACGGGCAGACCGAAACCACTGCCAACCTGCTTGGACCGTTCTGGCGCATGCACTCACCCCGAACCGAAAACGGCGGTTCGATCGTGCGCTCGCCGACTCCCGGCCCCGCGCTATTCGTCAATTGCCACGTCAAGGACCAGAACGGAAAGCCAATCGCCGGCGCGGAGGTCGATATATGGCACTCCTCTCCGGAGGGATTTTATGAGCAGCAGGACCCCAAGCAGGCGCCAATGAATTTGCGCGGCAAATTCATGACCGATGCTGAAGGTCATTTCGGCTTCCGCAGTGTGAAGCCCGCAGGCTATCCCATCCCGGTCGACGGTCCGGTCGGCGATCTGGTGCGCGCCACGGGACGTCACAATTATCGTCCGGCTCATCTGCATTTTTTGATTTTCAAGGAAGGCTTCAAGACTCTTATCTCGCAGGTTTATGTCAACGACGATGAGAAACTCGAGACGGACGTGCAGTTCGGCGTGACCCGCGCCCTCGTCGGCAATTACGTACGCCATAACGGGACAGCCCCGGCACCCGACGTGTCAGGCGACTGGTATTCGCTCGATCAGACTTTCGTGATGGAGCCGGGCAAAAGCCGCCTTCCGAAGCCACCAATTCAATAATCTGTCGTAATCAGTGGGGATTTGGTCACTGTGCCCGGTTGACCTGACCGCTGCATGGGTGTTCCTTCTCGGCATGAATGCCATCAGTTCCCGGACGCTCCCGGCGCGGCCGCTCGCGCTGCCAAACCTGCTTACCTATGCGCGGATTGCCGCTGTTCCGGTGGTTGTCGCATTGATGTTTTGGCAGAGCATTTTCGATGGGCCGCTGTGGCTGCGATGGGTCGCACTCGCGGTTTTCATATCGGCCGGGGTTACAGACATTCTCGATGGGTATCTCGCGCGCACCTGGGGCCAACAATCCTCGCT
>Ga0081455_10005298_pt1 | contig 14164 bp, 12 predicted proteins | sample TabmetS3T2R1_FD_70207 | JGI IMG/M metagenome (GOLD analysis project Ga0081455, IMG submission 70207) | Tabebuia heterophylla rhizosphere microbial communities from the University of Puerto Rico - S3T2R1 | ecosystem: Host-associated > Plants > Roots > Rhizosphere ... | reverse complement strand
TTCCTCATCCTCGCCTTCGTCAACGCTTCCGGCCTGTTCGTGCTGATGGGGGCGGAGTTCCTGGCGATGATCCTGGTCGTCGTCTATGTCGGCGCGGTCGCTGTCCTGTTCCTGTTCGTGATCATGATGCTCGACGTCGATTTTGCGCAGCTGCGCGAAGGCTTCATCGAGTATCTTCCGATCGGCCTTGTGGTCGGCGGCATCTTCATGTTCGAGCTGCTCCTGATCGCCGGCACCTGGCTCATCCAGCCCGGCACGACCAAGGCGATCACCGCGGCGATCCCGACCAATGTCAGCAATACCGAGGCGCTCGGGCTCGTGCTCTACACGAAGTACATCCATTACTTCCAGCTGGCGGGCATGGTGCTGCTGGTTGCCATGATCGGCGCGATCGTGCTGACGCTGCGGCACAAGGCATATATCAAGCGGCAGAACATCAACGTGCAGAACGCGCGCACGCCCGAGCTTGCCATGAGCGTGCGCAAGGTCGCTTCCGGCCAGGGCCTGCAGGACGCGGACGCGGCGGAGTGGGTGAAATGACCATCGGGCTCGGACATTATCTCTCGGTCGCCGCGATTCTGTTCACGCTCGGAATCCTCGGCATCTTCCTCAACCGCAAGAACATTATCGTTATCCTGATGTCGATCGAGCTGATCCTGCTTGCGGTCAACATCAACCTGGTGGCGTTCTCGACCTTCCTCGGCGACATCGTGGGACAGGTTTTTGCGATGCTGGTGCTGACGGTGGCCGCCGCCGAGGCTGCGATTGGGCTGGCGGTGCTGGTCGTGTATTTCCGCAACCGCGGCTCGATCGCGGTTGAAGACGTCAATCTGATGAAGGGTTAGGGCGGGGCATGTATCAGGCAATTGTCTTCCTGCCGCTGCTCGGCGCCATCCTCGCGGGGCTGATCTCGATCTTTGGCGCGCATGCGCGCAATCCGAGCGGAGACACGGTCGAGCACCACGACGACCATGGCCACGCCCACGCCTCGGTCGCTCATGACGACCATGGCCATGACGACCATCACGTCTCCGAGCCGGCGGCCCAGGGCTCGCGCGCGGCCGAGCTGATCACCACCGGCCTCTTGTTCGTCTGCGCGGGATTGTCGTGGTTCGCGCTGGTCGACGTCGGCTTCCTCAAGCACGACGCCCGCATCGCGATCATGCCCTGGATCAATTCCGGCGACCTGCAGGTGGCCTGGGCGCTGCGGGTGGACACACTGACCGCGGTCATGCTGGTCGTGGTCAACACCATCTCCTCGCTCGTGCACCTCTATTCCATCGGCTACATGGACGAGGATCCGTACCGGCCGCGCTTCTTCGCCTACCTCTCGCTGTTCACCTTCGCGATGCTGATGCTGGTGACATCAGACAACCTGGTGCAACTGTTCTTCGGCTGGGAAGGCGTCGGCCTCATGAGCTACCTGCTGATCGGTTTCTGGTACCAGAAGCCGTCGGCCAATGCGGCGGCGATCAAGGCCTTCATCGTCAACCGCGTTGGCGATTTCGGCTTCGCGCTCGGCATCTTTGCCGTCTTCATGCTGGTCGGCTCGACCGATTTCGAGACCATCTTCCACGCAGCTCCCGGCCTCACCGGCAAGACCATCAACTTCCTCGGCTGGCAAGCCGATGCGCTGACGCTGACCTGCGTGCTCTTGTTCATGGGCGCGATGGGCAAATCGGCGCAGTTCCTGCTGCACACCTGGTTGCCGGACGCGATGGAAGGCCCGACCCCGGTCTCGGCGCTGATCCACGCCGCGACCATGGTGACGGCCGGCGTGTTCATGGTGGCGCGGCTGTCGCCGCTGTTCGAGCTGGCGCCGAACGCGCAGGCCGTCGTGATGTTCTTCGGCGCCACCACGGCGTTCTTTGCCGCTACCATCGGCCTGGTGCAGAACGACATCAAGCGCATCGTCGCTTATTCGACCTGTTCGCAGCTCGGCTACATGTTCGTGGCGATGGGGGCGGGGGCCTATTCGGTCGGCATGTTCCATTTGTTCACCCACGCCTTCTTCAAGGCGCTGCTGTTCTTAGGCTCCGGCTCGGTGATCTACGCGATGCACCACGAGCAGGACATCCGCAACATGGGCGGCCTGAAGGACCGCATTCCCTATACCTATGCCGTGATGGTGATCGGCACGCTGGCGCTGACCGGCTTCCCGCTGACGGCGGGCTATTTCTCCAAGGACGCGATCATCGAGTCCGCCTACGTCTCGCACAATCCGTTTGCCTATTACGGCTTCATGATGACGGTGATCGCCGCAGCGCTGACCTCGTTCTATTCCTGGCGCCTGATCTTCAAGACCTTCCATGGCGAGCCGCATGACCAGGAGCACTACGAGGCCGCGCATGAGAGCCCGATATGGATGCTGGTGCCGATCGGCATTCTGGCGGCGGGCTCCATCCTGGCCGGCTTCCCGTTCAAGGAACTGTTCGCCGGCCACGCCGTGGAAGAGTTCTTCCGCGAGTCCCTGAAGATGCACCCGCACATCATCGAGGAGATGCACCACATCTCGCCCGTGATCGCGTTCCTGCCGACCGTGATGATGGTGGCCGGCTTCCTCGTGTCGTGGCTGTTCTATATCCGGCGGCCGTATCTGCCGGTGGAGCTCGCCAACCAGCAGCCGCTGCTCTACCAGTTCCTGCTCAACAAATGGTACTTCGACGAGCTCTACGATCTCATCTTCACGCGTCCGGCGAAGTGGATCGGCTACCAGCTCTGGAAGAAGGGCGACGGCTTCGTCATTGACGGCTTCGGCCCCGACGGCGTTTCGGCCCGCGTGCTCGACGTCACTCGCAACGTCGTGAAAATCCAGACCGGCTATCTCTACCACTACGCCTTCGCGATGCTTATTGGCGTGGCCGGCCTGATCACCTGGTTCATGTTCGGCTTGGGAGGCCAGTAATGACAACCTGGCCAATCCTCTCCGTCGTCACCTTCCTGCCGGTCGTCGGCGCGCTGATCATCTATGTCGTCCGCGGCGACGACGAGGCCGCACAGCGCAACGCGCGCTGGATCGCGCTGTGGACCACGCTGGTCACCTTCGCGATCTCGCTGATCCTGGTGTGGCGCTTCGATCCGGCCAGCGCCGACTTCCAGTTCGTCGAAAAGGCACCCTGGCTTGCCACCGGCATCACCTACCACATGGGCGTGGACGGCATTTCGCTGCCCTTCGTCATCCTGACCACCGCCTTGATGCCGATCTGCATCATCGCGAGCTGGAAGGCGATCACCAGCCGCGTGCGCGAGTACATGATGGCGTTCCTGATCATGGAAACGCTGCTGGTCGGCACCTTCACTGCACTCGATCTCGTGCTGTTCTACTTGTTCTTCGAGGGCGGCCTGATCCCGATGTTCCTGATCATCGGCGTCTGGGGCGGTCCGCGCCGGGTCTACGCGTCCTTCAAGTTCTTCCTCTACACGCTGCTTGGCTCGGTCTTGATGCTGCTTGCCATCATGGCGCTGTACTGGAATGCCGGCACCACCGACATCCCGACCTTGATGCGCACCGCGGTGCCGCGCGGCCTGCAGACCTGGGCTTGGCTTGCCTTCTTTGCCTCCTTTGCGGTGAAGATGCCGATGTGGCCGGTGCATACCTGGTTGCCCGACGCCCACGTCGAGGCGCCCACGGCCGGTTCGGTGATCCTGGCCGCGATCCTTCTGAAGCTCGGCGGCTACGGCTTCCTGCGCTTCTCGCTGCCGATGTTCCCGCTGGCGTCGCACGACTTCGCGCCGCTGATCTTCACGCTCTCGGTCATCGCCATCGTATACACCTCGCTGGTGGCGATGATGCAGGACGACATGAAGAAGCTGATCGCCTATTCGTCGGTCGCGCATATGGGCTTCGTCACCATGGGCATCTTCGCCGGCACCATGCAGGGCGTCGCCGGCGGTGTGTTCCAGATGGTCTCGCACGGCATCGTCTCCGGCGCGCTGTTCCTCTGCGTCGGCATCGTCTATGACCGCATGCATAGCCGCGAGATCGCGACCTATGGCGGGCTCGTCAACCGCATGCCGCTCTATGCCTTCGTGTTCATGGTTTTCACCATGGCCAATGTCGGCCTGCCGGGCACGTCGGGCTTTGTCGGCGAGTTCATGACGCTGATCGGCACCTTCAAGGTCTCGATCCCGACGGCGTTCTTCGCCACCTTCGGCGTGATCCTGTCGGCGGCTTATGCACTGTGGCTCTATCGCAAGGTCGTCTTCGGGCAGTTGGTGAAGCCATCGCTCGCCACCATCAAGGATCTCACCTTCCGCGAAGGCCTGACGCTTTTCCCGCTGGTGGCGCTGACCATCCTGTTCGGCGTCTATCCGAAGCCGGTGCTCGACATGTCGGCGGCCTCGGTCCAGCAACTCGTCAACAATTACAACACCGCCGTGACTGCCGTGAAGGCAGCCGCGCTGCTGCAGTGACGGACAACGCGCCATGAACTTCCAGAGTGCAGGTTATCAGTTGCTGCCGGTGCTGCCGGAGCTGGTGCTCGCCACCGGCGCCATGGTGCTCTTGATGCTCGGGGCCTATCGCGGGCAGGACACCACGCGGACGGTCACGTGGCTCTCGATCGCGCTCTTGGTCGTCACCGGCGTGCTGGAGCTGATGCTGCCGGCCGGCAAGCTCACCACCTTCGGCGGCAGCTTCATCGTCGACGACTTCGCGCGGTTCCTGAAGATTTTGGCGCTGATCGGCTCGGCGGCGACGCTGGTTCTGTCGGCGGAATTCCTGTCCACTCCGTCAGGGCGCATCTTCGAGTATGCGATTCTGGTCGTGCTCGCCACGCTCGGCATGATGGTGCTGATCTCGGCCGGCGACCTCATCATGCTCTATCTCGGGCTCGAATTGATGAGCCTCTCGCTCTACGTCGTCGCCGCTTCCAACCGCGACAACGCCAAATCCACCGAAGCGGGCCTCAAATATTTCGTGCTGGGCGCGCTGTCCTCGGGCATGCTGCTCTATGGCGCTTCGCTGATCTACGGCTTTACCGGCACGGTCGGCTTTGCCGGCATTGCGGCGGCGGCCAAGACCGGCAGCGTCGGCATCGTGTTCGGCCTGGTTTTCCTGCTTGCCGGCCTCTGCTTCAAGGTCTCCGCCGTGCCGTTCCACATGTGGACGCCCGACGTCTATGAGGGTGCGCCGACGCCGGTCACCGCCTTCTTTGCCTCCGCGCCGAAGGTCGCAGCGCTTGCCGTGTTCACGCGCGTGACGCTGACGGCGTTCCCCGGGATCGTGCCGCAATGGCAGCAGATCATCGTGTTCGTGGCGATAGCTTCGATGGCGCTCGGTGCCTTTGCCGCGATCGGGCAAAGGAACATCAAGCGGCTGATGGCCTATTCCTCGATCGGCCATATGGGCTTTGCGCTGGTCGGCCTCGCTGCGGGCACCGTCGAGGGCGCGCAGGGCGTGCTGATCTATATCGCGATCTACGTTACGATGACGCTGGGCGCCTTCGCCATCATCCTCGCCATGAAGCGCAATGGCCAGGCCATGGAACAGATCAGCGATTTCGCTGGCCTGTCGCGCACCAATCCGCTGATCGCCTTCTTCTTCGCGATGCTGCTGTTCTCGCTCGCCGGCATTCCACCGCTCGCGGGCTTCTTCGCCAAATGGTATGTCTTCGTCGCCGCGATCAAGGCAAACCTGTTCACGCTTGCCGTCATCGGCGTGCTGACCAGCGTCGTGGGCGCCTTCTACTATCTCTCCATCATCAAGGTGATGTATTTCGACGAGCCCGCCGGCAAGCTCGATCCCGTCCGCGTCGAATTGCGCACGGTGCTGGCGGTCGCGGGTATCTTCAACATTCTCTACTTCGCCTATCCCGGACCGCTGGTCAGCGTCGCTACGGCCGCGGCGAAATCGTTATTCTAGGGCGCATGATCCCGACCCGGAGGGCCGCGTTAGCGCAAAATGGGCACCGGTTTTCGGAGAAGATCATGCGCAAGAACATAATATGAGCATAGCGCTCGGTCCCCGGGCTACATCGGCGGGCTTTGGGCTCGCCGCCTTCGATAAGATCGGCTCGACCAACGCGGAGGCGATGGCCCGCGCCCGCGACGGCGAGCGCGGGCCTATGTGGTTCGTCACGACGGAGCAGACCGCGGGGCGAGGGAGGCGTCAGCGCGCCTGGATCGCGCCGCGCGGCAATCTCGCCAGCAGCATCCTCGAGGTGATGGATGTGACGCCGGCAGTTGCGGCCACCCTCGGCTTTGCCGCTGGGCTGTCGCTGGAGGCCGCGCTGCGCGCCGTCAGCATCGAGGCCGCCTTGCGTGCCGGCGGCACAGATCCCTTTGGGTTCGGGCTGAAATGGCCCAATGACGTGCTGGCCGGGGGGCAGAAGCTTTCGGGCATCCTGCTGGAAGCCGAAGCGGTCCCCGCCGGTCTTGCGGTCGCGGTCGGTATCGGCACCAATGTCATCGCAGCGCCAGAGGGCACGCCGACACCGGCGACCTCGTTGCATGCGCTCGGCATCCAGATCAGCGCCGAGGAGCTGTTCCGCGCGCTGTCGGACGCCTGGGTCGAGTTCCGCGGCATCTGGGACAAGGGCCGCGGCTTCGCTGAAATCCGCAAAATCTGGCTGGAGCACGCCTCAGGGCTCGGCGAGAAGGTCGCGATCAACACCGGGACGGCCAGGATCGAAGGCATCTTTGACACCATCGACGAGGCCGGCTGCCTGATCGTCCGCACCGCTGAGGGCAAGCGCATGCCGGTCACGGCAGGCGAGGTCTATTTCGGCGCAGCGGCGTCAGCGAGGGTGTCCTGATGGCGCGGCCGGACGAGCTGACCTTTGCGCCGCTCGGCGGCGTCGGCGAAATCGGCATGAACCTGTCGATTTATGGGCTCGGCAACCGGCACCAGCGCTCATGGCTGGCGGTCGATCTCGGCGTCTCCTTTGGCGACGAGGAGCATCTGCCGGGCATCGACCTGATCATGCCCGACATCACCTTCCTGGAAAAGGAACGCAGGAACCTGATCGGCCTCGTGCTGACGCACGCCCACGAAGACCATTTCGGCGCCATCATCGACCTCTGGCCCAAACTGCAGTGCCCGATCTACGCCACGCAGTTTTCCGCCGCGCTGTTTCAGGCCAAGCTCGAGGCCGAGCGCGATCCCCCGAAGATACCGGTTACAGTCGTGCCCTCGGGCGGTCGCATCGATCTCGGCCCATTCAATGTCGAATTTATTCCAGTCGCGCATTCGATTCCGGAGTCGCATGCGCTGGCGATCCACACCGAGATCGGCACGGTGCTGCATACCGGCGACTGGAAGCTTGATCCGACGCCGGTCCTGGGGCCTCCGACGGACGAGAAGCGACTGCGCGAGCTCGGCGAAGCCGGCGTGCTGGCGCTGGTCGGCGATTCCACCAACGCGGTGCGCGACGGCCGCTCGCCGTCGGAGGCCGAAGTCGCCACGATCATGGCTGGCCTGGTGAAATCGGCCAAGGGCCGGGTCGCGGTCACGACCTTCGCCTCCAATGTGGCGCGGGTGAAGGCCGTCGCCGATGCCGCCAAGGCTGCCGACCGCGAGGTCGTCGTGGTCGGCCGCGCCATGGAGCGGGTGGTGCAGGTGGCGCGCGAATGCGGCTATCTCGACGGCGTGCAGAATTTCAGGGGCATGGACCTCTACGGCCATTTTCCGGCCGACAAGGTGCTGGCGCTGTGCACCGGCAGCCAGGGCGAGCCGCGCGCGGCACTGGCGCGCATCGCCAACAACGACCATCCGGCGGTCACGCTCAGCAAGGGCGATACCGTGATCTTCTCTTCCCGCACCATCCCCGGCAACGAGAAGGCGGTCGGCAGCATCATCAACGGCCTCGTCGCACAGGGGGTCGAGGTGATCACCGACCGCACGCACCTCGTGCACGTCTCCGGCCATCCGCGCCGTGACGAGCTGCGCGACATCATCTCCTGGGTGCGCCCGCAGATCCTGATCCCCGTGCACGGCGAGGCCTTGCATCTTGCCGAACACGCCAAGCTCGCCCGCGCCGCGGCCGTGCCGAGAGTGATCACCTGCCGCAACGGCGATCTGGTCAAGCTTGGTCCGGGCGATCCCGGAATCATCGACGAGCTGCCCTCGGGCCGGGTCTACAAGGACGGCATGATCCTGGAGGATTCCAAGTCGCGCGCCGTCGTCGAGCGACGGCGGATGGGATACGCCGGCTGCGCCTTTGTCGCCATCGCCATGACCGAAAAAGGCGAGCTGGCCGACGATCCCGAGGTTGATCTGATCGGCATCCCCGAGAAGAATGCGGCAGGCGAGGCGCTCGACGACATCGTGTTCGATGTGGTGGTATCGACGGTCGAGGGCCTGCCTCGCGCGCGCCGGCGCGACCCGGATGCACTGGCGGAATCGGTGCGCCGGGCGGTGCGGGCGGCGGTGAACGAGGAGTGGGGCAAGAAGCCGCTGTGCTTCGTCCACGTCCTCGAAGTGTGATCAAGTTGGGAGAGTGACATGCTGGGCCGGCTCAACCATGTGGCAATCGCGGTCAAGGATGCGAAGAAGGCGGCAAAAATCTACGGCGGCGCGTTCGGCGCCACGATTTCGGAAGCGGTGCCGCTGCCCGAGCATGGCGTGGTCACCGTGTTCGTGACGCTGCCCAACACCAAGATCGAGTTTATCGAGCCGCTGGGCGAGGCCTCGCCGATCGCAAAATTCGTCGAGCGCAATGCCGATGGCGGCATCCATCATGTCTGCTACGAGGTGGTGGACATCATTTCCTCGCGCGACCAGCTGATCAAGGAAGGCGCGCGCGTGCTCGGCGATGGCCAGCCCAAGATCGGCGCCCACGGCAAGCCGGTGCTGTTCTTCCATCCGAAGGATTTTTCCGGCGCGCTGGTCGAGATCGAGCAGGCGTGAGGCGATGGCCTACAACATCTCAACGGCACTTGCGATCTACTTTGTCCTCTGGTGGGTGACGTTGTTCCTGACGCTGCCGTTCGGTGTGCGTAGCCAGCACGAGGAGGGCGGCGGTCCGCCCGGCACCGATCCCGGCGCCCCGATCATGGCGCGGATGGGCCGCAAGCTGATCTGGACCACGGTGATCTCGGCGGTCATTTTCGCAATCGGCATGTGGGCCTATCAGGCCGGCTATCTCAACATCGAGCGGCTGTCGAAGCTGATGGGGATGCCGTTCTAGATTTTCTTAAGGGGCAGGGAGAAGATGAATTTTCAACGCATCACAATCGCGCTCATCGTCCTTTTGATCGCAGGCCTCGCCGGCTCCTTCTACATGAACTGGAGGACGCTCAGGCAACTGCAGACCACAAAAGCCTTCGTCGAGAGCGCCGTGTTCGCAGAAGCCGTGGCCGCCTGCGAGAAGGCGCAGAGCACCACGCCCTTCAAGTGGAATGGCGGCAAGCAGACCGCGGTGATCGGTCTCAACTCGGTCAAGCTCAGCAAGGACACCATCATCGCGAGCTACACGCTGTTTGCCGACGGCGTCTATTGCGATTTCGATCCGATCAAGCGGACCGCGGGTGTCGGCTCCAACTTCCTGGAGCGGGACTGACGATCCGACCGCAAAGCCGTGGGGACGCAGGCGCATGAAGACGGAACGCCCGGATCAATACCGAATCCTGCATGAAGCGGCCTTGCGGGAATATCTCGCGAGCCTTCCCGAATTGACCGTGGCGCTGCACGGTGAGCCCGGTTCCTGGACGATCACCGAGGTGGGGGACGGCAATCTCAACCTCGTCTTCATCGTGAAGGGCGCACGGGGCGGCGTGGCTGTCAAGCAGGCGCTCCCTTATGTACGCCTCGTTGGCGAAAGCTGGCCGTTGCCGCTCTCGCGGGCGCATTACGAACATCTGGCGCTCGGGAAGCAGGCACAGCTCGCCCCTGGCCTCGTGCCAGCCCTGTTGCATCACAATGAGGCGCTGGCGCTTACGGTGATGGAGCTGCTCGAGCCGCATATCATCATGCGCAAGGGGCTGATTGCTGGAACGCAATATCCGCGCTTCGTCGAAGACATCACGACCTTTATGGCGCGGACGCTGTTCTTCAGCTCCGATCTGGCAATTTCCGCCGCCACGAAGAAGGAAGGCGTCGCCGCTTTCGCCGGCAATCATGCACTGTGCAAGATCACCGAAGACCTGATCTTCACCGATCCCTACCGCATTGCCGAGCAGAACCGCTGGACGCAGCCCTGGCTCGATCCCACCGCCGTCGCCTTCCGCGAAGACCTCGACCTCCATGTGGCGGTCTCGCGGCTGAAGCTGCGGTTCCTGAACGCGCCGGAAGCCATGATCCACGGCGACCTCCATACCGGATCGATCATGGTGACGGACAGCGCGACCATGGTGATCGATCCCGAGTTCGCGTTCTACGGACCCATGGGCTTCGATATCGGCGCGGTCATCGCTAATCTTCTGATGGCTTATCTGGCTTCCGCCGGTCACGAACGTTCGCAAGGCGAGCGGCGGGTGTTCGAGGGGTGGGTGCTGGAGACGGTCGAAAAAGTCTGGAGCGAGTTCGCCCGCAAGTTCCTTGAGCTGTGGCGGACGCAAGCGAAAGGCGATGCCTACCCGCGGACGCTGTTCGAAGGCGAGGCAGGCGCGGCGCGTCTGGAGGCCGAACGGCAGGCCTATATGGCCCGACTGTTCCAGGACACCGTCGGGTTCTCGGCCGCAAAGATCATCCGGCGCATCCTCGGGCTCGCCCACAATATTGATTTCGAATTGATCGAGGATCCCAAGCGTCGGGCGATCTGCGAGGCACGCAGCCTGCGCCTTGCGCGGGCCATGATGGTGGACACCGGCTCATTCCCGACCATTGGCAGCGTTACAAAGGCGGCGCGTGAGCTCCGCGACTGGCAGCCGGATTTCGCCCGATAGGAAACCGCGGGCCAGATCCTACTTTGCATGGGGTTGTTTTCGCGATTTTGTCTAGTCGGCCGCTCGCTCACGCAACCGCTGCGCATAGACGTTGATCACGAGCGCCGCGAGCAGGATAAGGCCGCGGATCAATATCTTCAGGAAGCTGTCGATATTGACATGATCGAGTCCGTTATTGAGGACGCCGAGCACGAACAGGCCGACAATGGTATTGCCGATGCCGCCGCGGCCGCCAAAGAGGCTGGTCCCACCGACCACGACAGCGGCGATCGAATCCAGAAGATAGGTGTCGAACTCGTTCTGCTGCGCGCTGCCGAAATGCGCGACCCCCAGCATGCCGCCGATGCCGGCGCACACGGCCGAAATCACCATGACGCTGCCGAGGATCAGCTTGACGTTGAGGCCGGAATATTCGGCTGCCTCGCGGTTTCCACCGACCATGTAGATGTACCGCCCGAAGCGCGTGTAGGTCAGCACGAGATGACCGGCGAGGAGCATCGCAGCCGCTACGATCACGATCCAGGGAATGCCGCCGATCGACGTCGATCCCAGCGTGCTGACGAGCGGCGGTATCTTGTAGGCGATCTGGCCGCGCACCAATAGCGCCGAGATGCCGGCGGCGATCTGCATCATCGCCAGCGTCATGATGAAGGAGGGAATGCCGATGACCGTGAGCCCGAACGCGTTGACAAGGCCGAGCAGGGCGCAAAGCGCCAGCGCCAGCATGATAGCGGCCCATCCGGGCATCGGGACATTGGCGATGTTGACGTAGGATTCCTGCAGCGTGAAATAGGCGACGGCGATGCCGGTGACATTGGCGATGGCGGCGATCGACAGATCGATTTCAGCGCAGAGGATGACGAAGGTAAGGCCGACAGCAATGATGCCTGTCACCGACACCTGGGTTAGTATGTTGCCGAAATTATCGAGCGTTGCAAAGGAAGGACTGGCGAAGGCAAAGAAGGCAGTGAGCAGGATCAGCGTCAGGAACGGCGCGATGTTGCGCATTTGCGAGCGCAGGAAGGTGCCGATGCCCCTTGGCCTGTGATCCGCAGCTGGAATCGCCTCTCCACTCGCCATCGTATTTCTCCGTTACGCCGCTTCCAGCAGCCGGTCCTTGCTGACCGGCTCATTGGCGAATTCACGCACCACCGCACCGCGCTTCAGCACCAGGATGCGATCGGCAAGCGACAGCACCGTCTCCGGTTCCGTCGACAATACGATGATCGCAAGTCCCCTTTGCCTGAGATCGCGCACGATGTTGATGACGTCGTTCTTCGCACCTACATCCATGCCGCGCGTCGGCTCGCACAGCACCAGCAGCCGTGGCGGATAGCTCAGCCACTTCGCCAGAGCGACCTTCTGCTGATTGCCGCCCGAGAGCATGCCGAGGTCGAGGCCGACGAGGGGCGGCCGGATCTGCAATTGCTGAACCTGCCGTTTCGCGATCTCGCGCTCGCGCGCCGGCTTGAGCAGCAAAGCGGATATGCGCTCGAGGATGCTGATCGAGATATTCTTGTAGACCGGCTCCTGGTGAAACAGCATGGCGCGCCGGCTCTCGGGCACCAGGGCGACACCTGCGCGGCGCGCGTCCGCCGTGCTGGCGAATCTCGCCGGGCTGCCATCCAGCGAGAGCGAGCCACTGTCCGGCGTCAGTTTGCCGAACAGGATCCGCGACAGTTCCTGCTGCCCGCAGCCCATGAATCCATAGATGCCGAGAACTTCGCCGGAGCGGGCCTCGAATGAGACGTCCCGCAGGCTGCGGGCGAGCGAGAGCTGCCCTGCCTTGAGCACGACCGGCCCATCCTTTGGCGTCGATAGCATCAGATCGTCGGTATAACTATGCTCCAGCGTTTCGCGGCCCCTGCCGATCATGGCTTCGATCAGGGCGCCCTTGGTGGTTGCCGCGGCCGCGCTCTCGGCGACCTTCCGGCCGTTGCGGAAAACGGTGACAGTGTCCGAGACGCGCAGGATGTCCTCGATGAAATGCGAGATGAAGACGATACCGGTGCCTTCGTCGCGCAGCCGCTGCAGCGTCGCGAACAGGCGTTCTATCTCGGGCGGGGAGAGGGCCGAGGTCGGCTCGTCCAGGATAATGATGCGCGCGCCGGAAAACAGCACGCGGGCGATCTCGATCAGCTGCTGCTGGCCGATCGGCAAGTCGCCGAGCCGCGACATCGGGTTGACGTCGATGCCGAACCGCGCGAGTTGCTCGCCGGCCTCGCGCGCCATCCGCCGCCACTGCACGATGCCGAGCCGGTTGGTTGGCTGGTTGCCGAGAAACACATTTTCGGCGACCGTCAGATCGGGCGCGACGCTGAGCTCCTGATGGACCATGGCAATGCCGGCGGCGTGAGCGTCGCGGGCCGATCGAAAGCGCTTCTCCTGGCCATCTACCAGGAATCGGCCGGAGAATTCGGGGTGCAGGCCGGCGATGATCTTCATCAGCGTGCTTTTTCCGGCGCCGTTTTCGCCGACGAGACCATGGATTTCGCCCGCATAAAGCGCGAAGTCGACTCCACGAAGGGCTTCGACGCCGCCGAAGCTCTTCGTGATGTTCTGCAGCTCAAGGATAGGTGAGCGGCCTTGCGGCATGGAGCATCAGATCAGGAAGTGATCTTCCATCCATTGCATGCCCGCGGCATTCGCTTTCGTCACGACCGGACCGTCCGTGACGACGCTTTTCGGAATGCCCTGTCCGCTCTTTTCACCCCCCACGACGGCGGCAACGCCGGCGATGATGGCGCCGCCATGGATGCGGCAGGAGGGATTGCGGACGGTCGCGAACATACGGCCTTCGCTCACGGCCTGGATCGCCGGCGGCATGGCATCGACTCCGCCGATCAGGATGTTGGTGCGGTTACGCGCCTTCATGATGTTGTAGGCGGCGAGCGCCATGTCGTCATTATGGAAGAAGGCCGCGTCGATCTGCGGATATTTGGTGAGATAGGTCTCCCATAGCCGCGCGGTCTTCGAGACGTCCCAATCGGCCGGCTGGGTGTCGAGCACCTCGATGTTCGGAAATTGCTTGATGACCGACTCGAAGCCCTTGGCACGACCCTGCGCGCCGGTATGGCCCAGCGCCCCTTGCGTCATGATGATCTTGCCCTTGCCGCCCATGGCGTTGCAGAGAGCCTGCGTCACCGACGCGCCCATGAACTCGTTGTCCGGGGCAAGGAAGGAATGGACGTTGATCTGATCCAGAGGGGCAATCAGTGTGTCCATGTCGATGACCGGCGTGCCGGCGCTGATCATCTTCTGCACCGGCTGGGTCAGGGTGCCGATACCGAACGCCTGGATGGCGACGAAATCCCATTTCTGCGATGCCATGTTGTCGATG
>Ga0081455_10005297_pt1 | contig 14164 bp, 15 predicted proteins | sample TabmetS3T2R1_FD_70207 | JGI IMG/M metagenome (GOLD analysis project Ga0081455, IMG submission 70207) | Tabebuia heterophylla rhizosphere microbial communities from the University of Puerto Rico - S3T2R1 | ecosystem: Host-associated > Plants > Roots > Rhizosphere ... | reverse complement strand
GGCCGCGCCCGCCTCGGCCGCGTTGCCGGCGAGCTCGCGCGCGGCGCCCGCCGCGAGCAGCTGGCCGATCGCGAGCGCGATGAGCGCGGCCAGCGGTAACAGCGCGACCAGCTCGACGCTCGCCTGGCCCGAGGAGGAGCGGCCGGCGCCGCTCACTGCCGTTGCTCCGGGAACGCCGCCCGCGACTCGACGGTCGCGATCGAGCCGCCGGTCAACACCGCCGGCACGCGGACCGCGACGCGTACGCCGTCGCCCGCGGCCTCCACCCGCAGCCCGCGCTCGAGCCGCGGTGGCAGCGCACCGCGGGCGGCCACCGAAGCGTCGCCGCCCACCGCCGCCGCCCGCGCCGCCGCACGCGCAGCGGCGCCCGAAAGCCAGAGCGCCTGGCCCGCCACGACCGCCTGCCACACCAGCGCGCCGACCAGCGCGACGAGTGGCAGCAACGCCACCATCTCCACGCTCGCCTGCCCCTCCTGCTGTCCCGCATGGACGCGCACGCGGAGAGCGTCGAGCCAACGCCTCCTAAGACGCTACGACCACTATGTGACGAGACCGCGGAGGAAGTGCGAAACGACTACGCGTACTCGCGGTAGTGCCGCCACACGAGGTACACCGCATACGCCGCGACGGCCAGCATCGCGACCCACGCGATGGTCCCGCCCTCGGTCGCGCGCAGCCGCGACCCCGCCGCCAGCGCAAGCACCGCCAGACCAATCGCGCCGTACAACAGTGCCCGCCAGCGATCGCCGAGGGTGTCGAGGTCGAAGCGGCGCTCACGGTAGAACCGCGCGGCCAGCAGCACGAACGACACGAGGATGAGCGTCGACAGGATCCCGGCGACGAGCCCGGCCGTCGTGCCGCCACCCGGCACGAACGCCACCGCCGCGGCCAGCAGGAGGATGATCGCGATGTTGCGCGCGGTGGTCACGGCACGATGAGGTGCTCGGCCGTATCGGACGGCACCGCACGTTCGTCGTGCGCGACGTCCGCCACGACCGGCTCCGCCGCCGTCCCCTCGGCCACAGCCGGCTCCGGCGAGAACCGGTACCCCACGCCGAAGTGCGTGTGGATGTACCGCCACCCCGGTGAGGCGCGCTCGAGCTTCTGGCGCAGCTTGCGCACGAAGACGTCGACGGAACGATCGCCGCGGGCCATCGCGTAGCCCCACACGCGCTGGTAGATCTCCTCGCGCTCGAGCACGCGCCCCTCAGCCCCTGCGAGGAGCTCGATGAGCTCGAACTCGCGGCGCGTCAGGTCGATCGAGCTGCCGCGCACGAAGGCCTGGAAGCGATCCGAGCGGATCTCGATCTCGCCCGCGGTGATCGGGCCGCCCGCCGAGCGCGCCTCCGCGCGCCGGCGCCGCCGCACAACCGCTTCGACGCGCGCGATGAGCTCCTCCGGATGGCAGGGCTTCGTGAGCCAGTCGTCGGCACCGAGCCGCAGGCCGCGCACGCGCTGGGCCACCGTCGACTGGCCGGTGCACACGAGCACACCGAGCCCCGGCAGCCCGGAACACAGGCGCTCCAGGTAATCCCATGCCTGCGGGCCGAGCACGGCGAGATCGACGACGATCGCGTTCAACCGCATCGCGACGACGGTCTCGACCGGCACGGCGCTGGCGAGGACGCGGTGCTCCCACGACAGGCGCTCGAGGCGCTTGGTGAGCACCTGCACGAAGCCCGAGTCGGTATCGATGACGGCGAGCCGAAGCGGCGCGACGTCGGCAGCGCGTTCCGTCATTCCGGCCCGGAGTCTAGTGCCCAACCGGGACGCGGAAGGGGATGAAACCGTGCGGTCACAGATTCTTCACACCCTAAGTTGTCACCGGACGCGCGATCGCCGCTATTTGCGGGCTTCCTGCGTGCTGGGCACGTCGAGGCGATAGCGCTTCGCGGTCGCCGATCCGTTGCCCGGATCGATCTCCACGAGGTCCGCGGCGAGCGGCGCAAACCCGCCTACGTCCGAGTAGATCATCCGCGCCACACCGATCTTCGACCCCTCGCCGAGGTTCGCGGGGCCGCCCGCGCCGACCGTCCCGCCGTTGATGACGCTCGTGTTGAAGTCGATGTCGATGCTCGCGTGGTGCGTGTGGCCGACGATGAAGACGATCGGATGCGTCGGCGGGTTGCGATGCAGCATCTCGATCCCCCGCACCGCCAGGCCGGGCTCGTGCACCATCACGACGTCGACCTTGTCGACCAGCGGCGCGAGCCATTGCGCGAAGAGGTCCTGCTGCGCGCCGGAGGGCGCAGGCAGCTCCGACGGGCGCACATAGCCGCGCGCGCGGCGCCAGCGGAACGGGTCGCCGTAGCCCGCGACCCGCAGCCCGGCGACGCGCACCACCATCGGCCCGTGGCGGCCGCCGCGCAGCAGCCGCCCCTGCTCGGTGAGCACGATCGCCCCCGCGTCGGCGAGCTCCTGGGCCTCCGCGTCGGAGTCGTGGTTCCCCGTGACGAACACAAATCGCGTCCCCGCCCGCAGCACGCCGCGGGTGAGCTGCGACTCGAGCGGGCTGCCGCGATCGGTGAGGTCGCCCGGGAAGAACAACGGCGTCCCGCGCGCCGCGCGCCGCAGCGCCGGCAGCGCGAGCACGTTGTTGTGCAGGTCCGAGGCGATGGTGATCTCGGGCCGCCCGCCGAGCGGCGCGCGCTCGCCCGGCGCCACCACGAGCCGGGCCAGGCCGACGAGCTGCCCGTCGAGCTCGTCGCTCAGCGCCGTCGCGCTCGACTGCACGGACTCGACGGCCCGCAGCGCCCGCGGGATGTCGGGACCGTGCGCGTAGTACTCCGGCGGCCCGAGGTCGCCGCGCGGCGGCAGCAGCACGATGATCGCCGCCACCAGCGCCACCGCGGTTCCCGCCGCCGCGATCGCTCCCAGGCGGACCGCGCGTAACGCGAGCGCGACCAGCACTCCGAACCCGAGCGCCGCCCCGAACACGACGAGCACGAGAATCCGCAGGTACGAGGCGATCGCGTCGCGCGCGTCGTGCTTGATGCGTGCGATGACGCGCGGCGTGCTCGCGCCCTGCCGGGCGACCTGCACCGCGGCGTCGCGATCGATGCGCTGGACGTCCACGCGCAACCGCACGGGCACGCGCACGCCACCGAACCGCACGCCCCAATCGACGAGCGGCACGTAGAGGTCGAGCGCGCCGTGATGCCCGGGGTCGCTGAAGATCCGGACGGTCCCAACGGAGAGATCGCGGTCCAGCCGCAACGCGGCTAACGCGGTCACCCCGGCCCCAAACGACGCGGCGCAGACGACCAGCACGATCAGCAGCCGGCGCCACATGGGAAACCGGCTACCCGCAAAGAGCGGGCGAAAACTACGTAGGCAGCGTCGGCGCCGACGAGTCCGAGAACTCGCGGAACAGCCCAGAGACGACGAATGCGGTCACTTCGCCGATGTCGACGGCGTTGTCGCCGACCCGCTCGAGCGCGCGCGCGACCATCGTCATGTGCATGGCCCACTCGCGCGTGTCGGGGTCCTCCCCGGCCTCGATCGCGAGCTGGAAGATCTCGCGGTTGAGCAGGTTGATGTCGCGATCCTGCCGGACGAGGTCCTCGGCGAGGGCGACGTCACGGGCGGAAAACGCGGCGCGCGCCTGCACGACCTCCGAGCGCGCCGCCCGCCCCATCCGCAGGATGCGCTCGAGGATCTCGCGTCGGATCGGCGGCTCGTAGCCCGACAGCGGGATGAGCTTGGCGATCGTCACGCACTGATCGCCCATCCGCTCGACGTGCTTGATCAGGTGCAGCAGCGCGGCGACCAGCCGCAGGGCGCCGGCGACCGGCGCCTGGCGGGCCAGCAGCGTGAGGATGCCCTGGTGCACCTCGAGGTAGCGGCCGTCGAGGCGGTCGTCGTCGAGGATCACGATCTGCGCGAGCTCGATGTCGGTGTGCTCGAGCGCTTCGAGCACGCGGTCGAGTTGCTCCAGGACGAGGTCGATCCCGCCCAGCGCGGATTCCTCGAGCCGCTTGAGCTCCTCTTGGAAGTGGTGACGCCCTTCGCCGCTCAACCGAATTTCCCCGTGACGTACTGCTCGGTCCGCTCGTCGTCGGGGTTCGAGAAGATCTTCTCGGTCGACGCATGCTCGACGAGCTCGCCGTTGAGCATGAAAGCGGTCGTGTCGGCGACGCGCGCCGCCTGCTGCATGTTGTGGGTCACGAGCACGATGGTGTAGCGCCGCTTGAGCTCGAGGATGAGCTCCTCGATCTTCAGCGTCGAGATCGGGTCAAGCGCCGATGCCGGCTCGTCCATCAGGATCACTTCGGGCTCCACCGCGATCGTACGCGCGATGCAGAGGCGCTGCTGCTGGCCGCCCGAGAGGCCTATGCCCGGCTGCCCCATGCGGTCCTTGACCTCCTCCCACAGCCCCGCACCCTTCAGCGAGCTCTCGACGCGCTCCTTGACGTTCACGCCGCGAGTGCCGGAGAGGCGCAGGCCCGCGGCGACGTTGTCGTAGATCGACATCGTCGGGAACGGGTTGGGCTTCTGGAAGACCATGCCGACCGCGCGGCGAACGCTGACCACGTCGACGCCGTCGCTGTAGAGGTCGAGGTCGTCGAGGTTGACCTCGCCCGTCGCGCGCGCGCCCGGGATCTCCTCGTGCATGCGGTTGATGCAGCGCACGAGCGTCGACTTCCCGCAGCCCGACGGCCCGATCATCGCGGTCACGCGGTTGGCCGCGTAGTCGAGGTTGACGTCCTTCACCGCGTGCGTCTCGCCGTAGTACGCGTTGAGGCCTCGCAGCGTGACCGCGTGCCCCTGGACGATCGGGGCCTCTTCGTCACGGGCGCCGCCGACCTCGAGCCGCCGGGTCTCGGCCCTCGGCGTCGCGGGGTCGGGCGCGGCACTGCTGGGTGCCGACGGCGGGGACGTGACGTCTTCGGGGTTCATGCGAGACGGCTCCTTCGTTGCACAAGGCGGGCCACGAGGCTGAGGATCAGGACGAGGACCACGAGCGTGAGCGCGGCCCCCCACGCACGCTGCACCAGCCGGTCTTGCGCCTGGCTGACGTCGTTGAAGATCTGCAACGGCAGCGAGTTCATCCGCTGGCTGAGGTCGAACTGGGTGCCGAACACGAACGCGGCGGTGAACAGCAGCGGCGCCGTCTCCCCCGCCGCTCGCGCGACGGCGAGCAGCGAACCGGTGACGAGGCCCGGGAGCGCCGACGGCAACACGACGCGGAAGGTCACGCGCCAGCGCGGCGCGCCAAGCGCGAGGGCCCCCTCCCGCAGCGAGTCGGGGACGAGGTTCAGCACGACCTCGGACGAGCGCACCACAACCGGAAGCATCAGCAGCGAGAGGGCAACCGACCCCTTCCACGCCGCAAACGTTCCGCCGACCTTCGTCACCACCAGCACGATGTAGATGAACAGCCCGAACACGACCGACGGCACGCCGGTCATCACGTCGACGAAGTAGCGGACGATCTTGGCGAACGTCCCCTGCTTGCCGAACTCCACGAGGTACAGCGCGACGCCGACACCGATCGGGATGGCGATCAGGCTGGCGAGCGCGACCATCACGATCGTGCCCCAGATCGCGGACTTGATGCCGCCCGGATCGCCGAGGAACCGGCCGGTCGGGTCGGTTGTGAAGAAGTCCGCGTTCCAGGCGCCGATGCCCTCCCTGATCAGGTAGTAGAGGATCAGGATGAGCGGGACGATCGCGACGATCGTGAGGACCAGCATCAGTGACCGCATGAAGCGGTCGGTGATGCGGCGGCGGGCGCTGACGGCGGGCAGAGTGGTCATCCGGCCATCCCCTGTGGAACGCTGCGCTGCCCGCGCTGCGCACGATTGACGTAGTAGCGGGCGATCGCGTTGACGAAGAGCGTGAGCACGAAGAGGACGAGGCCGGCCGCGATGAGCGCGGCGCGATGCGTCGGATCCGACGCCGCCTCACCGAACTCGTTCGCGATGACGGCGGCGAGGGTGTAGCCCTGGCTGAAGATCGTCTCGGGCACCTGCGGCGCGTTGCCGATGACGATCGTGACCGCGATGGTCTCGCCGATCGCCCGCCCGAGGCCGAGCATCGCCGCGCCTGAGATGCCGGCGCGCGAGTACGGGAGCACCGCCATCCGGATCATCTCCCAGCGCGTCGCGCCGAGCGCCAGCGCCGCCTCCTTGTTCTCCGACGGCACGGTCGTCATGACCTCCCGCGAGATCGCCGAGACGATCGGCAGGATCATGATCGCCATGATCAGCCCGGCGATGAAGCAGTTCGGGATCGACACCGGGCCGCCGACGAGCGGCAGGAACGAGAAGGTGTCCGAGAACCACTGCTGGGCCGGTTGCAGCTTGGGCGCGAGCACCTTGATGCCCCACAGGCCGTAGACGACCGACGGCACCGCGGCCAGCAACTCGACCAGGATGACCAGCGGCTGGCGCGAGCGCCGCGGCGCCAGCTCGCTGACGAACAGCGCAGTGGCGATCGCCACCGGAACGCCGATGATCAGCGCGATGGCCGAGGTGATCAGCGTGCCGACCACCAGCGGCCACGCGCCGAAGATCTCCTTCGAGACGTCCCAGTTGTTGTTGAAGACGAAGCCGACGTAACCGAACTTGTCGAACGCCGGCTTCGCCTCGATGAACAGCCGGACGAAGAAGAAGGCGATGAGGACCAGGATCAGCGCGGCGAGCGCCGTCAGCGTCCAGCGCAGAATCGGATCCGCCGCGCGCGCACGCGGTGACCGCTCGAGGAGCGAACGGTCAGCCCGCGGTGTCATGGTCCCCGCTTCCATCGTCTAGCTCGAGCCGACGGCGATCGGCTGGCCGTTGCACTGCAGGCCGTCGACCTTGGCTTGGGCCTTCTGCTTGATCGGCGCAGGCAGCGGCGCGTACTCGAGCTGCGGCGCGACCTCCTGGCCCGGGCCGAGCGCGTAGTTCAGCCAGCTCTTGACGAGCTTGGCCTTCTCGGCGGTGAGGCCGGACTTGCACATGTCCTGCCAGGCCAACATGAACGTCACGGCGGTGATCGGGTAGGTCTTGGCGCCGGGCGCGTTGATGGTGGAGAACTTCAGGTCCGCGGGCACCTCGGCGCCGTTGCCGGCCTCCGACGTCGCTTCGAGCGACGGCTCCACGAACTGGCCGTCCTTGTTCTTCACCGCCGCGGTCGTGAAGTTGTTCTGCAGCGCGTAGGCCTGCTCGACGTAGCCGACGGCCCCGTCGGTCTGCTTGACGCAGCCGGCGACGCCGTCGTTGCCCTTGGCGCCGGTGCCGGTCGGCCACTTGACGGTCTTGTCGACGCCGGGACCGTTCTTCCACGTGGTCGAGTAGTCGGCGAGGAACTCGGTGAAGTTCTTCGTCGTGCCGGACTCGTCAGAGCGGTGGCAGACCGTGATGTCCTTGCTGGGCAGGCTGCTGTTGCCGCTGACCTGGGCGATCGCCGGGTCGTTCCACTTCTTGATCTTGCCGAGGAAGATGTTGGCGATCGTCTCGCCGTCGAGCTTGAGGCCCTTGTCGACGCCGCTGACGTTGTAGGAGACGGTCACCGCGCCGAGGACCGTGGGAATGTGGACCGGGTCGCCCTTCTTCTTGGCGGTGGCCTCCTCCTCGGGCTTCATCGGCGCGTCGGTGGCGCCCCAGTCGACGGTGCCGGCGCTGAACTGCGCGATGCCGCCGCCGGAGCCGACGCCCTGGTAGTTGACCGTGGTGCCCGTCTGGTCCTTGAACCGCGCGGCCCACTCGGTGTAGACCGGCTGCGGGAACGTCGCGCCCGCGCCGTTGATCGTGCCGCCTTGCTTGGCGGACCCGCTCGAGCTACCGCCCGTCGACCCGCCGCCGGATGGACTCTCGTCGTTGCTACCGCACGCGGCGACGCCAAGTGCAAGCACGGCCGCCGCGGAGGCGGCGAGCCATTTGTTCGACCTCACAGGTGAACACTCCTCGTTTGCTTCGTTGCCAGGGATGCGGGTCGGCACGCTCGCGCGTTCACCGCGCGAAGCCTGTTACCGACCTGTGGCTGGGATGTGAAAAGCGTGTGAAGGCTCCGGACTGAAGCGGTATCCGAAGCCCACGTGGGTGTGGATGAACCGCCAGTCAGGCAGCGCCTCCTCGAGCTTCACGCGCAGCTTGTGGATGTACACGTCGATCGACCGGTCACCACCGCGGAGGGCGCCTCCCCAGACTCGGGCGTAAAGGTCCTCGCGCCGGACGATCCCGCCGCCGCTGCGCGCCAATGCGACGAGAAGTCCGAACTCTCGGACCGAGAGGTTGAGGGCCCGCCCCCCCGCGAGGACCAGGCCATCGGCGGGCCGGATCTCCAGCGCGCCGACGTAGAGGACGTCGTCGAGTGGCCGCTCCGCCGCTTCCATGGCGCTGAGGATCTCCGCGCGCGAGGCGCGGCTCGTTACCCGGCGGTAAATCCGTTGTGAAAGACCCGTGAACGCGGCGCCGTCGGCCTTCCGGGCCGGGCTATGGTGGCCACGTGGGCCTGCTTCATCGCGCTGGACGCGACCTCGAGGTGCTGGAGCTGCTCGAGGAGAGCGGGCGCAACGTCGAGCGCGCGGCCGTGCTGCTGCGCGACCTGATGGTGGACTATCCCGAACGCGCCGAACTCGCGCGCGAGCTGGTGCTGTGCGAGCACGAGGGCGACCGCATCGCGCACGACATCATCCACCGCCTCAAGAGCGATGACGGCAAGCGCGCACCGTTGGACCCGATCGACGGCTACCAGCTGGCGACCGCGCTGGACGACATCGTCGACTTCGCCGAGCAGACCGCCGACAACATGGGACTCTTCGGCGTCGAGGCGCCGATGGAGCAGGCGAGCCAGATGGGCGACGTCCTCGTGGGCGCCGGCGAGCAGGTGGCGCGCGCGCTGCGGTCGTTCCGCAGCGGCGCGGACCTGGCGCCGTATCTCGTCGAGATCCACCGGCTCGAGAACGAGGGCGACCGCATCAGCCGCGAGGCGGTGGCGTCGCTGTTCGCGGACGGCATCGACCCGATGGTCGTCATCCGCTGGAAGGACATCTTCGCGTCGCTCGAGTCGAGCGTGGATGCGTGCGAGCACGTCGCGCACGTGCTCGAGGGGATCAGCCTGCGCCGGCGCCTGTAGCGGCCCGGCTGATGGTCCTCAACGGTCTGCTTTGGCCTGAAATGGTTTGACTCCGCCTACCGAAGGCAGGAGAATGTCCGCGTGGCGCGCATCAAGATCGCCTATGTCGGCGGCGGCTCGACCCGTGGCGCCGGCACGATGGCCAGCTTCATCGAGCAGGGCGAGAACTTCACCGGGTCGGAGATCGTCCTCATCGACCTCGACGCGGACCGCCTCGACCTCATCCGCCGCCTCGCCCAGCGCTTGGCGACCGTGAAGGGCGTCGACATCGCGGTCACGGCGACGACCGACCGCCGCGCGGGCCTCGAAGGCTGCGACGCGGTCCTGACCAGCTACCGCCCGGGCGGCTTCGAGGCGCGCGTGCTCGACGAGCGGATCCCGCTGTCGCACGACGTCATCGGTCAGGAGACCCAGGGGCCGGGCGGCTTCTTCATGGCGCTGCGCTCCATCCACGTCATGCGCCAGATCCTCGACGACATGGCCGTCGCGTGCCCGGGCGCGCGGATCTTCAACTACACCAACCCGGTCAACATCGTCGCCCAGGCGGTCACCGACCACAGCGACGTCCCGTTCGTGTCGCTGTGCGAGGGGCCGATCATCTACACGGAGGCGATCGCGGAGGCCGCGGGCCTGGATCCGGCACTGCTCGACGTCGCGAGCGTCGGCGTCAACCACGGCTCCTGGAGCGTGCGCCACCGCTACGACGGGCAGGACCTTCTCCCCCTGGTCCGCGCAGCGTGGGAGCGCCGCGCGGACGATCCGGAGCTCAAGGGCGGGACGCGCAGGATGCTGCGCCTGGCGACCGCGATGGACGCGCTGCCCAGCGAGTACTTCCAGTACTACTACTTCGAGCCAGAGGTCCTCGCCGAGCTCCAGGCAAAGCCGACGACGCGCGCCGAGGACATCCTGAGCTGGGTCCCGGACTACTGGGAGCACTACGAGCAGCAGGCGGCCAGCGATGGCCCCACGCTCGACCCGGCTCGCTCGCGCGGCGGGATCCACGAGCTCGAGCTCGCCATCGACTGCATGGACGCCGTCTACAACGACCGCGGCGAGACGCTGCCGGTCAACGTCCCCAACGACGGGTCGATCCCCGGGTTCCCGGACACGCTCGTCGTCGAGACGCTCGGCCGCTGCGACCGCGACGGGATCCGCGCGCTGCCGATGCCCGGACTGCCCGACCATCTGCGCGGCCTCGTCGAAGCCCTCGGCGCCTACCAGCAGGCGGCCGCCGACGCCGCCTGGGACGGCGGCCCGCACGACGCGATCCAGGCCCTCGCCGCACATCCGCTTGTGCACTCGGTCGACGTCGCCGAGCGCCTCTACGGCGAGATGGCGGCAGCGCACAGCCGGTGGCTGCCCGAGCGGCTGCTGCCCGCCTGAGCGCTCAGCGCGGCGCGCCGCGGCGCATCGCCGCCACGAACTGCGGCCACCACTCGGCTTGCGGCGAGTGCGTCCGCAGCTCCTCGGCGACCTCCTCGTAGCGTTCGATGACGTCGTCGGCCGCCGCCTCGGCCGCCTCGCGGGTCGCGAACTCGGTGACGACCGAGCGCCTTCCGGTACGGGCATGGAGGACCTCGTCGGCCCAGTCGAAGTCCTGGAACGTCGTGAGCAGCGGGTCGCCGTGCGCCCGCGCGATCTCGACCTCATGCTTCTTGCCCGTGTCGGCCGCCATGAGGTCCTGCTCGATCTTCCAGAGCATGAGGTGCGCTTCGCGCGGGGTGAAGCGCGTGTTGAGCGCCATCGACGCCTCCACCGGGACGGGGAAGGCGTGGAAGCGCACGCCTTGGCGCTCGAGCGCGACCTCACCCATCATCGCGTGGCGCGTCTCGTCCCACAGCTGGCGGCTGAGATCGACGATGAGCTCCCACGGCTGGCCCGCGGCATCCGCGATGATCGGCGCCATCCACTCGGGCACGTCCATCTCGCGCAGGCGCTTGTAGGCAAGCGCGTAGGCGCGCTCGTCGGCGGGCCGCCCCGGGTCCTCGCAGTAGCGATCGATGTCGGCCGACTCGTTGTACGGGTCGCGAAACCGCTCGTCCCGGCGCACCTCGCGGTCACGCGCGCCGGCGCCGTCACGGGAGCGCAGGACCGCCACGGGAGCGCCCGCGGACACGGCGTGCAGGTGCCGTCGCCATTCGCGGGCCTCCCCGCCGATCGCGTCCACCGCCGCGCGGCCCCACGCGAGCGCGCGCGTCTCGTCGCGCAGCGCCGGCTCGACGATCCTGGTCGACGGATGGTCCGCGAGCGGGTTGGACGTCGCCAGGTACTCCGTCAGCTCGTCGACGAGCGCGCCGCGAGCGACGAGGTAGACGCCGGTGAGCAGCTCTGCCGTATCGGCCGCGCGGGCGACCTCGTCGAGCAGGAGCGCGAGGCGATCATCCGGCGGCGTGCCGACGTCCACCGACGGGTGGCGCAGCTCGTTGACCCTGCGCTCGAAGGCCATTGCGTGCTCGGCGTCGAGCCACACGCCGAGCCCGAGCGCGCATTTGACCTCCCACTCCGGAGTCGCCGGCAGCGCGTCCACGCCGATGGCGTGCAGCCGCCGGTAGGTGTAGGCGATGCGCCACAGGCGCTGCGCCGCCTCGTCGACCGAGTACCCGCTGCGCGATGCCTCGGCGTAGCCGGTGAGGCCCGCCAGCGGTGGGATGCAGGCCCGTCGCTCGCTCACCGCAGCGCCGCGCCGGTGCGCGGGTCGAAGAGGTGCAGCGCCTCGCTGCGGATCTCGAACTCGACGTCGTCGCCATGCGCGACCGCGTGGCGGCGCTCGACGCGCGCGCAGAAGCGCACCCGCTGATCGTCGGCCAGCACGGTCGCGTCGCTCTCGGACGTCGCCTCGTCGGCGGCGGCCGCGGCCTCGCCGCTCAGGCGCGGCGCGTCGATCGGGAAGATCAGGTGGCTCTCGGCGCCGAGGCGCTCGACGACCTCGAGGGTCCCGCGCAGGCGCGGCGCCGCGTCGGCGCCGGGCGCTGCCGGGGCGAGGTCGGTCGGCCGGATGCCCGCGATGACCTCGCCGTCCGGGACCGCCGTCCCGCCGTTGAGCGCAAGCTCGACGCCCGCGAAGCGCACCCGCCCGGACGCCACGGTGGCGGGCACGAGGTTCATCGGCGGCGACCCCATGAACGCGGCGACGAACAGATTCGCCGGCGCGTCGAAGAGCCGCTCGGGGGTGTCGCACTGCTGGATGCGCCCGTCGCGCAGCACCGCGACGCGGTCGCCGAGCGTCATCGCCTCGACCTGATCGTGGGTGACGTACACCGTGGTGACGCCGAGCCGGTCGTGCAGCCGCGCGAGCTCTGCCCGCATCCCGACCCGCAGCTTGGCGTCGAGGTTCGAGAGCGGCTCGTCCATCAGGTAGGCCTGCGGCTCGCGCACCATCGCACGCCCGATCGCCACGCGCTGGCGCTGGCCGCCGGAGAGGGCGCCCGGCTTGCGATCGACGAGATCCGTGAGCCCCAGGACGCCGGCGACGTCGCCGACCCGCTCGCGCATCACCGGCTTGGGCGTGCGCCGCAGCCGCAGCGCGAACGCGAGGTTGTCCCACACGCGCATGTGCGGATACAGCGCGTAGTTCTGGAACACCATCGCCACGTCGCGGCTGCGTGGGGCGAGCTGGGTGACGTCGCGGTCGCCGATGCGGATCGCGCCGGCCGACACCGCCTCGAGGCCGGCGATGACGCGCAGCAGCGTCGACTTCCCGCACCCCGAGGGGCCGACGAGGACCATGAACTCGCCCTCGGCGATCGAGAGGTCGACGTCGTCGACCGCGAGGACGTCGCCCGGGAAGACCTTGCTCACGTGATCGATGCCGATGCCGCCCATGGGGCGAGCCCTCCTTCGATGTCGACGTCCACACCAAGGCGATCGAACCCGAGCAGCAGCGCCCCGACGACGGGCGGCGCTACACGGCGGACCGCGTCCGCGCCGGGCAGTTCGGCCATCGCCGTGTCGGCCAGCACGTCAGACGCGTGATTGAACACCCCGCCGGCGAGCACGACGCGCGCGCCGTCGAGGGGCAGCCCGACGCGGTGCGCGCAGACGCGCCCCTGCTCCCCCAGCACCTTGCCCTGCGCCGCCACGATCGCCGCCGCCACTGCGTCGCCGTCCTCGGCGGCGTCGAGCACCAGCGGCGCGAACCGGTCCCGGTCGGCGCGCGGGCGCCCGCCGCGGCGCGTGAACTCGTGCAGCATCGCGATCGGGTCCGGCGCGTCGTAGAGCGCCAGCGCACGCTCGGTGAGCACGGTCGCAGGCCCGATGCCCAGCTCCGCGCGGTAGACCGCGCGCAGGCCCTCGCCCGCGAGATGCCAGCCGCCCGCGCCGTCCGGCCAGAAACCAAGGTGGAAGATCCGGCCGTCGCCGTGCCGCGCGCCGACCGCGTTGCCGGTCCCGGCGACGAGCGCGATCCCGGTCCAGTCCGGAGAGCCCGCCCGCAGCGCCCCGAGCGAGTCGTTGACGATCACCACCGGCCCGGGCAGCGGCAGCCGCGCGCGCAGCTCGCGCTCCAGGAACACGAAGTCCTCCGGCCAGTCGGCGCCCGCGAGGCTGAACGCGGCCGCGTCGATCGGCCCGTCGAGTGTCGGTGCCGCCGCCTCGGCGATCGCGTCCAGCGCCGCCTCGGGCGACGCCGCGCCGTAGATGTCGCCGCAGCCGCTGCGACCGCTCGCGAGCACCTGGCCGTCGCCGTCAGCGACGACGGCCAGCGTCTTGGTGTTGCCGCCGTCGACGCCGAGGACCCTCGTCATTCCTTCACCGCCCCGGCGAACATCCCGCGGATGAAGCTGCGCTGCAGGAAGACGTAGACGATGACGATCGGGAACGCGACGAGGACCGCCGCGGCAGCCGTCAGCGTCGGGTCGCTGTAGCGGTTGGCGCCCGCGAACAGCGCCAGCCCGAGCGGCGCGGTGCGCAGCGAGTCGCTCTGGATCATCACGAGCGCGAGCAGGAACTCGTTCCACGTCCACATGAAGACGAGGACGACCATCGTCGTGATCGCCGGCCACGCCTGGGGCAGGAGTACGCGCCAGAGGGTGGCGAAGCTCGACGCCCCGTCCAGCCGCGACGCCTCGACCAGCGCGCCCGGCGTCGAGCGGAAGAACGCGCG
>Ga0081455_10005296_pt1 | contig 14164 bp, 18 predicted proteins | sample TabmetS3T2R1_FD_70207 | JGI IMG/M metagenome (GOLD analysis project Ga0081455, IMG submission 70207) | Tabebuia heterophylla rhizosphere microbial communities from the University of Puerto Rico - S3T2R1 | ecosystem: Host-associated > Plants > Roots > Rhizosphere ... | reverse complement strand
TGCACGCGGCTGGGCGCGAAGGCGCCGCTCGCGCGCAGATACAGCGCACCGCCCGCGCTTTGTACGTGCAGCGTGTCGGAGAGCTCCGCGGGCACACCGACGCGCACGTTACGATCGATGAAGACGACGCGCTCCTGTCCGACGATGAGTGGTACCGCGAGCGGCAGGCGCTCCCAGCGCAGGGTTTCAATGGCGGATGCGGGGAGCGCCGCAATGGCAGCGAACGTGATGCAGAACGCGATCGACAGGATCAGACGCATACTCATCGCGAGCCTCCGGACAGAATCGGCGATTTCTCGCGCTTCTCGGGGACTACGGCAGGTGCGGATTCGATGCGCTCCGGGGGATGCTCGAAACAATCGAGCGCAAGTCCGTAGGGGTTCTTCTCCGGGTCGACATCCAGGCGCACGACCTTGAGGGGATAGCGGACGAGTGCGCGCTTCACCTGCTCAGCGCCGTAATACTCATCCGCACTCACATCGAGCGTGACGACCCAGGCGCGATCGGAGAGCGTGCGGACACGAAATTCCGGCGCATCGCCGTACCCGCGGCCGGGAATCTCATAGATGCCGCGCACCCGCTGATGCAGCTCGCCGCTGTCCTTGCGCAGCGCGAAGTCCTGTTGCAGGAAGCTCTGGCAGGAGGGCGTGAGATACGCGGAAAGCGCGTGAATGTTGCGCGCGTAGTCTTCTTCACCATTGCCGGGCCAGCGATGCAGTTGCTGGAAGATGTAGAACGCAAACGCGTACACCGACTCCGGGGGCACGTCCCACCATTTGCGGACGCTGCCGGAGCGCAGATCCGGGGGCACGTGGATCGTGAGGTCGCGCGGTGCACTCCACCAGCCAAGGGCCAGGAGCGCAGCGAGCGCCCCGAGTGCCGCAGAGCCCCAACGCAGCGTTCTCACGTGGCTTTCGAGGTGCGCCACTTCGTTCTTGAAGCGGCTCATCGAGGTGGGCTCCGATGCGTCGTCCAGAACCCTGAGCGCCTGATGAGCCCATGTGCGCCGAACCAGGAGGCGATCCACGGCGCATGCTGCGCGATCCACCATTGCAGCTGCCGATGGAGCCAGGTGTCGGGGCGCCCCCGTTTGAGCCTGCGAAGCAGTGTCCCGCCGGCTGCGACGCCGAGGGCCACCGCGACGACGATCATCGTCGGGGCGAGTGCAAAGCTTCCGGCGAGCATCGCGAGCGCGATGCCGAGAAGAAGCCCCGCGAGGGCCGACGCACCCACGGTGATCCACAGCTCATCGGCGGTCAGTCCGCGAACGATTACGGGCTGACGATTGAGCCGATGCGGCAGGAACGTGACGGTCGCCTCGCGATGAGAATCGCGCGCCGGGGTCATGCTCACGTGCCTTCAGAGAATGTTGGTGGCGGTCGTCAGGAGCCAGATACCGACGACGAGCAGCACGGCGCCGACGCCGACCGTCAACCCGAAGTCTCCCCACGTGCGCCGGTTCGTGTGGATCTCCGCGTAGCACACGTACGCGTGATAGCAGACGCCCACGAACATGACGGCAATGACAAGGAGCGCGACCAGCGTCACGATGTCAAAGCCGTAGTTCTGCAGCGTTTCCAGAATGCCGGCGCCCGCGCCGCGCGAGGGATTCTCGAGCGTCGGGAGCACCGCTTGCGCCGGGGGCGCGAACGCCGCGGTCAGTGCGAGAAGGCTTGATGAGAGAACGGGCAGAGCAAGTCGCGAAGGAGTCTTGGATTTCATGCGAGGTTCACCGGGGTTGAGTTACGACAGGAGGAGATAGGTCAGCGCCAGGTACATCGCGACGAACCGCACGATGACGCCCACGAGCTGACGCGCAGAAAGTTGGTCTTCGGCCCAGCCGACATAGGCCGTGCGGATTGCCCACACACCGAAGAGGAGAAGGACGGCGAAGAGCCCGGAGAGGAGCACGACGGCACACGCCTCAACGGTGAATCCGCCGTTGCTCTGGAAAGCCGCAACCTGATCGGCGTTCATGGCGTGACGCCTTCGATCACGTACTCGCCGTTCAGCGTTTGCCGATCACGCGGTTGCGCGCGCGAGGGAGTGAGGTATTGCGTGACGCCGCTGCGAATGCGATCGATGTCGGCGTGCAGGCGCGCATAGTCAAAGTGATAGCGGGCGTCGTGGACCACCGCCTCATCGGCACTGGCTTGCGCCAGGAGATCGAGCACATCGAGCTGGCGAAGGATCGCGGCGAGGCGTGTCCGCTCGGCTTCCGCGTTCGCCGCCCGCACCGGAACATCCAGGCTCAGGGCGAACCCGAGCACGAGCGCAAAGAGGCAGGGGGCGAGGCGCTTCGCCTCTCGTCGCAGTCTCGTTGCCATCGCTCGCTACTCACCCTGTGTTGACGTTGTGGGGCGAGCAGGCTCACGCGGAGGGGGAGGTGCGTGCCGCAAACAATCCGCGTCGGCGCGTCACCGTGTTCTTTTCTCTGGTGCCGCGGCGGCGAGGGCACGGTGCGCGATCGATTCGCTGGTGCCTGCGTGGGACGTGTCGGGCGACGGGGAGACGCAGCGCCTGCGCGCAGTCTTCGCGCGCGCCGAGCGACTACAGATATTTCTTGAAACTGCCCGCCGTCAGATCAGTGACGAGGCCAAGGAGGACGGCGCTCGGCAGCAAGATCCACAGGGGTTGAAGGCTCACGGGCAGTGCGAGGTAGGCGACCCAGGGCAGAACGACGAGCGCCGGCAAGAGCGCGCGGGCGCGGTGATACAGAAAGCCCGACTCCCGGCCGGCGCCAAACCGGCGAATGTCGCGTCGGGCGAGCCCATCGATGAGGCCGACGAACCAGGCGAGAACGAAGAGCGGCATGCTCAACATCAGCACGATGAGCCGTACGACGAAGGTGAGGAGCGCGTAGCCGGCCGCCCGGGCGTAGTCCTCCATGCCTCGAACCGTGAGGCCCAGGAGCCGTGCGAGTCCCGATCCGTGGGCCGGATGGTTCTCGTTCTCGGCGCGCTCATGGACGTAGGCCATGAGTCCGGTCTTCACGAAGAGGTGCTCCACCGTCCAGTCGACCGCGTGAAGGGCCGTCTGCGTGGGGTTCCTGACCAGAACGCTTTCACGAAAATCCTGCGACAGCTGTTGGAGCTCGAAGTCGAGCATGCTTTGCGCGTGATGCCAGCGCTGCTGCGGCCACAGAAAGTGCATGCACACGTACTCGATCAGGATCGACAGGAGCAGCGCACCGCAGAGCATCCCGAAGAGACGCAGCGGCAGTGCGAGGAGATTGCCGACGAATCCCTGCGGTCGGCTTGACGGTCTGTCGCCCGTGGTGTCAGCCATGCGCAGGCTCTTTCGCCGAAGGCTCCTGCGTTGTGAGCAGATCGGGCGGCAGGGACGCATCGAGCGGCGCGCTGCGGTTCGTTGGCTGCCACCACTCGCCCGCCTCGACGTAGCGCTGGCGCATGAGTGTCGTGAGCGTCTTCAGGTCCTTCGGCAGGATCTCGTCCGGGTCTGCGCACGGCAGCGGAATACGGATTTTGTAGAGCGTGCCGCCTTCGATCAGCGCAAAGGCCTGACCTTTGGGGAGTGCGACGATGTGCGCAGGCTCAATGAGCGGCACGCTCGTCATGGTGATGCGATCCTGGGTATTCGAGGTAAAGGTGATCTCGCTTGCCGGATCGGAGCTATCGGTCGCGCCGCTCATGAGCTGCTTGGTGGAGACTTCGACCTTCGGGAGCTGGCTCGTCAGGAGCTCGGCCGTTTGCGTCTCGCGCACGCGAAGCATGATGAGGTTATTGAAGTTGCCGATGACCTGCCCGGCCTTCGCGCGGCTCCCTGTGCGCGCTTCGATATCGCTCAACGTCTGGCTGTAGGCGTGGACGTGAAGTCCGGCACCCCCGCCCTTGTTCACCATCGGAATGAACTCATCGCCCATGAGCTCGGCAAACTCATCGGCGTGCACGTTGATGGGAATGAGGAAATCGCTTGAAACCCCCGGCAGGCCTTCATCGATGCCGAATTTGTAGATGTGCCCGGCGACCGAAACGAGATCGCTGAACATCGAATTGCCGACGGCGCTTGCGACTTCCGCATCGGAGAGGGCATCGAGGCCCACGTACACGATGGCGCGCTGGCGGATCACCTGAACCCAATCGAAGATGGGCCTGGGATCGGTGAGATCGGAATAGTTGGGTGCGAGGAGCTGGGCGATCTTGCCGGTCGTCAGCTTCTCGAGGAGCGGCAGGAGCGAGGCGACGATCTTGTCGAAATAGGTGCGGTCGTATCGCACGGCCGAGCGCAGTCCATCGAGGACGGGGTCGTACACGCGCGCCTGCGAGAGGTATTGCTCGATCGCGACGACGCGCTTTTCGCGCCCGATCATGTTTCGCGGCATGGATTTCTCGTTGAGGCGGCTTTCGATCCGAACGATCACCTCCCATGCCTTGGGGTCCGCCTTCGCGAAATACGCCTGCGCGTACTCCATGAAGAGCGCATCGATGTTGATGACGTGACGCTGGATGAGGAGGTAGTCGGGGCGCTGCCCGAGCTCCACGAGAGCGCGCGCGATGATGTTGACGAAGCGCCACGCAAATTCCCGGAAGGCCGCGGAATTGCCTTCGCCGCTCAACTGCCCGGCTATGCGCGTCGCTACTTCCGAAATGCGACCGAAGCGGCCGACCGCGTTGTAGCGCGATGAGAGATCGGGCCATCCCAGGTGAAAGACATAGAACTCGCGCTCGCGCCCGGCGCGGCGCGCTTCGGCGTACATGCGCTTCAGGAGATCGGGGTCGCCCTTGGGATCAAAGACGATGCAGACTTCGCCCCGGCGGATGTCCTGAATCATAAAGAGCTCGGCGAGACGCGTCTTGCCGACTCGCGTCGTGCCGAGAACGAGGGTATGCCCGACCCGCTCGCTCAGGGGGAGCGACACCTCCGACTCGTGAAGCTCGACCCCGTGCAAACGGGCAAGGCCGCCCACGGGAGGCAACGGGCGCACGGGGTTGAAGGGCGCATCCCAAGCGGTCACTCGCGAAAGCGCGTGGATGAACGAGGGTGCGTGTTCCAGGCGCTGCTCCATGCGACGCGCTCCGCGATACAGTGCGGACGGCTCGACGTAGCGCCGGAACTCCTCCCGGTACGTCTGCATCAGCCGATGGGTATGACGCTGCTCCCAGCGAAAGCCGCGCCCGATGAAGAGCCGTTGCGAGCTCACCGGCACAGCTTTCGCGGCGAGCGCATAGCGCGGAAGGCGCCGGATGTTGCGCCGATAGCGCAGGATCGTGAGCGCCTGGCGAGCGCGGATCGCGGCGAAGAGCAGGAGTGCCAGCGCTGCTGCGCGCCCGATCGCGGGATTCAGCGCAATGGACCAGGGCGCGAAGACTGAGGCGGCGGCGCCGGCTGCGCACGCCGCGACGGTGTAGAGCTCGACGGCGGGCCGCAGCAGCACTTCGACCGCGTGACTCCCGGCCATGTCACTGCTCGATGCCCGTTGCGGTGACGAGCACCGGATAGTGCTGGAGCTTCAGTCGCTGCGCGAGGTCATCGCCGGAAGCCGGGACAAGAGTGAGACCGGGTACGAGCGCTCGCAGGGATGCGAGGGCTTCGCTTGATGCGACGTTCACGACGAGTCCCACCGCGTGCAGCGTGCGCAAGTTTTCGGCATGCGTGCGCAGCCACGTGCGCGATTGCGCATCGTCGCCCACGAGGAACATCGGCGTGAGTCCGGGCGCCCGCAGGGGCCGCGCGACCACGTTGCCGGGGGTAAGCCGATGAGACACCACGGGCAGGAGCGCACTTTCGGTGAAACGCGGCTGCGGCTTCTTCGGTGCGGGCAATTCGCGCGCAGGCGGCGGAGGCCCGTGAGAATCGTCCTGCGCGCGAAGGTGCATTCCTTCGTAGTAGGCAAGCGCGGACACGCCGCCGACATCGCGAACGATCGTGAGCGGCGGTTCCGAAGCGAATGCGGAGGCGCCTGTCAATGCGATCACCGCACAGAGCGGGGTGCAGCCGATGCGTCTCATGGCGCTGGCGTGTGCAGCATCGAGGAGGCGAGCCGTGCGCCGACGACGTGCGAGAGATGCCGCTCGACGTCGCTGCGATACTGCGCGGCAGGTTCGCCGCCTGCAGGACGGTGATAGCGGCCGACGGCTTCCGCCCACGCATCGCCCGCCTCGTGCTGCTCGCGCAGGATCGCTCCCGCAAGCGCAAGGTTCCGATAGGGATCAAGAAGCTCACACGGCGTGCGCACCCGGTCCCGGTGATACGACACGCTGATCTGCGCAAGCCCCACATCGACCGGCGAAGTTCCCTCGCGCAGCGCCCGTAGCAGCGCGTGACAGGCCTCGCGACGGCCCGGATAGCGCGCGGGCGTTCCGGCCACGTTCAGCGTCCAGGGCCAGGGAACAAGTCGCCCGTTCCACTTCGTTCCGCTTTCCTGAAGCGCCAGCGCGAAGAGAACGCTGGACGGCACATCCGCGCGATGTGCGGCGAGCTGATACGCGATGGGAACCTCGGCGGGCCGCGCGCCCGCGTTCACGCCCTGCACGCTCAGAAGGAGCGCCGCGAGGCCCGCGCGCGGCACTACTGACGTTGCCATCGCCCGTTTACCGCATGCATGACCGCGGGGAGTCCACCCGGTGCACCGAGAGCAAGCCATCGCCCGGCATCGTGATTGAGCGTGATGCGCCCCGCGCGCACGTTCGCCGGATCGATGGCGGCGGCTTTCGCCCACGTGCGGATGCGCGCATCGTTGTACTGTGTGCCGACGACGTAGATGTCGATGAGCGCACCGGATGCCTGCAGCTCCCTCACGCGCGCATCGCATGCGGGGCACTGTTCTTTCACGAAGACGGCGAGCCGGTTCGACTCGGCTGCGCGCGGCGCGGCATCGGCAGACCCTGCAGCCGCATCCGATCGCACGGGCTGCAAGGAGGGATACAGGCGTTTCCACGCTTCGTCGTAGGCGCGCTGATAGGCGAGCGTCTTCTCGGCGCGGCGCGCCTCCATGCGCACCTGCAGCTCCGCGATGTGACGTCGTTCTTCGGTGGAACGCGCTTCGACGCCGAGCGCCGTCAGGGGATCAAGATTCGGCGAGTAGATGCCGAGCGCTCCGCGCATGAGCTCGCGATAGCGGCCCCACTCTTCGGCATTCAATCCGAAGCTTCGCGCCTGTGCGGCATCGAGGGGTGCTTCGCGCAAGGTCCGCAGGTCACTCGGTTCGATGCGCGAGGCACCCGGTAACGTAGACGCATCTTTCTGGGGTGCAGACTGTGCGAAGGCCGCCATCGCGGCCAACGCCACAAGGGTTCCCAGGAGACGCGCGAGCCCTGATCGCCTACGGCACATGGATGCGCTCGATGTGCCCGGCGCGGGCAAACACGGCGGTGTCGCCTTCGAGTGCCTGCAACTCCCAGTCGCTCTCGTGATCGCCGACCCGCAGGAGGTGAACGGCGGCAAGGCCCTCGGTCTCTGCCGAAGACACCGCAACGAAGCGTTCGCCTCCCCGCCACTCGATTCCCAGAACAACAAAGGGCGGCGTGCTCTCCTTTTGGGCAATCACGCGAACCTCGGGCATCGTCGCTTGCGAGACCGCCGCACGCGTGCGCGCGAGGCGTGCCTCCAGCGCGCTCACGCGATCGGTCAAGGCGACGTGGTCTTCTTTCGAAACCGCCGCTTCGGCGGTGGCCTGCAATGCCACGACGCGTCCGCTCAGTTCGGCGAACTGCTGCGGAAGGTTCGCGTCACGCAAGCCGTCGAGTTCCTGGCCGTGAGCGAGTTCGTGCTGTTCGAGTGCCGCGAGTCGCTTCTGTACCGAAGGCCATTCGGTCACGGTCGGACTGGGTTTCGACTCTCGCATCGAGCTGGGACAGCGCGACGTGGTCGATGATCGCGAACGCGCTGACAAAGACGATCCACACGAGCGCGACCACGCGCCAGAAGCGGCTGCGCCGCGGTGTTTCCTCGAGGCTCACGGGCGGGCCTCCGGAAGAGGGACCGCGTTGCTTATCGCCGGCTCCTCGCCCGCGGGTGCACTCGAGAGGAAGCACACACGGCGCGTGGTCTCATCGACCTGCAAGTGGCCGGTGCCGCCGACGAGCAGCACGAGCGCACCGCGCAGCATGATGGGACCGAGGTGCAGGTGTGCGGCTGGGAGCGGGAGCGCATCGAGCCGGCGTACTTCGGCGGCGTCCTCGCACAGCTGATAGCCGCTTCGCAGCAGCACATACCGCAGGGCATCGCCCACCGTGGCGTGGGCGATCGGCGGGATCGTGACATCGATCACCTGCTGCATGAGTGCGCGTTGCGGAAGGTCGGCCGTGAGCTCGACCAGCGTGTAGCGGCCATAGCGCAATACCGGAATGAGCTCATCGCGCGGCGGTGTGGCTGGGGTTGTCGGCGCCGCAGATGAGTGTGGGGCCGGCGCTTGAGTCGTCGTCGCGCAGCCGGGAAGCAGGACCATTGAACTGAGTAGCAGCGCGAGGACCCGCGTGCCTCGTGCCACCGAGGAGGATCCAAAAGTGATGAACATGGGCGCACTCCCTTAAAGTGTGGAAGAGCGCCTGACGGTGGCAGCCGCGCAGGCGAGCGACAGCCCGAAATGCGCAAGGGTGCCCGCCCGCTTTCAAGGCAAAAGAAACGGCCCCCGGAGGGGCCGTTAAGGATCGTCAGCGAAGGGCGTTCGTTACGCCGCGAGTTGCCGGGCGAGAGTGATCTCGACCGAGTCGCCGTCCTGGTTCAGGACATCGAGCCCGCACTCGGGCACATCGCCCGACGTGCTTTGGGAGACGGTGATCTTCTTCGCCATGAGGGCAAGACAGGTCATCTGAGAGGTCTTGGCGTAACCCAGAAAGATCACTCTGACTGCGAGCTTCTGACCGATGCGCCAGGAGCGGCGAGAGGCTTGCTGGAGCGTGTAGAGGTTATAGCCGCTTTGCATAAAGACAATCGTTGGAAATTCGAGCAGATCGAGCCCCGTCTTCACGTTGTCGGGGTTGGTGATGATGACTTCGACGCCGCGATCGACCTGCTCGGCGACCCACTCCTCGCGGTGAGAGGCTTCGATACTGGATCGGAGCACCGCCACCTTGAATCCCTGATCATCGAGCAGGCTCTTCAGGCGCGACATCGTGTCGCGCGTGCCTGAGTAGATGCTGTAGACGAGGACCTTGCGGCCCGCGGCCTTCTCCTCACGACAGATATTCAGAAGCTCGCTCTCCTTGGGAGAGAGCTCGTGATCGCGAAAGATGGATTGCACGAAAGCAAGAAGAGCCTTGGTGCGCGGGTGCTTCACGGTCTCCGCGCGGAAACAGACATCGGGCCAGGCGAGGAGCACGTTCAGCACTACGCCCAGGAGTGTCGTGTCGCGCCGGGCGAGTGCCTGACGAAGCTCCGAGGTGAGCGTGGATGCGAGCCCATCGTAAGCCGCCTGCTGCTCGGCATTCATCGCCACTTCCCGCAACTCTTCGTCATAGGGCGGCAGGACATTCCCGCCGATATCCTTGAGACGCAGAAAGACGGTGAAGGGAAGAATGCAGCGCAGGATGCCTTTAGGGCCGAACCCCGGCGCCTTGACCGTGCGCACGCTGATCTTCTTGCCGCGTGCGGTCTTGTGAGAGGTACTGCTTTCCTCGCGGGAACTGTAGATGTCTTTCAGTACGCCGTGCGAGCGCATGAACGCGAGCGCGGCGGCCGTGAGACTGCCCTGACGGTTCGGTCGGAAGCCATCTTCGATCATGCGTGCGGGAAGCGCGCGGAACAAAAGATAAAAGAGGTCGTCCGCGTAGCCCCCCATGAGCGTGCCGGTGAGAAGAACCGCCTTGGTACATTTGGCGGCGAGCACGCCCATGGCCTGCCCTTGCGCGGAGCCGGCGTTCTTATATTCGTGCGCTTCATCTGCGACCAACAGATCAAACGTGCCCTGCGGCAGATAGCGCTTGATGAACTCCGAAGGCTGATAGCCGCCCTCGCCGAAGCCGAACTCCATGTTCGACATGGCGCGCTCCATGCGCTGCGCCTGACGATCGGAAAAGACGAGCTCGCCATTGCCATCCATGAGATTGATGAACTCGAAGAGGTTGTCCCCGAGCATCAACGCGAGAAACGACTCACCGAACTTGCGGACGAGGCGCGAGGCGGTCGCAGGGCCGATCGTCGGAATGCGCGTCAGCGCCTTGAGCACCGCTCGTGATTGATCATGAGCGGAGAGCCTCTGCGGCCGAATGAGCGTCCAGAGCGCGTCCCGACATTTGTCGTTCGCGCAGCGACGACGGGTGTCCTCCTCCTCGAGCACGGACACGTTGATCGGCTCGCCATCGAGGCCTGTGATCGTCGTGCCGCATCGGGGGCATTGAGCAATCTCGCCACCGCCGACGCGCCTTCGAACGAAAGCCGGCCGCCAGTGAAAACCCATGCGCATGCGCACGCGGCCGAGAACGAAGAACTCCGGCCCCTGCTGCGGGACCTGCAGCTGCTCGCGCAGCTTTATGAGCTTCATGAGGGTATCCGGGCCATTCAGCACCCAGACGCGCGCGCCTGGGATCGTCTCCTGGATCTCGCGACGCCACTTGTAGACGAGGTGTGGAGGTGACAGGACGAGCGTGCGGCGGAAGCCTTCCGCATGCAGCACGGCGGCGACGGCAATGCCGATGACCGTCTTGCCGCAGCCCATCTCGCCATTGATGATGGTCGCGCGCTCGCCGCGGTCGACGAGGAGTTCGGTGACGGTGTGCACGACTTCCGCCTGCGCGGGAAAGAGTCGGCGCTTCAGGTTCTCCAGAACCTGAACACGAGAAGCACGGGGACAGCCCGTGTAGACCGGCGGATGCGTGGTGTTGAGCGAGGACAGAAGCTCTTCGCCAAACTCTGAAACGAAGTCCGTCAGGCTCCATGTGAGGGCAGAGCCCGAAGCCTCGACAGAGGAGAAATCAACGGATGTGGAGGGAACGAGGTCGCCGTGGTCTGCGACCTGAGCGTCTGTATCGAGTGTCATGGGTGTGACTCCGAAAACGGGCGGGGCAGCACCCACCCCTGCGGGTAAGCGATGCCCCGCGGGGGGGTTGATAGAAGAGAGTGCCCGGCGATTGCGGGCGAGAGCGTCAGTACTCGTCGGGCAGAAGCGCCGTGGTGACGGAGCGATCCGCCTCGGTGATGATCCAGATCTTCACCTCGGGCGAGATGTCGTAGGCGGAGAGCAGGCGTTCTCCGTCGCGAAGCGCGGCGGTGTTGGCCGTCTTGTCCGCGGCGCTGAGATCACCCCAGTCGCCGCGTAAGTGACGACTCAGGTAGCGCATGAGATTGAGCTGACCGCCTTGAACGAGCGAACCGACGCCGGGCGTCATGACGAGCTGGCCGGCCTGAAACAGCGGACGACACAGAGAGAGCACGGAACTTGCGAGCATGGAACATCTCCTTGGATGGCACGGAAAGAGGGAGAGGCCATGCGCCCCACGGGGCGCATGACGCCGATGGGTGGTGAGGACAGGAACGAGCCCGAGCAGGCTCGGCGGAATCAGTCGCCGATGTCGTCGAGGAACTCAGGTAGCAGCATGAGTTTCGTGAGGCTGCGATCCGCGGTCGTGACGATGACGATCTTCACGTCAGGTGAGAGCTCGTAGCGGGAGATGATCGCGCCACACTCTTGGGCGAGCGCGACGTCGTTCATATCCCGCCGCATCGGCTGAATATCGCCCCAGTCACCACTGAGATGACGATCGAGGCACTTCAAGATATCGGCCTGCCCTTCGCGGGCGAGCTTCACGATCGATTCGGTCAGGAACATGCGCCCATGGGGAAAGAGCGGCGCTGGGGGAGTCGGTGTCATGGCGTTTCCTTTCAAGTGATGCCGGAACGCCATGCACCGCGCGCGGGGCGCAAGATGGCCCCGGCGGGTGAAAAACAATCGCGAACGATGTGGACGAGTCGAATCAGCTCACCGGATCGTGAGCACCTGACCCAACGTGGAGGAATCGGGCGTCATGTCCCAGGCACGAATGACGGGCACGAACCGGTCGGTCTCGACGCGACTCTCGGCCACCTTGCCGTCTTCGAGCTCGGTGTACTCGGTCGTCTTCGCCTTTTCCTTGTGGGTATCGCCCTTGACGATGAAGATGCGACCGCTCTTCGCCTGAACGATCCCAGAGATTGCCCCCGCCGCAAGCGCAAGAGCCAGGTGCCATTTCGAGAGTGCGCGGGCCGGAGGACGCACCGATTCGCGTGCGGCCCCGAAGAGCGTATCGAACGAGAGCCACAAGCCTTTGAGGCGTGTGACCTCGGCAGCGAACTGGTCCGGTTCCAGAGAGTTGCGATAGAAGTCCTGCGGCTCAGAGAGCGCGCCTGGGATCACATACGGCAGATAGGGCCACTCGCGCGGTAGCTCCTCGAGCTCGATATCGCCCTTGCCGGCCGCCAGCAATTGCGTGCGGGCGGCGCGGGCGGTCTCGCCGACCTGATCGCGTCCGCGGGCACGTCGCCCGAAGATCACGACCTGCTTGAACTTCGTTTCCACCGCGCGATAGGCGCGCACTTCCACGAAGTGCCGCGTGAGCCAGCCGACAAGTTCCGCATCGAGCGTGTAGGAAGGAATGATGTAGATGAGGATGCCGTCGTACTGAAGCAGCGGCAGGCAGCGCTGATAGAAGAGTTTCTCCAGGCGCGCGCGCCCGGCGAACTCGTACGCGCCACATTGATCGCGCACGAGATCACCGTACGGGGGATTTAGAAACAGCAGGCCGAAGGACTGCCGCGAGATGAAGGTATCCATGAGATCCGCATGCAGACAGTGATCGACGAGTGCGCGGACGCTCGTGGCGCGGTCGAGATCGTACTCGACCGCGTATGCGCGCACGCGCTCTCGCCCCAGATCGTGAGCGAGCTCGGCAATCGCGGCGCCCTCGCCGGCGCACGGGTCCAGAATGCATATGGGACCAGAGGCCGGCGGTTCGAGCGCGGTGAGACAGCGCTCGAGCGTCGGTTCATCGGTCGGAAAGTAGCCTGCCTTGGCGAAGTTGCGCGCCAGGCGTGTGAACATGAGTGCCATGAAGGTCTCCTTGCGAAGGATGAGAAGAAAACGACGTGTAGCGATACAGGGCAGGACGCACTCAGCGGGACGGGCATCTGACGGTGAGTCCTCCGGCACGAATGAGATCGCCGAGCGAGGTCGTGAGGGCCGGCACATCGAGGGCGATGCGATAGCCCTCGACGGGTCCGAGGGAGAAGGCAAACGCGCTCAGCATGTCCTGCGCGGTGAGAAGATCGAGCACGCTCTCACGCCAGTGAGGCAGGAGCGGCAGCGGACAGGTGTCCTGCACGAGCGTCCACAGCCGCGCCGTCCGCTGAGCTTCATTTCGCGGCAGGATCGCAAGCGCCGAGGCGTTCGCCTTGTCCGGTTGCAGACAGCGCAAGTCGAGCAGCCACACGTGCAGCATCGAACCAAAGAGCGTGCGCTGATAGGCGCGCGTGGTGCGTTTTTCGAGCGCGTGTGCGTTCGCCACGCTGACCGGAATCGACGTGCGCTCGGCGCTCACGAGGTGAAAACCATCGAGCCCCTTTTCGGCGGAGCCCAATGTGAGACGTGCGAGAAACTCCTGGACTGCGGTGTCGCGACCCCAGGCGGAGAGAAAGATGAGATGGCGGGACTCATCGCAGACGCACGCGTCGGCCATGAGATCCTGGCTTTCCTCGATGCGATAAAGCGCGCGCGATGGGGAGGACGAATCGGGCATGGGGGTCTCCTTGAAAGATTTTTCAGGAGGCAGCCCATGCCCTGCAGGGGCGATGGACTGCCCCTGATGGGTGGAGGAATGAGCGCAAGTCAACCGCCTGCAGCGGCGTGGCTTAGAAGAGTGCGAGGTCGATCAATCGCGGCTCCCGGATCGTGGCAAGGGTCTCTTCGAGACTCTGCCCTTCCCAGTGACCATCGCGAAACGTGCGTTCATCGAAATCAAATGCACAGCAGCGATCGATCTGGCCGCGGGCGGCCTCGAAGATCGCGCCGTACACATCACCGGTGTAGTCGAGCAGAGCCACAATTCCCGAGCCCGTGTCGAGGGCCTTGCCGGGATTGCGAGTGAGATGCTGGCGATACGCCTCCAGGGTCTCGTGATAGGTGTAGAGCTTCGAGCACATGGGACTGATCTCCTTTGACGAAGGTGAGACAGGATGAGTCCCAGCGAGAGACGCCCCTTTGCGGGATGTCTTCCCGCCGGGGATGGGTGACTTC
>Ga0081455_10005295_pt1 | contig 14166 bp, 10 predicted proteins | sample TabmetS3T2R1_FD_70207 | JGI IMG/M metagenome (GOLD analysis project Ga0081455, IMG submission 70207) | Tabebuia heterophylla rhizosphere microbial communities from the University of Puerto Rico - S3T2R1 | ecosystem: Host-associated > Plants > Roots > Rhizosphere ... | reverse complement strand
GTCTGGACGAGCTGGGCGCCGAGCCGGGCCAGTTCTTCCGGTGGCGGTTCCTGGCGAAAGGCCTTTGGTGGGCGGCCAATCCGTACTCGCTGTCCGCGCCGCCGCGGCCCGACCTGCTGCGGATCACCGTCAAGGCCTCGGGTGATCACAGCCGGGCGATTGCCACGCTGCGCCCCGGCACCCGGGTGCTGGCCGAGGGACCGTTCGGGTCCTTCACCGCCGGCCGTCGTCGGAGGCGCCACGTCCTGCTGCTGGCCGGGGGAGTGGGCATCACCCCGCTGCGCGCGCTGTTCGAGTCGCTGCCCGGCGGCCCCGGTGAGGTGGCGCTGCTGTACCGCGCCCGCTCCTCCGACAACCTGGTCTTCCGGCTCGAACTCGAGTGGATCGCCCATCAACGGGGTGCACAGCTGCACTACATACTCGGCCGGCGTGGCCGCGGGCGGCGCCAGGACCCGCTCAACGCGGCCGCGCTCGGCCGGCTGGTGCCGGGTCTGCGGGAGCACGACGTGTACGTGTGCGGTCCACCCGGCATGGCGGCCCAGGCGACCCGAGCCCTGCGCCAGGCTGGCGTGCCGCGTCGGCAGATCCACCACGAGACGTTCACGTTCTGACGACGGGACATCGGACATGAAACGCATTGCGCTCGCGCTGGTCGGCACGGTTGCCGGGTTGGCGGCGCTGCTGAGCTTCAAGTCGCATTCCGCTCTGTCCAGCGGGCACGCGCTGCCAGGAGCGTCGCTGCCCAGTTCGACGCCGAGCAGCCCGGCGCCGCAGAGCACCGGCCGCGCACCGACGACCTCGACGGCGGCCCCGCCGAACCCGGGCAGCTCCGCGACGAAGACCGTTGCGGGGCAGGCGATTCAGACGCGGTACGGCATCGTCCAGGTCCAGGTGGTCGTGTCCGGCCAGACGATCAAGAACGTCTCGTTCCTGCAGTTGACCGCCGACGACCCGCGATCGCAGGAGATCAACAGCCAGGCTGCACCGATCCTGCTGCAGCAGACCCTGAGCGCACAGAGCTCGCAGATCGACGGCGTTTCCGGCGCGACGTACACCAGCGAGGGCTACGTGGAGTCGCTGCAGAGTGCCCTGGACCAGGCCGGCATCCGGTGACGTCGCCCGGTCCGACGCGGCGGGTCGTGCACTGCATGGGCACGGTCTTCTCGTTCGACGTGCGTCCTCCCGGAGTGGCCCCCGAGGCTCTGGACGAGGCGGCCGCGTTGCTCCACGAACTCGACGAGACGTTCTCGACCTACCGCGACGACAGCCCGATCAGCCGCCTTGCCCACGGCGAACTCGGCCTCGACGACTGCCCGCCGGAAGTGCAATTCGTGCTCGACGAGTGCGAACGGTTCGCCCAGCTGACCAACGGCTATTTCTCGGCGTACGCGAACGGGCAGCTCGACCCGTCGGGCTACGTGAAGGGCTGGGCGATCGAGCGCGCCGGCGCCGTGCTGTCGCGGGCCGGATCCACCAACCACTACCTCAACGGCGGCGGCGACCTGCAGTGCGCGGGCTCGGCCACCCGCACCGAACCGTGGCGGATCGGCATCGCCGACCCCCGCACGCCCGGCCGGATCGCCACCGTCGTCGCCGGTACGGACTTCGCCGTTGCGACGTCAGGGGTGGAGCAGCGCGGCGCGCACATCGTCGACCCGCGCACGGGGCGTGCGCCCGCCGGGCTGCTCAGCCTGACGATCGTCGGCCCGCGGATCATCGAGGCCGACGTGTACGCGACCGCCGGGTTCGCCATGGGCGCGGCGGCCCGCTCGTGGGCCGAAGGCCTCGCCGTCACCGCCGACGGCGATACCTGGTCGACGTTCTAGCCGTGGTCGCCGAGGGCCGGTTCCGGTCGTCGTCCAGGCCCGGGCAGCCGGCCAGCCTGGCTGTATATCTGCGATCGGGACTTCCTGACCGGCACTTGTGGTCCAACGACCCTTGGTTGCGGCGCACCACCGTCATAACGTCAATCAGGAGAGGAGGTGCGTCCACATGACAAGCAGCAAAGCGGTCGGTGAAGATCGTGTCGACGTGCTCCGGGAGCAGGCCGTCAAGCGGCTCAAGAAGCGTCGCGACTTCTACACCCACCTCCTGGTCTACCTGCTGGTCAACGGATTCATCGTGGGGATCTGGGCTGTGACCGGCAGCGGGTTCTTCTGGCCGATCTTCCCGATGGTCGGCTGGGGCATCGGCTTGGTGATGAACGGGTGGGACGTGTTTCGCGACGAGGAGTTCCGCGAGGAGCAGATCCAGCAGGAGATCGCGCGCATGCAGCGGCACCGCTGACCCGGGCCGCGACCGGGGTCTCGGGGCCGAGCCCGAGACCCCGGTCGCCGGATCACGTCGTCACGGGGCGACCGGGCCCGGCGGGGTCTCCAGGTCCCGGCAACGCCTGAGCCGTACGCTCGCCGTGGGCTGAGCCGGCTCATTCCGCTTGCGGTGACTATTCGGTCGATCGCAGGCTTACTTCGTGACTGCTGCACCGACGCGCGCCGTCGAAGACCGCATCGAGCCGTTTCGCCTGGCCATCCCGCAAGGCGACCTGGATGATCTGCACCAACGCCTCGACCGCACCCGCTGGCCGGACGAGCTCCCCGGAGTCGGCTGGGCGTACGGTGTCCCGCTGGCCTACCTGCAAGAGCTCGCGCACTACTGGCGCCACGGCTACGACTGGCGCAAGGCGGAAGCGAGGCTGAACGAGTGGCCGCAGTTCACGACGACGATCGACGGCGCGAGGGTGCACTTCGCCCATGTCCGGTCGCCGGAGCCCGGGGCCACGCCGCTGATCATCACGCACGGCTGGCCGGGCTCGATCGTCGAATTCGCCGAGATCGTCGGACCGCTGAGTGACCCGACGAGCCACGGCGCCGATCCGGCCGACGCCTTCCATGTCGTGATACCGAGCATCCCCGGCTTCGGGTTGTCCGGTCCCACCCATGAGATCGGCTGGGAGCCGGTCCGGATCGCCCGGGCGTGGGCCGAGCTGATGAGCCGCCTCGGCTACCCGCGCTACGCGGTGCAGGGCGGCGACTGGGGCGCGGCCATCTCTCGCGAACTCGGTCGCATGCACGTGCAGCAGGTCATCGGCGTACACCTGAACCTGATCCCGGGATCTGGGGCCGAGTCCGAACCGGACGAGCAGGAACTGTCCGGGCTGACCCCGGCCGAACGCGAGCGGACCCGCGCGTCCTGGCGCCGCTATCGCCGATGGGAGACCGAGCAGAACGGCTACGCCGCGCTGCAGACCAGCCGGCCGCAGACCCTCGCCTACGCCCTGACCGACTCGCCGATCGGCCAGCTGGCCTGGATCGCCGAGAGGTTCGAGCAGTGGACCGACTCCCGCGACCGGCCAGAAGGCGCGATCGCCCGCGACCAGCTGCTCACCAACGTCATGCTGTACTGGCTGACCGGCACGGCCGGATCGTCGGCCCGCATCTACTACGAGCGGGCCCACGCCGAGTACTGGGGCCGGCCGCCCGCGCCGTCCACTGCGCCGACCGCCCTGGCCGACTTCCCGCGCGAGAACTTCATCCCGCTGCGCCACATCGCCCAGCGATCCAACAACATCGTGCGGTGGACCTCGTTCGACCGCGGCGGGCACTTCGCTGCCATGGAGCAGCCGGACCTCCTGATCGGTGACATCCGCGCGTTCTTCCGGCAACTGCGCGCCGAGCCGACCTAGGCATTAGTGACTCTCGGGTTTCGACATTTGTCGGGCTGAGTCGCCGAATAGTTGCGACTGTTGCCGGATTGCCCGTTGGCGGAGGTTCGCTGAGAATGGCCTGAGGTTTGCCTGAGCCGGGTACCGCCCTAGGAGTGTGCTGATGAGCTCACGCGTGTCGCGCAGGATCACCCGAGCAGCGTTGCGACTGACGGTTGTCGGCGCCTGCGCGCTGGGGCTGGTCGCAGGTCCGTCGATGGCATCCGTGGCGGCCGACCCGCCGCCGACGCCGCCGGCGTCCGGGGATTCGGCGCACGGCGGTCCCTCGCTCGACGACGTCCACAACATCCCGACCAACGCCGTCGCCGGCGACGTCACGTTCGTCGACAACGTCCGCGGGGTCAGCGGCTACTCGGCGCTGAACTTCATCCACTACGAGAAGTACGGCTACGACTTCATGTTCGCCAACGGCACCGGAGGGCTTGCCATCTGGTCGCTGAAGGACAAGGAGCACCCGGCGTTCATCGCCAAGGTCACCGCCGCGCAGCTGCGCGTGCCGGGCGACACGCAGGACCGGTTCTGGGAAGGCGAGAACATCACCGTCGACCCGAAGCGCAAGCTCGTGTTCATGAGCCGCGACCCGCGCGGGTTCGGCGGCACGCTGACGACCGGCCAGTCCGGCTTCTACATCATCGACGTCAAGAACCCCTGGCAGCCCCGGATCGTCCTGTTCCACGCGGTGCCGGCCGGCCACACGAGCACGTGCATCGACGACTGCAAGTACATCTGGACGGTTGGCCCCTACAGCACGGGCACGCCGGGCAACGACCCCTCGTGGACTCCTCAGCCGCCGTACGCGCTACCGCGGGGCGGGGTGCCGCTCTGGGTCACCGACATCCACGACATCAACCACCCGTTCACGTACTCCGAGCCGATCGACCTGGATCGGTTCGACGGCCAGACGAGCTACGTCCACAGCGTCGACGTCGACCGGAACGGCGTCGCGTGGGTAGCCGGCGAGGGCGGCGACCGCGGCTACTGGACCAAGGGCCTGCACTGGGATCCCGTACTGAAGGAGAACCGCGTCGCGACCGCCTACAACCCGGTGCCCTACGCCGGCGGCGTTTCCTCGACGACCCCGGGCGCGGGTGACGACTTCTTCGCCTACTTCGACCACAACGCCCAGCACGTGACCTGGAAGCTCGGCAACCACCCCGCGGGCGATCTGCTGCTGATCACCAACGAGAACATCACCACCTGCTCCCAGGCCGGTGAGCTGAAGATCGAGTCGCTGGACGGCAGCTTCGACGGCGCGGGTTGGCGCTCCACGCCGCAGAACCCGTTCCGGCTCAAGCTGGTCGGCCACTACACCGCGTGGGGCCAGGAGGGCTCGTTCACCACCAACGGCAGCTGCTCGGCGCACTGGTTCACCGTGAACGGCAACATCGTCGCGCAGGCCTGGTACGCGCAGGGCACCCGGTTCATCGACATATCCGACCCCGAGCACCCGAAGCAGGTCGGCTACTTCCGGATACCGTCCGGCACGACCGGCGTCACCTCCGGGTCGGCGTCCGCACCGTACTGGCACGACGGCCTGGTCTACGTCGCCGACTACAACCGCGGCGTCGACGTGCTGCGGTTCAACGGCACGATCACCGGCCACCCGGACGGCAAGATCTGCTGGAACTCTTGCGACAACTGACGCCCGACCCGGTCGCTCCGGGTCCTGGACGGGCACGCGCCCGATCCGGAGCCCGGAGCGTCTGCGCGGCGCTCGTGGCGCTGGCCGTCGTGGCCGGCTGCTCGTCCGGAGGGCACCACAAGCCGGCCCTGCACGGAGAGCTCACCATCGGCGTCCTCGCGCCGCTGTCCGGGGCGGACGCGGCGCTGGGACGGGACCTGGTCAACGGCGCGACCCTCGCTGCCGACGAGGCGAACGCCGGCCCCGGGCTGCTCGGCCATCGGGTGCGGCTCGCGGTGCAAGACGACGGATGCACGCCGGGCACGGCGACGCCGGCGGCCAACCAGCTCGTCCAGGCCAAGGTCGTCGGCGTGGTGGGCGGTGTCTGCAACGACTCAACGCAAGCGGCCGTCGCCGCGCTGGCGAGCGGCGGCACGCCGACGCTTGTGACGTCCGCGGACGCGGACACGCTGGCGAGCACGAGCCGGCCGGTCACGTTCCTCGTGAACGGCACCGTCTATCAGCAGGGACTGGCGGCGCTGCACTGGATCGCCTACCGCAGTGCCCAGCGCGTGGCGATGGTGGCCGACACGTCGCAACAGGCGGCCGAGCTGTCGCGCGTCGTGGCCGGTGGAATCGACGTCCCGCTGGCCAGTCGGCTGACGATTCGGGCCGGACAGGGCCTGGGCCCGATCGCTTCGGCGACTCTCCGCTCGCGTCCGGACTTCGTGTACTGGGCCGGCTCGGCGCAGGGCGGCGGGCAGCTGCTGCGTGAACTTCACGACCAGGGATATCGCGGCCGGTTCATGGCGTCGGCACCGTCCGACACTCCGGCCTTCGTGGCCGCGGCCGGGAGTCAGGCGGCCGACGGCGCGTTCATCACCACCGCGGCGCGCCCCGACCTGCTGCCCGGTGCAGCGCCGTGGGTAGCGCGGTACCGGGCGAAGTACCAGCAGGAGCCGGGACGGCCGGGCATGCAGGCCTACGACGCGGTCCGGGCGCTCATGCAGGCCGTCCGGCAGGCCGGAAACACCCAGCCGCGAGCCGTCGCCGACAACCTGCTGCAGCTGCGCGGGTTCTCCACGTTCGTCGGCCAGTTGCAGTTCGCGCCGGACCACACGATGACCGACGACAACCACGTCATCGCCACGGTGCGCAAGGGCGCGATCGTCCTGGCCAGCGCGCTCCGCACGGATTAGCCGAGCCGAGGTGGTCCAGGCGGGTCGGGCAAGAAGCCGGTGGCTCCGGACGGGCCTGTTCGGTGGGCTGGTCGTCGCGGCGATGCTCATCGGCACCCCGCGGGCGGACGCTCACGCCGTGCTGCTCGCGACGTCACCCGTCGACGGCACTGTCTCGGGCACGCAGCCGCGGCAGGTGACGCTGCGCTTCAACGAGGCGGTGACGGTCATCCCGGAGTCGATCCAGCTGCTCGACGCGGCCGGCCGTCCGGTGCGGGTGGGCCGCCCGCGGCATCCGGCCGGCGAGGCGAGCACCGCTGCGGCTGATCTGCCGTCCGGCCTGCATGACGGCACGTACGTCGTGTCCTGGCGGGTGGTGTCGACGGACTCGCACGTCGTCTCCGGGGCGTTCCAGTTCAGCGTCGGCACGCCGAGCGCGGCGGTCGTGACAGCCGGTCAGCGGCCCAGCGGCGTGCCACCCGTCGTCAAGAAGGTCGGGGAAGGGCTGGCCTACCTGGGCCTGGCCGGGACCATCGGCGGCGCGGTCTTCCTCGGGCTGCTGTTGCCGGCCGGGCGAGCGCCCCGCCGCGCGCGGCTGGTCGTCTGGGCCGGCTTCGGCGTCCTCGCGCTCGGCACCCTCGCCGCGCTGCTCGCGCAGTATCCGTACTCGACCGGTGGCGCGATGACCTCGGCGTTCTCGGCCGACGCGATGCGGACGACGCTTGCGACCAGTGTCGGGCAGGCGTCGCTCGCCCGGATCGGAATACTGGCCGTTCTCGCCGTCGCGCTCGTGTTCTTCGTCCGCAGCCGGGCCGACGCCGCGGCCCGGCCACCACTGGCCGCGCAGATCGCGGGCGGCGCCTGCCTGCTCGCGCTGCCGCTGACGTGGACCCTGGCCGACCACTCGCGCACCGGCGAGCAGGTGTGGCTGGCCGTCCCGGTGGGCAGCGTGCACCTGCTGGCCGTGGCGTTGTGGCTCGGCGGGCTGATCCTGCTCGCCGCCTGCGCGATCGGCACCGGGCTGGGATCCGAGCGGCTGCCCGCGCTGACCTATGCGCTGCCCAGGTTCTCCCGCCTGGCGTTGCCCTGCTTCACGATCATCGTGCTGACCGGCGTCTACCAGACGTGGCGGCAGGTCGGCACGCTCCCCGCGCTGAGCGCCACGTACTTCGGACGGCTCCTGCTCGTCAAGCTCGGCGGCGTCGTCCTGGTCCTGGTACTGGCTTGGCAGGCGCGGCGGTTCGTACAGCGCCGGCTGACCCGCTCGGCGCTACCGGCCCACGCCTGGCGCCTGATGCGTCGCTCTCTGGGCGCCGAGGCTCTGTTCGGCGTTGCGGTCCTGGCGATCGCGACCGTCATGGTCAATGCGGCGCCGGCCCGCACCAGCTACGCGCCGCCGGTCCGCGCGGAGGTCCGGATCCCGACCGCGGAGTCCCACACCCCACTGGGCGGCGGGCACGTCGAGGTCCGGCTCACCCCGGCGAAGCAGGGCCTCAATATCGCCGACATCTACGTGGTCGCCCGGGACGGCAGCCTGGTCAGCGCTCCCGACGTGAGCGCGCAGCTCGCCCCGACGCGCGGCGGGAGCGCGGCGGAGCAGGTCAAGGTGTCGCCGGCCGAGCCTGGACACTACGTGGCCAGCACGGTATCGATCCCGTACGCGGGGAAGTGGCTGCTGCAGTTGTACGTGCGGACGAGCGAGTTCGACGAAACGCCGGTGCTGGTGCGGTTCCGGGCGCACTGAGGATGGAGAGGCGATGACGAGAACGGCATTGGCGATCGTGCTGGCCTGCGCACTGCTCGCCGGCTGCGCAAGCAGCTCGCCGAAGAAGCACGGGCCGCCGCCGCCGTACACCGTGACGTCCGTCAAGACCGGCTTCATCACGACCGGCGACCTCGGCGCCGGCGCGATCGAGGTCGACGACTCCGGGCACGGCAACCACGTCATCTACACCCCGCCGGACAGCATCCCCACCTGCCCTTACGTCCAGCGCGCCGACGATGTGCAGACCAAGGTCGAGCCGGCACTCGAACTGGCCGGCGGCAACTCGACCGGGCGCTTCGTCGTCGGCCCGAGCGATCCGTCGCGGACGCCGCTCCCCGTCGTCACCGAAGGTGCGCTGGTGTTCAAGACCGAGGTGCTGGCCGACCAGGGCATGGACAAGGTGCAGGCCGAGGCGGCGAAGTGCCCGGCCGCGTTCACCATCCTCGGCGGCCCACCGGTCATCGTCGGCAACTACAAGACCAACAGCCGCCCGTTCCAGCTCGGCGACTGGGAGGGCTTCGCCCAGCAGTTGGCGCACACCTACCCGTCCGAGGTCGACGGTGGCACCTACGACGATCTGGTGACCGTTGTGGTGCACAAGGCCAACGCGATCCTCTACATCGGCTTCGAGCAGACCAAACAGACCGGGCAACGCGCCGACTCGGCGACCAAGGTCAAGGACGCGATGAAGGTCGCCCTCGGCCGGCTCGGCTGACAAACCTGCGGGGCGATGTCAGAGCGCGTCGCGGCCTTGGAGCCAGTGCAGGGCAACCCACCCGGCGGGCACGGGCAGCCAGAACGTCGCGATCCGGTAGAGGAGCACGGCGCTGAGCGCTGCGGCGGCGGGCATCCCGGCGGCGGTCAGTCCGGCGGAGAGGGCCGCCTCGACGGCGCCGAGACCCCCCGGGGTGGGCGCGAGTGAGCCGACAGCGCCGCCGGCGAGGTACACGAGCGCGACCGCGAGCAGGCTGAGGTGGCCGCGGAAGGCCAGCGTGGCGAAGTACAGTGCCGCGATGTAGCCGACGTTGATCAGCAAGGCGCCACCGAGAGCCTGCGCGAGTTTCCGAGGATGGGTCACCAGGTCGAGCAGCTGGGGGAGCGCGTCCCGGACGGGGCGGACCACGTGGGTGGCGGCCCAGCTCCGGACGGCCGGCAGGGCCAGCGCGGCCCCGGCCAGGACGGTGGCGCCGCCCAGCACGATGAATACCCAGCCCGGGATCGGAAGCGAATGGTCGGCCGAGCTGCCGGTGATCGCGGCGAGGATGACCAGCAACACGATGTGCGAGAGGGAGTTGACGACCTGGTTCAGGCCGATGGCGAGCCCCGCGGCCGCGGTGCTCAGCCCGCGCTTGCGCAGGAAGCGGACGTTGACGGCGATCCCGCCGACGGCCGGCGGCATGATGAAGCCGGTGAACGACGCAGCGAGCTGGGCGAGCGTGGTGCTTCCGATCGGCAGCCGCTGCCGGACGTACGCGTCGAGCGCGAAAGCGGCGGCCAGGTAGGTCAGGGCCGATGCCGCGATCAGTAGCGGCAGCCACGCCCAGTTCGCCGTGGTGAGCACGGTAGCGAGATCGAGCGAGCCGAGCCGGCCGACCAGCAGCCATGCGGCGACGATCAGCGCGACCAGGGTGATGACGGTGCGCGGACGGAAGCGATCGAGTCGCGACAGCTCGGGTATCGGCGCAGTGGTCTGGTCCTGCATCTCGTTGCGCACGTCGTCGATCATCGAGCCGTGCTTCTTGAGCCAGCCGCGCGTCTCGCGACTCAGCGCGATCGGCTGCAGGACAGACAGGGCAGCGACGAGATCGGATTCGCCGACGTGCCGGCGGGCGATGCGAACCGCGGCGGCCGGGCCGACGAGCTGGGCCGACGTCGCGAGGAGTTGGGCGCGGTCGAGCGCGATCCGCAGGTCGGTCGCGAACAGGGTTCCGTCCTCGAGGATCGGCAGGACCGGTCGGCCCGTGGCGTCGATGCGCAACCGGCCGGCGGTCAGGGTCGGATGGGCGATGCGCGCCCGGTGGAGTGCTTCGACCTCGGACCAGACGGTCGAGACTTCCTCCTCGGTGGCCGGCCGGCCGAGGTCGGTGAACGGGGTCGCGTCGCGTTCGCCGTATACGAGCACGATGGCGTCCGGTCCGCACGGCACACCGGCGAGCAGCGGCGGGATCGCGTCCGTTTGCGTGGCCGCCCCCAGCGCGAGGGCGACGCGCCGCTCGGCCGCACGATCGATGGACAGGTCCGGGGCCCGGGCAACCTCGCGCCGCAGGCGAATGCTCCGGTAGAAGCGGTAGAACGACCCGACGGCGACCAGGTCGTGATCGAGAACGTGCAGGAGCAGCACCCGCCCGACCGTGGTGTCGGCCCGGTAGGCACGCAGGCGCTCCGGCGCTTCGGGCAGTCGGGTCAGCTCCAGGACCGGGAAGCCGCGGTCGGCCAAGGCGGCGGCGATCGTTCGGCCATCGGGACGAACGTTGGGGCGGCCGGCGACGTACCGGGCAGCGACGGCGACCGTTACGCCGAGCACGATGCTCGCGAGCAGTGCGAGATAGGAGGCCTGGGTGGCCGCGAACGCGGACAGCGTGTACAGCCCGACTGCGGCCAGCGACCATTGCCGCCAGACGCGGTCCGTCGTGGTCGCGGTGGTCACGAGGAGTGCGACGATCGCGCCGAGATAGGGGTCGAGGGGCGCAGTCGGACCGCTGTCGGTCATCAGCGTCAACGCGTCGTAGAGCGCGCGATGTGGCAGGTGCTCGAGCAGAAAGGACAGGCCGGCGACGATGCCGGTCGCCAGCGCGCCGACCGCGATCGCCTCGACCACCTCGCGCTGGTGGCCTCGGACGATCAGCCGGATGATCACGGCGAACGGCAACGCCAGCGCGCCGATCGAGCCGACAACGGTCAGGAGGTTGACGAGCAGATGCGGAATCGCCCGCATCGCCCGGGTCAGATCCTCGTTGGCGCCGGCACTCGTCCGATTGGCCGACGTGCCGAACCCGAACAGCAGCAGGAGCAGCAGCAGGAGTCCGACCAGCCGGACGAGATCGACCGAGGACCGGATGCGGCGCTGCCGACGGTCGTGGATGACGGGCACGGTCACATCGCGTGCCTCGGTCATGCGCCGAATCTAGCGACCTGGGGCTGCATTGCTCGGCAAACCGACACGCAGCCGCCCAGCTCGGACTACCAGCGCCGAGGTGGCCGGGTCGTGGATCGACACCGTCCGCCGATCGGTGCCGGGGTTCTGACCGGCAGTCAGAACCCCGGCACGCGGCCGGGTTGCTGCTAGCGAGTCGGGATGTTCATCGAGTCGGTGAACATCTCCTGGTCGTTGGCGCGTAGCCCGTTGGGTTCCGTCGCGGTGCACAGCTGCGGCGGGTTGCCCGGGCCGGTGGCGCTGTTCGGGCAGACGAACAGGTCCACTGCCCGGGTGTCGCTCCACACGGGATGCGCCTTCTCGTTGGTCACGGTCAGGCCGGTGTAGTCGCCCCAGAACTGGCCGCCGGCCGGGCCGCCGAACTGGGTGGGCGGCGGCATGGAGCCGGACGTGACGCGGTCGGTGCCGAACCGGGTGTTGTCGTTGCTGCCGGACAGGCTGAAGTCCGAGTTGCCGGTCGTCTCGTCCGAGCCGTACTGCCGGTCGTAGTAGTCGACGGCCAGCGTTCCCTTCGAGCTGAACGCCGCCCATTGGAACCACTGATCGGTGGTCGCCTGCGCGCGGTCCTGGTTCGCCGTGGTCTCCGCGCGTGGGTTGGTGGTCGTTCCGGTGAAGGATGCGCCGCCGTTGTTCGAGGTGCTGACCAGGATGTCGTTGTTGCAGGCCCCTGGCGTCTTGACGCCGGTGTACAGGTTGAGACCGTCGGCGGCGAACCCGGCCGGGATGCAGCCGTTCGACTCATTGGAGTGCTGGTTGATGTAGGAGCCGACGGTCACGACGACCTGGTGCGGGTTGGTCGGATTGACCGCGCCCGACGCGTAGTTGGTCGCGCGGAACACCGACTTGGTGGAACTGCCCTTCTCCGGCACGCAGGCCCGGAACGAGTCGGCCCCGGCACCCTGGTAGGTGTCGCAGTCGGGCAGGTCGTAGTAGTCGCTGGCCTTGACCGGCGTGCTGAACGTGGCCCCGCCGTCGGTCGACTTGGCCAGCAGGATCTGGTTGTGGTTGTCGGCGCCGCTCACCGCGTTGTTGAAGTTCGAGTAGGCGACGTACAGGGCGCCGTCCGGGCCGGTGAACGGGTCGGAGAACTGGTTCTCGTTGCAGTTGCCCTGCGGGGTCGGCACGCCGAAGGTCACCGGGCACAGCCCGTTGTCCTTGCTGACCAGCACCCGCGGACTGAACGTCTGCCCGTAGTCGCTGGAGTGCACCTCGTAGATGTAGGCGGTGCCGTCGGCCGCGAACTCGGTCCAGGTCACGTAGACGCGATCACGGAACGGGCTGCTCACCGAGTTGTCGACGGCCATGAGGGCCTTGTCCTCCAGGACGCCCGAGGTACCGGCCGGGTCGAAGAACGACGTCGTGTACCGGCCCGGGAAGTTCCAGGAGGCGCCGTTGTTGCCGGTCGATCGGAACACGACGAACGAGCTGGACTCGTCGGGGTCGCTCGAGGCCGCCGTGCCGCGGTTGAACAACTGGCAGGACAGGTAGGCGTTGCCGCGGGTGTCCCAGGCGACGGACGTGTCACCGCCGGCCTGCCAGTACTGGCGCGCCACGGCTCCGGGTCCGCGGGTGAAGATGTTCGGGACGGTCGAGTTGTTCCACGTCTTCCCGCGGTCGAGGGAGTAGGCCGAGCCGCAGGTCCCGTCGCCGCGCACGTAGTCGTTGTCCGAGGCCACGATGTGGTTGCTGTCGAACGGGTCCTGCGAGATGAACGTCTCGTTGTTGGCCTGGCCGCGTCCTTGCAGATCCGGGTCGGAGACGTTGAGGCAGTTCTGGTTGACCTTGACGTTGCTGCCCAGCCGCTGGCTGCACGCTCCGGCGCCGGTCGGCGCGTAGTTGGCCGGTAGGCCGTTCGAGCCGGTCGCCGGCCCGATGCTCTCGGGCGGCGTGTTCGGCGCGCCGTCCGCGCCAGGGCCTTCGTCGTCGCCCCCGCCCGGGATGACGTTCGGGGTGACCCCGGTCCCGCCCATCTGCGCGAGTAGCTCTCCGGAGATCAACCGTCGCTGGATCTTGTTGAGGTGCTTGAGGTTGAACGGCGCCGCCCCAGCCGTCGACGTCCCCAGGGTCGGTACGAGACCGGCCGCGAGCACGCCCGCCGACAGTACGGCGACGAGCGCGCTGCGTCGTTTGCGCATACTTCTACCCCCGATCGGGTGAGATGCTGACCGGGTTCGCCTTCCGGGAACCCGGCAAGACGTGTAATGGCGCATGCACGCTACGTCTACCTAACGTGCCGGACAAGAGGCGCTTCGCTGACCAGCTGTGCCAATGGCACCAGCAGCCAGTTTCGGTCCGAGCCGCGTCGGGATCCGGCCCAGCAGCAAGACCGGCTGGCTCGGCTCATCCCGGCGCCCGACCGCCAGGCCCGACTTGCGGTGCGACCCGGACACTGCCTATCGTGCCGATATATCAACTCGATACATTGGCCCGGCGGTCAGCCGTAGGCCAGAGGAGGTTGGAGCTGCGATGAGAGCGATCGACTACGACACCGAGCAGTACCAGGACTACGCGCGCGGCCGCGCGCTCGCCGAGCAGCAGCTGCAGGCCTGGATCAGCGCCTTCGCGGCGGTGCTGCCCGAGCGGCGTCCGCTCGTGGGCCTGGACGTCGGCTCGGGGACCGGCCGGTTCACCCCCGCGCTGGCGCGAGCGTTCGGGCCGGTCACCGGCATCGAGCCGTCGGTCCGCATGCGCGAGATAGCGCAGGCGCAATCCCAGCATCCCGGAGTG